>Ga0256832_1002600_pt1 | contig 12313 bp, 10 predicted proteins | sample 134614metaG_FD_190534 | JGI IMG/M metagenome (GOLD analysis project Ga0256832, IMG submission 190534) | Hydrothermal vent microbial communities from Lau Basin, Pacific Ocean - 134-614 | ecosystem: Environmental > Aquatic > Marine > Hydrothermal vents | place: Pacific Ocean: Lau Basin | collected... | reverse complement strand
AATGTCCTGATATTGCTGCGCCAAGTGCTGAGGGACCAACGGAGGCAAGTATTTGCCAAGGACAAGGCGTCCCAACCTTTGTGGCTTTCAGCACAGCAGGATATGCCATCGACTGGTACGATGCTGCTACCGGCGGAAATTTATTGGCGAGCAATACGATGATGTTTACTCCCACAACGGCAGGAACTTATTTTGCGGAAGCAAGAGACCCGGATACAGGTTGTGTTAGTCAGACTCGACTGGCATTTACGCTCACTATATTACCCGGAATTGATTCGATTACTTTTAGTGGGGATACGTTCATTTGTCAGGGAGGAACGGCTTCAATTACTGCTTCCGCCCAGGGTGGCACGCCTCCTTATTCTTATTTATGGAGCACCGGAAGTGGAAGCGCGACCAACTCTGTTACCCCTACCGACACTACGACTTACTGTGTGACGGTAACGGACAACAATGGTTGTACTGCAACAGATTGTGTAACAGTAAACGTCAATCCCGAAATAATTGTCGCCCTCAACATTACCAACGAGTCGGGCGTCGGAACGAATGACGGAGCCATCACAGTGAATGTCACTGGGGGAACGCCACCTTACACTTATCTTTGGAATTTGAATAATATTACAACGCAATCCCTCACCGGTCTAAGTCCCGGAACTTATACGGTAACGGTGACCGATGCAAGCGGATGTACGGCCACTGGAATCGGAACGGTTTTAGCAGGGGGATGCCCGGATATTGCAGCGCCAAGTGCTGAGGGACCTACAGAGGCAAGTATTTGCGAAGGACAGGGCATTCCAACCTTTATGGCTTTCAGCACAGCAGGATATGCCATTGACTGGTACGATGCCGCTACCGGCGGAAATTTATTAGCAAGCAATACAACGGTCTTTACACCCACAATGGCAGGCACCTATTATGCCGAGGCTAGGGATACTACAACAGACTGCGTGAGTGATAACCGCCTGGCTTTCACGCTGACTGTATTCCCGGGTATTGATGATATTGTTTTTAGTGGTAGTACGACTATTTGTGCAGGGGAGACGGCTTCCATTACAGCTTCTGCACAAGGTGGCACGCCTCCTTATTCTTATGTCTGGGACAATGGTATGGAAGCGATGACCATGCCGGTAGCTCCCTTAGAGACTACGACCTACTGTGTGACGGTAACAGACCTTAATGGTTGTGTCAAGTCCGATTGTGTTACTATTGAAGTCAATCCCCTTCCCGAAGTGCTAATCGATAACCTTTCTTTCTGCGAAGGATATTGCGTGATAGTGACAATCAGTCAGGATAGTAGCACCATAATGTGGAGCAACGGACAAGCGGGCAGTGAATTCACAACCTGCCAACCGGGCTCTTACGAAGTAACCGTCACGAATGAATCGGGATGCACCAATGTCACTGCCTTTGAAGTGGTCGAGCTACCACTTCCCGTGGTTGAGATAGCAATTACCGACGAATCCGCGCCGGGACAAAGCGACGGTATCGCCACCGCTAACCCTATCGATACTGTTGGTGTTTATTCCTACGAATGGACGGATGATACCGGCGCTGTTTTGAGTACAACCAATACTTTAGACCACGTGCCGGCAGGCGAATACCTCTTGAGTGTGACAGATACCATAACGGGCTGCCAGCAGGAGTATGCGGTAATAATTGATGTAATGGTCGCCACTCGACAATTTGTGCTTGACGCAAATGTCAACGTCGCTCCCAACCCGGTAGCAGACCTACTATTCATCACCATTGATTATCCTAATTTAAAGGAAGTTTCTCTAGAGTTCTATAACCTACAAGGGCAGTTAATTACACGGGAACACTCCGATACAGCGAAGACCGAATTGGATGTATCGGGCTATACCGATGGGCTTTATTTACTAAAAATAGTAGCAGATGGTGAAATAGCAATCAAAAAAGTAATTATCAGCAAATGATAGATTTTGTGCGGCCCTATTCAGGGTCGCACTTTAATCCTTCACCCTACCCCATGCCAGCGTTTTTACCATCCAATTGGGCAGTGATTTGCCATGCGGTCTATTTTTTAGATTCATATACCAGCCAATCTTTTTGATGATGGGTAATTTATGCGTTTCGACAAATTCGATAAGCGTACCATCGGGGTCTTCAATGTATGCAAAGTGACCGGCAGCTTCTCCCATATCGAAGCTATTGGAGCTATCAACGGTGAAAGGAAACCCCAATGACCGGCATTCTTCTCGTAGGGCAGACATCCCCTGAACATCAAAGCAAAGGTGGATAAAACCGGGGTCACCCCAAATCCTCCCCTCGTATATTTTTTTCGCTGGTCTTTCAAGTGCGGTGACCAATTCCATTTGTGATGGACCGAAGAGGCGGGAGAAGGGACCTCTTCGAGGCTTACTATGCCTGAGCAAAACTCTCCTAAGTGTATCATCCCCTCCCGGGACGCCTTTCAGGTCGTCAAACACCCCTGATTTGTCATAGACAATCTCATCGTAACCAAGGATGTCCATATAAACGGTTTTGGCACTTTCAAAATCAGAAACGCCGATAATTGCACCGTAGGCGCCACCATTTAGAGACTTTTCTTTTTGAAAAATGACAGACTCCTGTACAATCTCAAAAATATTCCCGTACGGATCTTGCAAGAAAAAATGCTCATTGCCCGCCGGATCATTCACTAATTCGGTAAGTAGATTCAGCCCCTTGGATTTTAAGACTTGGAAAGCCCTTCCAACATCATGACTTTTGACCTTACTGACCATAATGCCATAATCCCCCAATCGTGGCTCAAAAGCACAACTTTCGGGAGTTTTACCGGTGTGTTGCCAAATTTCAAAACCGCCACCTCCATGCATGTTCATGGCAAGGGCAGCACGCCTCTTCCTCGACTTCCCATCAGTATGCGGCAACATTAATTCAGCGATTGCTTCGTCTTCAAACACGCGAATATCCATACCCAGATGCCGGCGGTACCACTCCCATGCTTCGTTCAAGTCGTGTACACCAACACCAACCTGTTGTATCCCACAAATTACTTTTCCCATAATTATTACTTCATTTCGAGGCGAAGATAATAATTTCGAATCAAAATGGGAATTCGTTGGAATTTAAGGTGAATTATTCTCGTAAATATGATATAAATCATAAGTTCGATTGACTATTGTCATACATAGAGTGAATAAGCACATCCTATTTTTGCACCAAATTAATTATTTATTCTATTTATTAATACCAATAAAAAATAAAGTTTATCATGAAGTTATTAAATCTATTTATTACCGGATTACTCATTTTCACATTGGCAGCCTGCGGAGGAGGAGACAAGCCATCATCAGAAAGCAAGGCACCTGCTAAGTCCATGGTCAAGAAAGAGGAGCCAAAGGCAGAGGCAAAAGCAGAGGCAGACCCAATGAAAGACATCGGAGTGGGACCAATCAAAGAGGCCATCACTTTTGGTGAGTTGGATGAAGCACTCGCTGCTAAAGGGGAAGAGTTGTACAAAGCCAAGTGTACTGCCTGCCATAAGCCAGATAAAAAATACATCGGACCGGCACCCAAGGATATTTACCAAAGAAGAAATCCAGCCTGGGTCATGAATATGATACTGAATCCTGACGGGATGATTAAGGAGGATCCCACTGCTAAGAAATTATTGCAGGAATTCAACGGCACGCCTATGTCCAATCAAAGCCTAACAGAAGAAGAAGCAAGATCTATAGTAGAATATTTTAGAACGTTATAAATCAATTTAAAATGAGAAAAATTAATTTTTTAGCCTTATTCCTTTTCACTTTTCTCCTCGTTAGCTGTGGAGGGGAAGCGAATAATGCTACTGGTAACGAACCCAGTCAAAAAGCAGCTCCTGCAAAAGAAGAATCAGGCGTTGTAAAGGGGCAAGCCTATGTTCAGGACGGCGTGTCTGAAAAAAATGCTTTACAAGTAGCAGCCTCACTTGATGATTTTTCAACCCTGGCAAAGGCCGTCATGGCTGCGGGTGTTGAGAATGCATTGGCGAACAATGGCCCATTGACCGTTTTTGCTCCTGTCAACGAGGCTTTTGCAAAGTTGCCTGAGGGAACAGTAGAAACGCTATTGAAACCTGAGAATAAAGCCAAGCTGGCTTTTATTCTGGTCAACCATGTCGCACCGAGTAATTATCCAATTGAGACTTTGGAGAAAAATATCGAAAAAGGGCGAAAATTGTTCATGGCTTCAGGTGAATACCTTCCCGTAGAAAAGAAAGGAGATGACATTTACGTAGGTGGTACCAAAATCCTCAAATCCGTTAAGGTAAGTAACGGGTGGATTCACGTAATCGGCGACGTACTTGTCCCAGCTGAAAAATAATTTAAATCATTAAAACGAAAAATAGTATGAAGTATTTATTTAAATCAATATCCTTCCTCACCCTCGTCGCTTTGACATGGGCAATGACCAGTTGTGGTGGTGGCAATCAGGGAGGTGCAGCTAATAATAATTCCGGTAGTGCACTCGGAAAAAGTACCGCAGAAAGAGTATTTGTAGCACCCGGTGAGTTGGATGAATTTTACGGCTTTATCTCAGGAGGATTTAGCGGGCAATTAGCAGTATATGGATTGCCTTCCGGTCGTCTGTTTAAGGTAATCCCCGTTTTTTCACAAGATGGAGAGAAAGCTTATGGTTACAACGAAGAGACCAAAGCCATGTTGCAGACTTCTCATGGATTCATTCCTTGGGATGATTCCCACCACCCCGACATCTCACAGACAAACGGTGAGTTGGATGGAAGATGGGTTTTCATTAATGCCAACAATACACCTCGTATCGCCCGTGTGAGTTTGGAGACGTTCGAGACAGAAGAGATTATCGAGATTCCAAATAGCGCCGGTAACCACAGTTCCGCTTTCGTAACCGAAAATACGGAGTATGTTGTTGCAGGTACCCGTTTCGGTGTGCCTATTCCACAAAGAGACATGTCAATTGAAGATTACAAAGGAAACTTCAAAGCGGCTCTGTCTTTTGTCAAGGTAGATCAAGAGACCGGACACATGAATATCGCCTTCCAGGTGTTGATGCCAGGATTTGACTACGACCTGACTCACCCTGGTAGAGGAAAGTCTCACGGATGGATGTTCTTCTCTACTTATAATACAGAGGAGGCCAACTCGCTCTTGGAAGTGAATGCATCACAAAACGACAAAGACTTTATCGCTGCTGTCAATTGGAAAAAAGCAGAAGAGTATATCGCTGCCGGCAAGGGTAAAAAAATGCCCGCCAAGTATGCACACAATGTTTACGATGAGGCAACGCATACAGCTACCTCCACAATGGAAAATGAAGTATTAACGCTTGATGCCTCCGAGCTACCGGGCTTGGTTTACTTCCTACCTACTCCTAAATCACCTCACGGTTGTGATGTTGACCCAACGGGTGAATATATCGTAGGGAACGGTAAATTAGCAGCCTCTTTGACGGTACACTCTTTTACCAAGATGCAACAAGCTATCAAAGACAAAGCCTTTGATGGCGATGCTTATGGTATTCCTATCTTAAAGTTTGAGGCGGTTAACGCCGGTACTGTTGTTCAGCCGGGATTAGGCCCATTACACACGGAGTTTGATGGAAAAGGTAATGCTTATACCACATTCTTCATCTCTTCAGAAGTTGTTAAATGGAAATTGGGCACTTGGGAAGTATTGGATAGAAAGCCAACTTATTACTCTGTTGGTCACTTAATGATACCCGGGGGTAATTCGAGAAAGCCATTTGGTAAGTATTTGGTCGCAATGAACAAGATTACCAAAGACCGTTACCTGCCTACAGGACCTGAGGTCTGCCAATCTGCACAATTGTATGACATTACGGGAGACAAGATGGAAATGCTATTGGACTTCCCAACAGTAGGTGAGCCACACTATGCAGCTGGTTGTCCCGCTTCATTGCTCATGAAGAATTCTCGGAAAATTTTTAAGTTAGAGGATAATAAGCACCCTTATGCTGCTAAGTCTGAGAGTGAAGCTAAGGTCGTTAGAAAAGGTAAAAATGTACATATTTACATGACCATGATTCGCTCCCACTTTGCACCTGATAATATCGAAGGAATCAAAGTCGGCGATAAGGTCTTCTTCCACGTGACGAACCTTGAGCAAGATTATGACGTACCTCACGGTATCAGTATGCTTGGTGCTAACACCTCTGAGTTGTTGATTATGCCGGGACAAACCGAAACATTGGTTTGGGAGCCTAAGGAAGTCGGTGTATGGCCATTCTATTGTACAGACTTCTGCTCGGCTCTTCACCAGGAGATGCAAGGATACGTGAGGGTTTCTCCTGCCGGATCCAATGTCCCACTGAAGTGGTCACTGGACGGAGAGTGGAATCAATAGATAGAAAAGCACTATTACTCAAAGTACTCTTCTGATGAAGGCTGCTTTGAAATTGTGAGACATTCGAATATAAATGGGCAGGTTGCAAGTAAGGTTGGCTTGCCCATTTCTATTCAATAAACACACAAACTTATGAAAAAGTCAAATATTTTAATGATTATCGGCTCTTTGCTATTATTGAGCTTATTTATATTTCCCTTGTGGAATATTACCTTAGAGGCTCCACAGTATCCCACTCCTATCGGGATGGATATTTGGATTACCAAAATAGCCGACCACAACCCAAACGATGTTAAAAATATCAATCTGATGAACCACTATGTGGGTATGAAGAAAATTCCGGAACACATGAAGGAGTTCGATATCTTCCCCTGGGTCATAGGTGCAATGGGGCTACTGGGCATTATTTTTGGATTCATGGGCAAGCCCAAACTATTTTTGTTTTGGTTTATACTCATGGCTATTCTCGGTATTGCAGGAATGTATGATTTCTATCTTTGGGAATACGATTACGGGCATAGCCTGAGTCCTAAAGCTGCCATCAAATTCCTCAACCCCGATGGTACTCCAATGGCTTATCAGCCACCGCTATTGGGCAGTAAGAAAATTCTGAACTTCAAAGCGACCTCTTTGCCAATGACCGGGGCATACCTCATGTTTTTGGGAATGTTCGCGTCGCTAATTGCTTATTTTGTAGGCAAAAAAGAAAATGCATAATCCGGTTTAAACGGGGCAAATTGCCCCGTTTGAATTTTATTATCGCTATCTTCGCATTTGATTGAACAACTTATACAAATTCTTTTCGATATGAAGCTTAATACCTTGTTACTGCTTTTTGTCATGAGTGGGTTGGTTACTTCTTGCTCGGTCGAGCCGGTGCCAATCAATTACGGCAAAGATGCCTGCCACTTCTGCAAAATGAATATCGTCGATAGACAACACGCCGCTGAAATTGTCACAAAAAAAGGCAAAGCGTTTAAATACGATGCCATCGAATGTATGATGCAAGATAGAAAAAACAGGGAAGAATCCGATATCGCTTTTTACCTGCTGACGGATTACGCCAATCCCGGCAGTCTGGTCGATGCTACCAAGGCTACCTTTCTTATTACGGAGCAAATACCGAGTCCGATGGGCGCCAACTTGACCGGCTTTGAAAAAAGAGAGGACGCAGCACAAACCCAAAGGGAAAAAGGAGGAGAATTATTGAATTGGGATGAGTTGAAAAAGAGGTTTTAAGTGTCATTTTTTCATTCTTAAACAACTTCTGTAAAAAGGCTAATAATGAATCGAACTATTTTTATTTTACTTTTTCCCTTATTGGTTAATTCCCTTTTGGCGAAGGAGATTGTCGTTTGTACAACCTGCGAGGTCACCAATATTCAGGAGGCCATCAATCGGGCGAATGCCCATGATGCGATTATCATCAAAGCAGGAACCTATCTGGAAAACAATATCACAATCGACAAACCCCTCGTGATAAAGGGCGAACAAGGTGCCATTGTAGATGGACAGAGCAAGGATGGTATATTCCTCGTCGCTGCCGATAGCGTCACCATTTCCGGACTGACCATCAATAACGTCGGGCGGAGTCACACCAAGGATAATGCCGGCATCAAAACGCTAAATGTCAGACACTTTCTATTTGAAAACAACACCTTCAATAATCCTTTTTTTGCTTTTCATATACAAAAATCCAAGCGGGGAGTAATCCGGGACAACATCATTCACGGCAACGCCATCGATGAATTTGATTCGGGAAATGGCATCCACATGTGGCACTGCTCTAATATCGAAGTGCTGGACAACAAAGTCGATCACATGCGGGATGGCATCTATTTTGAATTCGTCAAACACAGCAAGGTGGAAGGGAATGAAAGCCGCTTCAACATTCGGTACGGACTACACTTCATGTTCTCCAACAACGACGAATATACACACAACCTCTTTGAAAATAACGGAGCAGGGGTCGCGGTGATGTTCTCAAAATACATCTTCATGAAAAACAATACTTTCCGGCTCAATTGGGGGTCTGCCAGCTACGGACTATTGTTGAAAGAGATTTATGATGCTGAGATCAAGCACAACACCTTTGAAAAAAACACCATTGGCATTAGCGCCGATGGCTCTACAAGAGTCAACGTGGAAGAAAACGATTTCATCAATAATGGCTGGGCAATAAAATTCCTTGGAGCCTGCTACAGCAATAAATTTTTGAGAAATAACTTTGTCAGCAATTCATTCGGCATTGCGTACAAAGGGACACTGAACTCCAATATTTTTGACAAAAACTTCTGGAGTGAATACGTGGGCTACGACCTCAATCACGACGGAACGGGAGATGTGCCTTTCCGACCGGTAAAACTATTTTCATACGTCGTCAATAAGACGCCGGAAACGATTGTATTATTGAGGAGTTTATTTGTAGATATTATTAATTTTTCTGAGAAAGTATCTCCTATTTTTACACCGGATGCACTCAAGGACGAGCATCCGTCAATGAAACGAATAGCATGGTAGAGATAAAGAATTTACATAAGAGTTTTGGTAAGGTCAATGTACTTCAGGGGATTGACCTCGCCATCGATGAGCCTGGCATTATTGCCATTCTCGGACCAAACGGTTCGGGCAAGACGACACTTATTAAAAGTATCCTCGGAATGGTCATTCCGCAAAAAGGAGATATCCTTATCGACGGGAAGCATATCCTCGGAGAATGGAATTATAGGAACGAGATATCCTATATGCCGCAAATTGCCAACTTTCCACAAAATCTGCGCGTACAGGAGTTAATCAATATGATTAAAAACCTTCGCGCCGAAACGACCCTCGACCAAGCACTAATACAACAGTTTGGGTTGGAGCCCTTCCTCGATAAAAAATTGGGTAATCTATCCGGCGGTACTCGCCAAAAGGTCAATATTGTGCTGACGTTTATGTTCGACTCGCCACTGATTATCCTTGATGAGCCAACTACCGGATTGGATCCCGTGGCACTCATCTATCTAAAAGAACTCATTCGGCGGGAGAAGGAAAGGGGAAAGACCATCCTCGTCACCACCCACATAATGAATTTGGTGGAGGAAATCGCGGACAAAGTAGTCTTCCTTTTAGATGGAAATATTTATTTCAACGGCACCGTAGCCGCGCTTGAAGAGCAGACCGGACAGTCTGATTTGGAACGGGCTATTGCGGAGATTTTACGCAATAAGTAAATGCTTTTAACAAACTCAACCATTAAAGAGCAATGCTAAAGATACTAAAATACAGTTTTTTTGATTTGATGCGCAGCCGCTGGTCGTACATCTACTTTTTCTTTTATCTCATCTTAGGATATGTGTTATTTTTTCTGAACAACGATGTCAGCAAGGCAGTCATCACTTTGTTGAATATCATCATCGTACTGACACCGCTTATTGGGACGATTTTCGGAGTGATGTATTACTACAGTTCGCGGGAATTTACCGAATTACTGCTCTCGCAACCCCTGAAGCGGAGTACCATTTTCATCGGTCAATACCTCGGAGTAGCGCTGTCACTGTCGCTTAGTTTGGTAATAGGACTGGGCATTCCCTTTGTTGCCTACGGGGTGATGCGCTCCGGAGCGATATGGGATTTCACCTCACTCTTAGTGACCGGCAGCTTCCTGACCTTCATCTTTGTCGCTTTGGCGTATAACATTGCCTTGTCGTTCAATGACAAAATCAAGGGTTTCGGCTTTGCCATCCTGATGTGGCTTTTCATGGCGGTGGTCTATGACGGCATTATTATGCTATTGATGATGAAATACCAAGATTATCCACTCGATAAATTTGCACTCGGGGCTATGATGTTCAACCCCATTGACCTATCCAGAGTCCTCATACTTCTAAAGTTGGACATCTCCGCCTTACTCGGTTATACAGGGGCTGTCTTCCAGCAGTTTTTCGGTACTTCAATGGGGATGGTCATCTCAATGGCTGTCTTATCCCTTTGGGTTTTGATCCCAGTCTGGCGGATTCGACGGGTGGCAGGGAAGAAGGATTTTTGAATCAACTAATTTAAGCTATGAATAAAAAAACTATTATGCTTCTGTCGCTTTTGATAGTGACAACACTACTTTCCGGACAAATAAAAAAGCATCTCGCACTCGAAGGCGGGCTGGGGTTTGGTCAGGTTATCGGCAGTGCATACAAATCAGGGCTGGTGCTGAGTACCTCATTGCATTACAAAATGAAATCTTTTGATTTCGAACTAAAAGATGAGTTGGGGCTGATTTCTCCCGGTCAATCCTACCCAAGGATAGACGAAGCTACAATCACCTCATCACCTTACAGTTTTTTAATACTTAAAGTCAGAACCCAAAATGACCCCTATCCCAAATATAAATCTCTTCAACTATGGCTAAATTACAGCCCGGACTTTCCCAATTTTAAACCGATTTTCGGCATAGGACACGGCTATAGCAGATTGGGAGAAATAAAAAGAACGACTTATGATGTTGACTTAAATAAAAGTTATTCCCACTCTTCTGTCAAGATTGACCATTCTTTTTACTACAAACTTGGGTACAAAATCAAAGATTTTCGCTTTTACTTCATTTGGTCGAGAGACAAACGCAGGCGAAGTGTTGACTCAGGGCAATTTTTGCTCACTTACAATTTTGACTTTCACAAAAAGTCTCCTCCTCCCAAAGATGCGTACTGGATAACGACAAAACCATATCATAAAAAAGTGTATTTTAGAGTTGAAGTAGGACTCAACCGTATCATACCGATAAGTGGTAGATACCCGGGAATGGCTGGGGCTTATATTTGGGATGTTAATTTCCTTATTGACAAGGGTCGAAATCTTTTCCTTGGAGCGATTGGAGTGTTTAAAAAATCCAGAGAAACAATCAGGAGCTATGACAAAGTCGAAATTCTTCAAAATGAAGATAAAACAGGTTTGGATATTTTTACTTCCAGTCTGGCGTCTAAAACTTATTCCTACAGGCTTTATTTGCAGCAGCAGAAGGTGTATTCCCGAAATGTTGACTTCATCTATGGTGCAGGACTTGGATGGTATGGAGTTGAAAAAATCCGCATAAATCCGACGACCTATGTAGGGCCGGCCAAACGCATTGGCGTCTTTGGTTTTGCAGGCTTTCGGACAGGACCTTTTACCAACAAAATTGGGATGAATATCCCTTTCGGAAGAATTTCGATGTATTTTACTTATCGTTTGGGCATTGGTCTTAATATTAAAAAGACGGTAAAGCCGGAAGATGAATAGTACCACTTTTCGAGTGAGTACTACTCCGTATCTTACATAACCTTACTAATCATGTCATGCGAAAAAAAATCAACATAGCCGGCATCATCACCTACGCCATACTCGCAGTCCTCGCAATTGTGCTGTATCGGGAAAGAGCAGCCTTTTTAGATATTTCATTTCATCTATTTTACATCATCAAGGATGGTGATTTTGCCATTCAGAACCATCGTTTTGTGGCGGGGTTTACCCAGTTATTTCCATTACTTGCCTCCAAGGCGGGGCTGGGATTGGAGTCCATCATGAAATTGTATTCCCTATCTTTTGTGGTGCTCAATGCAGCAATATTCTTTATATTGTCCGGTTTATTGAAGTCTTGGAAGTTCGGTTTGGCCGTAATACTACTGAATACCCTGATGGTGACGCATACTTTCTACTGGATTCAGTCCGAGCTGCAGCAGGGGCTTCCGGTGTTGATACTGACTTTTGGGCTGTTGCATTACTACGCAGCGAAAGGGCGCAGCAGTTTGGGCATAAAAGGGCTGTTTTTCATCCTACTGATTACCTTGGTTTTTGCACATCCACTTGTTGTTTTTCCGTTTATTTTTCTGTCGATTTTCTTTGTGTTGTACGACCGGAAGTCGATGAGGTTATACGGTCTTTACGCTGGTGTTTTTATCGTTTTGTACTTTTTGAAATCCATATTTTTCAAGACGGCCTACGACTCCTCTTCT
>Ga0256832_1002599_pt1 | contig 12315 bp, 13 predicted proteins | sample 134614metaG_FD_190534 | JGI IMG/M metagenome (GOLD analysis project Ga0256832, IMG submission 190534) | Hydrothermal vent microbial communities from Lau Basin, Pacific Ocean - 134-614 | ecosystem: Environmental > Aquatic > Marine > Hydrothermal vents | place: Pacific Ocean: Lau Basin | collected... | reverse complement strand
CCCTGGAAGAAGGCCGAATCCAGCGGGCCCAGGTCAAAGCGGTAAAGCCGCAGGGCGGCACGGGCTTTGGGTTCCAAGTAGCCGACGCCCAGGGGCTCGCCCTCCGCGGAGAAGAGCCGGGCCACCCCTTCCTCGCCCGGGAGCTCGGCGAGCTCGTCGGCGTAGACGGTGGGGTAGAAGTTCTTGACCTTCTTCTCCTTGCCCGGCTTCAGGACCGCCCGCAGCATGCCCCTAGGATCGCACGCGAGTAGACTTTGGGGTATGAAGCTCTTCCTGGTCACCAACGAGCTCTCCGCCGAGGGGCCGGGCCGCGTCGAGGCGGTCTACCTGGTCGCCGCCGAGAGCGAGGAGGAGGCGCTGAAGAAGGCGCGCGCCCGGGGCGGCGAGGCCGTCCGCAGCCAGCGGGTCCGCCCCCTTCGCTTCGAGCCCGACGGCACCACCCTGGTCTGGATGGGCCTTTTGGGGGGCGAGGTCGAGCGCGCCGAGGGCCGGACGAAAAAGAGCAGCGGGATGCGCATCGAAAGGTGAGCTGGGAGGGGGCGAATGGCCCCCTCCCTCTCCTTAAGATGGGTGAGGACTTCGGGAACCTTGGCGGAACGCGCCCCGCCAAGTGAAGCTGGTCACGAGGAGGCCGGTATGGATCCGCTCGTCGAGTATCTGAACGCGCTCATCTACCTCGCGATCGCCGCTCTCATCGGGGTGGCGCTTTTGCTTATTGGCTACCTCTTCGGCCCCAAGCGGCCGAGCGAGGAAAAGCTCGTCGCCTACGAGTCGGGGAACGAGCCCATGGGCTACGCCCGGCGCTTCCCCGCGCACTTCTATGCCGTGGGCCTGCTCTTCCTCCTCTTCGACGTCGAGGTCGCCTTTCTCTGGCCCTACGCGGTGAGCGCGAAGAAGCTCGGCCTGGCCGGCTACGCCGCCGCGCTCTTTTTCGTCCTGGCGCTTTTGGCCGGGCTTTTCTACGAGTGGAAGAAGGGAACGATGGAGATGCTACCCAAGGGGAGGAGGGACCGCGGGTGAAGTCGTACGAGGAGGAGTTTCGGGAGCTCGAGCGCCAGGGCATCCTCTTCACCACCCTGGAGAAGCTCATCGCTTGGGGCCGCTCGAACTCGCTCTGGCCGGTGACCTTCGGCCTCGCCTGCTGCGCCATCGAGATGATGGCCTCGACCAACGCCCGCAACGACCTCGCCCGCTTCGGCAGCGAGGTCTTCCGGGCGAGCCCCCGTCAGGCCGACGTGATGATCGTCGCCGGCCGGCTCTCCAAGAAGATGGCCCCGGTGATGCGCCGCGTCTACGACCAGATGCCCGACCCCAAGTGGGTGATCAGCATGGGCGCCTGCGCCTCCTCGGGCGGGATGTTCAACAACTACGCCATCGTGCAGTCGGTGGACTCGGTGGTTCCGGTGGACGTCTACGTCCCCGGCTGCCCGCCCCGGCCCGAGGCGCTGATCTACGCGGTGATGCAGCTGCAGAAGAAGATCCGCGGTCAGGCGAGGGACGCCTCCGGCAGGAAGCTTCCGCCGGTGGCCGCTTGGGCGAAGGGGGCCTAGCGTGCGGAGGGACCAAGCGAAAGCCTACGCCGAGGAAAAGGGCATCCCGGTCCGTGAGGAGCACGGGCTCTTGCACCTGGTGCTGCCGCTCGCCGAGTTCAAGGTCCACATGGGGGCTTTCAAGGAGATGGGGTTTAACTACCTCGCCGACGTGATCGGCGTGGACTACAGGGACTACCCCGAGGGCACCCCCTGGCAACACCCCGAGCGCTTCGCGGTGATCTACGAGCTCGTCAGCATGCCGGGGTTTAAGGACGGCGACGGCAGCCGGATCTACCCCCGGGTCTACGTGCCCGAGGCCAAGCCCCGCCTCCCCACCGTGACCGACCTCTGGCCCAGCGCGAACTTTCCCGAGCGCGAGGTCTACGACCTCTTCGGCCTCGTCTTCGAGGGGCACCCCGACCTGAGGCGGATCCTCCTGCCGGAGGACGCCGAGGGGCATCCCCTCCGGAAGGACCATCCCCTGGGCGAGACCCCGACGCTCTTCAACGACGGGCGCTACATCGACCCCGAGTCCTTCCGCGCGGGGCTTCGGGGCAAGGACAAGGGCCTTACCGGCTGGCGCGGCGGCCGGAGGAAGGGGGAGCGGCGGTGATTCCCGAACCCAAGGAGCTCAGAACCGAGGAGATGCTCCTCAACATGGGGCCGCAGCACCCCTCGACCCACGGGGTGCTCAGGCTCGTGGTGCGGCTCGCCGGGGAGGAGGTCCTGGACGTCGTCCCCCACATCGGCTACCTCCACACCGGCTTCGAGAAGACGATGGAGAACCGCACCTACCACCAGAACATCACCTTCACCCCCCGCATGGACTACCTCCACTCCTTCGCCCACGACCTCGCCTACGCCTTGAGCGTGGAGAAGCTCGTGGGCGCCGAGGTTCCCGAGCGCGCCCGGGTGATCCGGGTCATCCTGAACGAGCTCTCCCGCATCGCCAGCCACCTGATCTTCGTGGCCTCGGGCCTTTTGGACCTGGGGGCGCTTACCCCTTACTTCTATACCTTCCGCGAGCGGGAGACGATCCTCGACCTCTTCGAGTGGGTCACCGGCCAGCGCTTCCACCACAACTACATCCGGATCGGCGGCCTCAAGGAAGACCTGCCGGAAGAGTTCGTCCCCGAGCTCAAGAAGTTCCTCGACACCTTCGACCACCGGGTGGACGACTACCAGGGGCTCTTCGTGGGGAGCCCGATCTTCGAGGGCCGGGCCCGCGGGGTGGGGGTGATCCGCCCCGAGGACGCGATCGCCTACGGCCTCACCGGCGGGTCCCTGCGGGCGAGCGGGGTCAACTACGACGTCCGGAAGGCCTACCCCTACTGCGGCTACGAGACCTACGACTTCGAGGTGCCCCTCGGCGAGCGGGGGGACACCTGGGACCGGATGGTGGTGCGGCTGGAGGAGATGCGCCAGTCCGCCCGGATCATTCGGCAGGCCCTGGATCGGCTCGAGCCCGGCCCCATCCGCGACCCGAACCCCCACTTCTCCTACCCGCCCAAAGAGCTCCTCTCCTCCTCGATGGAGGCCCTGATCTTCCACTTCAAGCTGGCCACCGAGGGCTTCGAGGTGCCCCCCGGCGAGGCCTACGTGCCCACCGAGAGCGCCCGCGGCGAGCTCGGCTACTACATCGTCTCCGACGGCGGCAGCCTGCCCTACCGGGTCAAGGTGCGCACGCCGAGCTTTTTCAACCTGCAGGCGCTCCCCCAGGCGGTCCGGGGGCACTTCTTCCAGGACCTGGTGGCGATCCTCGCCAGCTTCGACCCGGTGCTCGGGGACGTGGATAGGTGATCGGCGATGGGGTTCTTTGACGACAAACAGGACTGGCTCGAGATCGTCTTCCGAAACTACCCCCCGGAAAACCGCCGGGCGGCGGTGATGCCGCTGCTCCGGAAGGTCCAGCAGGAGGAGGGCTACGTAAGCGAGGAGCGGATCCGCGAGATCGCCGAGCTCGTGGGGACCACCCCCACCCAGGTACGCGGGGTGATGAGCTTTTACTCCTACTACCAGGCGGTCCCCACCGGCAAGTACCACCTCCAGGTCTGCGCCACCCTCTCCTGCAAGCTCGCCGGCGCCGAGGAGCTTTGGGACACGCTCCGGGCCGAGCTCGGGATCGGGCCCGGCGAGGTGACCCCGGACGGGCTCTTCTCCATCCAGAAGGTGGAGTGCCTAGGGGCCTGCCACGTGGGCCCGGTGGTCCAGGTCAACGACGAGCCCTACGTCGAGTGTGTCACCAAGGAGCGCCTGAAGGCCCTGCTCGAGGGGCTTCGGGCGGGGAAGCCCCTCGAGGAGATCGAGCTCCCCGGCTCCTGCGGTCACCACGTTAGGGAGGAGGAGGCATGAGCGAGGGTCCCATCGTATCCGGCCACGACCCCCGCTTCGAGCGGACGCTCTACGCCCACGTGGGCAAGCCCGGCTCCCACGCCCTCGACTACTACCTGTCCCACGGGGGCTACGAGGCGGCGAGGAAGGCGCTCACCCAGATGACCCCCGACGAGGTCATCGAGGAGGTGAAGCGCTCGGGGCTCCGGGGCCGCGGCGGCGCCGGCTTCCCCACCGGGCTCAAGTGGTCCTTCATGCCCAAGGACGACGGGAAGCAGCACTACATCATCATGAACGCCGACGAGTCCGAGCCCGGCTCCTTCAAGGACCGCTACATCCTCGAGGACGATCCCCACCAGGCGATCGAGGGGATGATCATCGCCGGCTACGCGATCCGCGCCACCAAGGGCTACATCTACATCCGCGGCGAGTACCGGCGGGCCTACGATCGCCTGATCGCCGCCATCGAGGAGGCCTACGCCCGGGGGTATTTGGGCAAGAACCTCTTCGGCTCGGGCTTCGACTTCGACCTCTACGTCCACCGCGGCGCCGGGGCCTACATCTGCGGCGAGGAGACGGCGCTGATGAACTCGCTCGAGGGGCTCCGGGCGAACCCCCGCCTAAAGCCCCCCTTCCCGGCGCAAAAGGGCCTATTCGGCAAGCCCACCACCATCAACAACGTCGAGACCATCGCGAGCGTGGTCCACATCGTCGCCCGGGGCGCCGACTGGTTCGCCCAGATGGGCTACGACAAGTCCAAGGGGATGAAGCTCTACCAGGTCTCCGGGCCGGCGAAGCGGCCCGGGGTCTACGAGCTCCCCATGGGCACCACCTTCCGCGAGCTCATCTTCGACTGGGCGGGCGGGGTGAGGGAGCCCATCAAGGCGGTCATCCCCGGGGGGTCCTCGACGCCGATGCTGCCCTTTACCGACGAGATCCTCGACACCCCGATGGACTTCGAGCACCTGCAGGAAAAGGGCAGCATGCTCGGCACCGGGGGGGTGATCCTGATCCCCGAGTCGGTCTGCGTGGTGGACGTGATCTGGAACCTGGTGCGCTTCTATGCCCACGAGTCCTGCGGCAAGTGCACCCCCTGCCGCGAGGGGGTGGCGGGCTGGCTGGTCAAGCTCCTCGGTCAGCTCGAGCGCGGCCAGGGCAAGCCCGGCGACATCGAGCTCATCGAGGACCTCCTCGACAACATCGAGGGCAAGAGCTTCTGCCCCCTGGCCGACGCCGCCGTCTGGCCGGTCCGGGGGGCGCTCCGCCACTTCCGCCACGAGTTCGAGCACCACATCGAGAAGGGGTCCTGCGCGGTGCAGGCAGGGAGCCGCTGGGGGTAGGCGATGGTGAAGCTGAGGATCAACGACCGGGAAATCGAGGTCCCCGAGGGCACCTCGGTCCTCGACGCCGTCTTCCACGCCGGCTACGACATCCCCTACTTCTGCAGCGAGCGGCACCTCTCGCCGATCGGCGCCTGCCGGATGTGCCTGGTCAAGGTGGGGACGCCGAGGAAGGGGCCGGACGGCGAGTGGATCAAGGACGAGGACGGGCGCCCCAAGATCTTCTGGTTCCCCAAGCTCATGGCCGCCTGCACCACCCGGGTCTCCGAGGGGATGGTGGTGGATACCCTGGCCGACGAGGTCAAGAAGGCCCAGGCCGGGATGGTCGAGTTCACCCTGGAGAACCACCCCTTGGACTGCCCCACCTGCGACAAGGGCGGCGCCTGCGAGCTCCAGGACCGGGCGTACGAGTACGGCCTCTTCGAGAAGTACTACACCGAGGCCCAAAACGGCCTGAAGAAGGTCCTCTACTCCCGCTTCGAGTTCACCAAGCGCCACGCCGACAAGCACCACAAGCTCAGCGAGTTCATCATCCTCGACCGCGAGCGCTGCATCCACTGCAAGCGCTGCGTCCGCTACTTCGAGGAGATCCCCGGGGAAGAGGTCCTCGACTTCATCGAGCGGGGCAACCACACCTTCATCGGAAGCGAGGAGTGGCCGCTTCCCACGGGCTTTTCCGGCAACATCACCGACCTCTGCCCGGTGGGAGCGCTCCTTGACCTCACCGCGCGCTTCCGGGCCCGCAACTGGGAGTTCGAGAAGACCCCCACCTTCGACCTCACCGACGCCGCCATGAGCGCGATCTGGGTGGACAGCCGCTCGGGGCGGATCGAGCGCATCCGGGCTCGGGAGCACCCCGAGACCAACGAGATCTGGATCTCCGACGCCGCCCGCTTCGGCCACGGCTGGACCAAGGAAGGGCGCCTAGAGCGGCCCCTCCTCCGCAAGGACGGCGAGCTCGTGGAGGTGAGCTTCGAGGAGGCGGCGGACTTCCTTCGGTCGCGGCTCGGCGGCACGAAGCCCGAGGCCTTCGGGCTCTACCTCGCCGCCGACGGGACGATGGAGGAAGGCTACGCCTTCGCCGAGGCTGCCCGGCAGCTTAAGACCGAGCACTACGGCTTCGAAAACGCCACCCGTCACCCGGCGAGCGCCCTGCCGGCGGCGAGTTTCGCCGACCTGCTCGCCTCCGACTTCGCCCTCGTCGTCGGCGACCCCGCCGAGGAGATGCCGGTGCTCTACCTCCGGCTCCAGGAGTTCTTGAAGGGCGTCACCCCGGCGCCCCGCTACTTCCACGGCACCCCGATCGCCGACCTCAGGCTCGAGGAGCGCATGCCCCGGCGCCCGGAGCGGCTCGCCGCCTTCGCCGCCTACCCCACGAGGCTCTTCGCCTTCGCCGGGGTCAAGGGCGTCTACGCCCCGGGGGCGGCGGGAGCGCTTTTGGCGGCGCTCCAAGCGGCGATGGACGGTAGGTCCCTCCCCGAGGTGCCGGGCGTACCCGAGGCGGCGGTGCGGGAGGCGGCCGAGCGCTTCCTCGGGGCGAAGACCCGCACCCTGATCGTGGGCGCCGAGGTCCTCGACGACCCCGAGGCCGCCGAGCGGGTGGCCGCGATCGCCCGGGCGAAGGGCGCCCACGTGCTCGCGATGCCGCCGGCGGCGAACGCGCGGGGGCTCGAGCTCGCGGGCCTCTTCCCCGAAAAGGGCGCGGGCTTCGGCGAGGCCGGGGCCCAGGCGGTCTTCTACTACGGCGCGACGCCGCCGGCGGAGGCGCTCCAGGGAGCGAGCCTCAAGGTCTTCGCCCTCCCCGCCCTCGACGGCCTGGCCCGGGCCGAGGCCGACCTCGTGCTCCCGGCCAAGACCTACTACGAGAAGCGGGGCCTGGTGCTGAACGCCGAGGGGCGGCTCTTCGAGCTCCGTCCCGCCCCCACCGCCCCGGTGGGCGCGATGGACGGGGTGGAGGCGCTCGCCTTCCTGCTCGCCGCCTGGGGCAAGCGGGTTCCGGCGAGGAGCGTGCCCGAGGCCCGTACCCGGCTCCACGAGCGCCTCAAGGTGCCCCTTTCGGTCCCCGAGGAGGGCGTGCTCTTCCGCCCGCGGGTCCGGCTTTCCGCCCGCCGGGGGGCGGTCTCGGGCGGGGACCTCTACCTCCGGCCCTCGATGTGGCGCGCCCGGATGCTTAAGGACGAGCGGGTCCGGCGGGCCCTCGGCGAAACCCCCCTCTTCGTCCACCCCGAGACCGCTCGGGAGCAGGGCCTCGCCGAGGGGATGCGCCTCGAGGTGGCCACGCCCTACGGCCGGGTCCCGGCGGTGGTGACCCTGGACGAGGCGATCGCCCCCGGCGTCCTTCAGCTCCCCGCCTACGGGCGGGGCACCGGGCGGCGGGTGCCCTACAAGGTCTTCGTCCCTAGCGGAGGTGCGGCATGATTTGGGCCCTGTTCGTGACCGCGGTCAAGGCCCTGGTGCTGATCCTGGCCCTGCTCTTCGCCTTCGCCTACATCACCTGGATCATGCGCCGGGGGCTCGCCCGCTTCCAGATCCGGCTCGGCCCCAACCGGGTCGGCCCCTTCGGGCTCCTCCAGCCCATCGCCGACGCGGTGAAGGCGATCTTCAAGGAGGACATCACGGTGGCGCGGGCCGACCGCTTCCTCTACTGGCTCGCCCCCTTCCTCGCCTTCACCTTCGCCCTCGCCGCCTTCGCGGTGATCCCGGTGGGCCCGGACGGCTGGGTGGTGGCCAACCTCGACATGGGCGTGCTCTACGTCTTCGCCGTCGGCGAGCTCGCGGTCTACGGCGTCTTCCTCGCCGGCTGGGCCTCGGGCTCGAAGTACCCGCTGATGGGCGGCCTGCGCTCGATCGCCGCCCTGGTGGGCTACGAGCTCGCGCTCGGGATGGCGATCTTGCCGGTGGTCCTGATGGCGGGGACCCTAAACCTCCAGGAGATCGTCGAGTGGCAGAAACAACACGGCTACTTCATCGTCTACCAGTTCCCCGCCTTCCTGGTCTACTTCATCGCCGCCCTCGCCGAGATGAGCCGCACCCCCTTCGACTTCGCCGAGGCCGAGCAGGAGCTCGTCGCCGGCTTCCACACCGAGTACTCGAGCATGAAGTTCGTCGCCTTCTACATCGCCGAGCTCCTCCACTGGATCGTGGGCTCGGCGCTCATCGCCACCCTTTTCCTCGGCGGCTGGGACGCGCCCTTCGGCCTGCCCGAGATCCCCGTGCTCTGGCTCTTCGTGAAGTGGGCGATCTTCATCTTCCTGGTGCTCTGGATCTGGGCCAGCTGGTTTAGGACGCGCTACGACCAGATGATCCGCTTCGCCTGGGGCGTGCTCCTGCCGGTGGCCACGGTCTGGTTCCTGATCACCGCTTACTACGTGGCGAAGGGAGGGATGGCATGAGCGTGATGGCGCTGGCCAAGGCGCTCGGGATCACGCTCCGGCACTTCTTTTCGCGGCCGGTGACGATCCCCTACCCCGACGCGCCGGTGCCCTTAAAGCCCCGCTTCCACGGCCGGCACGTGCTCACCCGGCATCCGGACACCGGGCTCGAGAAGTGCATCGGGTGCAGCCTCTGCGCCGCCGCCTGTCCGGCGTACGCGATCTACGTCGAGCCCGCCGAGAACGACCCCGAGAACCCGGTCTCGATCGGCGAGCGCTACGCCAAGGTCTACGAGATCAACATGCTCCGCTGCATCTTCTGCGGCAACTGCGAGGAGGCCTGCCCCACCGGGGCGATCGTGCTGGGTTACGAGTTCGAGCTCGCCGACTACCGCTACGCCGACTTCGTCTACACCAAGGAGGACCTCCTCGTGGACACCGTGGGCTCGAAGCCCCAGCGCCGCGAGGCCGAGGAACGGAAGAAGCCGGTGAAGCTCGGGTTCGAGGTGCCCTACGTGCGGCCGGAGCTCGAGGGGGTGAAGTACGAATGAGCCTTTTGGACCTCCTCATGGGGGTGCTCCTCCTTCTCACCGGCTTCCTCGCGGTGCGGCTTAAAAACGCGGTCCACGCCGCCCTCGCGCTCGCCGCCAACTTCGTGCTCGTGGGCGTGGTCTACATGCTGCTCGAGGCCCGCTTCCTCGGCTGGATCCAGATCATCGTCTACGCCGGCGCCATCATGGTCCTCTTCGTCTTCGTGATCATGCTGCTCTACGCCGCCCAGGCCGAGGTGGGGGCCGACCCCCTCCCCGCCCTCCGGCCGGTGGCGGCCGGGGTAGGGGCGGTGGGCTTTTTGGCGCTCGCCTTCGCCTTCTCTGGGGCCAAGGCGCCCCTCGCTTCCAAGGCCGCCGCGGCCGCCCTCGCCGGCGGCACCGCCCACGCCCTTGGGCCCGTGGTCTGGCAGACCTGGCTCTATGCCGTCTTGCTCGTGGCCGCGCTGCTTTTGGTGGCGACGGTGGCGGCGGTCACGGTCCTCCGGCCGGGGGAAGGGGGTGGGCGGTGAACTTCTTCTACCTCCTGGTTTCGGCGGCCCTCTTCGCCCTCGGCGCCTACGGCGTGCTCGCGCGGAGGAGCGCGATCCTCGTCTTGATGTCGGTGGAGCTCATGCTGAACGCCGCCAACCTGGCCTTGGTCGTCTTCGCCCGGGCTTGGGGGTCGCTCGAGGCCCAGGCGGTGGCCCTGCTTTTGATCGCGCTCGCCGCCGCCGAGGTGGCGGTGGGGCTCGCGCTGGTGGTGGCGATCTACCGCACCCGCGAGACCACCCTGGTGGACGACCTCTCGGAGCTAAAGGGGTGAGGGCATGCTGCTTTTGGTCATCCTCTTACCGCTAGCCGGATTTCTGGTCCTCGGCCTCTTCGGCCGGCGCTTCAAGGAGCCCCTCCCCGGGGTCCTGGCCTCGGCGCTCGTCTTCCTCTCCTTCCTCCTGGTGGGGGCGTTGCTCGCCTCCGGCGGGGCCCGCTTCGTCCTCGAGGACTGGCTCCCCGGGATCCCCTTCGCCCTCCTCTTGGACCCCCTTTCCGGCTACATGGCGCTCGTGGTCACCGGGATCGGCTTTTTGATCCACGTCTACGCCATCGGCTACATGCACGGGGACGAGGGCTACGCCCGCTTCTTCGCCTACTTCAACTTCTTCATCGCGATGATGCTCACCCTCGTCCTCGCCGACAGCTACCCGGTGATGTTCGTGGGCTGGGAGGGGGTGGGGCTCGCCTCCTTCCTCCTGATCGGCTTCTGGTACACCGACTGGAAGAACGCGAAGAGCGCCCGCAAGGCCTTCATCACGAACCGCATCGGCGACCTCGGCTTTCTGCTCGGCATGGCCCTGCTCTACTCCCTCTTCGGCACCCTGCAGATCTCCGAGCTAAAGGAGGCGGTGGAAGGGAGCCTGGTGCTGCCCGGGGGGCTCGCCCTCGCCGGGCTCTTGCTCTTCGTGGGCGCGGTAGGCAAGAGCGCCCAGCTTCCCCTCATGGTCTGGCTCCCCGACGCGATGGCCGGCCCCACGCCGGTCTCGGCGCTGATCCACGCCGCCACCATGGTGACCGCCGGCGTCTACCTCCTGGCCCGCTCCTCCTTCCTCTACGCGAACCTCCCCGACGTCTCCTACTGGATCGCCGTCGTCGGCCTCCTTACCGCGCTTTACGGGGCGCTTTCCGCCTTCGGGCAGTGGGACATCAAGCGCATCGTCGCCTACTCGACGATCAGCCAGCTCGGCTACATGTTCCTCGCCGCCGGGGTCGGGGCCTACTGGGTCGCGCTCTTCCACGTGATGACCCACGCCTTCTATAAGGCGCTCCTCTTCCTCGCCTCGGGCTCGGTGATCCACGCGCTCGGGGGCGAGCAGGACGTGCGGAAGATGGGCGGGCTCAAGAAGCACCTGCCCCGGACCCACCTCCACGGGCTCGTCGGGGCGCTTTCGCTCGCCGGCTTCCCGCTTTTCGCCGGGTTCTGGTCCAAGGACGCGATCCTCGCGGCCACGCTTTCCTACCCCTTCGGCGGGGTCGGGTTCTACCTCGCGGGGCTCTTTGTCGCCTTCCTCACCGCCGCCTACGCGATGCGCTGGTACGCGCTCGTCTTCCTCGGCGAGTTCCGGGGCCAGGGCCACCCCCACGAGGCGCCCCCGGTGATGACGGTCCCCAACGACGTGCTCGCCCTCGGCGCCGTCTTCGCGGGCTTTTTGGCCCTTCCGAAGCCGCTATGGAACCTGATCGAGCCCTTCCTGGCGCCGGCGCTCGCCCACCTCGAGGCCCACGAGCCCGCGCCGCTCGTGGAGTGGGGACTGCTCCTCCTCTCGGCGGCGGTGGCCCTCGTCGGCCTCTACCTCGGCTACCTCTTCTTCAGGGACTACTTCAAGAAGAAGGTCCCCGCCTGGTACCGGGCCTTTGAGCAGGCGGCGCTCGAGGGCTTCTACGCCGACTGGCTCTACAACACCTTCCTCGTGAACCCGGCGAAGGAGCTCGCCTTTGGTCTTGGCCTCGCCGACCGGGGGCTCGACCGCGCCTACGTCTACGCCGGGGGCGGGGTGGGGCTCCTCGGGCGGATCCTCGCCGGGCTCCAGACCGGCTACCTGCGCTTCTACGCCGCCTTGATCCTCGCCTTCGCGGCGCTCTTTGTGCTCTGGGGGGTGGTGCGGTGATCCTCTGGATGCTCCTTCTTCCCTTCCTCGCGGGGCTCGTCGGGCTCTTTCTCCCCGGGCTCGCCCGCGGCCTCGGCCTCCTAGCCACCCTGGCGAGCGGGCTTATCGCCCTGGCCGCGCTCTTTGCCCCCGGGGTGGCCTTTTATGCCGAGCGGCCGCTCTTTGAGCCCGCCGGCGTCTACTACGCGGTGGGGCTCGACGGGGCTTCGGCGGCGCTGGCGCTCACCACCTCGCTCGCCGTCTTCCTCGCGCTGCTCGCGGTCAAGGAGGTACCGGGGCGGATGCTCGCCCTTGGCCTTTTGATGACCGCGGGGCTCCTCGGGATCTTCGCAAGCCTCGACCTCGTCCTCTTCTACTTCTTCTACGAGGCCACCCTGATCCCGAGCCTGCTCCTGCTCGGGGTCTACGGCGGGGCGAACCGGGTGCGGGCGCTCATCAAGTTCGCGCTTTTTACCCTGGCGGGAAGCCTTCTGATGCTCGCCGCCATCCTCGCCGCCCGCTATACCGGCGGGGCCGAGAGCTTCCTGCTCCGCGACCTCCTCTCGGCGAGG
>Ga0256832_1002598_pt1 | contig 12319 bp, 11 predicted proteins | sample 134614metaG_FD_190534 | JGI IMG/M metagenome (GOLD analysis project Ga0256832, IMG submission 190534) | Hydrothermal vent microbial communities from Lau Basin, Pacific Ocean - 134-614 | ecosystem: Environmental > Aquatic > Marine > Hydrothermal vents | place: Pacific Ocean: Lau Basin | collected... | reverse complement strand
GATTATCGGATTCTTCAGGAGGTAAAGGGGAGCTACTTCGAGGGTTACGAGTTCGAGCATCCTCTATTCCCCGATAGAAAATCCCCTGCCATAATGGTGGATTTCGTCTCCACAGAGGAGGGTACGGGAATCGTTCACATTGCCCCGGGCCATGGTCGGGAGGACTTCGAGGCAGGCAGGAAGTACGGTCTGGAAATATTCTCCCCTGTCGATGAATATGGTCGTTTTACTAAAGAGGCGGACAATCAGACATCGCATCCCCTGGGAGTGGCAGGGCTGGTTTACTACGAAGGGGGGAAGAAAGCTATAGAGAGGCTCAGGGAAAGGGGACTTCTATATCATCTGGATACCATAGTTCATTCATATCCCCACTGCTGGCGCTGTAAGAACCCCCTCATATTCAGGGCAACGAGCCAGTGGTTTTTGAATCTGGAGCACAAGGACCTCAGAAAGAGAGCCCTGAAGGCAATCGATACTGTCAAATGGATTCCTCCCCAGAGCAGGAACAGGATTTACGCTTCTGTTAAGGAAAGGCCGGACTGGGTCCTCTCCCGTCAGAGGATATGGGGTGTGTTCATTCCGGCTGTTAAGTGCTCCTCATGTGGACACTCCATACTCGACCCCACAGTTATCAGGAATGTTGCCCGTATGACCCACGAGGAGGGCTCCGACGTCTGGCTCCTCAAGCCCGTGGATTATTTCCTCTACGATGGTTTTAAGTGTCCCCACTGTGGTGCCTCCGAAGGGTTCGAGAAGGAATACGACATACTGGATGTATGGTTCGATTCCGGAGCCACCGGATTGATAGTTCTGCAATCATCTCCCAGACTCAAATGGCCCGCGGATATGTATCTGGAGGGTTCCGACCAGCACCGTGGATGGTTCAATGCCTCCCTCATGCTGGGGATGGCTGTGAAGAACGAGCCCCCATACCGGGAAGTGGTCACCCATGGATGGACGCTGGATGAGCAGGGAAGGGCTATGCACAAATCCCTTGGAAATGTCATTCCTCCGGGCGATATTGTCAATAAATACGGTGCGGATATACTGCGTCTGTGGGTTGCCTCTTCCGATTATACGCAGGATATAAGGCTGGGGGATGAAATCCTCAGGGGAATAATAGATGCCTATCGAAAAATCAGGAATACTTACAGATTCATGCTCTCCAACCTTTACGACTTCACTGAGGAGGATTTGCTACCCTACGACCAGCTGGAGGACCTGGACAAATACATGCTCCACAGGTATGCCCTTCTTATCGATAAAATCGATAAATACTACGATGCGTACGAATTCCACAGGGTTTATAAGGAATACTTCAACTTCATAAATGTGGAACTTTCTTCATTCTATCTGGATGTCCTGAAGGACCGCCTCTATACGTACAAGGCTGATAGCAAGCCCCGCAGGTCTGCCCAGACAGCTATATACCATATTCTCAAAGGTATTGTTGTTATGTTTGCTCCTATCCTGTCCCATACAGCAGAGGAGGCATATCAATTCCTCCCATTCAAATCGGAGGTGAGCGTATTCTTCGAGCCATTCCCGTCCGCCAGGGACGAGTGGTTTAATCATGAAATTGCTCAAGAGTTTTCCACGCTTCTGTCCATAAGGGATATGGTGTTTCCTGTTCTGGAGGTTGCCAGGAAGGAGAAGAAGATCATAGGCAGCAATCTGGATGCCAGGGTTTATGTCTTTGCCGATGATGAGAAGGTGCTCGACCTGCTCAAACGCAGGGCAGATGATTTGAGGGAGATTCTGGTGGTATCGCAGGTGGCGTTCGAAAAGGGCGGAGATGTCACCTGGAGCGGGGATGGCTATTTCATCGGTGTGAGCCATGCTTCCGGAGAGAAATGCGAGAGATGCTGGATATGGAGCGAGAATATAAAGGACGGTCTGTGCCCCAAATGCAGGGTGGCGCTTGGCATAGAATAAATTAAAAAAACTTTAAAATTTGACAAATCCGGAGGGTGCATGAAAGAGATTATTCTCAAGTTGAGTGAGTTGAAGAGTGGAAAGAACAGGTTCAGCGTTTCCTCCACTGCACAGGAGCTGGACCTGGAGAATATAGAGTTTCCCATAGTGGATGACATTAAGACGGACGTTGAAGTCTATAAGAATAGAAACAATTTCGAAATCAGGCTTAAGACCCGATTCACCTTTCATCTGACGTGTTCCAGATGCCTTTCCGAATTCGATGAGGAATATGCTGATACCTCCACCTTTTATATCAAAAAGGGAGAAATACCGGAAATACCGGAAGGTATGATACATGAAGAGCACATACAGACCCTTTACGTTTCCGGCGATGAATACGACATAGCACCCCTTATTCGTGAGCAGGTGATATTATCCATACCCATCAAACCGCTCTGTTCCGAGACATGCACAGTGCCTTCGTACGACTCAGGAATGGACGAGGTGGATTCGAGGTGGTCGGAGCTTCTGAAGCTGAAGGAGAAGTTGTAAAATTTCCATGCCAATGAACCTGGATGTCTATACGAGAGTGGGGAAGATCACTGTAAGGGGGCTGAGGGATAAGCCGGGTGTTGCCGCAGATATCTTTACGGAGCTGGTTAAAAGGGATATAGAGGTCCTTGCTGTCAGTTTCGATGCCCCCATAGGGGGCAGGGCTGATTTCGCTTTCGTTGTCTGGGAGAGTCAGGTGGAGGATGCGAGGGGTCATCTCTATGCCCTCCTCTACGATTATCCGGAGGTTGATGTCCTTGCGGATGATGGAGTTGCCCTTCTGAAATTCACGGGGGGTGACAGGAGGCAGATGATAGCCGATGCACTCAATATAGTTGCCAGCAGTGGTGCCAATGTGGAGATGATAAGTTCCGGAGATGACGAGCTGATGGTGCTTATCAGGGAACCGATGGTGGAAAATGTTGTGGAGATGTTCAAGTTGATATTTCAGAATTCCACAGTGACTGTGAACGGGAGGGAAGTATGATAAGGGTACTCAAGAGCAAATTGCATAATGCTGTTATAACGGACAAGCACCTGCATTATACGGGAAGCCTTGGAATAGATGCTGAATTAATGGAGAAGGCTGGCATAAAGCCCTATGAAGAAATACTTGTAGTCAATATCACCAATGGGGAAAGGTTCGTTACTTATGCAATAGAGGAGGAGCGGGGTTCGAGGAGAATTGTCCTGAACGGGGCTGCCGCCCGTCTGGGAGAGGTGGGAGACAGGGTCATTATAATGGCTTTCAGGTGTGTTAACGAGGAGGAATATCCCAATTACAGGCCCACAGTGGTTATTCTGGGGGAGGGAAACAGGGTGGAGAAGGTTTTGAAGGAATAGGTTCCTAGCTCCATTGTCGAATTTATCACATCCCTTTAGAGAGATTTCTGGATTCATTACCTACAATTTTAGTAGGTTTTATACTTTAAAATTTAACCGAACAAGGAGGTGGAATTATGGCTTTCAAAAAGTACGAGCCGATAGACTTCAAAAAAGTGAGACCCCAGCTGTGGGAGATGGATGGTATATCCAGGAGGACCATGGATGAGCATATAAAACTCTATCTGGGATATGTGGCAAAGTATAACGAGGGAATGGAGCTTCTGGAAAGGATGCCCGAGGAATTCTACGAGAAGGCGAATCCGACCCTTTCCCATCTGAGGGCTATCAAGGTGGATATCACCAGAGCCATTGGTGGAACCAAGAATCACGAGCTCTACTTCGGACATTTAGGTGGAGAGGGTGGAAAGCCGGAGGGCAGGCTTCTGGAGCAGATAGAGAGGGACTTCGGCTCTTACGATAGGTTCTACAAGGAACTCAGGGCAACCGCAATGGCAGCGAGGGGATGGGCGTGGGTTGCCTACGATTACGATTTCAGGAGGTTGATGATTGCAATAGGAGATGAGCAGAATATTTACCCCATATGGAATGCCCAGCTGATACTGGGAATAGATGTATTCGAGCATGCATTCTTCATCGACTATGGCACGGCAAAGGGCAAGTACCTGGATGCATTCTTTGCCAATCTGGACTGGAAGGTGGTGGAGCAGAACTTCGAGAAGGCTATAAAGAGGGACATCGAGTAAAATTGCCGGGGCGTCAGCCCCGGATTATCCGAGTGCGTTCAGTATCCTTTCTTTCAGAACTCTTGCATTGAAGGCTATCTCCTGTGGGTCCAGTGTTTTGAGCTCTCTCTTCTCCATCAATATCTTTCCATCAACGATTACGGTCTGGACATCGCTTCCCTTTGCGGCATAGACGAGATGGGAATAGGGGTCGTATATGGGCATCATGTGGAACCCGGAGATGGAGATTGTTATCAGATCCGCTTTCTTTCCCGCTTCTATGCTTCCTACCATGTTGTCTATTCCCAGAACCCTTGCTCCCCCGATGGTTGCCATTCGAACCACCTGACGGGCATTCATGACGGTGGGGTTCAACCTGTGGACCTTGTGAACCAGGGCGGCGCTCCTCATCTCATCCACCATGTCAAGGTCGTTGTTGGAGGCTGCTCCGTCCGGCGCAAGTCCCACCTTTACCCCCCTTTCCAGCATGTCCGGTATGGGTGCAACTCCGCTTGCAAGCTTCATGTTGCTCTGGGGATTGTGGGCAACACCCACCCCCTTTTCGGCGAATATGTCTATCTCCTCCTCCTCCAGCCAGACGCTGTGGGCTGCGATGAACCTGTCGAATAGAACTCCCAGAGAATTCAAGTACCTGACCGGAGTTGTCCCGTACAGCTCCTTTATCTGCTGAACTTCTGCTTTGGTTTCCGAAACGTGCATGTGGAGGGGAACATCGTATTTCCTTGCCAGTTCGTATCCCTTAATTATCAATTCCCTGGAGCAGGAATATGGGGCATGGAGGCTCATTACAGGATGAATGAGACGGTCCCCCTTCCAGCTTTTGATGAAATCCTCTGCGATGGCAAGTCCTTCCTCCGAATTCCTCGCAGATGGGGTGGGGAAGTTTATCACGCCCTCCGATATGAAACCCCTGAGTCCTGCTTCCCTGGTAATTTCTGCCGTGATGTGGGGGAAGAAGTACATATCGTTGAAGGTGGTGGTCCCCGTCGAAATCATCTCTGCCAGCGCCAGTGGTACGGCTTTTCTGATGAATTCCTCATCAACAACCCGGTTTTCCGCGGGCCAGATGTAATTCTGAAGCCAGTCCATCAATTCCCTATCGTCCGCCAGTCCCCTGAATCCCACCATGGCTATGTGGGTATGGGTGTTTATGAATCCTGGAAGCAGAATGGAGGGTCTGTCGTCTATCACATACGCCCCCTCTGCATTCAGCTCCTTCCCCACCGCCTTTATCGTATCCCCTTCTATCAGAACCTCACCGTCTTCTATTACCGTATCGTTTTCATCCATGGTCAGGATGTAGTCTGCTCTTATGAGAATCTTCATGCCCAAATTATAATCGTATCAGTCCTGAAGTGTATAAAGCAGTCCCATCAGCATTCCGGAGAGTGTGTAGAATCCATGAGCTATAACGAGATATACAATTTCCTGTGTGGAGTTATAGGAGGACATGGTGACAGTTGCTATGGCGAGGAGTATGGCTGCTATTACTCCTATCGTCCATCTGATTCCGAGGTCGCTTCCCCAGAAAATCCTCAGCACAATGGACGCGATGAATATAAGAAGCAGGGAAATGCCCGTCATAATCCAGCCGAAGGGGGATATTCCATTAATATAACCCATGTAAATCGCGAACAGTGCAACCACTGCATTTATTATGGTTACCTGTAGCCATTCTGCCATCTCCAGACTGTAGCCCATTTTTAAGAGATTTATTAGCATCAGGATTACGCCGATTATCAGAAAAGCATAACCCGTGAGAAACAGTATGGTCGATATGTCTCCTGATAGCATGAATCCAAACGAAATGAAAAATCCACCTGTTCCCAGAAACGCTATCAGTTTTGCTCTCACGTTCTGCCAGCCGAGACTCAGCGCCTTCCTCCATGCTATGATGCCGAATACGAAGAAGCTGAGCGCACTGATGTGGGGTAGCCCTGCCGGGTTGTAAATGGCATAATAAACGAATCCCATCGCAATGAAAGCAATGTAAAGTGAAATTAGTACCAACATGGTTTAATTTTAAACCTATGAGCCATAACCATTTCATATTTCAAACCGATGCAGGGTTGCCCCATGTGTAAAAATACTGAATATTCATGGCGCTCAGTTCAGATTCATTTATGAAGGTGACTGCACACGCAAAATCACCCATAAAGTGTCGGATTGATTCATGTTTCAGAGCTATTGGAAAACAGGAAGTTTGCTATAAAATTACTCATCCCATGCGAATAGTCCACCTGTCCGACACCCATATTGGAAAGCGCAGATATAACCTCAGCAGCTCTCCTTCTGACTTCCTTGAGGCTTTCGAGGAGGCATTCGAGCTGGCTCTTTCGCACTCTCCGGATGTAATAATCCACAGCGGCGATGTGTTCGATAATCCATATCCCATGAATTATACCAAGAGGGTGGTAATCGAAAGGTTGATGCGATATTCGAAAAGCGTCCCCGTTCTGATCGTGGCGGGCAATCACGATTATGCCGACATGGATGGACTATCGCCCCTTTCCTTCTTCTCCTTCATGGATGGGAATATTCACGTATCGGAATTCAGGGATGTGGCTCGAAAGCGCTCCATTCAGCCACTGGAAATGAGGGGAGCACGGTTCTACCTCATGCCCTTCATAAGGGACAGGGCACTTCTGAGGGAAATGGTGAATTCCATCCGGGAGGATATGGGTTCCGGTCTGAATTTTGCTGTTCTTCACCAGATTATAGATGGTTTTACAGCGAAGAGGAAAAACATAACCATGGACATAAATCACGAGGAGCTCGGCACATTTTCCTTTATATTCGTCGGCCATTTCCATACCCCCTTCCTGGACAGGGACAATAGATTCGCCTATGCTGGCTCCACGGAAGCCCTATCTTTCGATGAGTATGAATATACCGGGGAGGGAACTGTTTCCCCTTCCACCGCAAAGCGCATTTTCGTTTACGATTTTTCGGATGATGGCTCCTTTCGTGTGGAGCAGATTCCACTGAAGAGCCCCCGTCCTTTCCTCTTTTACGCTATGGATTACCCATCGGTGGAGGAGTTGCGGAGCAGGCTGGAGGATATACCCGTGTCCCATGAAAAGGCTCCTATCCTCATCCTGAAGATAAAGGCAGAAAGCGTCAAAGCCATGGAAGAATACCTGACAGTGATAAACAGGTTCCGGGATAAGGAGTATTACGAGCATATTAGGGCAGATATAACGCCTGATGAGGTGGCGGTGGATGTGGAATCCGCCGGAGTGGAGGACATAAAAAGGAAAATTCTGGGTGATTTTTACGAGATTGTGAAGGACGCGGAGGGCTTTCTGGAATCAATGGAGGAGACTGCAGTCAGGGGCTACAGGGAGAAGCTCATGGATATACTGGAGAAGGGATATGAGGATAGGGGAAGTAAGGCTGATTGATTTTACGACCCACAGGGACACCCGGCTGGAATTTTCAGAGGGTATAAACATCATAACAGGACCCAATGGTAGCGGTAAGAGTTCAATCATACAGGCGATATACTTTGCCCTTTTCGGAAGGGGATTGTATTACGGGAAGAAAGAATCCCTGGTCAGACATGGAAGCAGGAATCTCGTCGTTGAGGTGGGGCTGGATGGGGACAGGCTGAAGCGCATAAAGAGGACACTGCGCTCAATTGAAACATCCGGCGTCAATATAACCTCCTCCACAGCCCTCAAGGAGTACCTGTTTCGATTCTATAACCTTTCACCGGGAAGGTTCGTGAACACCCTTCTTATAAAGCAGGGGGAAACCACCTCCTTCGTGGACAGGAGCCCCAGGGAAAGACTCAAGGTCTATGAAAGCATCATGGGTGTGGATACCCTGAGAGCCATACAGGATGTGGCTTCAGAACTGTCCAGGAAATACAGGGATATGCTGAGGGAGATGGATGTGGAGTCCCTTCTTCGGGAAATGGAAACCGTGCAGAAGGAGATGGAAACTCTGAAGAAGGAAGTGGAGACTCTGGAAGCCCGTTTATCTGCTGCAGTTCAGAAGAAAAAGGATGTGGAGGGCAGGCTTTCCAGCGTGGAGAAGTCTATCAGGGAGATGGAAGAGATGGAGAGGAAACTCCTGATTCTGAAGAAGAGGAGGGAAGATGCTGAGAAGCTGATGGTGGAAATGCGCGATGTGGAGGATTACATACGCAGGTATGAAGAGCTCTACAGGAAGTACATCGATGTGGAGAGGATGAGGGAGCAGGCTCTCAGGAAAATCCAGCTGGAAAAGGATATTTCCTCTCTTGAGAAGATGCTGGAGGATGTGAAGAAAATAGAGAGGGAAGCTCGCCTGTACGAGGAATATCTTAAACATAACGAGGATGAGGATATCAGAAGGATGGAATCCATAATATCCGAGACCAGGAAGTTGCTCGATGAATTGAATAGACTCCTGAATACTCGGTTTTCCAGAGCAAATGAAATGCTTCCTTACGCGCGGGAAGCATTCGAGCGTATGAGGAGGGAATACGAAGAGAAAAGGAAAAGGCTCATGGAAATGATTTCCAGCAGAGGGATGCTGAAGTCAACTATTGAGGAAAAAGAGAAGGCGATAGAAGCCCTTTCCAGTTCTTCAACCGGTGAATGTCCTGTATGCGGCAGACCCCTTACACAGGAGCACAGAAAGGAGATTCTTGAGCGATATTCAGGCGAGTTGAATGAATTAAAGGTTCGTCTTTCTAAGCTGGAATCGAGCATTCCCGCGCTGGAGAGGGAGATAGCCCTTCTGGAAGAGAGACTCGGCTACCTTTCCCTCCTGGACAGGCTGGAGGAATACTCCCGGTGGATAGAGGAGAGGAGGGAAAAACTGAATGAATGGAAGAAGATTCGGCAATATGTCAGGTACAGGGAGAGCTATGAAAAGTACAGGAAGCTTACGGGTGTAATGGAGGAGCTGGAGAGAAAGAGGAGGGGGCTGAAAAAGATAGGAGACATCGATGCAGAGAAAATCCTGTCCTTTATAGCCGAAAACGAGAATTTTTACAGGGAATATACCCACAGGTTGAAGCTCAGAGAAAAGTTGAAAAGGGAGCTGGAATCGATAAATCCACAGGAGATAGATAAATCCATAGAGGAGGTGAAGGGTAGATTGGAAGCCATCGACAGGAAGTCGATTGAGAGAGAACTGAATGTTTTGAGGAAGGAGATGGAGGAAACTGTTTCGCTCATTTCGAGCCTCAGAACCAGAATTTCATCCATCCGGGAACTCCTGTTGGAAAAGGAAAGGCGCCTTGAGGACATCAAAAGCGTTTACGAAAGGGCGCGGGACATGGAAAATCGAAGGAATTTCTACAGGGATATGACTGAGAGAATTTCCCTCCTCATAAACGAATTGAAGACCCTGCACGACAGGAATCTGAAGATATTAACCTGGAATTACTTCAGGGATTTCGAGCTGGAGTCGTATAACTCCGTCGAAATAGAGACCACATCCTCCGGAATGGACATATACGCCACCACCCATTCCGGCAATAAGGTTTACGTTCAGAGCATGTCCGGCGGAGAGCGGGTAGCCCTGAGTCTTGCCATCAGAATGGCTATAGCCCGGATACTGGATATAAAATTCCGCACCATAATAATGGATGAACCCACAGCTGGTCTGGACAGGGAGAGGGTAAATAAACTTGGGGAGATTCTTCAGAATTTTGTAAAGATGAACCCGGGGAGCCAGATTATACTGATTACCCATGAGGAATCCCTGGCTGAATATGCCAATAAGAGATTCAGGCTCAATAAGGTGGGGGAGGAGACTTTCGTGGAGGAATTCTGAAAGCCGTTAAAATTCTCGAAATCGGTCTGTAGATGGAGGTAAAACTGCTATGGAGAAATGGTTATTCTCTGCGTGCCACGGGAATGTCATATGCAATGGCTTAATCGGGGGACTCTTTATAACCCTTCTCAATACGCTTGGAGCTATCATAGTTCTTCTAATCGGAAGGGTTCCACAGAAGTTCATGGACGCTTCCCTGGGATTTGCTGCCGGAGTGATGCTGGCTGCGAGTTTTACCAGTCTCATAATACCGGGTATGGAGTATGGAGGAGTGGTTCCGGTTCTGATAGGCATCCTTCTGGGAGCCATATTTATAGACCTTCTGGACCACCTGATACCCCATATGCACTTCATTATAGGCCCGGAGGGGGTGAAGGATAGGGAGCTTTTGAAGAAAATAAAAGCTGTATGGCTGTTTATACTCGCCATTACCATACATAATATGCCGGAGGGCCTCGCCGTTGGAGTCGGTTTTGGTAGCGGGGATTTGAGTAAAGCCATTCCCCTTATGATTGCCATAGGTATACAGAATATTCCGGAGGGTCTTGCTGTTTCCCTTGCAGCCATGAATGCGGGTCTTGGTAAGAGATTCTATGCCACGTGGGTTGGTATTAGGGCTGGACTCGTGGAAATTCCACTTGCCCTTCTGGGGGCGTGGGCTGTTTATGCCGTGAAGCCTCTTCTTCCGTATGCCATGGGCTTTGCCGCCGGTGCCATGATATATGTAATAAGCGATGAGATAGTCCCGGAGACGCACAGGACCGGACATGAGCGTCTGGCGACGTTTGGACTCATTTTTGGACTTGTAATAATGCTTTACCTGGATGTGGTTCTGGGATAAGAGATTTTCGAAGTTTTTCGTCAGAGAGAGACTATAATGGATACATTGGGGGCGGAGCCCCCGAAGAAGCTGCCGGGGAGGGACTCGAACCCCCACTAGCGGGGCCAGAACCCGCTGTCCTGCCAATTAGACGACCCGGCATCGATTCAGGACACACCTTTCAGGCTTACCCTGTCCTCATACTTTTTCATGCGGGGCGGCTCGTATTTTATCCTGCCCCTTTTCCTTATTTCTTCCACCTTCTCTCGAATACTCTTTGCCATTGTACAGCTCCTTTTTAATGGAGGCGGCGGGAATCGAACCCGCGTCCGAAGGCCCGGATCCCCGTGGCTCTACACGCTTAGCACCCCTTTGTACTGGTCTGCCTGCCCGGGGTGCGGGGGCATCAGCAGACCAGACCCCGTATATGTTTTCCTGCAGGTGATTACGGGGTCACAACCACCTGCAGTAGCCACCTGTCTATGAGGGCCTCCTGTGGACCAGGTGGCGCATCCACAGGGACCCGGCTGCTCTAATTAAGCAGCCAGTGCATAGTTGGAGTTTGCACTTTTTGCTTTGCGGGTTTTTTACGAGGTTTCCCGCACCTCGGCGTGCACCACGGGGAACCGCCAGCCCCCGTCGAATCCGTACGCCCCCTTATATACAACGAGTTTTGCAGGTGTATAAATTTTAAAGCCTGATGGAAGAACTCTCAAGTTCACTTATAGCGGTAAACGATCCTTCCCTTGGTGGGGTCGTATATGGGAAGCTCCACCTCCACCCTGTCTCCAGGGACGATTCTGATATAGTGTATTCTCATCTTTCCAGCGAGGTGGGCTATTATTTCCATTCCGTTTTCGAGCTCAACTTTAAACAGGGCATTGGGGAGTACTTCTTTTACAACACCACTCATCCTTATAACATCCTTCTTCGCCATGGTCGTACCTCCTTTTCTCAGAGTGCGGCGAGGGCGGCTCTGATTATTCCGATATTGGAATTATCTCCGGTTAAAACGAGAACATAGCGCTCGTTATCCAGGGTTTTAATGTACGCGGTTCCGTTATCCAGAATGGTAATAATGTCCTGGATGTTTCCTTCAGCGAGTTCTGTAAGTTTCTCCAAAATGTCTTCGGCTTTTTCTGCAAGTTCTATTGCTTTTTCTTCATCGAGGAGTTTTATGGATAGTATATCTCCGCCTTTCTGGGCTGCAATTATGGCTTTAGGCTGGGAAATCATCATAAGAGCCGCGTCAATTTTGGAATCCATGATGGGGTCGATGTTTATATTTCTTCCAGCCGGTGCCGGAATCAGGTTGCTGATATCTATGGGCTCGTGAAGGGATATAATGCTCTTCGGGTCGATTTCCATAATGGTTACATCGTTTGCATCTTCCTCTATTAATTTCCTTACTATTTCCTCCCTGCTGCCATCTGCCCCCGAAGCTTCCATAAGAAGACCATCCTTGAACAGAAGTATTACATTCCCGCTCTTCAGAATGGCGGTCTTCTTGTTGTCCACTATATCTCTCAATGCCTCTACAATATTCATGATATAAATTTTAAAGCCCTTCAGTATCCTTTAAAGTGCAAGTACCGGAACCGTGGCTCCCCTTATGACTCTCAGCGTGGTCGATTGATAAAAAAGCCTCTGAAGCAAATTCAGTTTCTTT
>Ga0256832_1002597_pt1 | contig 12320 bp, 13 predicted proteins | sample 134614metaG_FD_190534 | JGI IMG/M metagenome (GOLD analysis project Ga0256832, IMG submission 190534) | Hydrothermal vent microbial communities from Lau Basin, Pacific Ocean - 134-614 | ecosystem: Environmental > Aquatic > Marine > Hydrothermal vents | place: Pacific Ocean: Lau Basin | collected... | reverse complement strand
TGGACACCGCGGGGCTTCTCTTGCTCGAGCTCTCGGGCGGCATCCCGGCCAGCATCGACGCCAGCTGGAGCCGGCCGCCCAACTACCCCCGCTGGGGGCACCTGAAGCTCGAGGTCGTCGCCGAGCGAGGCACGCTCGTGCTCGACGCCTTCGCCGGCCACCTGCACCACTGGCGGGTGGACGACGGCTACCAATGGGTTGGCTACCACCCCGACCCCACCGCAGCCATGGTCCGGGCCTTTTTAAACGCGGTGAAAAAGGGAACGCCCCCGCCGGTGACGTTTGCCGACGGCCTCGCCGCCCTCAAGGTGGTGCTCGCCGCTTACCGGGCGGCGAGGGAGGGCCGGCCGGTGGATCTAAGCGAACTCGGCGAGGGCCCGGTCGATCCGGCGTAGGACGGTTTCCTTCCCCAGGACCTCGAGCATCTCATACATCCCCGGGGTGGCGAGCCGGCCGGTGATCGCGGCGCGAAGAGGCTGCATCACCTTCCTTAGCTTCAGCCCCCGCACCTCGGCGAAGGCCTTGATCGCGGGCTCGGTGGTGGATTGGCGGAAATCGGGGAGGCTTTCAAGGAGGCTCCTTAGCTCCTTCAGGATCTCCGCGCCCTTTTTGATCTCCTTGATGGCCTTCTCCTCGTACGCGAACTCGTCGGTGAAGAAGTAGCGGGCCTTCTCGGGAAACTCCTTCAGCGTCTCGAAGCGGGGGCGCATGAGCTCGAGCACCTTCTTCAGATACTCGTCCGATTTCCAGTCGAGCCCGGCGGCCTTCAGGAAGGGCTTCACCCGCTCGGCGAGCTCGTCGAGGGGAAGCACCTCGCGGATGTACTTGCCGTTCATCCAGACGAGCTTCTCCCAGTCGAAGACCGGCGCGCCGACGTGGACCCGCTTCCAGTCGAAGGCCTCGATCATCTCTTCGAGCGTGAAGATCTCCCGCCCGTCGGGCATGGAAAAGCCCATCAAGGAGAGGTAGTTCCTGAGCGCCTCGGGCAAGATCCCCTGCTCGCGGTAGTAGTCGACGCTGGTGTGGCCGGTGCGCTTAGAGAGCTTTGCGCCTCCGGGCGCGCGCAAAAGCGGCATGTGGTAGAACTTCGGCAGCTGCCAGCCGAAGGCTTGGTAAAGCAGCACGTGGATCGGCGTGCTGACCAGCCACTCCTCGCCCCGGATCACGTCGGTGACCCCCATCAGGTGGTCGTCCACGACGTTCGCGAGGTGGTAGGTGGGGTAGCCGTCCGACTTCAATAGCACCACGTCCGGGATCTCGGCGTTGTCGTAGACCACGGTGCCCCTTAGCTCGTCCCTGACCTCGGTGGTGCCGGGCCGGGGGACTTTGAGCCGGATCACGTGGGGCTCGCCCGCCCGGGCGCGGGCCTCGGCCTCCTCGGGGGGGATGTGGCGGGCGCGGCCGTCGTAGCCGCCCTTTTCCTTGCGGATCTTTTCCAGCTCCTCCGGGGTCTCGAAGGCGCGGTAGGCCCAGCCGGACTGGACCAACGCCTCGGCGTACTTCTTGTAAAGATCGAGCCGCTCGGACTGGCGGTAAGGGGCGTGCGGCCCGCCGATGTCCGGGCCCTCGTCGTAGTCGAGGCCGAGCCACTTGAGCATGTTTAGGATCCGTTCCTCTGCGCCCTCGACGTAGCGGGCCCGGTCGGTGTCCTCGATGCGGACGATGAAGCGCCCCCCGTTCTTCCGCGCCCAGACGTAGTTGAAAAGCGCGATGTAGGCGGTGCCCACGTGGGGGTCGCCGGTTGGGGAGGGGGCGATGCGGGTCGTCACCATGCGGCTCATTCTAGCCGCAGGGTGAAGCGAACGATCCCCTTGAGCTCGCCGTTGGCGAGGAGGTAGGCGGTCCAGGTGCCGGGAAAGGCCCGCACCTTTGCCGGCGTGAGGCGGAAGTAGAAGTAAGTAGGGATCACCCGCCCCACCCAAGCGGGCTTGACCTCGAGCACGTAGCCGGCGCGCTCGAGCCCGCCGTCCGGGCGGATCAGGTAGAGCTCCAGGGGAAGGGGCCCGACGTCTTCCTTTTCGAACTTCCAGCGGACCCGAAAGAGCACCGCCGGGTCGGAGGGGTAAAAGACGTTCCGGGTCTCGGCGATGCGGTAGGTCTTGAGGTCGGCGGGGTCGAACCCCGGGGCGGGGACGCCGAGCTCAACGCCGAGCAGCTCCGCCGCCAGGGCCAGGGGCAGTAAAAGGGCGAACGCCAACGTGAGCCGTCGCTTCACGCCCTTAGCTTAGCCGCCGAGGAGCGAGGGTAGGTTGGAAAGAAAGGAAAATAGGCCAAAGCTCACGGCTAGCACAAGGCTGCCGCTAACCACCGGCCCCGGTTCCTCGGGCGGGGCGTCGGGGAGGGGTAGACGGGCGACGCGCGCCAAAACGAAGACGATGACTGCCAACCCCAAAAGCGCCACCGGGAGGCTGGTGGGCGTATCGGGGCGAAGGAAGGGGATGTTTAAGTAGATGCCCATCACGCTCGCCAGGTTGTTGATCGCGTGGGCCCAGAACACGCTTTTCAGCGAGGCTCCGGCCGCTACCCAGCGGCCAAGGATCCAGCCGAGGAAGAACGCTCCGACCGCGGTGACGGGCTCGCCGTGCACCACGCCAAAGACCGCGGCCTGCGCCCAGAGTGCCAGCCGGAGCCCTTTTCTCCGGGCGTAGCTTTTAAGCATCATTCCCCGAAAAAGCCACTCTTCAAGCCACGGCCCGACCAGGCCGACGGTCAGGAAAAGCGCGACCCCGCCCCAGAAGCTATTGACGTGATACATGCTGGCGACTTCCTTTAAGTAGAGGGCTGGGACCACGCCCCCGACGAAGGCGGTGAAGCCAAGGCCGTAGAGTAAAACCCAGCCCGTGACCTCTGCGATCTCGCGCGGCGGCGCAGGTTTCCATCCGAGCCCGGGCCCCAGTCGGCGATGGTAGCGGAGGTAAACGAAGAGCGCGAGACCTCCCAGCGCGGTTAGCATTCCTAGGCTGAAAAGGTCCTTTTCGTGGGCCTCGGCCCACTTCATTGCGAACTCGGCGATCGCCTCCGGCGGTTGGTCTTCCAGGCCCAAGCGGGCGCCCAGGACCCCGCCGAGCAGTCCGCCCCAAAAAGCGGCAAAGCCGAAGCTTAAAAACGCAGCCACCAGGTAGGCCAGTAAGAGTCGGTTGGCAAGCAGCGGATGCATGGTTTTAACCTATCCCGCGACTCGCGTAGGGTTGGGTTATTCTGCTTGCCTTGAAGCCCGCTTTGCATGCCATGCTTTTGATCACGCTTGCATCGGGGCTGCGTAAGCAGAGCTCCTTCCTCGGGGTGCTGCTCGCCTCGGCGCCGCTGGTCTCGGTGCTGGCGATGATCTGGCTTTACCTGGAAACGCGGGACGCTGAGCGGATCGCGACCTTCGCTCAAAGCGTGTTTTGGTTGCTGCTGCCTTCCCTTCTGCCTGTTCTCCTGCGCTTCGGGTCGCGTTTTTCCTGGCGCATTTCGGTTCGATTCTGGTGACCGGGGTTCTTATCTGGGGATGCCGTGTCTGCGATCAACCGGGGCTTTGAGGGCGGTGGCGGCGGTCGAGCTCGGCGGCGAGGTCCTCGGGGGTGAGTCCAAGCTCAGCGAGCACAAGGAGTAGGTGGAAGTAAAGGTCGGCGGCCTCCCAGCGGAGCTCGTCCTTGTCCCGGTTCTTCGCCGCCAGGATGACCTCGCCGGCCTCCTCGGCGATCTTTTTTAGGACGCGGTCGAGCCCGGCCCGGTGGAGCTTGGCGACGTAGGAGCCTTCGGGGAGCTCGCGAAGGCGGGCCTCGATGGTGGCAAAGACCCGGGCGGTCACCTCGCCGAGGTCGGGCGGGGCGTCCTTCTTTTCCACCGGGTTATGGAAACAGGAGTGCTTGCCGGTGTGGCAGGCGGGGCCGTGGGGGAGGACTTTGTAGAGCACCGCGTCCCCGTCGCAGTCGAGGGTGACCTCGACGACCTCCTGCACGTTGCCGCTCTCCTCGCCCTTTTTCCAGAGCTTTTGCCGCGAGCGGGAGAAGAAGTGGGCAAAGCCGGTAGCAAGCGTTTTTTCCAGGGCCTCGCGGTTTGCCCAGGCCAGGGTCAGCACCTCGCCGGTGCGGGCGTCTTGCATCACCACCGGGACCAGGCCGCGCTCGTCGAACTTGACGTCCTCGAGCGTCATGCCGCTTCCTCCGCCGGCCGGATGGGAAGGCCCCGGTCCTGCAGGTAGCGCTTGAGCTCGGGGATTGGGATCTCGCCGAAGTGAAAGACGCTCGCGGCCAGGGCGGCGTCGGCCTTGCCCTCGGTGAAGGCTTTTAGAAAGTGTTCCATCGTGCCGGCCCCGCCAGAGGCGATCACCGGGATCGAGACCGCCTTGGCGACGGCCCGGGTGAGGGCGAGGTCATAGCCGTCCTTGGTGCCGTCCTTGTCCATGCTGGTGAGGAGGATCTCGCCGGCCCCGAGCCGCTCACCCTCCTTGGCCCACTCCACGGCGTCGAGGCCGGTGGGCTCGCGACCGCCCTTGACGTAGACCTCCCAGGAATCGTTCCTTTTCTTGGCGTCGATCGCCAGCACCACCGCCTGGGCGCCGAAGTGCTCGGAAAGCTCGCGGATGAGCTCGGGCCGCCGGACCGCCGCTGAGTTGACGCTCACCTTGTCGGCCCCGGCGAGGAGGAGGGCGCGGGCGTCCTCGAGGCTCCGCACCCCGCCGCCCACGGTGAAGGGGATGAAGACCGACTCCGCCACCCTTTTCACGATGTCGAGCATGATCGAGCGGGCCTCAAAGGTGGCGGTGATGTCGAGGAAGACGAGTTCGTCGGCGCCGGCAGCGTCGTACGCCCGGGCGGCCTCCACCGGGTCGCCGGCGTCCCTTAGGTTCACGAAGTTCACGCCCTTGACCACGCGGCCGGCGTGCACGTCAAGGCAGGGGATGATGCGGCGGGCGAGCACGGGGGCGATTCTACCAAAGCCGCCGCACGCCGAAGGCGTCGAGGGCGGGGTCCTTGCTGATCAGGGTGAGGTTCTCGAGCCGCGCCTGGGCGGCGAGGATGCGGTCGAAGGGATCCTTGTGGCCGGCCTCGAAGCTGCCAGCGAGGAGGGCGTGGGCGCTGGTGATGGGGAGGTCCGCAGCCCCTAGGCGCCTTAGCTGTCCGGCGTAGTCGAGGAGAAGGGGTTCGATGTCGAGATCGGGGGCGCCAAGTTTGCCAAGCCGGTGCTTGGTGGCGATCTCCCAGGCCGAAGCGCTGGAGACGTAGAGTGTGCTACGAGCGTCCTCGATGGCCTTTTGGGCTTGGGCGGAGAGTCGAAAAGGTTCGTAGAGCGCAAAAAGCAAAGTGTGGGTGTCGAGGAGGTAGCCCTTCATTCGTCTCCTTCACCTTCCCCGTACCAGGCGGCGAGTTCTTCTTCAGGCAGCGGCTCGAAGAAGCTATCCGGGATGTGGCCCTGCAAGAAACCAAGCTCCCGCTTTTTGGGCCTTTCGGGGACCAGCCGCGCCACCGGCTTGCCCCGCTTGGCGATGATCACCTCCTCACCCGCGAGGGCGAGCTCGATGAGCTCGGAGAGTTTCGCCTTGGCCTCGGCGACGTTCACGATTTTGGCCACGGCCCTACTCTACTTGGTCAGGTTGACCTGGTCAAGTAAGAAAGCACCTCGACGTGGTGGGTGTAGGGGAAGAAGTCGTAGGGGCGGACGAAGCGGAGTTCGTAGCCCCCCGCCCGCACTAGCTCGCCCACGTCCCGGGCCCAGGTCGCCGGGTCGCAGGCGATGTAGAGAAGCTCGGGTGGGCCCTTTTCGATCAGGGTTTGCCTAAGCTCGCGGACAAGCCCGGCCCGGGGCGGGTCGAGGACAACGAGATCGGCGGGCAGGAACTTTTCCAGGTTACGCGCGTCGTCGCGGATGAAGCGGAGGTTTTCGACCCCTTGCTTTTTAGCGTTCTTCTGGCCGAGCTGGATCGAGCGGGGGTTGATCTCGATGGCAAGCACCTCAGCGTAGCGGGGGGCGAGGTGGAGGGCGAGCGCGCCCACGCCGGCGAAGAGCTCGAGCGCCCGCGCGCCTCCCTTTACCAGGGTGGCGGCCTCTTGGTAGAGCTCGCCGGCGGCCAGCGGGTTGACCTGGGAAAAGCTCACCGGGTCCACCGGGGCCAGGACCCCGCCAAAGTCTTCCATCAGGATGGCCTTCCCGGCAAGATGGGCGAGCCTGCCGCGAAAGCGGCCCCGGGGATCGGGCTCGGCCCACCAGACGCCGGCGAGCCCCTCTTTAACCATCTGCTCCGCCATCTTCTTGAGGCCGCGCCGGGTAGGGCTGATCAGCGCGGCGAGGGTCTGGCCTTCCTTGAAGCTGCCTTTAAAGGCCACCTCCTCGACGTCCACCAGGGGCCAGGAGCCCACCTGCCTGCGGGCGTCCTCGATGAACTCGGCCACCAGCAGATCCTCCTCGATGGCCACTGGTTCGTGGCTCTCCGGCGCCCGGTAGCCGAGCCCCCCGGTGGGGAGGCGCAGGTACTGGGCGGCGCTCCGATAGCGGAGCTCGCGCGGGGAGGGTCGGATGGGCGCCACCTCGGCCTCGACCCAACCCACCCGGGTCAGGGCCTCCTCCACGAAGCCCTGCTTAACCCGTAGCTGGGCCTCGTAGCGCATGGGAAGGTCGGCGGAGGGGGGCAGGGGGAGGTCGACCCGGTCGGGGGAGGGCTCGAGCACGCGGATGACCCGCCCTTCCAGGTGGTTTTTACGTTTATGAAGTTCGGCCTCGACCAGCTCGCCGGGCAGGCCGCCGCGCACCAGGGCCACGCCCTCCTCGGTCCGCGCGAGGCCCAGGCCACCAGGGATTAGCTTTTCAATACGTAGCGTCCGTCGCACGACTATGTATAATTCTGCCTGAGGTGACGCGTATGAGGAAATATTTAAGCATTGGTCTGTTGTTGGTGCTGGTGGGCTCGTTGGGTTTCGCGGCTAAGTTCCGCACCTTTGCCGAGATCAAGAACTCGGGCAAGGTCGTTATCGGCACCGAGGGCGAGTTCCCGCCTTTTAACTACTTCGACGAAAAGAATAACCTCGTCGGCTTCGACATCGACATCGGCAACGCGCTGGCCAAAAAGCTCGGTCTCAAGCCGGAGTGGAAGGCACAGCCCTTCGATACCCTCCTCATCGCGCTGAACCAGGGCCGCTTTGACTTCGTCATCGCCTCCCACACCATCACCCCGGAACGCTCGAAGGCGGTGGACTTCACCAAGCCCTATTACTGCACCGGTAACGTGATCGTTTCCAAGCCTGGCGGCCCGAAGACCCCTGAGGAGCTCAAGGGCAAGGTGGTGGCGGTCCAGGTGGGCACCACCTACTACGACTGGGTGGTCGAGAACGTTCCTGGCGTCAAGGAGATCAAGACCTTCCCCACCAACCCGGCGGCGCTCGAGGCCCTGCTCTCCGGCCGGGTGGACGCCTGGGTCACCGACCAGTTCACCGCGCTTGAGGTGATTAAAAAGCGCGGCGTGAAGCTTCAGGTTTCCGATCCTCTCAACAAGGAGGAGATCGGCATCGCCGTCGCCAAGGGCAACCTGGGTCTGTTGACGGCGCTCAACAACGCCCTTGACGCCATTCTCAAGGACGGCACCTACGAGAAGATCTCGATGAAGTGGTTCGGCAAGGACATCCGTTGTAAGTAGCTGAGACGCCGGCGGGCCGCGTTTGGGCCCGCCGGGCCCTTTTTTCTTTGGAGCGAGCTATGCGATTGCGCAGCGTGATCATCGCCTTGTTCGTCATCGCCCTGGGCGTCGTCGGCTGGTTTGCCCTTTTCGAGCTGCTGGCGCGGGGGCTCGAGATCTACCTCAGGCTTTTGAACTTCACTCCGAGCAAGGTCGCGTACTACGCGAACTCCCTTCGCCACGGGGCCGAGATCACCCTCAAGCTCACCGTGATCAGCGCGGCCGCGGGGCTTGTCCTTGGTCTGTTCGCCGGGATCTCAAAGCTCTCAAAGAACCCCGTGTTCCGCCTTCCAGCTGCGTTCTACGTGTGGTTGGTGCGGGGCACGCCCCTTTTGGTCCAGATCCTTTTTGCCTATAACGGCTTGCCCTATCTATTGGCCCCGGCCTGGGACAAGCTGCAGCCGCTCGGCTTCCCCCCGATCCAGGACGTGCTCACCGATTATTGGGCGGCGTTTATCGCGCTTTCCTTCAACGTCGGGGCCTACAACGCCGAGGTCATCCGTGCGGGCATACAGGCCATCCCCAAAGGCCAGTGGGAGGCGGCCCAGTCCCTCGGGCTTTCCCAGGCCCAGGTGATGCGCTTTGTGGTTGTGCCTCAGGCGATCCGAATCGTGGTCCCGCCGCTGGTGAACAACGTCGTCGCGCTTTTAAAGGACTCCTCGCTCGCTTACACGATCGGGCTCTACGAGCTGGTCATGGCCGGTCAGCGGATTATCTCCGCCACCTTCCGCCCGGTGCCGATCTACCTGGCGGTGGCCGCCGTGTATCTTCTTTTGACCACCTTGCTGACCTTCTTCACCGACTGGGTCGAGCGCCGCCTGCGTGCCCAGGGCTAGTCGGGGCATCCCTACCTGCTCGCCTTCCTAAACTGGGCTTAAAGGAGGTGATGGGTCGTGACGCCGTCGGACGGCTTCTTTCGCCTGTTCGAGTACCTGGGGATGCTGTCCATGATCCTGGTGCTCTTCTGGGGCGCTTATATCTCCTACGACGACTGGATGGAAAAACGCCGCGAGGAGGAGGCGCTCCATGCCCAGGATTGACGATTTTAAGGACCTCCCCGTCGAGGAGGTGCTAAAGCGCCTGGGGGCCGACCCCTCGCGCGGGCTCAGCCAAAAGGAAGCCGAGGAACGGCTGAAAAAGTACGGCCCTAACGAGGTTCCCGAGAAGGAAGAACCGCTCTGGCACCGCATCTTCCGGCGCTTTTGGGGCCCCATCCCCTGGATGATCGAGATCGCCGCCGTTCTCTCCGCCCTGGTGCACAAGTGGGAGGACTTCACGATCATCCTCATCATGCTCTTCGTCAACGCCGGGGTGGACCTCTGGCAGGAGGGGCGGGCGCTCTCGGCGCTGAAAGTCCTTAAGGAAAAGCTTGCCAAGAAGGCGATCGTCCTTCGCGACGGCGAGTGGCGCGAGGTGGATGCCCGCTACCTCGTGCCCGGGGACATCGTGAAGCTGAAGATCGGCGACATCGTCCCCGCCGACGTGAAGCTGATCGGCGGCGGGGACTTTCTCCTCGTTGACCAGTCGGCGCTGACCGGCGAGAGCCTGCCGGTGGAGAAGAAGCCGGGCGACGTCGTTTACGCCAACTCCATTGTCAAGCAGGGGGAGATGAACGCGCTGGTGGTGGCCACCGGCCTCGACACCTACTTTGGCGCCACCGTGAAGCTCGTCGCCCGGGCCGAGCAGGAGGAGAGGAGCCACTTCCAGCAGATGGTCATCCAGGTGGGCAACTTCCTGATCGGCATGACCCTGGTGGTGGTGGGCGTGATGGTGGTCGTTGAGCTCGGCCGGGGGAAGCCCTGGGAGGACCTGCTTCGCTACGCGCTGGTCCTCACCGTGGCCGCGATCCCCGTGGCCCTGCCGGCGGTGCTCACCGTGACCATGGCGGTGGGGGCGCTCTACCTGGCGAAGCGGCAGGTGATCGTGAGCCGCCTGGCGGCGATCGAGGAGCTTGCCGGGGTGGACGTCTTGTGCTCGGATAAGACCGGCACCCTGACCCAAAACCGCATGACCGTCGCCGACCCCTACGTGGTAAAGGGAAAGAGGCCGGAAGAGCTGATGCTGCTCGCCGCCCTCGCCTCGCGCGAGGAAAACCGTGACCCCATCGAGCAGCCGATCTTCGAGTGGTTAAAGAAAAAGGGGCTTTACGAGCGCCTGAAGGCCTACCGGCAGCTTAAGTTCATCCCCTTCGACCCGGTGCGAAAGCGCACCGAGGCGCTGGTCGAGGGTGAGGGGCGCCGGTTCTGGGTGGCCAAGGGCGCCCCACAGGTGATCCTCGACCTTTCCTACAAGAACGAGTTCGACCTAAAGGCCGCCGAGGCCCAGGTCGAGGCCTTTGCCGAGAACGGCTTTCGCACCCTCGGGGTGGCCTATAAGGACGAGGGCGAGGAGGCCTATCATTTCGTGGGCCTGATCCCGCTTTTCGACCCGCCCCGCCCCGACTCCAAGGCGGCGGTGGAGGAGGCCAAGCGCTTGGGGGTCGAGGTCAAGATGGTCACCGGCGACAACGTCGCCATCGCCCGCTACATCGCCCGCCTGCTCGGGATCGGCGACCGCATCCTCTCGGCCCGGGAGCTGAAAGGGGAGACCTACGAGGAGTACGCGGTCCTGGCCGAGATGATCGCCGAGGCCCTGCTTAGGGTTGAGGGCGTTAGCGAGGAGGAGGCGGAGAGGAAGGCCAAGAAGATCGCCGAGCTGGTGCGAAAGGAGCTGGAAAACAAGAAACTGCCCCAAGGCTTCGTCAAGCGCCACGAGTCCGAGATCATCCGGCTGATCGAGGAGGCCAACGGCTTTGCCGAGGTTTTCCCCGAGGACAAGTACTTCATCGTCGACGAGCTGCAAAAGGCCGGCCACATCGTGGGTATGACCGGGGACGGCGTGAACGATGCTCCAGCGCTGCGTAAGGCGGACGCGGGCATCGCGGTATCCGGGGCCACCGATGCCGCTCGGGCGGCGGCCGCCCTGGTGCTCCTCGCCCCCGGCCTCCGGGTGATCGTGCGGGCGATGGAGATCGCCCGGCAGATCTTCGGCCGGATGGAGGCTTACACCGTCTACCGCATTGCCGAGACCATCCGGGTGGTCTTCTTCATGGCGTTCTCCATCATGCTGCTTGGCTTTTACCCGGTGACCGCGTTGATGATCATCCTGCTGGCGCTGTTGAACGACATCCCCATCCTGGCGATCGCCTATGACCGGGCTAAGATCAGCCCGAGGCCCGTGCGCTGGGACATGTACGAGCTTTTGGTGATGTCGAGCGCGCTCGGCTTTGCAGGGGTGGCTTCGTCCTTCTTGCTCTTCTTCCTCCTCGCCCAGTACTGGCAGCTACCCCATGATTTAATTCGCTCGATCATCTTTACTAAACTGGTGGTGGCCGGCCACGGCACCATCTACAACACCCGCATCAAGGACTGGTTCTTTAAGCGGCCTTACCCCTCGATGGTGCTCTTCCTGGCCACCTTCGGCACCCGCTTCTTGGGCACGCTGATCGCCGTCTACGGCTTCGGGCTGATCACCCCGGTGGGCTGGGGCTGGGCGCTCTTCATCTGGGGCTATGCGTTTGTGTGGTTCCTCTTCAACGACGCGGTGAAGATGTGGGTGCTTCGGATGTACTGGAATAAGCGCTTCCTCTTCGCCCCCGGCCACTTCACCCTGCTCAAGCGCCTGGCCCGGGAGATGGGTGAATAAAAAACAACCTCTTGCATCCTCCCTTCGGGGTTGCTAGGCTGTAGCCACTCTGAAGGGGGGTTTAAATATGCGAAAAGGGTTGGTTTACATCGCGGTGTTGGTGCTGGCTTTCGGGGCGCTGGGCATGGCCCAGAAGTCCAGGATGGACGTCGTCAAGGAGCGGGGCAAGCTGATCTGCGGCGTCAACGGCAAGGCCCCGGGCTTTGGCTACGTGGACGAGAAGACCGGCAAGTACGTCGGCTTTGACGTCGACTTTTGCCGGGCGGTGGCGGCGGCGCTCTTCGACGATCCCGAGAAGGTGGAGTACGTGCCGCTGACCGCCAAGGCGCGCTTCAACGCCATCCAGACCGGCGAGGTGGACGTGGTGTTCCGCAACACCACCATCACCACCAGCCGCGACGGCGCCGTGGGCGTGGACTTTTTGCCGGTGAACTTCTACGACGGCCAGGGGGTGATGGTGAAGAAGGACGCCGGGGTGAAGTCGGTCTACGAGCTCGAGGGGGCCACGGTCTGCACCAACCAGGGCACCACCACCGAGAAGAACTGGACCGACTTCGTGCGCGCCCAGGGCTGGAAGGGGAACAAGCTCCTCACCTTCGAGTCCTTCGACAAGGTCTTTAACGCCTTCCTCTCGGGGCGTTGCGACGCCGTGACCACCGACAAGTCGGGGCTCGTGGGCTGGAAGGCCAAGGCGCCAAACCCCGATGCCCTCGTCATCCTTCCCGAGACGCTCTCGAAGGAGCCGCTCGCCGGGTTCACCTTCCAAAATGACTCCCGCTGGAAGGACGCGCTGACCTGGATCGTCTACGCCACCATCCAGGCGGAGGAGTTCGGCATCACCCAGAAGAACCTGAACCAAGCCTTGAAGAGCGACAAACCCGCCTTTAAGCGCTTCCTCGGCGTGGAGGGGACGCTCGGCAAGGGGCTCGGCCTGCCCAACGACTTCGTGGCGCGGGTGATCAAGCACGTGGGCAACTACGGCGAG
>Ga0256832_1002596_pt1 | contig 12321 bp, 7 predicted proteins | sample 134614metaG_FD_190534 | JGI IMG/M metagenome (GOLD analysis project Ga0256832, IMG submission 190534) | Hydrothermal vent microbial communities from Lau Basin, Pacific Ocean - 134-614 | ecosystem: Environmental > Aquatic > Marine > Hydrothermal vents | place: Pacific Ocean: Lau Basin | collected... | reverse complement strand
CGGGCCCCCCGAATCCGCGCCCCCGGCCAAGGCCCCGGAACCGACCGCCCCCGAACCGCCGGCGACACGCACTGCCGCCCCGGCACCCGAGACCCCCGCTCCGGCGACGAATGCGCCGCCCCTCCCCGAGCCGTCGGCACCCGCGCCGAAGGCCGCCGGCGAAGGCCCCCGCGACGAGGCCTGGCTCCTCGCCCAACCTCCCGGCCACTACACCCTCCAGGTCCTCAGCAGCCCGCGCCGTGCAGCGGTGCTGGACCGGGCCCGCCGCCTGCGCCTGACCGCCCCCGTGGCGGTGTTCCGGTTCCGCCGCCAGGGGCGCGACTGGTACGCCCTGGTGGTGGGCGCCTACCCCGACCGGGCCAGCGCCCGCCGCGCCATCGACGCCCTCCCCCCCGACCTGCGCCGCAACCGCCCCTGGGTGCGCCGCCTCGGCGACGTGCAGGCCCTCATCCGCGCCGCGCGCTGAAAATCCGCGAACCGGCCGCGATTGCGCGGCAAGGCGCCGGGAAATATAATTTCCGGCCATTTGCCTTCCGGCCGGCCCGCCGGGGCGCTCATTCACAAGAACGTCGGCGGCACCCCCTGCCCGCGCCACAGACGCAGAAAGAGATTCCGACATGAGAGAAGCACACGGCCTCTATCGCCCCGCCTTCGAAAAGGACAACTGCGGCTTCGGTCTCATCGCCCAGATGGACGACCAGCCCAGCCACTGGCTGGTGCAGACCGCCATCGACGCCCTGGGACGCCTCACCCACCGCGGCGCGGTGGCCGCCGACGGCAAGACCGGCGACGGCTGCGGCCTGCTCATGAAGAAGCCGGACGCCTTCCTGCGCCGCATCGCCGCCGAGGCCGGCATCACCCTGGGGGCGCGCTACGCCGTCGGCCAGGTGTTCCTCAACACCGATCCCCACAAGGCCGGGCGCGCCCGCACCCTGCTGGAGGACGAGATCCGCCGCCAAGGGCTCCAACCCCTGGGCTGGCGCGAGGTGCCCACCGACCCCTCGGCCCTGGGCGAGCAGGCCCTGGCCACCTGCCCGCGCATCGAACAGATCTTCGTCCAGGCCCCCGACGACCTGGACGAGGCGGCCATCGACCGCAAGCTCTACGTCGCCCGCCGGCGCACCGAGAAGGCCCTCGCCGACGACCCCACCTTCTACGTCCCCAGCCTCTCCAGCCGGGTCATCAGCTACAAGGGCCTGGTGATGCCCGCCTACCTGCCGGTCTTCTACCGCGACCTGCAGAGCGACGATCTGGCCTCCTCCCTGGCCGTCTTCCACCAGCGTTTCTCCACCAACACCCTGCCCGAGTGGCGCCTCGCCCAGCCCTTCCGCTACCTGGCCCACAACGGCGAGATCAACACCATCCAGGGCAACCGCAACTGGGCGGTGGCGCGCGCGCCCAAGTTCGTCAGCCCCCTGCTGCCCATGGAAGAGGTGCGGCCGCTGGTCTCCATGACCGGCTCCGACTCCAACAGCCTGGACAACATGCTGGAGGCCCTCCTCGCCGGCGGCATGGACATCTTCCGCGCCATGCGCATGCTCATCCCCCCCGCCTGGCAGAACCTGGAGACCCTCGACCCGGACCTGCGCGCCTTCTACGAATTCCACTCCATGCACATGGAGCCCTGGGACGGCCCCGCCGGCATCGTCCTCACCGACGGCCGTTACGCCGCCTGCACCCTGGACCGCAACGGCCTGCGCCCGGCCCGCTGGGTGATGACCCGCGACCGCCACATCACCCTCGCCTCCGAGATCGGCGTGTACGACTACGCCCCCGAGGACGTGGTCGCCAAGGGGCGCCTCAAGCCCGGCGAGATGCTCGCCGCCGACACCGCCACCGGCGAGCTGCTCCTGCCGGACGACATCGACGCGATGCTCAAGAGCCGTCACCCCTACAAGACCTGGCTCAAGGAGCGCAGCCGGCGCCTGGAGGCGCGCCTGGACGACGTGGGCACGCGCGCCAACTTCGACGACGCCACCCTCGCCACCTACCAGAAGCTGTTCCAGGTCACCTTCGAGGAGCGCGACCAGGTCCTCGCCGTCCTCGCCGGCGCGGCCCAGGAGGCGGTGGGCTCCATGGGCGACGACACCCCCCTGGCCGTCCTCTCCCGCCGCGAGCGCTCCCTGTACGACTACTTCCGGCAGAAGTTCGCCCAGGTCACCAACCCGCCCATCGACCCCATCCGCGAACAGATCGTCATGTCCCTGGAGACCTGCCTGGGGCGGGAGAAAAACCTCTTCGAGGAGACCCCCGAGCACGCCGACCGCCTGCTGGTGGACTCCCCCGTCCTCTCCCAGGGCAAGTTCGACCGCCTCCTGGCCATCGACGACCCCGCCTACGCGCACGCGGTCATCGACCTGTCCTATCCCAAGGGCACGCGCCTGGAGGACGCCCTCCACCGCATCGCCGACGAGGCCGAGGCGGCGGTGCGCGACGGCAAGACCGTCCTCATCCTCTCCGACCGGCGCATCGCCCCCGACCTGCTGCCGGTGCACGCCCTGCTGGCCACCGGCGCCGTCCACCACCGCCTGGTGAACGCCGGCCTGCGCTGCGACGCCAACATCGTCGTGGAGACCGCCACCGCCCGCGACCCGCACCAATTCGCCTGCCTCATCGGCTACGGCGCCACCGCCATCTACCCCTACCTGGCCTACGAATGCCTGGCCGACATGGCGCGCCGCGGCGAGATCCCCGACGGCGTCAAGCCGCGCCTCGCCGAGCGTTTCCGCGCCGGCATCAACAAGGGGCTGTACAAGATCATCTCCAAGATGGGCATCTCCACCATCGCCAGCTACCGCGGCGCGCAGCTGTTCGAGATCGTCGGCCTCCACGACGAGGTGGTGGACCTGTGCTTCCCCGGCACCGTGAGCCGCGTGCAGGGGGCCGGCTTCGCCGAATTGCAGGCCGAGAGCGAGCGCCTGCACCGGCGCGCCTTCAACCCGCGCAAGCCCATCGACCAGGGCGGGCTGTACAAATTCGTCCACGGCGGCGAAGACCACGCCTACAACCCCGACGTCGTCCTCGCCCTGCAGAAGGCGGTGGTGAGCGGCCGCTTCGAGGACTACCAGCGCTACGCCGAACTGGTGAACAACCGCCGTCCCATCGCCTTCCGCGACCTGCTGCGCCTCAAGGAGGCCCCGCAACCCGTGCCCCTGGAGGAAGTGGAGCCGGTGGAGGCCATCGTCAAGCGCTTCGACTCCGCCGCCATGAGCCTGGGCGCCCTCTCCCCCGAGGCGCACGAGACCCTCGCCGAGGCCATGAACCGCCTGGGCGGGCGCTCCAACTCCGGCGAAGGCGGCGAGGACCCCAAGCGCTACGGCACCATCCGCCGCTCCAAGATCAAGCAGGTGGCCTCCGGGCGCTTCGGCGTCACCCCCCACTACCTGTCCAGCGCCGAAGTCCTGCAGATCAAGATCGCCCAGGGCGCCAAGCCCGGCGAGGGCGGCCAGCTCCCCGGCCACAAGGTCAACGAACTCATCGCCGAACTGCGTTACTGCAAGCCCGGGGTGGCCCTCATCTCCCCGCCCCCGCACCACGACATCTACTCCATCGAGGACCTGGCCCAGCTCATCTTCGACCTCAAGCAGGTCAACCCCGACGCCCTGGTGTCGGTGAAGCTGGTGGCCGAGGCGGGGGTGGGCACCATCGCCGCCGGCGTCGCCAAGGCCTACGCCGACCTCATCACCATCGCCGGCCACGACGGCGGCACCGGCGCCAGCCCCCTGACCTCGGTGAAATACGCCGGCGGCCCTTGGGAGCTGGGCCTCTCCGAGACGCAGCAGGTCCTGCGCGACAACGACCTGCGCGACAAGGTGCGCCTGCAGACCGACGGCGGCCTCAAGACCGGCCTGGACGTCATCAAGGCCGCCCTCCTGGGGGCCGAGAGCTTCGGCTTCGGCACCGCCCCCATGATCGCCATGGGCTGCAAGTACCTGCGCATCTGCCACCTCAACAACTGCGCCACCGGCGTCGCCACCCAGGACAACGTCCTGCGCCTCAAGCACTTCGTGGGCAAGGTGGAGATGGTGATGAACTACTTCCGCTTCGTCGCCGAGGAGGTGCGCCTGTGGCTGTCGCGCCTGGGCTACCGCAGTCTGGACGAGGTCATCGGCCGCACCGAGCTCCTCGAGCCCCTGCCCGGGGAGACCCCCAAGCAGCGGCGCCTGGACCTCACCCCCATCCTCGCCCAGCGCGACACCGACAAGCCCCGCATCTGCCGGGTGGAACGCAACGAGCCCTTCGACAAGGGCGAGCTGGCCGAGCAGATGGTGCGCGACTGCCTGCCCGCCATCGAAAACAAGACCGGCGGCGAATTCCGCTACGAAGTGAAGAACATCCACCGCTCCATCGGCGCCCGCCTCTCCGGCGAGATCGCCAAGCGCCACGGCAACCTGGGCATGGAGGACGCCCCCATCGTCCTGCGCCTCACCGGCACCGCCGGGCAGAGCTTCGGGGTGTGGAACGCCGGCGGCCTGCACCTCTACCTGGAGGGCGACGCCAACGACTACGTGGGCAAGGGCATGGCCGGCGGCAAGATCGTCATCCGCCCCCCGGCCGGGGTCCACTTCGTCCCCCACGAGACCACCATCATCGGCAACACCTGCCTGTACGGCGCCACCGGCGGCCGCCTGTACGCCGCCGGCCTGGCCGGCGAGCGCTTCGCGGTGCGCAACTCCGGCGCCCTGGCCATCGTCGAGGGCATGGGCGACCACGGCTGCGAATACATGACCGGCGGCGTAGTGGTGAGCCTCGGCCCCACCGGCGTCAACTTCGGCGCCGGCATGACCGGCGGCTTCGCCTTCGTCCTCGACGAGGACAACACCTTCGTGGACCGCTACAACCACGAACTCATCGACATCCACCGCATCCAGCCGGAGCACATGGAGGCCTACCGCAACTACCTGCGCGACCTCCTCGCCGACTACCGCGAAGAGACCGGCAGCCTGCGCGCGGCCCAGATCCTGGACCGCTTCGACGACTACGTCGGGCGCTTCTGGCTGGTGAAACCCAAGGCGCTGGAGCTGGAGTCGCTCCTGGACAACCTGGTCCACCACGCCGCCTGAGGCCCGAGTAACGAGGAGTCCCCACCATGGGCAAGAACGTCTTCCAATTCCTCCAGGTGCCGCGCATCGACCCGCCCAAGAAACCGGCGGAGGTGCGGATCCAGGAATTCGCCGAGATCTACACCCCCTTCGACCCGGACGACGCCCGCGCCCAGGCGGAGCGCTGCCTGGCCTGCGGCAACCCCTACTGCGAATGGCGTTGCCCGGTGCACAACTACATCCCCAACTGGCTCAAGCTGGCCGCCGAGGGCAACATCATGGAAGCGGTGGAACTCTCCCACCGCACCAACCCCCTGCCCGAGATCTGCGGCCGCGTGTGCCCGCAGGACCGCCTCTGCGAAGGCGCCTGCACCCTCAACGACGGCTTCGGCGCGGTCACCATCGGCGCCGTCGAACGGCACATCACCGACACCGCCATCGCCCAGGGCTGGCGCCCCGACCTCTCCGCCGTCGAAGACACCGGCAAGCGGGTGGCCATCGTCGGCGCCGGCCCGGCGGGGCTGGCCTGCGCCGACCGCCTCGCCCGCCACGGCGTCAAGGCGGTGGTGTTCGACCGCCACCCCGAGATCGGCGGCCTGCTCACCTTCGGCATCCCCGAGTTCAAGCTGGAAAAAACGGTCGTCCGCAAACGCCGCGAGGTGCTCGAGGGCATGGGCGTGGAGTTCGTCCTCAACACCGAGATCGGCCGCGACAAGCCCTTCCAGGCCCTGCTGGACGAATTCGACGCCGTCTTCCTCGGCATGGGCACCTACACCTACATGAAGGGCGGCTTCCCCGGCGAGGACCTCCCCGGCGTCTACGAGGCCCTCCCCTACCTCGTCTCCAACGTCAAGCGCAGCCTGGGCCTGCTGGGCCCGGACGAGCCCTTCATCGACATGAAAGGGCAGCGGGTGGTGGTCCTGGGCGGCGGCGACACCGCCATGGACTGCAACCGCACCGCCATCCGCCAGGGGGCCGCCTCGGTCACCTGCGCCTACCGCCGCGACGAGGCCAACATGCCCGGCTCCAAGCGCGAAGTGGCCAACGCCAAGGAAGAAGGCGTGCGCTTCCTGTTCAACCGCCAGCCGGTGGAGATCGTCGGCGCGGAACGGGTGGAGGGCGTGCGCGTGGTCACCACCCGCCTGGGCGAGCCGGACGAACGCGGCCGCCGGCGCCCCGAACCCATCCCCGGCTCCGAGGAGATCATCCCCGCCGACCGGGTCATCATCGCCTTCGGCTTCCAGCCCAGCCCCGCCCCCTGGTTCGCCGACTTCGGCATCCGGACCGACGAGCGCGGGCGCGTCCTCGCCGCCGGCGAACACCCCTACCAGACCAGCAACCCCAAGGTCTTCGCCGGCGGCGACATGGTGCGCGGCTCCGACCTGGTGGTGACCGCCGTGTACGAAGGGCGCGAAGCCGCCGAGGGCATCCTCGACTACCTGGAGATCTGATGAGCGAACTGAAGAACGACCGCTTCCTGCGCGCCCTCCTCAAGGAGCCGGTGGACCTCACCCCCGTGTGGATGATGCGCCAGGCCGGGCGCTACCTGCCCGAATACCGCGCCACCCGCGCCCGCGCCGGCAGCTTCATGGACCTGTGCCGCAACCCCGAGCTGGCCTGCGAGGTGACCCTCCAGCCCCTGGAGCGCTTCCCCCTCGACGCCGCCATCCTCTTCTCCGACATCCTCACCGTGCCCGACGCCATGGGCCTGGGCCTCTACTTCGCCGAGGGCGAGGGCCCGCGCTTCGAGCGTCCGGTGCGCAGCGAAGCGGACATCGACCGCCTGGGCGTCCCCGACCCGGAACGGGACTTGGGCTACGTCATGGACGCGGTGCGCCTCATCCGCCGCGAACTGGCCGGTCGCGTGCCCCTCATCGGCTTCTCCGGCAGCCCCTGGACCCTCGCCACCTACATGGTGGAAGGCGGCTCCAGCAAGGAGTACGCCCGCGTCAAGGGGATGATGTACGACCGCCCCGACCTCATGCACCGCCTCCTGGAGAAGGTCGCCGAGGCGGTCACCGCCTACCTCAACGCCCAGATCCGCGCCGGCGCCCAGGCGGTGCAGATCTTCGACACCTGGGGCGGCATCCTCACCCCCCGCGACTACCGGGAATTCTCCCTGCGCTACATGGCCCGCATCGTCGAAGGGCTGATGCGCGAACACGAAGGCCGGCGCGTGCCGGTGATCCTGTTCACCAAGGGCGGTGGCGCCTGGCTGGAGGACATGGCCGCCACCGGCGCCGATGCCCTGGGCCTGGACTGGACCATCGACATCGGTGAGGCGCGCGCGCGCGTGGGCGAGAGCGTCGCCCTCCAGGGCAACATGGACCCCTGCGTCCTCTACGCCTCCCCCGAGCGCATCCGCCGGGAGGTGGCCGACATCCTCGCCGCCTACGGCCACGGCTCCGGACACGTCTTCAACCTGGGCCACGGCATCCACCCCGGGGTGGATCCGGAACACGCCGCCGCCTTCATCGAGGCGGTGCACGAGCTGAGCGCCCCCTACCACACCTGAACCCGAAGGGCTGGGCAAACCCCAGCTTTTCGCTCGGTCTTTAACATGTATTTACAATACATTTTTTTGCGGCTAGGATAGCCTTCACTCATCCACAAACCGGAGGAATCACCCCATGTTCGCAGCCCTCTTCCGCATGCTCACCGGCAAGACCGCCGACAACCGCAGCCTGTACGAAAAGCTGGGCGGTGAGGCCGCCGTCGACGCCGCGGTGGACATCTTCTATCGGAAGGTCCTGGCCGACCCGCGCGTCAACAAGTTCTTCGAGGGCGTGGACATGGAGAAGCAGGCCGCCAAGCAGAAGGCCTTCCTCACCATGGCCTTCGGCGGCCCCAACAACTACACCGGCCGCGACATGCGCCTGGGCCACGCCCACCTGGTGGAGCAGGGCCTCAACGACACCCATGTGGACGTCATCATCGAGCTGCTGGGCGAGACCCTGAAGGAACTCAACGTCCCCGACGAGCTCATCCAGGAAGTGGCCAAGATCGCCGACTCGGTGCGCGCCGACGTGCTCGCCGGCTACACCGAGGAAGAGAAGAAGGCCATGGGCAAGGACAAGAGCCTCTACGAGCAGCTGGGCGGCGAGGCGGCCGTCGATGCCGCGGTGGACATCTTCTACCGCAAGGTCCTGGCCGACCCGCGCGTCAACAAGTTCTTCGAGGGCGTGGACATGGAGAAGCAGGCCGCCAAGCAGAAGGCCTTCCTCACCATGGCCTTCGGCGGCCCCAACAACTACACCGGCCGCGACATGCGCCTGGGCCACGCCCACCTGGTGGAACAGGGCCTCAACGACACCCACGTGGACGTCATCATCGAATTGCTGGGTGAGACGCTCAAGGAATTGAACGTGCCGGACGATCTGATCGCCCAGGTCGCCGATATCGCCAACTCCGTGCGGGCGGACGTGCTCGCCGGATACACCCAAGAGGAGAAGCAAGCCATGAACGAAAACCAAAGCCTGTACGAGAAGCTCGGTGGTGAAGCCGCGGTGAACGCCGCCGTGGACATCTTCTACCGCAAGGTCCTGGCCGACGACCGCGTCAACAAGTTCTTCGAAGGCGTGGACATGGAGAAGCAGGCCGCCAAACAGAAGGCCTTCCTCACCATGGCCTTCGGCGGCCCCAACAACTACACCGGCAAGGACATGTGCGAAGGCCACCGCCACCTGCTGGAGAAGGGCCTCAACGACACCCACGTGGACGTCATCATCGAGCTGCTGGGCGAGACCCTGAAGGAACTGGGCGTCGCCGACGACCTTATCCAGCAGGTCGCCGCCATCGCCGAGTCCGTGCGCGACGACGTCCTCTGCCGCCGCCAGGCCTCCTGAGCCCGGCTACACGGCGATCCGGAAAGGCCCCGCCCGGCGGGGCCTTTTCTTTTATCCGCCCGACCCCTCCTGGTCGCCCGGCGACCACCGGTAGGCCTCGCCCCGCCCCATACCCGTGGGCACCATGGCGGCCATGAGTCCGGCGGCCTCGTCCACCAGAAAACGGCGGAAGGCCTCCGCCACCACCCCCAGGCGCTTGCCCCGGCGGTGGACCACGAACCACTGGCGCTCGATGGGCAGGCCCGCCACGTCCAGCACCACCACCCGCCCGGCGGCCACGTCGTTCACCAGGGTGGTGGCCGAGAGCATGCCCAACCCCAGTCCAGCCGCCACACACTGCTTGATGGCCTCGTTGGAGGCCACTTCCATCACCACACGCGGCCTCACCCCGTGCTCGGCGAAGAAGCGCTCCGCCGCCATGCGCGAGCCGGAGCCGCTCTCCCGGTAGATGAACGGCTCCTCGGCCAGGCGCTCGATGGGAATGGCCGTCTCCTGGGCGAGGGGATGGGCGGCGGGGGCGAAGACCACCAGGGGATTGGGGGCGAAGGGGGCCGCTTCCACGTCCGCCTCCGCCGGCGGCCGCCCCATCACCGCCAGGTCCAGGGCGTTGTCCGCCAGCTGCGAGAGCAGGGTCTCCCGGTTGGTCACGTCCAGGCTCAGGGTGATGCCGGGAAAACGGCGGGTGAACACCCCCAGCAGGGCGGGCACGAAATATTTGGCGGTGGTCACCACCGACAGGCGCAGATGACCGGCCCGCCCACCCCCCAAGTCCGCCATGAATTCGCTCATCTCCTCCAGCTGCGCCCCCACCCGGCGCACGTAGCCCCACAGGGCCTCCCCTGCCTCGGTGAGGTGCACCCGGCGCCCCAGCTGCTCGAACAGGGGCACCCCCAAATGGTCCTCCAACTGTTTGATCTGCATGGAAACGGCCGGGGGGCTCAGGTGCAGCTCGTCGGCTGCACGGCGGAAACTGGCGTGGCGCGCGGCGGCCTCGAAGACCTGCAACTGGCGGAGGGTGAAACGATGGTTAAGCATTTTTTACCTAAAAATTAAAAACGTTTGATTTTTAATTATCCATCAACCCGAGTACCTTGACCACCACGGCGATACGCCGACACCGTTCACCACACGAGGACATCACCATGGCACTCGACCAATCCAGCCGCTACGCGGACCTCAGCCTGAAGGAAGAAGATCTCATCGCCGGAGGCAAGCACATCCTCTGCGCCTACAAGATGAAGCCCAAGGCCGGCTACGGCTACCTGGAGACCGCCGCCCACTTCGCGGCCGAGTCCTCCACCGGCACCAACGTGGAAGTCTCCACCACCGACGAATTCACCAAGGGCGTCGATGCCCTCGTCTATTACATCGACGAGGCCAACGAGGAGATGCGCATCGCCTATCCCCTCGATCTGTTCGACCGCAACATGATCGACGGGCGCATGATGATGGTCTCCTTCCTCACCCTGACCATCGGCAACAACCAGGGCATGGGCGACGTCGAGTACGCCAAGATGTTCGACTTCTACGTCCCCCGCCGCGCCATCGAGCTGTTCGACGGCCCCTCCAAGGACATCTCCGACCTGTGGCGCATCCTCGGCCGCCCCGTCAAGGACGGCGGCTACATCGCCGGCACCATCATCAAGCCCAAGCTGGGCCTGCGCCCCGAGCCCTTCGCCGAAGCGGCCTACCAGTTCTGGCTGGGCGGCGACTTCATCAAGAACGACGAGCCCCAGGGCAACCAGGTCTTTGCCCCCATGAAGAAGGTCATCCCCCTGGTGGCCGACGCCATGAAGCGCGCCCAGGACGAGACCGGCCAGGCCAAGCTGTTCTCCGCCAATATCACCGCCGACGATCACAGCGAGATGATCGCCCGCGGCGAGTTCATCCTCGAGACCTTCGGTCCCGACGCCGACAAGGTGGCCTTCCTGGTGGACGGTTACGTGGGCGGCCCGGGCATGATCACCACCGCCCGCCGCTGGTTCCCCGACCAGTACCTGCACTACCATCGCGCCGGCCACGGGGCCGTCACCTCGCCCCAGTCCAAGCGCGGCTACACCGCCTACGTGCTGGCCAAGATGGCGCGTCTGCAGGGGGCCTCCGGCATCCACGTGGGCACCATGGGCTACGGCAAGATGGAAGGCGACAAGGACGACCGCGCCATCGCCTACATCATCGAGCGTGACGAGTACCAGGGCCCGGTGTACTACCAGAAGTGGTACGGCATGAAGCCCACCACCCCCATCATCTCCGGCGGCATGAACGCCCTGCGCCTGCCCGGTTTCTTCGAGAACCTGGGCCATGCCAACGTCATCAACACCGCCGGTGGCGGCTCCTACGGCCACGTGGACGGCCCGGCCGCGGGCGCCATCTCCCTGCGCCAGGCCTACGAGTGCTGGAAGGCCGGGGCGGACCCCATCGAGTGGGCCAAGACCCACCACGAGTTCCGTCGTGCCTTCGAGTCCTTCCCCCACGACGCCGACAAGCTGTACCCCGGCTGGCGGGAGAAGCTGGGCATCCACAAGTAAGCGGCCCGGAAAAAGCCCCTGTCGCCAGGGGCTTTTTTTCCACCCCCATTCCCCAGGAAAACACTAGGTCTTAGCATGGAAAACCACCCCGACCCCTACTGCATCACCGAGGAACCCTACTACCGCCCCCAGGGCGAGGAAGTGGTCCTCTACGAATCGGCCTACCGCAAACGCCTGCCGGTGATGCTCAAGGGCCCCACCGGCTGCGGCAAATCCCGCTTCGTGGAATACATGGCCTGGAAACTGGGCCGCCCCCTCATCACCGTCGCCTGCAACGAGGACATGACTGCCTCCGACCTGGTGGGACGCTTCCTCCTCGACGCCGGCGGCACCCGCTGGGCCGATGGCCCCCTCACCCTGGCCGCGCGCATGGGCGCCATCTGCTACCTGGACGAGGTCGTGGAGGCGCGTCAGGACACCACCGTGGTCATCCACCCCCTCACCGACCACCGGCGCGAGCTGCCGCTGGACAAGAAGGGCGAAGTGGTCAAGGCACACCCCGACTTCCAGCTGGTCATCTCCTACAACCCCGGCTACCAGAGCCTCATGAAGGACCTCAAGCAGTCCACCAAGCAGCGCTTCGTGGCCTTCGAGTTCGACTACCCCGAGGCCGCCGTGGAGGCGGAGATCCTGGTCAACGAGGCGGGCGTGGACGGGGAGACCGCCGCGCGCCTGGTGCAGGTGGCCGAGGCCGGTCGCAAGCTCAAGGGCCATGGGCTGGACGAGGGCATCTCCACCCGCCTGCTGGTGTACGCCGCGCAACTCATCGACGACGGCATTCCCCCGCGGGAGGCCTGCCGCATGGCGCTGGTGCGCCCCATCACCGACGACCCCGACATCCGCGACACCCTGGACCATGCCATCGATGCCGTCTTCCCCGCCTGAGATCCCCCAGGACGTCCTCGA
>Ga0256832_1002595_pt1 | contig 12322 bp, 7 predicted proteins | sample 134614metaG_FD_190534 | JGI IMG/M metagenome (GOLD analysis project Ga0256832, IMG submission 190534) | Hydrothermal vent microbial communities from Lau Basin, Pacific Ocean - 134-614 | ecosystem: Environmental > Aquatic > Marine > Hydrothermal vents | place: Pacific Ocean: Lau Basin | collected... | reverse complement strand
CGTTGCAGGGTATACACAGCGTCGCTTTTTAAACCTTCCACATGCAGACTGAGCCAGGCCTCGGTCAATCCGACCTCGGTTTCGAGCTGCAGGCTGTGGTTTTCAAAGGGGTCGTCCACGCAGCCCCACAACAGGGCAAGGGACAGGAGAAGGAAAAGGGTTTTGTTCATGGCGGTTCCCTGGTCTATGACCCTCCAAAGGCGGACAGGCAAATGAATTATGACCCGACGAAGCCGGGCGGGCAAATGAATTATGACAAATGACAAATGACAAATGACAAATGACAAATGAGGTATCGGCGGATTCGCCAAAGGCCGTTATTTTGTATTTTTTATTTTATATTTTGTATTAACCCTTTCGGGTGCCGTTAAGGTAAGTCCGTTTGGGCGGGTTTCTTCCCTGAAGTTTTGATAATATACTAAAGAAAAAAACCGATTAGCAAAATTATTACAGTATTGATCATGGAATAACTACCTTTAAAGCCTTTTACCATAAGGCTTTGACTATTCTCATAGTTAGTTTACCGTACAAACTATAATACGTTAAAACTAAAAATCATCTCCCCTCCCCGAAGCTCGGGGAGGGGCTGGGGGTGGGGAGGGCCTTGCGCTTCGACAGGCTCAGCAACCGAACCCTGAGCTTGTCGAAGGGCCGTCCGGCATGGGCCAATCCGTTAAAATGAATAGAGAAATAACCTGACTCTGACATCCCCGGATGAATCCGGGGGTTAAGGCCATTGCCTCCCCTGCCCCCTCCCCAAAGCCCGGAGAGGGGCCGGAGGTGGGGCTAAGACACCGTTTATCAGAGAGCCTCTCTGCTTTTTCACCCTTTTTCTGTCCTGTGATCCTTTTTTTATAATCTTGAGCTGACTATGGAACGAGCATGTTATATACTAAGCCTGTAAAAAGCATGGATGACTATGTCTGTTAAAAATTTACGCATAATTTCCCTCACGCTGCTTCTGGCCGGTTTGATCGGTTATATATGGATGTACCGGCAAACCGAGCAGGCCTTTATCCAAAAACAGCTGGTCCTGCAGACCATTCACAAAAATTACCTGAACAATATCCTCGAACACCTGCAACAGGAGATAGATGACTTTACCCAAATGGAGAAGCAGCTTACCGATCCGGCCACCGGCTCGCTAAAAAACGACCTGCTTCCCTCGGGACTGAAAGGGCGGCCCTCCCGGGCCATAGAAGGCGCCCTGATCCTGGATGACAATCTGGACGTGCTTTATGAGCGCGGCCCCAGGCTGTTTACGGACAGCCTGGGCTTTTGCCTGCTTACCGACGCCAGCTCGGAAGGGGTTTACACCTGCCCTATCTATAAAAACACGGTTCTTTACAGCTATCTGAAACGGGAGATCAATCATAAAATCTACAACATTATCTTTTACCGGGCGGTAAATGACAGCCTCGCACGGGAGATGGAAGCCTTGACCGGCATCCCGGTGGGCTTTATGGGCGTCAATGATCCGGCCCCGCAACGGGAGGATTACGAAATAAAGGAGCTGCTGTTGACCGACGTCAACAATCAACCTCTGATTAAGCTGGCCTCATATTTCCCCACGCGGGAAAGCCACCATTTGCAGAGGTTGCAGATAGTCGTGCTGCTCATTTTGGTTATACAGGGATTGGCATTGTGGGCCACCGACAATTTGGGGGAAACCGCCGGGTTGGCCGCGCGTCTGAAGCAGAAAAATGATAAGATTCAAAAAATTTCACGGCAAAGGGAAACGCTGGTGCGCGTTCTCAGCCACGATCTGAAGAACTATCTGACGCGTATATTGGGACAAACCGAACTGGCCCTGATGGAAACGGGCCTTAGCGCGTCCCTGACTAAAAGGCTAAAAAAGATTCGTGAATCCGTAGACAGACAAACGGAGCTGATAAGCAATGTCAGCCGCCAGGTGGCCCTGGAAAGCGGCAAACTGCAGTTGGATATCCGTGAAGTTAAAATAGAGGCCCTGCTGCAAGAGGTGCGGGATATCTTTGCCGAACGGCTTGAGCAAAAAAAGCTCTCTCTGGAGATTGACAACGGGCTTAATGGTCATCATCTGTTGGTAGACCCGCTGAGCTTCAATCAGAATGTTCTCGGCAACCTGATCAGCAATGCCATAAAATTTTCTTTTCCCGGGGAATCCATTCAAATCCGCTCCCGTGTGGAAAGTGAAAAATTTGTGCGCATTGAAATCGAAGATCACGGCATGGGCATTCCCGAGGAACTGCGGCGGAACATATGGGATGAAAATAAACGCACCCACCGCCCCGGCACCTCGGGCGAGAAAGGAACGGGCTTTGGCATGCCGCTGGCCAAAAAGTTCACCGAGGCCCAGGGCGGCTCCATCCACATCGAAAGCGAAAGCATCGATGAAAACACAAAGCGTCACGGTACGCGGGTTATTCTAAAAATCCCTTATAACTAAATCTGTTACCCGTTATCCCCCAGACAGGTGCCCACCTTACGGGCCGCGTCCAGCCAGGGATGATCCAGGGGAATATATTTCCTTTGCCCGGCCACCTCTTCCAGCGTCACCACTTCCGTGCTTTCGCCGCGAATGGCCACCATTTTGCCAAAGTTTTTTTCCTTTATATAACGGGCGCAGGCCGTACCCAGGTGTGAGGCCAGCACCCGGTCGCGGGCGCTGGGCGTGCCGCCCCGTTGCAGATGACCCAAAATGGTCACCCGCGATTCCAGGCGGGTCAGTTTTTCCAGTTCCTGCGCCAGCTTCAGGGTGCCTGATTCAAGACAAGCCTCGCTTTGCTTTTTCCGGCCTTCCTTTTTCTCGGCGGATTCCAAATCCTTTTTATTGATCGCCCCCTCGGCCACGGCTACAATGCTAAAGCTTTTGCCGCTGCGGCTGCGGCGCATAATGGCCTCGGCGATGGTTTCCACATCATAGGGGATCTCCGGCACAAGGATCACATCGGCCCCGCCGGCCAAACCGGCGCCCAGGGCCAGCCAGCCCACTTTATGCCCCATGATCTCCACCACAATGATGCGATGGTGGCTGTGCGCCGTGGTGTGCAGACGGTCGATGGCGTTGGTGGCAATGCCCAGGGCGGTGTCAAAACCGAAGGTAACGTCCGTTTTAACCACATCGTTATCGATGGTTTTGGGCAGGGTGATCACATTCATGCCCTTTTCCGCCAGCTTAAGGGCGTTCTTTTGCGTGCCTCCCCCGCCGATGCATACCAGGGCGTCCAGGTGATGTTTTTGATAGTTATGATAAATCATGTCCGTCATATCCTGCACCTTATCGCCGATAGGCATGCGATGGGGTTTATCGCGGCTGGTGCCGAGTATGGTGCCGCCCAGGGAAAGAATGCCCGAAAGGGTACGGTTATCCAGCCGCATGATACGGTTTTCCATCAGACCGCGAAAACCGTCGCGGAAACCGATCACTTCCATATCATATTCATACAAGGCCGCCTTACCCAGTCCGCGGATGGCCGCGTTTAATCCCGGTGTATCTCCGCCGGATGTCAAAATTCCTATCGCTTTTGGCATATAAACCCCTGTGTTTTAAAATTTCGTCCTTAGCGTGCGCAAGTTACTTTGTCGGTTATATCCATACAAATCATTATAAAAGGGAACTTTTTTGTTTTACGTCACTATGAAAAGAGTCACTAAAATTGCGTTGCGCCTGTAAATCTCAGTATATTCACCAGTCCCGGGCCTGAATCGCTTTACGGATCGAGCCCTCATCATTAAAAAAGATTGGACTTTAGATGCGTTTATTTTTTCTATTGGCCCTTTTCACCGGCCTGAGCTACTCCCAGGTTGTACAAACAGATCCGCCCTATGCCGGCGCCGACGACACCTTTAAGGTTATTTTTGACGCCAGCCAGGGCGACGCCGGACTCAAGGGTTACAACGGTGATGACGTTTACGCCCATACCGGCGTAACCATCGAGGGCGAAGGGACATGGCAATATGTCATCGCCGACTGGAATGTTAACCTGAGCAAGGCCAAGCTGAGTAAAATAGGCACGGATCTGTGGGAACTGAATATTGGCAATCCCTATGCTTATTACGGCGTGCCCCAGTCTAAAAAAATCACCCAGCTCAGTTTCGTCTTTCGTAACAGCGACGGTTCCAAAACCGGCCGGGATAACGGCGGCGCCGATATTTTTCTGGACATGGCGGAAGGCAATATCAGCGTTCGCTTTATCGCCCCGCGCGCCGATAACACGTTTGGCGATCCCCGCCGCTCCCCCGCTTTTACCGAAGGCGGAACACCCTATACGGTGCAAAGCACGGCCTTTACCAAAGCGGACGGTCTGGCCCGGCAGGTTCTTTACTTAAATGATCAGGCCGTTGACTCCACCTCCCGTGATACCCTCAGCTACACCTTTACCCCCACGGAAGGGATGGCTGTTTTTACCGTAATCGGCACCGACAGCAGTGGCGCTAAAGATACCGCCCGTACCGCCCTGATGGTTAACGCTCCCGTGGAAAACAGCGCCCGCCCCCAGGGAACTATTGACGGTATTAATTACAAGGACGCCACAACCGCCGTTCTATCCCTGCTGGCCCCCGGAAAAAAGCATGTCTATCTTCTGGGCGATTTTAACGACTGGATGGTGGATCCGGCCTATGCCCTGAAAAAGGACAGCGTGGACGCGTTGCACGTGCACTGGTGGCTGGAGGTTGCCAACCTCTCCCCGGGAACGGAATACGCCTTCCAGTATCTGGTGGATGGCGAGATACGTATCGCCGACCCTTATACGGATAAAATCCTCGACCCGTGGAACGACTCCTATATTCCCGAATCGGTTTACCCCAATTTAAAGCCCTATCCCGCCGGAAAAACGGAACAGGCCGTGGCCGTGCTGCAAACGGCACAAACCGCCTATATCTGGAACGACGCCGGATATCAACCACCGCCAAAGGAAGAACTGGTCGTGTATGAACTACTGGTGCGCGATTTTGTGGCCGATCACCGTTTTAAAACCGTTATCGACTCGCTCGACTATTTGCAGAATATGGGCATCAACGCCATCCATGTTATGCCCTTCAGTGAGTTTGAAGGCAATGAAAGCTGGGGCTACAACCCCTCCTTTTATTTTGCCGTGGATAAATATTACGGCACCAAAAATGATTTCAAGGCTTTTGTCGATTCCTGCCATGCCCGCGGCATCGCCGTTATTCAGGATATTGTGCTTAACCACTCCTTCGGTCAGTCGCCCATGGTGCGCCTTTACGCGGACGGTACCTACGGCCCCCCTTCCGAAGATAATCCCTGGTTTAACGTTACCGCCCGCCACCCTTTTAATGTGGGCTACGATTTTAATCATGAAAGTATTTTAACCCAGGAACTGGTGGATCGCGTTCTCGACTACTGGATGAGCGAATACCATGTGGACGGCTTTCGCTTTGACCTTTCCAAGGGTTTCACCCAAAAATATACCGGTGACGATGTGGCCGCCTGGAGCGCCTTTGACGGCAGTCGCATCGCCCTGTTGCGGCGCATGGCCAACAAGATGTGGGAAAAGCATCCCGATGCCTATGTGATTCTGGAGCATTTTGCCGATAACAGCGAGGAAACCATCCTGGCCGGTGACGGCATGTTGCTGTGGGGCAACCTCAATCATGACTATAACGAGGCCACCATGGGCTACTCCTCCGATTTAAGCTGGGGATATTACAAGGAACGGGGCTGGAGCAAGGCGGGCTTGATGACCTACATGGAAAGCCACGACGAAGAGCGCCTGATGTATAAAAACCTGCAATATGGCAACAGCTACAACGGTTATGACATCACGGAACTGGCTACGGCCCTGGACCGCGTGAAGCTGGCCGCGGCCTTCTTTTTAACCCTGCCCGGCCCCAAAATGATCTGGCAGTTCGGCGAGTTGGGCTACGATTACAGCATCGACTATAACGGACGCACCGGCAACAAGCCGGTACGCTGGGACTATCTTTACCAGCCGGAGCGCCAAAAGCTGTATAAAACCTTTGCCGCGCTGTTAAAACTGCGCAACAATCATCATGCCTTCCGTTCCCCCGGTGCCAACGTGGAGTATGCCCTGGCCGGTACCCGTAAACGCATCACCATAAAAAACTGGGACCTGAACGCCTCGATCATCGGCAACTTCGGCGTGCGGGACGGCAGCATCGATCCAAAGTTTAAAAACAGCGGTATCTGGTACGACTACTTTACCGGCGACAGCATACAGGTGGATGATCCCAATGCGCCCATTTCCCTCAAGCCCGGCGAGTTTCATATCTATACGGACAAAAAGCTGGAAACGCCGGAGGCGGGACTGACGCCGACAAAACTGGAACGTCTTTCCGGCCTGCGGCCGGAGCGCTTTGAACTGGAACAGAACTACCCCAACCCCTTTAACCCGGCCACCACCATCCGTTACCGCCTGCCCCTTGCCGGACAGGTAACCATTACTCTGTACGACCAGACCGGCCGCCTGGTGAAAACCCTGGTTGATCATTTTCAGCAAAGCGGCGTATATGCCCTAAAAGTCGATATGAGCGGGCTAAGCAGCGGCGTCTATTATTACCGGATAAAAAGCGGGCAACAGATTGCCACCCGCAAGATGGTGTTGCTGCGGTAAACGGGAATGATTCTGCCGCAAAGGACGTTTTCAGGAAAAAGGGAGGAAATATGGCCCCGTTAAAACGTCCCCGTCATCCCATGCCGGATGACGTCGAAAAGGCCCTGCGCAAACATGGTCTGGAAAAGGCCTATTATCAACGGCCGACCTATCAGCAGAATGATTATATCGGCTGGATTACAAGGGCTAAAAGAGAAGAGACCCGGCAAAAACGGCTGCAACAGATGCTGGATGAACTGGCCGCCGGAGACAGATACATGAAAATGGCCTACAATGCCGGCCGCCAATGAGGAAATGTTTTCCAACCGGGGAAAAATACCATGAAGAGAAAAACAATCGCCGTCTTTTTTATCTGCGGGCTAATACTTAGCCAGTGTTCGGAAAAATCCACCCTGGAACCGGACGCCACGCTTGAACCAACCTTCAGCAGCATTAACAGCCAGGTTTTTCAAAGAAACTGCGCCTTGTCCGGATGCCATGGCGGCGGCAGCGCCAACGCCGGTCTGAGTCTGGAAGAGGGCGTTGCCTACCAAAATCTGGTCAATGTTAACGCCACCCAAAATCCCTCCCTTAAACGGGTTCTACCGGGCAACAGCGGACTAAGCTATATCATGTTCAAGCTTAACGGAGAGGGCACCACCTTTATGCCCCCTTCCGGCAAGCTACCGGCCGACACCCGTAACATCATCAAACAATGGATCGATAACGGCGCCGCCGATGATTGATGCTTGATTCCTAAACAGGGGCTATGTACTTTTCGTCATTTAACCGGGAGAAACCATGCCCCTGATAAGCAATGACGCCGTTGTATTCGGTATTCTGATCAGCATTTTAGCGCTTATCTTTCATACTTCATCCTTAACAACGCCTTTCTGGAAAAAGTTTTACACCTTTTTGCCATCGGTGTTGCTGGCCTATTTTTTTCCCTCGCTGCTGAACACCTTCGGTATTGTCTCCGGAGCGGAATCCCGGCTTTACTATGTGGCCTCGCGCTATCTGCTGCCGGCCAGCCTGGTTCTGTTTACCCTGAGCATCGACATGAAGTCCATCCTGCACCTTGGCCCGAAGGCCCTGATCATGTTCCTTACGGGATCGGCGGGTATCATCATCGGCGGGCCGCTGGCCATTTTACTGATATCGTTTTTTGCTCCGGATGTGGTGGGCGGCCACGGCCCGGACGCCGTCTGGCGGGGACTGACCACCATCGCCGGCAGTTGGATCGGCGGGGGCGCCAACCAAACCGCCATGAAGGAAGTGTTTAACGTCAGCGACAACCTTTTTACCGCCGTATTGCCCGTGGATATTGTATTTTCCAATTTATGGCTGGCAATTTTATTGTTTGGCGCCGGGCGGCATGAAAAAATTGACAAATGGCTGCAGGCCGACAGCAGCGCCATCAACGAAGTGCGCGACAAGGTGGAAAACTTTAAAAAACAGGTGGCCCATGTACCCAGGCTGGCGGAAGTCACCATCATCATGGCCCTGGGATTTGGCGCCACCGGGCTGGCCCACCTCATCGGTGACAGCCTGGCGCCGTGGATTGCCGAAAATTACCCCGCGCTGGCCAGGTACAGCCTGACCTCCAGCTTTTTCTGGATCGTGGTTATCGCCACCACCATCGGACTGGGGCTTTCCTTCACCCGTGCGCGCAATATGGAAGGGGCGGGGGCTTCGACCATGGGCAGTCTGTTTTTATACATTCTGGTGGCCACCATCGGCATGAAGATGGACATCACCGCCATCGCCGATACACCGGGACTGTTTGTGATCGGTCTGGTCTGGATATCCTTCCATGCCCTGTTGCTGATCGCCGTCGGTAAATGGATCAAGGCGCCCTTCTTCTTTTTGGCCGTGGGCAGCCAGGCCAATGTGGGCGGCGCCGCCTCGGCACCCATCGTCGCCTCCGCTTTTCATCCGGCGCTGGCCCCGGTAGGAGTACTGCTGGCGGTACTGGGCTATGCCCTGGGAACTTACGGCGCTTACATCTGCGGTTTGCTGATGCAGGCCGTGGCACCTTAAAAGGGGATAATTTTATGTTGGATTCTGTTTTACAGGATGCGGGACAACTGCTGTCATCGGAAAAGGGGTTGCTGGGTTTTATGGCTTTGGTGGCCGTGGCCCTGCTGATATATTTTATAAGCCGGCGCCTGTTGCTGCGCCTGTTCAGCTCCCTGGTTAAGCGGACGCGTATTAAGTTTGACGACTTTTTGTTTGAACACCGTGTGTTCGAACGGATTTTTCCGCTCATTCCCGTGCTGATCATCAGCGCCGGGCGGGCCCTGTGGCCCAACCGGGCCGAAGCGATTCAACTGATCGCCAACATCTTAATCGTGATCATCCTCAGCAGAACGCTGACCGCCTTTATGCGCAGTCTGTCCGACTACTACGCCACCTTGCCCGCCGCCAAAACACACCCCATAAAGGGTTATGTGCAGGTGGTCAATCTGGTCATATACATCCTGGCCGTGCTGGTGGCCATCGGCCTGCTGACCGGTCGCTCCCCCTGGGAACTGATCGCCGGTTTGGGCGCCCTGACCGCCGTCTTGCTGCTTATCTTCCGCAATACCATTTTGGGCCTGGTGGCCAGCGTACAAATTGCCGGCAATGACATGATCCATGTCGGCGATTGGGTGGAGATGCCTAAATTCGGCGCCGACGGCGATGTGATCGACATAGCGCTGCATACGGTTCAGGTGCAAAACTGGGATAAAACCATCAGCTACATCCCCACCTATAAACTGATCGAGGAGAGCTTTAAAAACTGGCGCGGCATGGCCGACAGCGGCGCCCGGCGCATAAAACGCTCCCTGGTCATCGACATGAACAGCATCGCCTTCGTGACTCCGGAGCAGTTGGAGCGTTTCAGGGATATCCATCTTCTGCAAGATTATATCCGCGAAAAAGAGCGGGAAATCGAAGCCTGGAACGCCCGCGAAAGAGAGGCCGGAAGACATCCCCTGAACCAGCGCCGCATGACCAACGTGGGTACTTTCCGCATCTATGCCGAGCGTTATGTAAGCACCCGGGCCGATATCCGCAGCGACCTGACCTGCATGGTGCGCCAGCTCACGCCCACAACCGACGGCCTGCCGCTGGAGATATACGCCTTCACCAATACGGTGGAATGGGTGCCTTATGAACACATACAAGCCGATATCTTTGACCATCTCTTGTCCATTGCCGGGGCCTTTGATCTGCGTATTTTCCAACATCCGTCCGGTGAGGATTTCAGGCTTCTTTACAAAGCGTAGTCTGCTTTTAGGGCGGTCAATGATCAGGAAAAAGACGGATGGCGGTAATTATTTCAGCGAATGAACCGAAACATGAATAGACAAAATATAATTTATTAAAAACTATGCGACATGGTCTGATTTCTTTAAAGGACATTGCGGTTAACCTGGGACTTATCCTTCTAAATACGGGAATCACCTATGTTGGCCTCTTCTTTACCTACGCCGAATTCAGCCAAACGGCGGTATGGCTGCCTACCGGGCTTTTGTTCACCGCCTATCTTCTTTATAAAAAACAGGTGGTGCCGGCCCTGATTTTGGCGCCTCTAATCGCCACGCTGCTCTTCTCTCCGCTTCAGGGCCCGGATCTCTATGTAAAAGCCTTCGGCAGTGCGCTGATTACCCTATGCTCCGTTCTGTTGGGAAGCTTTCTGTTTAATAAGTATGTAGACCGCTTCGACTTTTACCACAGCGTTTCCCTGACTTTTAAATTTATCGCCTCCATGATGGCCGTGGCCGCCGTTTCGGCCTTGCTGGGTATCCTCATTTTATTATTCAGCCTGCCGGTAAATCTCTACAGTGGCGGCATCCTCTTTTTCAAATGGTTTTTCGGCGACCTTCTGGGGCTTTTGTATCTTACGCCACTCATCTTCAGCCTGTGGCGCAATTACCGCATAGATTACAGCCTGGGCGGTTTTCTTGAAATATTCTCCTTATTCTTCCTTGTGGTTATATTTATATCCCTGGTTTTCGGTCCGGGCGTGGAAACGGAACTGTTACGCGCCCTGCCTTTTCTTGTTCTTCCCGTTCTGATGTGGATCGCCTTCCGCTTTACCGAGCGTGAGGCGATTATGGCCGCGGCGCTGATCGCCATAACCGCCACATGGAGCGGCACCAACGGTTACGGACCGTTCTCGTTTCCCAACTCCGACCTGGCGCTGATCATCCTGCAAATCTATCTGAGCGTGGTCACCGTGGTGGCCCTGGTTACCACCGCCGCCGTACAGGAGCGCCGCTTTATACAGGAAAAGATGAGAATCGTCAGTGATAATCTGGAAAAGCGCGTGGCCAAACGTACCTCCGAACTGGCCACTCTGAATAAGGAGCTGCTGATCGAGGTTAACAACCGGAAAAAAATCGAAAAGGCCCTGAAAGAAAATGAAGACCGGTTGAGCTTTATTCTGGACAACGTCACCGATGCTATTTTTACATTAAACGATAAAGGACATTTCCTGTACCAGTCCCCCTCGGTGCATACGCTTTTCGCCATGGGCCGCAAGGAGATAAACCGCAAATCCTTTATCGACTGCCTTTCCGTCGAATCCCAGGCCGGGGTACGGGAGAAGTTGACGCAGGTGATCCGCGGCGGCCGGGAGGTTGCCCGGCTGGAGTACACCCTGCCCGGCGAGGATGGCGCCATATTGTGGCATGCCACTACCCTGACCCGGGAAATAAATCAGGAGGGCAGCATTGTTCTCATCGGTGTGGCCAAGGATATTACCCGGCAAAAACTGGCCGAGGAAGAACGCCATAAACTGGAGGAGCAAATCCGTAATGCCGCCAAGCTGGAAAGCCTGGGTATCCTGGCCGGCGGTATCGCTCATGATTTCAACAACCTGCTTACAGCCATCATGGGTAATTGCGGTCTGGCCAAAATGCAGGTGCCGCAAACTTCCAAAACCAACAACCACCTTGTAAAAATAGAAAAAGCCTCCTTAAAGGCAGCGGAACTCTGTCAACAACTTCTGGCCTATTCCGGCAAGGGCAAGTTTGTGGTGCAGGCCATAAACCTGAACGATGTTATCCGCGAGATGATGCACCTGCTCAGCGTCTCCATCTCCAAAAAGGTAAAAATCCGGCTGGAGTTTAACGAGTCCCTGCCCTATATCAAGGCCGATGTGGCCCAGATGCAGCAGGTGATTATGAATGTGATCACCAATGCCTCGGAAGCCATCGGAGACCGCACCGGTACGATCGTTGTAAAAACCGATGTCATCGAACTGGACCGGGAAGGTCTGAACCAATACTACATGGGCGAGATGCTGGATCCCGGCCGTTACATCATGATAGAAGTGACCGACACCGGTGAAGGCATGAGCGCGGAAACCATTGAGAAAATCTTTGATCCCTTTTTTACCACCAAATTTACCGGACGCGGTCTGGGACTGGCGGCGGTGCTGGGTATCCTGCGTTCCCACGAGGCTTCGGTTAAAATCATCTCCGCCCCCGGCAAGGGTACAACCTTCGCCTTTATTTTTCCGCCGCATAAACTGTCGGCAACGCAAAACGCCGGGGAGAAATCATCCGCGGAAGAAGAGATATGGTATGGCAAGGGCACCGTTCTGTTAGTGGATGACGATGATTCGATTCGCGAGGTAAGCCGCCAGACCCTGGAACAGGCCGGCCTGCAGGTTATCACCGCTGAAAACGGCGAAGAGGCGGTACAGATATATCAGGCCCGCAAAAAAGATATCAAACTGGTATTGATGGATATGACCATGCCCAACCTGAACG
>Ga0256832_1002594_pt1 | contig 12323 bp, 9 predicted proteins | sample 134614metaG_FD_190534 | JGI IMG/M metagenome (GOLD analysis project Ga0256832, IMG submission 190534) | Hydrothermal vent microbial communities from Lau Basin, Pacific Ocean - 134-614 | ecosystem: Environmental > Aquatic > Marine > Hydrothermal vents | place: Pacific Ocean: Lau Basin | collected... | reverse complement strand
GGCCGCCTCGAACAGACCTGCGACCTGTGCAACCGCTGTCTATGGGGATGCCCCCGCCACAGCATCTACAACCCTGCGGTGAGCACCCTGAGCAGCTGCGAGGCACATCCCGGTTTCCGCTATCGGCGCCACCGCCAAGTGTTGCGCCTGGAAGGTCGTGACGGACGCATCACCGCCATCGAATATCGCGACACCCGCGACGGCTCCCTGCACCGCGAACCCTGCGATCTGGTGATCCTCGCCGCCGGCGCCCTGGGCAGCGGCACCATTTTCCTGCGCACCCTGGCCCAAACGCATCCCCGGTTGGCCGAGGGCACCGCCGGATTGATGGACACCCGCGTGGTGAAGATCCCCTATCTGCTCCCCCAACGGATCGGCCACCCGCCCGAGGAACGCATGTTTCAGTTCAATCGCCTGATCCTGGCGGTGCTCGGCGACCACTCGGGTTGGCCGCGCCATCTCCACGGCGAGATCCTCCACCTGGGCGCCTTGCTCGACCACCCCTTGATCGAAGCGTTGCCCCTGGGCAGTCGCATCGGCAGCCGTTTGTTCCATGCGCTGCGCCCGGCCCTGGGCGTGGTGAGCCTGTTCTTTCCCGACCGCCCGGTGACGGGCAATCGATTGGCACTCGACGACACCACGGAGCGGCCCGATGCGCCCCTGCGCCTGATCCAAAGTGACAGCGAAGATCATCGTCGTTTGCGTGAGGCAACCGTTCGTCGTGTCCGCTCCCTGTTGCGCCGGTTGGGGTGCATCCCCCGCCCCGCGGTGATCTCGCCCCCTGGCGCCGGCATCCACTACGCCGGCACCGTGCCCATGGGCGAGGGCCCGCTGGAATGCGACGCCGATGGTCGCGCCAATCTGTTCTCCAATCTCTACCTGGCCGATGGGGCGGCCTTCCCCACCCTGCCGAGCAAATCGCTCACGCTCACCCTCGCCGCCCACGCCACCCGGGTGGCTCAAAAACTGGAACCTGCAGGATGAAGGCGCCGCTGTTTCTCTGGCAACTTGACGAAGCGGACTACCGGCTGCTCTGTCGGCATCTGGGCCTGACGCCGGTGAAGGCGCTCCACGAGCGTCTGGCGGCCCATCTGGGCACCCTCGCCCTGCGCCGAAGGCCACCCCGTGGGCTGGCGCTGCACCTGGCGCGACTGCAACCCTCTCGGCTGCGCCTGGCCTGGCTCGACGTGATCACCCGTCTGTGGTTTCCCGATCATCCATGGCGCCAGAGACTCAACGCCCTGGTGGCCATCCACGAATGTCACCCCCAAGGCCGGCGCGAGCTGAGCGCGGTGCCTCGAGGGTGGCGGACCTGGCCATTCCTGGCGCGCCTGGGTGCCGAATACACCCTCACCGTCGCCACCGCCCTGCCCTGGCTGGGATGGCAGGCCTTGCGCTGCCGCTTCGGGCGCAGCCTCGCGCCGCTCGAAGCCCTCGCGGGCCAACGTCTGTTGATCACCGGGGTGAGTCGCGGGCTGGGAAGAGACCTGATGTCGGCAGCCATCCAGCTGGGCGCTCATGTGGTGGGCACCGTTCGCACCCCCGAAGACCGTGCCCGGCTGCTCTCCACCCTGCCCGCGGGCACCCCCTTGGAGCTGGTGGTCCTCGATCTGGCGCAACCCGACCAGGCGGTGACGGCCCTGGAAGAAGCCGGCGTGGATCCGACCGCGATCGATCTGACGATATTGTGCGCCGGCGTCAAGCGGGAAACTTCGGTACTCGACGACACCGCCCTGACCCATACCTTCCAAGTCAATTTCTTCGCCAACGTCGCCCTCGCCCGGTGGTACCTCCACGGACGACCCGATGGGCGCCTGGCGATGATCTCCAGCATGGGCCGCTGGCACGGCATGGGTGGCACCGGCGGCTACAACGCCTCCAAAGCCGCGTTGAGCATTTGGGCCGAAAGCCTGGAGATGGAAACCGGCGATCGCGACCACCCGCCGCACATCCTGGTGGTGGAGCCGGGCCTGTTCACCTCGGGCATGGTGGCCGACCGCGGCCTGGCCGGACGCCTGGCGGTGGATCGCCGTGATCTGGCGCTGCGCATACTCGCCGCCGCCCAAACCGATCGTGGCACCCTCCGCCCACCGGCCTGGTTCGCCGGCGCCACCTGGGCCTTGGTGCTCGCCGGCCGGGGCATGCGGCGCAAACTCCTCGCGCGGGCGCGGGAGGAGACGCAGTCATGAACGCGCCCGCCCATCTCATCATCAACGCCGACGACTACGGCTATTTCGATTGCGTGAGCGACGGCATTCTCGAAGCCGCCCGTCGTGGGCGGGTGACCGCCACGGGGCTGTTCGCCAACGCGCCCGACTTCGACCGCCAAGTGGCACGGTTGGCCGAGGTGCCTCATCTCGACCTCGGCGTACACCTCAATCTCACCGACCAGACACCCTTGAGCCCCGCCATGGCGCAAGCGCTGGCCCGGCAGGGCGGCGTGTTTCCCGGCAAATTCGCCATGGTCGGTTCGATTCTCTCCCGACGACTGCCCTTGGCGGTGGTGGAAGCAGAGTGGCGCGCCCAGATCGAACGCTGCCTGAACGCCGGGCTGACGATCCGCTTTCTCAACGCCCATGAACATCTGCACATGCTGCCGCCGCTCTTCCGGTTGACCCGCCGACTGGCCTCCGAATATGGTATCGCCCACGTGCGGCTCACCGCGCCCGAATCCCTGCCCCGCTCGGCAAGCGCCTTGATCCGGGATGGCGCCATGGCGCTCTTCGCCAGACTCCCGGGGCGGCGGGCGGCTGCGGCTCCAAGGTTTTTGGGCATGGCCGAGAGCGGGCGTTTGAGCCTTGGCTACCTGGAACGGACCCTGCCACGGCTCGCGCCCGGTGGCATCTATGAACTGATGTGCCATCCCGGGTTGTGCCGACCGGCACAGATTCCACGACCCGAGCTGCTGAACTACCATGACTGGCGGCAAGAGTTTGCCTCCCTGACGGCGGAACGAACCGGCGAACTGTTGCGTGCCCACAATGTTCGCCTCATCGGGTACCGGCATCTGAGAATCCGCGCCGGAAGGCTGGAGGCCGTCACACCGGAATCTTCATCAGCGCCAGGAGGGCCAAGCGCGTGAACCATCCTGCCAACCACTCCACCCAGGGACCACGGCCCGCCCCTCGATTGCTGAGCCTGGTGGTCCCGGCCCACAACGAAGGCGAAGGCCTGCCCCAGGCGCTGGCGGTGTTTCGCCAGGTTCTGGACGACACCGGCGTTCCCTGGGAAATCATCGTGGTGGACGACGGCAGCCGCGACGACACCTTCGAGCATCTCGCCCGCGCCGCCGCGCAGGATCCGCGCATCAAAGGCATCCGCCTGAGCCGCAACTTCGGCAAGGAAGCCGCCCTGCTCGCCGGCCTGCGGTCCGCCGCCGGCGACGTGGTGGTGACCATCGACGCCGATCTCCAGCACCCGCCCGAGCTGATCCCGCAGATGCTCCAGGCCTGGCGGGACGGAGCCGATGTGGTGGACGCCGTGAAGCGCAATCGCGACACCGACAGCGCCTTCGCCAGATGGCGGGCGCGGCTCTTCAACCGGCTCATCTCAAAACTGGGCGGCATCCACCTTCAGGGCGCCTCCGACTTCAAAATGCTCGACCGCCAGGTGGTCGATGTGATCGCCCGCGGCCTGCCGGAAAGCCAGCGCTTCTACCGGGGATTGGCCGACTGGGTGGGCTTCCGCCACGTTCAGGTGCCCTTCGACGTGGCCGAACGCGCCGCCGGGGAAGGCAAGTGGACCCTCTGGAAGCTGATCAACCTGGCCACCACGGCACTGATCTCCTTCACCAGCGCGCCGTTGCGCATCGTCACCTTTCTCGGGCTCATCGCCCTACTGTTCGGCATCGCAGTGGCGATCGATGCCCTCACCAGCTGGTTCAAGGGCGAAGCGGTTTCCGGTTTCACCACCACCATCATCACTCTGTTGATCCTGGGCAGCTTCATCATGATCAGCCTGGGCATCATCGGCGAATACATCGCCAAGATCTACGACGAAATCAAGCAGCGTCCGGTGTATCTGGTCCAGCAACGCCTGGGGCTGGACGACACGGCGGACGCCCCGTTTCCCCAGGACACGGTCGGTTCCGTCCACGGACCGGACCCTTCCCAACCACCGACCCTTTAATCATCGAGGATCCGAACATGGCATCGCTCCTGGATACCCCTGTCGATCAACTGCTCGGCCGCGCCTGGACGCGCATCCATCCCGAAAGCCGCAAAGCCTTCTTCTGGCTGATGGGCCTGAGCCTGCTGGCGTTCGGCTTCGAGATGACCAATCTCACCCTCCACCACGACGATCTGATTCAGATCTTCATCCAGGACGACATCCTCGGCCACTACCTGGGCCGCTTCCTGGTCGGCAAGCTGCATCTCTACACCCAGGGGCACTTCTTCATTCCCTTCCTGCAAATGGTGGAAGGCATGGTGTTGATGGCCCTCTACGCCATCATCGTGGCGCGCTTCTGGGGCGTTGAACGCACCCTCGATCTGGTGCTGGTGGGCGGCGTGATCTGCGTCTTTCCCTACATGGCCCAGGTGTATCAATACAACACCTCCATGGCCACCTACCCGATGGCCCACCTGTTGGCGGCCCTGGCGGTGATCGCATCGGTTCGCCGCGGCCTGGTGTGGATTCTGGTGGGCGCCCTGCTCTACATCGCCGCCTTCGGCATCTACCAGTCGGTGCTGGCCAACGCCGCCACCATCTTTCTGGTCTGGATGCTGCTGCGCGCCTTCTCCAGCGATGAGGCCTTCTTTTCCCGGGATCTGTGGCGTGCCGTCGGCGGCGCCCTGGCCGCGGTGCTCATCGGCGGCATCGTCTATGTGCTGATCGTCAAGAGCATGCACATCCAGTTCGACGCCTACCAGGACGCCGGCGAAGCCTTCGAACTGGAAAAGGGCATCGACATCACGGCCGGCATCCACAAGCTGATCAACGGCACCCGCGCCTACTTCTTCTGGCCTGAGCACTACTACCCCGGATTCCTCAAGAAACTGCAGTTGCTGCTGCTCCTGGCCGCCGGTCTGGTCTGCCTGCTGCGCCCCCGGAAACTGGTCAACCGCGCCGCGGCGGTGGTCTTGTTTGGCCTGGCGGCGTTGGCGCCACGGGTGCTCGAACTGCTGCATCCCCATGGCCACTACCACGCCCTCACCCTGACCGCCTACGCCCTGGTGCTGGCGGCCGCGGTGACCTTGCTGACCCGCCATGGCGGCGTGTTGGCGCGCAATCTCGCCACCCTGGTGACCGCACTGCTGCTGGCCGGCTTCCTGCTTCAGACCAACTGGATCTCCACGGTGAATCATCTCAACACCCTGGCCCACATCACCCGGCTCAACGAAGTGTTGGCGCGGGTGCGCGCGATTCGCGATCCCGCCTGGGATGGGCGCCGGATCATCGTGGTGGGGCGCCTCAACCTGCCCTCCGAGTACCCCTTCAAGCCCGCCACCGGCGTGGCCACCGAGTTCATGGACGCCAGTCACATGCAAAAACTGGCCGGGCTGCTGCGCGCCCGGGTGGAATTCATCCAGGCCGGCGAGCACACCCCCGAAGCCTTGGCCTGGGCGGCGAACCGTCACATCTGGCCGGCCTCCGACAGCGTCGGGGTGGTGAACGGCACCGGCGTGGTGGTCTTCGCGCCGGTGGGCAGGCAACCCGCGCCCTGACACATGCTCGCCACAGCGCTCCTGCTCCTGGCCGGCGGCTGGGCGGTAGCGGTGACCGCCCTGGTCGTCTGGCGGGCCCCCATCCTGCTGCGCCTGTGGCGGGAGCCGGTGCTGCGACGGCCGGTGTTGATCGTGGAGAGCGACGACTGGGGCGCCGGCCCGCTCACTCAAGTCGATGCCCTGTCTCGCCTGCGCGAACTGCTCGGTCGTTTTCACGACCATGACGGGCACGCCCCGGTGGTCACCCTGGCGGTGATCCTGGGTGTGGCCGACGGTCCGAACACGGCCCGCACCGGAACCTACCAGCGGATCACGCTCTGCGACCCCGGCCAGCGGCCGATTCTCGAAGCACTGCGCGAAGGCGCCAGCCAGGGTGTGTTCGCACTCCAACTGCACGGCCTCGAACACTACTGGCCGGCCACGCTCATGGTCAGCGACGACCCCGAAGTGCGGGCGTGGCGGGAAGCCTCCGAGCCGGGACTCACCGAAACGCTCCCCAGCCATCTCCAAAGCCGCTGGACCGATGCCCGCACCCTTCCCTCACGCCCCCTCCCCGGCGACGAGATCCGCCGCGCCGCTACCGAAGAGTGCGATCTTTTCGAGCGCTGCTTCGGCCAACGTCCCAGGGTGGCGGTTCCCACCACCTTCGTCTGGGACGACAACGTGGAAGCCGCCTGGCGCCATTGCGGTGTTCGTTATCTGGTCACACCGGGACTGCGCAACCGCTGCCGCGAACTCGACGGCAGCCCCGGCTGTCGGGATCGCCGCTATCTCAACGGCGAGCAGCGCGCGGGGCTGGTCTTTCTGGTACGCGACGATTATTTCGAACCCGAGCGCGGCCACAGCGCCGATCAGGCCCTGGCCGCACTCGATCGCAAGACCCGCGAAGGGCGTCCCTGCCTGTTGGAGACTCACCGTTCCAATTTCCTTGGTCCCCGGGCAGAATACGCCTACGCCGAATTGGCACGCCTCTACCAGCTGGCTTTGGCACGCCACCCGGATCTGTGTTTCGTTTCCACCGAAGCCCTGGGTGAAGCCCTGGCAAAGCGGGATTCCGGCCTGTGCCACACCGACTTGGGACCACGATTGACGGCCTGGTGCGAACGCGCCGACCGGCTGCCTCGCTTCGCCGCCCTCGCCCGATTCAGCGGCCTGTTGTCCTTGTTGCGACTACTGGGTCGCGGGCTGTCGCAAGGAAAATCGTCATGACCACCCGCAAACCCGGATTGCTGATGATCACCCAGCTGTTCCTGCCCACCAAGGGTGGGACGGCGGTCTCCTTCCACGACGACTTCAGCCGCTTGGGCGGCAAAGAGGTCCACATCGTCACCGAACGGGTGCCGGGCGATCGCGAATTCGACGCCACACACCCCAATACCATTCACCGCCTCACGCTCAGGCGCCGGGCCTGGCTGAAGCCCGAATCACTGCCCATCTATGTCAAATTGTTGGGCAAGAGCCTGTGGCTGGCCCTCACCCGGCCGATCCAGGCGGTCTTCGCCGGTCGCGCCCTCCCCGAAGGATTGGTGGCGTTGGTGGTGGGGCGCCTGCGGCGCCGTCCGGTGCTCATCTATGCCCACGGGGAAGAACTCACCGGATGGGGGCGCGGCCGCAAGTTTCAAGCCATGTGCTTCACCCTGCGTCGTTGCGACCATGTGCTCTCCAACAGCGATCACACCCGGGACACCCTCATCGAACTGATCGGCGTGGCCCCGGAAAAGATCGCCGTGGTCTATCCCACGGTGGACGAAAACCGTTTTCACCCCGCGCCACCTCCGGAGGATCTGCGTGCTTCCATCGGCTTGCAACCGGACCAGCCGCTCATTCTCTCGGTCGGCCGGCTGATGCCGCGCAAGGGCTTCGATCAGGTGATCCGGGCCCTTCCCCGGCTGGTGGAAGCAGGGCTGGACGTTCACTACGCCATCATCGGCACCGGCGACGACCGCGAACGGCTGGAAAGGCTCGCGCGGGAAACCGGCGCCACCGATCGGGTCCATTTTCTCGGCCATGTGAGCTACGAGGACCTGCCGCGCTGGTACAACGCCAGCCAGGTGTTCGCCATGCCCAACCGCGACATCGACGGCGACACCGAAGGCTTCGGTCTGGTCTTTCTCGAAGCCGCCGCCGCCGGCGTCCCCGCCCTTGCCGGCCGCGCGGGGGGGACCGGCTCGGCGGTGATCGACGGCGAGACCGGTCTGCGGGTGGACGGCGAACGGCTCGACCAAGTGGTGGCCGGCCTCCAGCGATTGCTCAGCGACCGCGATCTGTCCGAAACCCTGGGCCGCAACGCCCGCCGGCGGGTGCTCGACCACTTCATTCATCAGCGGCGGGTGGATCAGCTGCGCCGGTTGGCCGGCCTGGCCGACCCCCGGGAATGAAGACGTCGGGGAACCTGCGTGCTAAGCTTGTAAAGTCGAGGCATCAGAAACCTTTTTTCCGCACATGTACTAACGACGGTCTCCATGGAAACGACAGCACTCCAGGGCCTGGCCCGCTATCTGGTCAACAGCCGCCTGCTGGATGAAGACACCGTAATCAAGGCGCAGGAAGAAGCCGAAGACAAACGGATTCCACTCATCACCCACCTGGTGGAGCAGGGTTTGTTGGAGGCCGACAAGCTGGCCGGTTCAGCCAGCCAGGAGTTCGGCCTGCCGCTGCTCGATCTCGACGCGGTGGATCGCGACCACCTGCCCCTCGATCTGGTGGACCCGGGACTGATCCAGAAACACCATCTGCTGCCTCTTTTCAAACGCGGCACCCGGCTCTTTCTGGCCGCCTCCGATCCCACCAATCAGGAAGGCGTCAAGGAATTCCAGTTTCATACCGGCCTCTCCATCGAACTCATCCTGGTGGCCGAGAACAAGCTCAGCCGCCTGCTCGCCGAGCTGGCCGAAGAGCGGGAAGCCGCCGCCGGCGCCCTCCTCGAAGAGAACCTCGAAAACATCGACTTCGAAACCGGCGACCAACTGCCGGAAGAAGACGAAGACGTCGATGTGGAAGAAGCGCCGGTGGTGCGCTTCGTCAACAAGATCCTGCTCGACGCCATCAACAGCGGCGTTTCCGACATCCATTTCGAGCCCTACGAAAAACGCTACCGGATCCGCTACCGCCAAGATGGGATGCTCTATGAAAAGGCCTCGCCGCCGGTCAACATCGCCCATCGCATCTCCTCGCGATTGAAGGTGATGGCGCGGCTCAACATCGCCGAGCGCCGCGTCCCCCAGGACGGCCGGATCAAATTGCGCATCTCCCGCAACCAGGCCATCGATTTCCGGGTCAACACCTGCCCCACCGTCTATGGCGAAAAGGTGGTGCTGCGGATCCTCGACTCCAGCGCCGCCCAGGTGGGGATCGACGCCCTGGGCTTCGAAGAAGACCAGAAAGAACTCTTCCTCAAGGCCATCCACCGGCCCTATGGCATGGTTCTGGTCACCGGCCCCACCGGGAGCGGAAAAACGGTCTCCCTCTACACCGCCCTGAACATTCTCAACAAACCCGAGATCAACATCTCCACCGCCGAGGACCCGGTGGAGATCCAGGTGGAAGGGATCAATCAGGTCAACATCAACACCGCCACCGGCCTCGATTTCGCCGAAGCGCTGCGCGCTTTCCTTCGCCAGGATCCCGACATCATCATGGTGGGGGAGATCCGCGACCTGGAAACCGGCGAGATCGCGGTGAAAGCAGCCCAGACCGGCCACCTGGTGCTCTCCACCCTCCACACCAACGACGCACCCCAAACCCTCACCCGCCTGGCCAACATGGGCATCCCGCCCTACAACATCGCCTCCTCGGTGAACCTCATCATGGCTCAGCGCCTCGCCCGGCGTCTGTGCGAACATTGCAAGGAACCCGAAGAACTGCCGCGCAAGGCCCTTCTCGAAGAAGGCTTCACCGAAGCCGAGATCGACGAAGGGCTCACCATTTACAAGGCGGTGGGGTGCGACCGCTGCACCAACGGCTACAAAGGACGTGTCGGGGTTTTCGAAATCCTGCCGGTCACCGAAGCCATCGGCCAACTCATCATGGAAGAAGGAAATGCCATCCAGCTCAAGGAACTGGCCTTGAAAGAAGGCTACTATTACGACTTGCGCACTGCCGGGTTGAAGAAGGTCCGCGCGGGCATCACCAGCCTGGAAGAGATCAACCGGATCACCAAGGACTGAACCTAAATGGCCACCAAAGCCGCAGCACTCAAGAAAAAACCGGAAAAGACCTACGAATACGCCTGGACCGGCACCGACCGGCGGGGCAAGAAGATCAAGGGCAAGATGCGCGCCGCCAGCGACGCCATGGTCAAGGCGGAACTGCGCCGCCAGGGCGTCACCCCCGTCAAGGTGCAGAAGCTCTTCACCATCTCCCTGGGCAAGCCCAAGATCACGCCGGGCGACATCGCCGTCTTCTCCCGCCAGCTGGCCACCATGATGAAAGCCGGCGTGCCCTTGGTGCAGGCCCTCGACATCGTCGGGCGCGGCCACAACAACCCGGCCATGCAGGATTTGATTCTCTCGATCAAGAGCGACATCGAAGGCGGTACCTCGCTCACCAACGCCCTGCGCAAACACCCGCTCTATTTCGACGACCTCTTCTGCAACCTGGTGGAGGCCGGCGAACAGGCCGGGGTGCTCGAAACCCTCCTCGACCGCATCGCCACCTACAAGGAAAAGACCGAATCGATCAAAAAGAAGATCAAGAAGGCGCTCTTCTATCCCACCGCGGTGATCGGGGTGGGCATCATCGTCACCGCCATCCTGCTGATCTTCGTGGTGCCCACCTTCAAGGATCTGTTCGAGAGTTTCGGCGCCGAGTTGCCCGCCTTCACCCAGATGGTGATCGATCTCTCCAACTTCGTGCGGGAATACTGGTGGATGATTCTTCTGGGGCTCGCCGCGACGGTGGTGATCTTGTCCAATCTATGGAAACGCTCGCCCAAATTCCGCGAGGCCGTGGACCGAATGATGCTCAAGGCGCCCATCTTCGGGCCCATCCTGCAAAAATCGGCCTTGGCCCGCTTCGCCCGCACCACCTCCACCATGTTCGCCGCCGGGGTACCCATGGTCGAAGCCCTCGACTCGGTGGCCGGCGCCACCGGCAGCGTGGTGTTCGGCAACGCCGTGCGCGAGATGCGCGATGACATCGCCACCGGTCAATCCCTCAAGCTGGCCATGGAGCAGCACGAGATCTTTCCTCACATGGTGCGCCAGATGGTGGCCATCGGCGAAGAATCGGGCGCGCTCGACGAAATGCTCGCCAAGGTGGCCGACTTCTACGAAGAAGAGGTGGACAACGCCGTCGATTCCCTGAGCAGCCTGCTCGAACCCCTCATCATGGCCATTCTCGGCATCCTGGTGGGCGGCCTGGTGGTGGCCATGTACCTGCCCATCTTCAAGCTCGGCGCCGCCATCTGATGCCCGCGGTGCTGGCGGAACCGGCCATCGCCCTGCCCCTGGCGGCGGTGGTTGGCCTGGTGGTGGGGAGCTTTCTCAACGTGGTGATCTGGCGCCTGCCCCGCCACATGGAGGCCGAGCTGGCCGCCGCCTGCAGGGAGTTGGCCGGAGAATCGGCCGAAGCGCCATCCCGTTCCTGGTTCGGGCTCAAGTTTCTGCTCACCCCCCCTTCGAGCTGCCCCCACTGCGGCCACCGCATCCGTGCCTGGGAGAACATCCCGCTGCTGAGCTGGTTGCGCCAGCGTGGGCGCTGCAGCGCGTGCAACGGCGCCATCTCCATCCAGTACCCCTTGGTGGAGCTGCTCAGCGGGGTGCTCTCGGTGGTGGTGATCTGGCATTTCGGCGCCACCTGGCAGGGCATCGCCGCCCTGGTGCTCACCTGGGGGCTGATCGCCATGAGCGTGATCGACATCCGCACCCAGCTGCTGCCCGACGTGCTCACCCTCCCCTTGCTCTGGCTGGGGCTGTTGCTCAACCTCCACGGCCTGTTCACCGACATCCATTCGGCCATCTACGGCGCCGTGGCCGGCTATCTGGTGCTCTGGTTCATCTTCCACCTCTTTCTGCTCATCACCGGCAAGGAAGGGATGGGCTACGGCGATTTCAAGCTCTTCGCCCTGTTCGGCGCCTGGCTGGGCTGGCAGATGCTCCCTCAGATCCTGCTCCTCTCCGCCGCCGTGGGCGCCCTGGCCGGCACCGCCATGATCCTCTTCCAGGGCCGCGACCGCGCCCAGCCGATCCCATTCGGTCCCTATCTGGCCACCGCCGGCTGGATCGCCCTGCTCTGGGGCGATGCCATCAACCGCCATTACCTGCGCTGGGCCGGCATCTGAACCGGGTGGCCGCCCGATGACCAAAACCACACCGCTCAAAGTCGGGCTCACCGGCGGAGTCGCCAGCGGCAAGAGCACCGTCGCGCGCCATTTTGCCGAGTTGGGCGTGCCGGTGATCGACGCCGACGAAATCGCCCGCGAGCTGGTGGAGCCCGGCCGGCCGGCCCTATCCAGGATCGCCCGGGAGCTGGGCCGCCAATATCTGACGCCCGACGGACGGCTCGACCGCCGGCGCCTGCGCGAAGCGGTGTTCACCGATCCCGGGTTGCGCCGGCGCCTGGAGGCCATTCTCCATCCGACGATCCGCGAAGCCATGCTGACACGCGCCAACCAGTCCACCGCTCCCTATGTGCTGCTGGTGGTCCCCTTGCTGGTGG
>Ga0256832_1002593_pt1 | contig 12324 bp, 11 predicted proteins | sample 134614metaG_FD_190534 | JGI IMG/M metagenome (GOLD analysis project Ga0256832, IMG submission 190534) | Hydrothermal vent microbial communities from Lau Basin, Pacific Ocean - 134-614 | ecosystem: Environmental > Aquatic > Marine > Hydrothermal vents | place: Pacific Ocean: Lau Basin | collected... | reverse complement strand
GCGAACCCTTCCTGACCGATGCGCTGCTGGCTTTGGGTGTGACGAAGATACTCTTTGATGAAATCGATTACGACCGGATCAACAGCTACCACATAGGAAAACACCGCCTGGAAGAGTTTGTCGATGCCAAAGGACGGCTATGGGTCAATGACTCCAAAGCGACCAATCCGGACGCGACCGTTGCCGCGCTGGAGAGTTATCATGAACAAAAGATTCACCTCATACTGGGAGGTGATGACAAAGGCGCCTCTTTGGATACGCTTTTTGAAAAACTCAAAGGTATGGATGTGGAAATTTACGCTATCGGAGCAAATATGGAGCGACTGAGAGAAGCATCCCAAAAAAATGCGCTCTCTTTTCATGAATGCCGTACCCTCGACAAAGCAGTGGCGAGAATAGATCAAAACCACGACACAGGCAGCGTTGCGATGCTCTCTCCGGCTGCTGCAAGTCTGGATCAATTTAGCTCCTATGCACACCGTGGTGAAGATTTTTTCAAATTTATCAAAAATTTAAGTTGATTTTTAAACTTTTTTTGTATAATTTCATCTCTTTCAACAAGATGGCTGGATAGCTCAGTCGGTAGAGCAGGTGACTGAAAATCACCGTGTCGGCGGTTCGATTCCGTCTCCAGCCACCACCTTTTTTGACTTCTTTACTCAAATATTCAACTTCTAAAATATTTGTTTTTACCCAGCACCCTTTTTAATGAGCTGTGTTATAATCCTTTTACTTTTTGTATCCAGGGGAAAAATTATGTTGCACTTGACCAAACTCGATCCTTTTGACGGTATCAGTGAAGCTTTGATAGAAGAGATCAATCGGATTGGAGTGATTCGCAAGTATGTAAAAAATGCTCCGGCAATGAACAGTGACGATACCCTGAAGTACTTTTATATTATTTTGACAGGTCGTATCAAAGTCTATCAGTATAATCCCCGAAACAACAGAGAACAGACGCTTTATCTATTGGGGCACGCAGATATGTTTGATGTGCTGACAGTGCTGGACGGTAGTTATCATGAAGTGATGACGACTGCTATTGACGACGCTGAGGTTTTGGAATTGCCGATTGAAAAGGTACGGGAGTGGATCGACAGCAATCCTGCATTTAACAGAGCTTTCTTTCCCTACATGGCAAAGCAGATGCGTCAGATTGAAGATTTGGCAACTGACCTTTCTTTGTATGATACATCCACCAGGCTTATGAAGTTGATTTTGAAAAATATGGATATTAAAAAACCGCTTTCTTCTCTCGGTCTTTTGCATAAACTTCCTCATGAAGAACTGGCGTCGATGATCGGCACGGTACGGCATGTAGTCAATCGCCATTTGCAACAGTTGAAAAAAGAGGGCATTTTAAATGTCGAACGCAAGCGACTAGCTGTAAACGATGTCAAGAAACTGTTGCAAAAGGTAGAAAATGAATATTGAAGCACTCCATCTTGAAGATATAGAAAATCCCGAACATCCTTCCGATTTTATTCCCGGTGAGGGGTATACGGTTTTGATATTGCGCTTGCCGGAAGTGCAACGTGATTGCGTTAAAGTTGATTCATTTGCTTTTGTGGTAGAAGAGGAGATATGCTACTTTTATAACAGAGAGAGTCAAAAGCTTGAAAAACTGGGATCCCTGATGGATATGAACCGATTACTGGATAATCTCACAGAGAAATTGATTAAAGATATTCAAAAATACCACTATGAGATAGAACAACTCGAAGAGTCTTTGTACGAGAATAAGTTATCGGGGATGTTTATGCAGCAATGGCTAAGCTATAAAAAAGATGTGTCGCTTATTCACAGGTTGATGTTTCATGCGGCGATTTCATTTGATCTTTTTATTACGCACCACAAAAAATATGAACATTTCGAAGAGTTGGCGTATGCTGATCTCTACGAGCATATGGTACGTATTCGCGATCTTGCCAAAGCAGCGATGGACAAGCTTGACAACCTTTATGACTTCTACCGTGCCAAAGTAGATGAAAAGATGAATCGAAATGTCTATTATCTGACCATCCTTTCCGGGATATTTTTGCCTTTGACACTCATGACCGGCTTTTTCGGGATGAATACCGGAGGACTTCCCTGGACAGATGATCCAAACGGCACTGTCAAAGTCATACTGGTGTCGTTTGTGCTTGAACTCCTGTTTCTTATCCCTTTTATCTTTCAAAATATGCAAAAAATTAAAAAATTTCACCCGAAACGCTAGAATTGCAACCTAGGTTGCAGAAACTTTGAGTCAATTAGACTAAAATTCTCTCATCTAAAAAATTTAAATAAAAAGGATGAGAGATGAAAAAATTCATTATTTCTGTAGCAACAGCCGCACTGCTTTGCGGTACAACTACACTGATGGCAAAAACTTCCGCGGAGGTGTCCAAAACAGCGGTGAGCAATGCCAAAACAACTGCCAAAGACAATCAGGTGCACGTCATCAAAGGTGCTGTCGAAGCGGTGGCACTGACACAAAAAGTTTTGGTTGATCTTGACAAAAAAGACACCAAAAGCGCTATCAAGGATCTTGAAGACGCTATTGGCAAACTGGAGGTAGTACTGGCTGCTGAAAAAGCACCGAAATTTTTACCTGTCGATGCTTCGATTACCGCGATAGAGTATGTCGGGGATGTCAAACAGATCAAAAAAAGTGTCAAAACAGTAGAAAATCTGCTGGATGACGGCAAAGTGCAGGAAGCGAGAGTACTGCTCGATACACTGCGCAGCGAGATCGACGTAGTCAGTGTCAATCTGCCGGTAAGTTCTTACCCGGATGCTTTGAAACTTGCGGCAAAATATCTTCATGAGAATAAAGTCGATGAAGCAAAAGCGGTGTTAGCCACTGCGCTGAGCACGCTGGTAGAAGATGTGGTGGTCATTCCTATTCCTGTCCTGAAAGCGAATGCGCTGGTTATAGCGGCAAGCAAAATTGCCAAAACAGACAAAGAACAGGCGCTTAAACACCTTGCACAGGCAAAAGCAGAACTGGAAAAGGCTCAAGCGCTGGGGTATACCAGTAAAAGTGACGTCACTTACAAAGCGCTTGACGAAGCGATTGAAAAGACAGAAAAAGAGATCAAAGGCAAAAACAAAGCGGAAAAACTGTTTGAAGAGTTGATTGAAAAACTGAAATCTTTCAAAGAGAAGATGTAAGGGACAGATGATAATGCTTATTAATATGGTCTTTGATAAAGAGACCCTGAAAAAGTTCAGCACACAGACGATAATCGCCGGTGTGCTGATGTTGATAGTGGGTGCAGTCGGTGTATTTGCACCTACTGTCATGTCTCTGGTAGTGGTAACGTTTCTGGGCTGGCTCTTTCTGGTCAGCGCGGCAGTACAGGGGTATATTACTTATAAAACCTACCGTAAATCGTTCAGCGCTTGGCTGAAGCCGGTATTGTCGCTGATTGTCGGTGTATTGTTTTTCGTCTATCCGATAGAAGGTATCGCAGCGATCGGATTGTTGCTGGCATCCTATTTACTGGTAGATGCCTACTCCAGTTTCGGATTTGCGATGGATTATAAACCCAATAGCGGATGGTGGATTTTGATTGTCAATGCGTTGGTTTCCATTGTTCTGGCAGTTTTAATCATGATAGGATGGCCGATAAGTTCTGTTTTCTGGGTAGGTCTCTATGCTGCTGTCAGTCTCTTTTTTGACGGTGTGGCACTGGTGACACTGGGTGTCGGAGCAAAAAAATTGCTCAAAGAAGAAAATAAATAATAATAAAAAGGAGTCAGAATATGGCAGTAGTTGGAGCACATAAAATAGAAGCACTTTTTAAAAAAGCAGCCGGTTTACAGATAAGCAAAGAGAAAGTCAAAGAGATCAGCGATGTGATCGATCAGAAATTTCATGATCTTCTTCTCATCGGTGAAGCCAATGCGAAGTATAATGGCAGAGATGTAATCTGGTACAGTGATCTTCCATTGACCAAAGCATTCAGAGAGTCAATGCAAAAGTTTAAAGATCTGGAAGAGGAACTTGCACTGCAGGATGTGCTGGATCACATGAAAACATTACCACCGCTGTATACGCTTGAAGTGGAACTGGAAAACAAAGCGACTGAGATAGTTGGAACACTGGTATATGTACTGGCGAATATCGCAAAAGAGTTTTCCAAAAACGACAAAGTTGTCTCTGCAGACGATCTGAAAAGTGCAGAACGTATACTCAATCTTACCGTATAGGAGGTATAAAATGTCTATGCCGATGTTAGGTGAAAAGTTTCCGGAGTTACAAGTTCAGACGACCCACGGGGCGATGTCCCTCCCGGGTGATTTAAAGGGAAAGTGGACAGTACTCTTTTCACATCCGGCGGATTTTACCCCGGTGTGTACAACAGAGTTTGTTTCGTTCCAGAAACATAAAGCAGATTTTGACGCGTTGGATTGTCAGCTGGTGGGTATGTCTGTAGATCAGGTTTTCAGCCATATCAAATGGGTCGAGTGGATCAAAGAGAAACTCGATGTCGAAATCACTTTCCCGATTATTGCGGGAAATGACAAAATTGCTGAAGAACTCGGCATGTTGCATCCTGCAAAAGGAAGTAACACGGTCAGAGCAGTATTTATCATCGATCCTGACGGAGTGACCAGAACCATTCTTTATTATCCGCAGGAGATTGGCAGAAATATTTCCGAAATTGTCAGAGCGGTTAAAGCGTTGCAAAAAAGTGACAGTGAGGGTGTTGCGACACCTGCAAACTGGCCGGAAAATGAATTGATCAAAGATCATGTCATTATTCCGCCGGCAACAGATGAGGAAACCGCCAAAGCACGTATGGAAAACTACGATTGTTTCGACTGGTGGTTTTGTCACAAAGCGCAGTAAACAGACATACCACTTCATGAAACCGGGCAAATTTTATCGCCCGGTTTTTATTATAATTCTACATTATCTGTTACATAACTACCATAAATCATCGTTTTTTCGTCATTCTCATAGTTATATTTTTTCATTTGTATGTAAAATATACTATAATTTATTACTTTCAACTATACAGGAGCTATGATGGACAAGAAAAAACTTTCACACAGTGAAGAGGTGCTCAGAGAACTTCTCAAATCCGAAGGATTGAGTCGTCGTGATGCACTGAAACTGATGGGTGTCGGCGCTTCAGCGACTATGCTGGGAAGTACGCCGGCAAGCGCTGCGACGGACTTAAATGCCGGTACAGATAAAAAAGCCAAAATCGTTATTGTCGGAGGAGGCGCCGGCGGTATCATGGCGGCGGCAAGGCTCAGACGTGCGGCGAGTAATGCGGAAATCGTTTTGATCGCACCTAACGAGATTCATCTCTATCAGCCCGGTCAGGTCTTTATGGCGGCAGGTCTTTATACAGAGGGTGATATCCAAAAGAAAAATGCCGATTTGATGCCTTCCGGTGTAAAATGGATCAAAGACAGTGTGACGGAGTTTAATCCTGACAGCAATAAAGTGGTCACAGCAAAACATGGTGAAATAGGCTATGACTTTTTGGTTGTCGCAACCGGTTTGCAGTATGATTACGAGAGAATTGAAGGTATGACACCCGATCTGGTAGGGCAAAAAGGAATTTCCAGCGTATATTTGAACAATCCGGTTGCCGGAACAGCCAAAGGTGGTACCGCAACATGGGAGTGGTTTAAAAAACTGCGTGCTGCGGCAGAGAAAGCAAGCCCTGAAAATCCGGTCAATGCTATCTATACACAGCCGGATACACCGATCAAATGCGGTGGTGCGCCACAGAAAATTCTCTATCTCAGCGACGATGCACTGCGCGGGAACAGTCCGCTTGGCGGCAAAGATGTGCATATGAATGTAAAATCCTCTTTTTGTAAAAAGGGTGCCAAACTTTTCGGTATTCCTTCATACAATAAAACTCTTGTCGATGAGGTCACCCCTATGTACGGCAACATCACCGATAAATGGAACCACGTTCTGCGAAAAATTGATGCGGACAAAAAAGTAGCTACTTTTGAACATACTTACAGTGTCAAGGGGAAATGGGATCCTGATCTTGAAGAGTATGAAGAGATCAAAAAGACCGAGTCGGTAGAGATGCCTTACGATTTTATCCATGTAGTACCGCCAATGAAACCGGTTGATGCCGTAGCGAACTCACCGCTTGGCTGGCAAAAAGGTACCGGTAAAGGCTGGCTTGAAGTAGATAAATATACACTGCAGCACAGAAGATATAAAAACATTTTCGGTATCGGTGATATTCTGGGTATTCCGAAAGGTAAAACAGGTGGTTCCGCAAGACACCACGGACCGGTACTGCAGGACAATCTGGTCGCTGCAATGGAAGGGAAAGAGCTTACGGCAAAATTTGACGGTTATACTGTTTGTCCTCTCAAAACAGAGTACGGAAAGATCATGCTGGCTGAGTTCAATTACGACGGTCCGGCGCCGTCATTTCCACTTGATCCTTCCAGACCGAGATGGATATGGTGGGCGTTTGACCTCTATATGCTCAAGCCGATGTATTGGCAGTTGATGATGAGAGGTTTAATGTAATCCTTTCATGAAAGGGCTTCGACGGGAACTTATCATTTTTGCAGGGCTTTTTCTTTTTCTGGCTCTGACACTCCACTTCAACGCGTGGTTGGATCATCCGATCCGCCACCTTGAAGCATTGCCGACCAGTCCACTGGGTTTGTGGCATCCGCTCTATCTGACACTGGCAGTCTATCTACTCATCTGGATTTTCAGGATCGTGTTTCGTTTGATCAAAAGGTTTTTCGGGTAATAACTCTGTAACAATAATTTGCTATACTATTATCATTACAAGTAAATAACAGACAACGGACAGGCTATGGCAAAACCGACCAAAGAAGAGAAAAGAGCAAACATCATGCTCCAGGCTCTCAAACTCTTTTCCAAAGAGGGTTTTTACACGACGACGATTCCGGATATTGCAAAATCGCTCGATATGAGCGTAGGAAATCTCTACAACTATTTCAAATCCAAAGATATTCTCGCCAAAGAGATCATCAAATATATTTCCGCATATCTTGGTGCGGAGCTTCGTAAAATCAATGAAGAGGAGATCTCCGCAAAAGAGAAAATCGACAAAATCGTCCGTATCTATTTCAAAACTGCTCAGGAACAGCCGGAGATGATCGAATATTTCCTGCGTGTCTATCTCTCCAACCGTGAAGTTTTCAAAGACGGCTGTGAAGGGATGATCTGTGTAAGCGACTTTGTAACGGAGATCATGATCTTTTTCGAAGAGGCTGTACGTAACGGAGAACTTCGTGACCAGGACTTTTTCTCGGCATTCGGACTTTTTATGGGCTACCTCGGCGGTATGGTCTTTTTGAACGGAGAAGAGGTTTTGCCCCAGAAGCTTGACTACTATATCGCCGATATTTCCCACAATATCTACAAAGCGCTCAAGAGCGATGAAAACTAAACTCCTTTGGATTCAGGGACTTGCTTGCAACGGTAATGCACACTCCTTTTTAAACTATCCACATATGGAACAGTTTCTGGAGGATTTTACCTTTGTGCACCATCCAATCATTGATGCTTCCAAAACACTTGCCGAGATTGTCAAAACCTATCATGAAACCGATATTTTGCTTATCGAAGGCGCAGTTGCGGAAGATTTCAATCGCGCGGGAGAAGAGATTATTGCCGTGATTGAGCGCTATGCACCCAATGTGAAAAAGATTGTAACGGTCGGCAGCTGTGCCACTTTCGGCGGTGTATTTAAAGAGAGTCCCTATGCAAACAGCAGCGGCGTTTTGTTTCATGAAGAGACACCGGTGAAGCGGTTTGAAGCGTTTAAAGAGAAAGTCGTTTCTGTATCCGGGTGCCCCGTTCATCCCGATGTACTGGTCAATACCCTCTATATGCTTCGTGAAGAGATAGCGTTGCGGATCGATGCATTTCACCGTCCCAAAGAGTTTTTTGCTTACACGGTGCACAACGGCTGTACCCGAAACGAATATTTTGAGTACAAAGTCGATAATCACCGTTTCGGTGAAAAAGAGGGGTGTATGTTTTACGACCACGGATGTCAGGCGCCTTTCACCCACGGCAGTTGTAATAAAATCCTCTGGAACGAAGTCAATTCCAAAACCAGGGCAGGGCAACCGTGTATGGGATGTACAGAACCGCACTTCCCGCGTCCAAATCTCTTTGTGACCAAAAAAAATATGGGCATTCCCCAGTATCTGCCCTTCGATGTGCCTAAACGCGCCTATTTGACGCTTTCAGGTGTGACAAAGGCTTTTAAAATTTCCCGTCTTGAGAAAAGATTGTTTGATGTCTAAGAAAATCAGGGTTGAAAAACTGATAGAAAAGATCGAAGGTGAAGCGACACTCGGCTTTCATTTTACAGAGGAGAAGATCGATTTTGTAGATATCATCTTTAGCAGTTCACGGGGGATCGAACAGATTTTGCAAAACAGGGCGGCGCAGGATGCACTTGTCATTAACCCACGCGTATGCGGTATTTGCGGACATGCCCACCTGATTGCAACCGTCAAGGCGCTCGAAGCGTGTTATGATGAAATCGAAATTTCAGAAAAAGCGAAAATCATTCGTGAATTGACACTCAATTTCGAGTTGATCCAAAATCATCTCAAATGGTTCTATCTGACACTCTTACCGCTTGTCGGGATGAAACAAAATGTAGTATTAGCTTCAAAAGCATCGCAGATCATGGCAAAAGCGATCGCACACCTCGCCGGGCAGTATCCGCACACCTCCTATGCGATAGTCGGCGGTGTCGTCAGTGATCCCACCCATATTGAGATTATGCATGTGAAAAACCTGATCCGTGAAGCAATCACCTTTTTTGAAGTGCATATGGTGCAGGCAGATACCAGAGAGTTGATCAAATGTGAAAAAGTCGATGTTCTGCTTTCCAAAAAAGGGGATTTGCCGGAAGTGTTGCAATTGGTGTTGCAAAACGACTGGCAGTATATCGGAAAAAGCTTTGACCGTTTTATTGTTTTTGGCGCAAACAGCTATTTTCAACGCGGGAAGTCGATCAAGACAAGAATACAGCCGCATATTCATGAAAAGTTTATGATATTAAGTGAAAATGACCGTTCACTCGCAAAAAACGTCACTTATAAACAGAAATATTACGAAACCGGACCACTGAGCCGGGCAATGCTTTTAAAAACACCGCTGATCAAAGATGCCCATCGCCGCTACGGGGATTCTGTATTTAGCCGTATCATGGCGAGAAGCTGTGAAGGGGTGCAACTTTTGTACCATTCGCTCGAACTGCTTTCGCAGCTGGATTTGAGCCAGCCTTCCTATATCGAACCTTCTCAACCGATCGGTACATTGAGTGGTGAGGGCATCGGTGCTGTCGAAGCGGCGCGTGGGTCGCTGATACATAAAGTCATGCTGGAAGAGGGGAGAATCGACCGTTATCAGATTGTAACCCCGACCCAGTGGAATCTTTCTCAGGGAACCAGAGAAGATCCCGGTATCTCTCAACAGGCGATGATCGGACTTCATGATGAAAAAGTGGCGGAGTTTGTTTTTAAGACATTTGACGTCTGTTCCGTCTGTACAACACACTAAATGATTCAGATAAAACTACTCTTAATATAATATTCATTTATATAGTTTCCTTAAATTTAACCCCTGCATAAGCATAAATATCCTAAAATAATGAATGACTATTCATTTATAAAAGGAGGCTTTCATGAGCGACAAGCGGATTGAGTCGGTAAAGAAGCTTTTCACGTCCCAGAGTGCAAAAGTAGATACAAACAGAGGTGAAGCGTACTATGAAATGCTTTTTGACCAGTGCAGGCAGCGGTTGGATGCGTTGAGAGAGCTGCCTCCCGTCAGCAATCGTATCGATTTTAAAAATGCGATTTTCGATGAAGGAATCGACAGAAGGGATTTTCTGAAATGGGCATCTGCAACAACTGCGATGTTAATGCTTCCCGCGTCGTTTACACCGCTTGTTGCCGAAGCGGCAGAGTTGATGAACCGTGTTCCGGTAGTGTGGATAGAGCTTCAGGATTGTGCGGGTAACTCTGAAGCACTTTTGCGAAGCGACGGACCGAAGATCGATGAGATTGTGCTGGATATTATCTCCCTGGAGTTTCATGAAACGCTGATGGCACCGTCAGGGCACCAGGCGGAGAAGCAGCTTGAAGATGCGATAGAAACATTTAAAGGAAAATATATTCTCTTTGTGGAAGGTTCCATTCCACGTGGAATCGACGGTTATTACGGTACGATTGGTGCCAAAGCGGAGACATTTGAAGAGCACTTACTAAGGCTTGCTGATGATGCTGCAGCTGTTGTGGCGGTAGGAAGCTGTGCAACATTTGGCGGTGTACCCGCGGCAGCACCCAATCCAACCGATGCTGTCGGTGTGATGGAGATGGTACAAGGTAAACCGATTATCAACATTCCTGCATGTCCGGCCAATCCTTCCAACATGGTAGGTGTGATTTTGCACTATGTACTGACAGGACAAATCCCTGAGCTTGATTCACTGCTCAGACCGAAGTTTGCATTTGGTTACAGAATTCATGACAACTGTGAAAGACGCGCGCATTTCGATGCGGGTGAATTTGTAGAAGAGTGGGGTGACGAAGGTGCAAAAAACAACTTCTGTCTCTATAAAATGGGATGCAAAGGACCGATGACTTTCAACAACTGTTCTATCATCCGTTACAACGAAGGGGTCAACTGGCCGATCGGTGTCGGACGTGGTTGTATCGGCTGTTCAGAACCGGATTTTTGGGACAAATACGCCTATGAGAGACCGATGGCAAACGCCAATATCAAAGCACCGACCGGTGGTGTGGAGAAGACAGTTGATCAGTTTGGTTTAGGACTGTTGACGGCAGCCGGTATCGGTATCGGTATTCATGCAGTGGGCAGTGCTATTTTCGGTAAAAAGAGTCATGTAGAGGAGGAAGCGTAAGATGAGTGAAAACAATACTACACAACAAGTGACAGAAGAGAAAAAAGTGAGTCCCGAAGAGACGGTTGCGGCAGAAGCAAACGAGGCAAAAACAGAAGAGGCAAAAAAGCCTGCCGAAAAACCGGCTGAAAAAAAAGGGAAAAAACATATTATCGTCGATCCGATCACACGTATCGAAGGGCATCTTCGTATCGAAGCGATTATCGACGAGAATAATAAAATTGTCGATGCTTACAGCTCCTCGACGATGTTTCGTGGAATTGAAACAATTTTAAAAGGCAGAGATCCCAGAGACTGCGGTCTAATGGCGATGCGTATCTGCGGTGTTTGTACCGGTACGCACTACCAGCGCAGTATCGAAGCGGTAGAAAATGCCTTTAATATTACGATTCCCAAAAATGCGCGGATCGTCAGAAATCTGATCCAGGGTGCGCTTTATGTACATGATCATCTCGTTCACTTTTACCATCTGCATGCACTTGACTTTGTGGATGTCCTCTCTGCGACTAAAGCTGATCCTACCAAAACTGCCGAAGAGGCGGCTAAATGGGCAAAAGTAGCAGGATATAAGCCATATATGTCCGGTGCAGCGGATTTTAAAGCGGTACAGGATCGTGTGATTAAATTTGCGAAGCAGGGAAGATTGGGAATTTTCGGTAACGGATACTGGGGTAATAAACACTATAAACTCACTCCTGAGCAAAATCTCATCGGTGTGGCTCACTATCTCAAAGCACTCGATATTCAAAGAGATCTTGCGAAAATGCAAGCAATCTTTGGTGGTAAAAATCCGCATCCGCAATCTATTGTCGTGGGTGGTGTGACTTGTGTACAGGATATTCAAAATCCGGCAAGAATTGCACTCTTTAAGCAACTGCTCAAAGAGGGTATGGATTTTGTCAAAGGCGCATATTTGCCGGATGTCTATATGGCGGGAACTGCATATGCGGAAGAAGCAACAGATAAAGATGCAACCTATAAAGGTGTCGGCGGAACAGGCGGCGGATTGCTTAGCTATATGAGTTATGGTGATTTTAAACTGGATGATACCGGTTTTTATAAAGCCCAAAACCTCTTTCCTTCCGGTTTAGTACTGGATGGTGATATATCGAAAGCATTTGATCTCGATCCATCCAAAATTACCGAAGATGTCACTCACTCGTGGTATGAAGGTGATCAACCGCTCCACCCATACGATGGACAAACCATTCCTCACTATACCGGACTGGAGAAAAAAGCGGACGGATACGCCTATCTCAAAACTGATGAAAAATACTCCTGGATTAAGTCTCCTCGATATGATGGAAAACCGGTCGAAGTGGGGCCGCTGGCACGAATGGTTGTCGGTTATGTTAAAGGGGATAAGAGAATTAAAAAATATGTCGGAAATTTTCTCAAACGCTCCGGATTGCCGATC
>Ga0256832_1002592_pt1 | contig 12330 bp, 18 predicted proteins | sample 134614metaG_FD_190534 | JGI IMG/M metagenome (GOLD analysis project Ga0256832, IMG submission 190534) | Hydrothermal vent microbial communities from Lau Basin, Pacific Ocean - 134-614 | ecosystem: Environmental > Aquatic > Marine > Hydrothermal vents | place: Pacific Ocean: Lau Basin | collected... | reverse complement strand
CCAGGTCAGCCTGCAGGGCGACCGGGTCCGCCTTGGGGGCCGGGCGGTCACCGTCCTCGCGGGGGAACTCCATGCCTGACTCGACCCTTTACTGGCTCAACGGCCGGCTGCACCCCGAACGGGAGGCGGTGATCCCGGTGATGGACCACGGGCTGCTCTACGGGGACGGGGTCTTCGAGGGGATCCGCTTCTACCATCGCCGTCCCTTCCGCCTGGCGGCCCATCTGCAACGCCTGGCCGACTCCGCAGCCGCCATCCGTCTCACCCTGCCCTACACCCGGGAAGAGCTGGCGGAGGCGGTGGACGAGATCATCGGCGCCTTCCCCGAGGAGAACGGCTACCTGCGCCTCATGGTCACCCGCGGCACCGGTCCCATGGGGCTGGACCCCAAGGGCTGCACCCGGCCCAATGCCATTCTCATCGCCACCCGGCTGGAGATGGTTCACCCGGAGCTGCGCCAGGAGGGCGTCCGCCTCGTTATCGCCGCCACCCGGCGCCTCCCGGCCGACGGCCTCGACCCGCGCATCAAGAGCCTGAATTATCTCAACCCTATCCTCGCCCGCATGGAGGCGACCCAGGCCGGCGCCGACGAGGCGGTGCTGCTCAACGGCCTGGGCCGGGTGGCGGAAGGCAGCGCCGAGAACCTCTTCATCGTCCGTGACGGCCTGCTCGCCACCCCGCGGCCGGTGGACGGCGCGCTGGCGGGCATCACCCGTGGCCTCGTCCTGGCGCTGGCCGCCGAGCTGGATATTCCCGCCCTGGAGGCGCCGCTGACCCCCTATGACCTCTATACCGCCGACGAATGCTTCCTCACCGGCACCGGCGCGGAGCTGATCCCGGTGCGCGAGGTGGACGGCCGCCCCTTGCGACACTGCCCGGGTCCAATCTTTTCGACCCTGGCCAGGGCCTTTCATGAACAGGTGGAACAGGAGACCCATCCGGAGGGGCAGGCAACATGAACGCCGGGCAGAAACCGCTGTTCGTCATCCAGAGCCGTTACAACCGGTGGATGAACCACAAACTCTACACGGTGTGCGAAGGTGTTCCCGACGAACAGCGCAAACGGGACATGGGGGCGTTTTTTCGTTCCATTCATGGAACACTCAACCATCTGCTGCTCGGCGACCGCCTGTGGATGGGCCGCTTCACCGGCACGGAATTCCCGGTCGAGTCGCTGGATCAGGAACTGTATGGCGAGTTCGACGCATTATGGCAGGCACGAACAGACACCGATGAAGCGATCTGCGCCTGGATCGATTCCCTGGAGGAAACCCACCTCAATCGCATCATCGCCTTCAAGGCGGTGGTGACGCAACAGACCCACCGCTTCCGGCTGGCGGATGCGCTGCTGCACTTCTTCCATCATCAGACCCATCACCGGGGCCAGGTCACCACCCTGCTGTCACAGCTTGGGCTCGACTTCGGGACCACGGATATGATGTGGATGCCGGGCATCGAAATCACGGCCGATGGCGATTCAACGAACTACACAATGCCCGTCGGGACCGTTCCATGAACTTCATCGATGCCATTTTTCTATTTGCCGTCATGGCCGCGCTGGCCGCAATACCGAGCACCAGTGTGGCCCTGGTCATCACCCGTTCCGCAACACTTGGCCTGGCGAACGGCATCGCCGTTGCCACCGGTATAGTCATCGGTGACTTGATCTTTGTTTTACTGGCACTTCTTGGCTTGTCCGTTGTTTCCGAAACCTTGGGTGACCTGTTTTCAGGCATCAAATACCTGGGTGGCGTATACCTGATAGGGATGGGGATCAGCCTGTTGAGATCCCGTGACTGGACAACCGTTACGGTCGAACAACGTGAATTGGGCACCCTCTTGACCAGCCTCCTGGCAGGGTTGTTCCTGACCCTTGGCGATATCAAGGCCATCGTTTTCTATATCAGTCTGTTTCCGGTATTCATCGACACTGGGCCACTTAGCCCGTCGGATACCGGGATTATTGTGTTTGTCACCATTGCCGCTGTTGGCGGCATCAAGACGGCCTATGCCATCGCGGCAAGACGACTTGCTGTCCTGCCCCGGAGCCTGGCCCATGGAAAGGGCATAAGAACCATTGCAGGATGCTTCATGATTGGAGCTGGCAGTGTCATGATTGCAAGAACCTGACAATAGATATGATGTGGATGCCAGGAGGCAAGATCAGTTCATGACCAAAAACGCGCGACGGGGATAATCTCTATGACGAACCACGAAAACGCCGCAGAAACGCCACAAGCCGCCTATTACGCCGTCATATTCACATCCCGCCGATCCAAGGAAGACAACGGGTATGAAGAAACCGCCCAGCGGATGCTGGCGCTTGCTTCTCAGCAACCCGGGTTTCTGGGTATGGAATCCGCACGTGATAAGGATGGATTCGGCATCACGATATCCTACTGGAATGACCTGGACGCCATTAAAGCGTGTCAGAAAAACATCGAACACATGGAAGCCCAAATACTGGGCAGAGAGCAGTGGTACGAGTTTTACAACGTCAGAATATGCAAGGTGGAGAAAGAGTACGGTTTTCCTGCTGATAAATTGTGAGCCCGAAGACAAGCCGAACTCGCGATTACGCTTTAAGGGAGAAGAAATATGGATGCACGCAAACTGATCCTCAAAGCAAAGGACATCGAGGGGATGGAGGGAGAACGACGAATCCATTTCCTGAATCCCAATGCCGACAGGATACGGAAATCGCTGGGAGACGCCATCGGGCTGAACAATATCGGAGTCCACCTGATCTATGTGGAACCCGGAAAGGACTCGACCGAGTATCACAAGCACTATTATGAGGAAGAATGTATCTATGTCCTTTCCGGCGAGGGAACGCTGGTCATAGAAGGCGAGTCTTTCCCATTCGGGAAGGGTGACTTCGTAGGTTTCCCTGCCAACACCGCCGCGCACTCCCTGAAAAACACCGGATCGAAAACACTGGTCTGCCTGGTCATGGGACAGCGTCTCGAGCAAGATGTCGCGGACTATCCGAACCAGGGAAAACGGTTGTATCGGAACAGCGGCGAATGGAATCTCGTCGATCTGGATACCGTCACCGATCCAAGAAGCGAGGTCTAGCGCCCGACTGAATCCCGCTGTGCATGCTCCGCAATCGTAACAGTGGCCGCTCCAATGTGCCGCCACGACGCATCTTTCCTGCACTCTGCCCAATCCTTGACAGATTAGGACGGTCGACCTAGACTTAATCCGGACTAGGATGGCCGTCCTACGCGGACCAGCACGATTTCGCGGCGTGGAATGTTGCGCGGGACGCCCCGTATGCCTGTTTGTCCGAGGATGTGTTTGCCATGAGCGACAAGAATACAAGAGATCGCATCATTGAAGCCGCCGATCAGCTGTTCTACCGGCAAGGGTACGAGCATACCTCGTTCTCGGACATTGCGGATGCCGTACAGATCTCGCGCGGTAATTTCTACTATCACTTCAAAACCAAGGATGAAATCCTGGATGCCGTGATCAACCTGCGCCTGGCGAATACACAGAAGATGTTGGAGCATTGGGAAATTCAGGGGGAACAGCCCGCAGACCGAATCCGGAGTTTCATCCATATCCTTCTCGCCAACCGGGCCAAGATAAAACGCTACGGCTGCCCGGTCGGCACGCTATGCACCGAGCTGGCGAAGCTGAATCACGCCGCACAGGGCGAGGCAAACAAACTGTTCACACTGTTTCGAACCTGGTTGCGCCGGCAATTCACACTGCTTGGCCGCAAGGACGACGCCGACGAACTGGCCATGCATCTTCTCGCCCGCAGCCAGGGCATCGCCACGCTGGCAAGCGCCTTCCATGATGAGCAATTCATCCGGCAGGAAGTCGAGCTGTTGTGTGACTGGCTTGAGTCGTATACGGAAAATGATGCGCACGACAGACATGACGCAGAAAAGTGTATGCGGCGCAAAGGCCGGAGGAAACCAAAACAGTGAACCAGCGTCCGGCTGCGGAGAAAGGATCAGGTAAACAAACACGCTTTGCCGTCGCGGCACGCAGTCCGATTACCCAGATCACCAAGAGACAGGAGGGAAAATTCGATGTTTATCGTATTGCTGAAATTTTCTGACAACAAAGACCGGGCCGGCCAGTTCATGGATGGCCATAACGCATGGATCAAACGCGGTTTTGTTGACGGCGTATTCTTGGTGGTCGGCAGTCTTCAACCGAACCTGGGCGGTGGGATCGTGGCGCACAATACTTCGCTGTCCGATCTGCAAGACCGGGTGAACGACGATCCGTTTGTCGCGGAAAATGTTGTCAGCGCTGAGATTCTTGAGATCAGCCCAGCAAAAACCGACGAACGCCTGAAGTTTCTTCTCGGCTGAGTAACCACACCGCAATTTTATTAGGAGGGATAGACAAATGAGTGAGACGATCCTGGGCCCCGATGGCAAGCCACGCTGTCGCTGGTGCAGTGCCGCACCGGAGTTTATCGACTATCACGACTCCGAATGGGGTTTCCCGGTTGATGATGATCATCGCCTGTTCGAGAAATTGTGCCTAGAAGGTTTTCAATCCGGACTGAGCTGGCGCACCATCCTCGCCAAGCGCGAGAATTTCCGCGTCGCATTCCATGATTTCGATTTCGACCGGATAGCGCGCTTCACCCAGCGCGATCTCAACCGCCTGCTCAAGGATGAAGGCATCGTCCGCCATCGCGGCAAGATCGAGGCGGTCATCAACAATGCAAAACGGGCTCAGGAGCTCGTGGAACGGGAAGGCTCACTTGCGGCCTTCATCTGGCGCTACGAACCAGACCCGAAACAACTCGCCAAACCACAATCTGTCTCGACCTCGCCGGAAGCGACCGCCCTCTCGAAAGATCTGAAGAAGCTCGGATGGAAGTTTGTCGGTCCCACCACGGTGTATGCCTTCATGCAGGCCATGGGGCTGATCAACGATCATGTTGCAGACTGCGTGATCAGAAGAAAAGTTGAGCACGCGCGTAGGAATTTCAAGCGCCCAGGGCGCTGACATCTGACGCGTTCGATATCGGAAATCGCTGAGAGGTCACTGGCCTCCACTCGCTGGGTGGACGGCACGCTGGTGGGGATCATCCGAGGTCTCATCCTGGATCTGGCTTCGGATCTGAATATCCCCGCGCTGCAGCCACTCTCATCCCCTACGATCTTTATGCCGCCAACAAATGCTTTCTCACTGGCACCAGGGCGGATCTGCCCCTCTGCGTGAAGCGAACGGTCGCCCCATGCGGTACTTCACGGAACCGGTGTTTTCGATACTAGCCAAAGCCTCTCACCAACGGGTGGAGCATCCTTTGAAAGTGCCCCACGACGAGTGGCAGAAAGCGTTTTGGATGTTGTCCGAAATGTAGAACTCGATTGTCGATTCCTTAGCAATCACCACGCTGACCGCATAAAAAACCTTCCACGAATCACATAACGTTTTCCCTTCCTTAGCACTCCCGTTTTCCCGACGATGCTGCCTCGTTACCGGACTAGATTTCCGGAGGGGTTCCACGCATTACGAGGAAAGTGGGATGTGCCAGTCGAAAAACGCTGCGACGTTGCCCGATGCCGGCCTAGCGAATTCGCCCGGGGCGGATCCGGATGCACGAAGTGTGTCCGATGAGCACACACCAGGGGTGGCACGCATCAAGCCGGTTCCGATCGGCAACCTCCCACAGGAGGTACGGGATGTACTTGTTGCCGCAGGGAAACTCTACTCGGTCATCGGTGAACATGCCCCTGGCATCTTGCTTCCGCAAGAGGTGGAACTGGAATGGAAACGCCTCGGCGAGTGCTTGGCCTGGTTGCAACGTTAGCGGCGCTGATCCCTGGACCCATTCAGGCGGATGAGCTAGGGGCATGTTTCCACGAGGCCGGAGGACGCTACGGCATCGCCCCCGCCCTCCTGCGGGCCATCGCCGAAGTGGAGAGCGGGCTCGACCCGCAAGCGATGCACGTCAATGCGGACGGGACGACCGACATCGGGCTGATGCAGATCAACTCATGGTGGCTTCCCGTCCTGAAGCAGTACGGCATCGAGCCACGGGATCTTTGGGACCCCTGCCTCAGCATCAGCGTAGGCGCCTGGATCCTGGCCGGTAACGTCCGGCAATTCGGCTATGGCTGGCGGGCCGTTGGCGCCTACAACGCCGGCACGAGAAGAGACCAAACAACAGAACGACGACGTGAAGATTATGCGATCAGGGTTTATGGGCATCTGCCTTGCGGTGTTGGCCGGTTGTGCCTCGACGCCGCCCAGCCAGAGTGAATCGAGCGCACCGGCAAGGCTGGGCGTGACACAACAGCCGTCCGTTGCGCACCGGGACGCACAATCGTTCTATGTGGTGTGTGCGGACTGTCCCGGCCCGACACCGAAGACGCCATTCAGCGAGACAAACAAACCGCTCGCCAAACATCCGGTAGCGATGACCGAACCGGTCAAGAACAGCGCCGTGGATAGAGCTGGTAGAGCGACGAAGGACTCCAAAGCCGAGACAGCCAAGCCGCAGACGAAGGTTTTGTTTGCCGCCCACTTCGCCTTCGGCACCGCGCAGCTATCGGCCGCTGACAAACAGGCCCTGCAAGACCTTCTGCCCTTACTCAAGAAACAACGGCTCACCATCGTGGGCCACACCGACAGCGTCGGTCCCCAGGACTTCAACGACTGGCTGGCGCTGCGCCGCGCACAATCGGTGAAGAACCATCTGGCCACTCTCGGACTGGATCCCGAACGTATCCGTGTCAGTGGTCGCGGCAAGTGCTGTTACCTGCAAGCCAACGACACCGCCCTCGGCCGGGCGGCCAACCGCCGTGCCGAGATCAGCCCCGAACCTTTGGACACCCCGAGCAAGGGCAATTCAACTGCAAACCAACCTGGAGGTAATACACCATGACTCGAACCATCGCCTTCCACCAGTCCGCCGCGCTGCTGGCGATCCTGCTGCTGCCGGGGATTGCCCTGGCTGCGACCACGGGCGCGGAGTTCCAGAGCGCCTATCAGTTCTTCTACGATGCGGCGACCGGTTATCTCGGCCGCGGCATCGCCATCGTCGGCGGCCTGATCGGTCTGGGTTACGGCGCCGCCAAGGGCAGTCCGTTGCCCGCCATCCTGGGCGTGATCCTGGCGGTGTTCGGGGCGCTGGGTCCGACCATCATCGACGCCATCTTCGGTTCCGCCGTGGTGTAAGCGTGGAGCAGGAGAACTACCTGATCCCCCGCCGGCTCGACGATCCACCCCAGTTCTTTTTCTGGGACGCGGACGAGGCCATCCTGGTGATCTTCTTCACCCTGATGGGGGCCTTGCTCGGCCAGATCCTCGTCGGCGTCGTCATCGGCCTGCTGCTGTCCCGCGGCTTCGCGCGAGTGAAGGCGGAAGGCGGCCGGGGGATCATCGCTCGCTTTCTCTACTGGTACACCCCGTCGCAGTGGTGGTTTCGGGGGCGTGCACCCAGTCACGTCCGGGAGTACGTGGGATGAGGGAGAGCCGCTACCGTTCCCTGCTCGCGGAGACCCTCTGGCGGCGCAACCTGTGGATGGCCGTCGCCCTGGCGATGGCCGTCTCCAACCTGGGGCTGGCGTACTGGGTGATCAATACCGACGTGCGGGAGAAGACCATCGTCGTCCCGCCGGTGTTCGAGAAGGCCTTCTGGGTGCATGGCGACGAGGTGTCGCCCGAGTACCTGGAACAGATGGCGGTGTTCTTCGCAAGCCTCGCCCTCACCTACAACCCCGACAACATCGACCACCAGGTGAGCCTGTTTCTGCGTTACGCGGATCCCAGGAGCTACGGCGCCCTCGCCGCCAAACTGGAAGGCGACGCGCACAAGATCAAGCGCAACCGCCTCTCCTCGGTGTTCTACCCCCAGGAGATCCGGCTCAAGGGTCAACAGGCCGCCCTCACCGGCCAACTCACCACACTGGTGGGCAACAAACAGACCGAACAACGCCAGGCCCGGTTCCTGATCCGGTTCGCCTACCGGGACGGCCGGCTGTTCGTCTCGAAATTCACGGAGGTCCAAGACAGTGCGAATCCGTTTGCTACTGACGGCGATACTGCTGAACCTGAGTCTTGAGGCCCACGCCCTGCAGCTCGTGGAGGTGGTGGACGGCCAGACCGTCACCATCAAGGTGTCTATCAGGGACCTCACCCGCGTCGCCATGGCGGACGGGGGCCGGATCACGCGCGTCTGGGGCCTGGAGGACCACATGCAGGTGGAACCCGACCGGGAGGGCGGCCAAGTGTTTCTGCGTCCCGTGCCCGGCATGACGGCCCGGGCCTTCAGCTTCTTCATCCGGGACGACCAGGGGGCCACCCATACCCTGCTGGCGGTGCCCGTGGACATGCCGTCGGATACGGTGCTGCTCCGCCCGAAGAACCGTGCCGCCGCTGCGCGCGCTTCGAGTCACGACGCCCATTCCTCCATCCCCTACATCGAGCGGATCAAGCGCCTGGTCCGGGACATGGCGCGCGGCGCGGTGCCCGACGGCTACCTCCCCGCCGCTGAGGGACGGGAGATCCCGCTGTGGGCCGAGGCCAGGGTCGTGTTGGTCACACGCTTTGACGGCGATTTCACCGGCGAGGTGTACCAGCTTACCAATGTCTCGGACGAGGAGATGCGCCTGGACGAGCGGGAGTTCGCGGCCCTGGCCACCGACATCAAGGCAGTGGCCATCGTGGAGCACAACCTGGCCCCGCAGCAGTCGACCCGGATCTACCTGGTCAGGGAGGGACGGTAGATGGAAGATAGCCGGGCTATCCGCCGCCGCCAGGCCTGGATCACCGTCGCCGCCGTGGGCGCCGTGGTCTCGCTGGTGGTGCTGGGGCTCTACCTCTCCGATCCCTCCCGCCGGATCGAGCAGGCCGTCAAGGCACGGGAGGTGGTCAAGAGCTACCGCACCCCGGCCAACAGCCTGGACCCGAGCGAGGTCTGGATCACCCGTTCCGAGACCGAACTGCAGAACATCAAGCAGACGAACGAGGCGCTGCGGCGCGAGATGGACGACCTGCGCAGCCAATTAGAGCGGTTGCAACGCCAACAACGCGACAAGGCGCAGACCACCACCCGGACACTGCCACTGCCCCCCACATCGAAACCGCAGCCATCGGCCAATTCCGCTTCCGGCAATTTGATGCCCTCGGTTCAGGGCGACCGCATCAAGGAAACCGTCACCAAGCAGCTTCTGCCACCTCCGCCACCTCCGCCAAGACGGCTGGACAGCACCCGCCGTGGCACCACCGCGCGTGCCGGCACGCCACCGGGCATCCTGGTGGTCGACCTCGCCCCGGCCGGGGCGTTCGCCAAGGCGGTGCTGCTCTCCGGCCTCGACGCACCCACCGGCGGACTCGCCAAGACCAACCCGCAGCCGGTGCTGCTGCGCCTCGTGGACCACGGCACCCTGCCCAACCGCTTCCGGTCGCGGGTACGGGAATGCTTCGTCACCGCCGCCGGCTACGGGGACCTGGCCTCCGAACGTGCCTACCTGCGGCTCGAGAAACTGAGCTGCGTATTGCGCGACGGCACCGTGCTGGAGGTCGCCCTGAAAGGCTTCGTCACGGGCGAGGACGGCAAGGCGGGACTGCGCGGCCGGGTGGTGAGCAAGCAGGGCCAGTTGATCGCCCGCGCACTGGTCGCCGGCGTGGCCGGCGGGATCGGCAACGGCGTCGCCCAGTCGTTCACGTCCTTGTCCACCAGCGCCCTTGGCAACGTGCAGAGCATCGATCCCGGCAACATCGCCCAGTACGGGGTCGCCAACGGTTTCGCCTCGGCACTGGACCGCATCGCCCAGTGGTATCTGGAACGGGCCAACGAGGTCTATCCGGTCCTCGAGGTGGATGCCGGCCGGGTCGTGGAAGTCGTGCTGAACGAAGGACTCGAGCTGGGGGTGGACCTGCTCAATAACGCCAACGACACTGGAGGACCCTCATGAACCTGAGCTACCAGATTCTCTTCAGCCTGCTCCTGACGCTCGCGGCCGGACTCGGCCATGCGGCCGAGCCGGCGCAAGACCGCACCAACCCGCCTGCCCTCTCGCAGAACAAGGCCATCCCCGAACAAGACTTCGCCGCCATCGAACGGAGTGTCCGGCAGGCCATGCCGTCGACGAAAATCAATGCCATCACGCCGACCCCGATCCCGGGGCTGGTGGAGGTCGTGGCCGGACAGAACGTCCTCTATGCGGACACCTCGGGCCGCTGGCTGCTGGTGGGCCACCTCTACGATCTCAAGACCGCGCGGGACGTGACCGCCGAGCGCAAGGCGCAGCTCTCGCGCCTCGATTGGCAGGAACTGCCCCTGGAGGCGGCCGTGCACTACGGCGAAGGTCCTTTGAAGCTCGCCATCTTCTCCGATCCCGACTGTCCCTGGTGCCGCAAGCTCAACAAGGCCTTGCGGCAGGCGGAGGGCATCGAGGTGTGGGAGATCATGTTCCCCGTCCCCGCCCTGCATCCGGAGGCCCGCGACAAGGCGGCGCGCATTCTCTGTCACGCGCGGCCGGCAGAGGCCCTCGCCCGGGTGATGAGCGGCAAGGCGCTGGACGGCGAGCCGCCCTCTGCAGACTGCACCCAACGAACGCTGCAACTCGTCGACCAGGCCATGGCCTTCGGTCGCGCCCACGGGGTCCAGGGGACGCCCACCCTGGTCGCCCCCGACGGGCGGGTGCGCAACGGCTACCTGCCCCTGGACCAGCTCAGGGCCTGGCTGGCGCAAGGCGCCAAAGCCGGGCGGGAGGCGGCCCGATGAGCAAGGCGCTTCTCAGCCCCCTGGTTCTCGCCCTGCTCGCCGGCTGCGCCGGCAGCCCCAAATACGCCTGCGGAGTGCCCGAGGGTGTCGGCTGCAAGCCGGTCGGCGAGGTCTACGAGGCCTCGGTCACCGGCACCCTGACCCGTGGCCGTGTCACACCTGACGACGAAAACGGCGAACAGGAGGCCGCCGAGCGTCCGCTCGCCGAGCCGGCGAACACGCCTGTCGTCGCCACGGTACAGCCGGGCGATCCGCTGCTCACCCGCCCGCGGCACATCCGGGTGTGGATCAACCGCTGGGAAGACAAGGCAGGCGACCTCCACGACGAGACCTACCTCTACCTGCGGCTGGACAACGGCACCTGGCGGCTCGGGCGATGATCAGCCTCACCGACGTCAAACAGATCGTCACCCACGAGATCCGGCGCTGGTTCCAGGAGGAGCCGCCCGCCGCGGTTTACGCCGCGGGCGGCCTGCCGCCGTCGATTCGGCGCTTGCGGGCACTCGCCGACAGCTACCGGCTCGCCACACTGCTCCCCTACGAGCGGTTCGACCCGGAAACCCACCTGTTTTTCAACGAGGACAGCGTGGGCTTCATGCTGGAAGCCACCCCGGCGGTGGGCCTCGGCGAGAATCAGCTCAAGGTGCTGAGCGGGCTGTTCACCCAGGGCCTGAAACCGGGCACCTCGGTGCAGATCCTGCTGTACGCCTCGCCGGACATCCTGCCCCTGTTGGAGCACTGGGCGGCGGCGCGCCAGGGCGATTCCGGCGAAGGCACGGTGTTCCGGTTCCTGGCGGGCAAGCGTGTCGACTATCTGCGCCGTGGCAACTGGCGCTCCCTGCTGTCGGACCAGCCCATGCTGGTGCGGGACTTCCGGCTGTTCATCACGGTGGTCCGCCCCTTGTCGAGAGGCGCGGGGAGCCGTACCGAGAACGACTGGCTGGCGCGCACCCGCGAGGCCATCCGGGGCATCCTCTCCTCGGCCGGACTGCCGAGCCGGCTCGTGGACGCCGATACGTTCATCAACCTGCTCGACACGATCCTGAACCCGGCACGGGACCGGCGCGCACCGCTGCATTGGGAGGACGACCGCCTGCTCAAGGAACAGGTGGTGGACGGTGACACCCTGCTGCTGGTCGGCCGCGACGGCCTGGGGCTGGGCCACGGCGATCATGTCGTCGAGGTGCGCCCCTACTCCGTGCGCCAGTATCCCCAGTCCTGGGCGGGCTGGGGGATGAGCGACCTCATCGGCGATCTCTTCAGCAACACCCTGCGCCTGCCCTGCCCGTTTCTCTACACCCTCACAGTGCACATGCCGGACCAGGTCTCGGCCGCCCATGGCGCGAAGATGAAGGCGGCCCGCGCGACCCAGATGGCGGACTCGGCCATGGGGCGCTTCCTGCCCGCCTGGCGGGAGCGCAAGCAGGACTGGGACTTCGTCACCCGCCTGGTGGAGGATGGACACAAGCTGCTGCAGGCCCATTCCCAGCTGGTGCTGTTCGCGCCCCAGGACGAGGGCGACTACGCCGAACAGCGGCTCAACGCCCTGTTCGAGTCGCGGGGCTGGACCCTGCAGAAAGACCGCTTCACCGCCCTGCACGCCTTCCTCTCCG
>Ga0256832_1002591_pt1 | contig 12330 bp, 6 predicted proteins | sample 134614metaG_FD_190534 | JGI IMG/M metagenome (GOLD analysis project Ga0256832, IMG submission 190534) | Hydrothermal vent microbial communities from Lau Basin, Pacific Ocean - 134-614 | ecosystem: Environmental > Aquatic > Marine > Hydrothermal vents | place: Pacific Ocean: Lau Basin | collected... | reverse complement strand
TCTAAAATTCTTGTATAATAGTGTACTTTGTAATAAGCTCAGGGTAAAAGATATAAATGGTTAAAACCATTACAAAAATCGTCTGCAATATCCATCCCACGGTTAAAACCGTGGGCTATGTTGACGGAATAGCTCCCGATTTAATAACGAAGAGTTGGAGGCAAAGAGAACAAGTTTATATGGGGAGCACTATATGTTATAAAGGGGAATTTTGGAGATCTATGATTTGGCTTCGTCCTATATGGATGATAGGCGCACGTTCGATTTGTCACTTCACAAACCGGCGTTCGTGTTGTTCTGATAGCACATTATGAATGCAGAGCCGTTTTTCCTCTCTGTGTTCTCTGTGGCCTCTCTGTGCCCTCTGTGTTTCCCATATATCGGAGAGGCTTTTAGCCTGTGTTTTTGAGTCTGTAAACTGATAGTCCACCATTTCATACCCGCAAACTGCACAGTCTCCAAGTTTGTGCCAATCGTTCCCGTGTGTATTCTCCGCTTACAAGTCATCCTTCGTCGACTTTGGAGTCGGGGTTCTTCCGGGCTGTGCGTCTTAGGTAATTGCGCAGATTCAAAAGCGTTTGTATTCTTCAGAACATTAAATCTATTTCTTCGTACTTTTGTCGCATTATTCTTCATCACAAGCCGTTAAGATGTTGTTTCGATTTGCTCTGCAGGTACTAATTATCCATTTTATTTTTGCATCCCCCATACGAGGTCAAGAGGCCCTCCGGTACTTGACAGACGTGACGCTACATGTAGGTAACGGAAGCAGAATCGACCATGGGGTGATCGCCTTTCAAAATGGTAAAATCGTGTATGCGGGAGCTGCTTCAGAATGGGCACCTCCTGCCGATGCCCGGCTTATCAAGGCAAAAGGGAAGGAAATTTACCCCGGGATTATTGCCCCAAACACTACCTTGGGGTTGCGCGAATACGAGCAAGTGAGGGCGACCAATGACTTCCGGGAGCTCGGCCAAAACAACGCCAATATCCGCTCCCTCATCGCATACAACACGGAGTCCTCTGTCATTCCTACCGTGCGATCCAATGGAGTATTGTATGCGCAGATTGTCCCCCAAGGAGGGCTGATTAGCGGCCGAAGCAGTATCGTGCATCTCACGGGACACAATTGGGAAGATGCCGTCACTCTATCCGACAACGGCCTGCACATCCACTGGCCCACCCAAAAGCTAAAACAAGGCTGGTGGGGAGACCCCAAGCCCGGAAAACCCAACACCCAATACCATGAGCAACGACAATACATCCTGCAGTACTTCCATGACGCCAAAGCCTGGTGCAACGGTCCATCCCTCCCCAACATTAAGCTCCAAGCCTTTTGCGACTTAGAAAAAAGCAATGGGACCCTGTATATTCACGCCAATCACCCATTCGAAATAAAAGATGCGGTCACGTCCCTCTCCTTTCTCGGCCGCCCTATGGTAATTATAGGCGGCAAAGAGGCCTGGCGCATCGGGCACTTCCTCAAAAAACAGCATGTATCCGTGATCTATATCCAACCCCACTCCCTGCCGGATCGCCTTGGCGACCCGGTTCACCGGCCTTACTCTATCCCTAAAAAATTGGATAGCGCAGGCGTCACTTATTGCCTTGCCATCAATGGATTTTGGCAAGTCCGCAATCTTCCCTTTGTCGCAGGACAATCGGTAGCCATGGGATTGGAGTACGAGAAAGCTGTCCGGTCCATCACCGGCGATGCCGCAAAAATACTTGGATTGGGCGGCATGATCGGCCGATTAAAAGCAGGGTTATCCGCTGATTTTATTGTCTCTTCCGGAGATGTTCTTGATATGAAATCGTCCACCATCTCACAAGCCTACCTGCACGGCTACCCCGTGGACCTCGACGACAAACAAAAACGTCTGTATCGCAAGTATATGAAACGGTACAAATTGGAAAATTAAACTGAACGCTTAAAACCAGCGGACGACTCCAACTCCTTACTCGACACAATGCTTGGCAAAATCAATAAAGAACTCCGGATTACTTCCTAATATGTCCTCCGAGTTGTTGCTCCACCTCCCGGATAATTTTCCCCATCACTTTATCTACGTCCTTATCGCGAAGGGTTTTATTGGGATCCTGAAACACCATCTTAATAGCGTAGGATACCTTACCCTTGCCGAGGTGCTTCTCACTTTTGTAGATATCGAAGACCGTCACTTCGCGCAATAATTTTCCGGCCGCCTTGCGAATGATGCGCTCAATGCCGGCATAGGATGCATGGCTGTCTATTACGATAGCCAGATCGCGACGTACCGCCGGTGTCTTGGGGATGCGTTCGAAAAGTATCTTGGCTTTGGCGGCTGCCGGGGCGATATTCTCCCAGTGCAACAAGCCGCCGAATACCGGTTGCTTGATATTATGGCCACCTAAGAGCTTCTGGGAAACGGCTCCAAACTCGGCCAGCGCCTTTGGGCCACGGAAGAACTTCATCCCATACTCCCATGCCTCATCCCCATCTATCACCTCCTCTTGAAATGTTTTTATTCCCAGGCGTCGCAATAAGGCTCTTACGACAGATTGGGTGTCGTAGAAGTCAGACTTTCGCTCTCCCTGCACCTTCCAATGTTCCGGTCTAAAATCACCCGTCATTAAGATACTGAGTTGCATTTTTTCGACGACTTCCCCGCCTTCATTTCGATAATATACCCGCCCCCATTCGTAGAGTTTGAGGTCGCGTTGCTGGTGATTGAGGTTATGGGCGACGGACTCCAGTCCCGAGAAAATCAAATTGGGGCGCATCGCGTCCAGATTGGTATTAGACGTATTGTTAATCAGAATCAGGTCCTTGTCATCGAGGCCAAGGGTCTCTTTTACCTTATTGGAGGACATCAGCGAGAGGCCCATCATTTCAGAAAATCCCAAACTGGTAAGGATGCTTCCCACCTTTCTGCGGTTGATGAGGTTCTTGTCTGCGTCCTTAAAGCTCAGGACATAAGAGAGTTTGTCCGGAAGCGGCACCTTATTATATCCGTATATCCTAAGAATCTCCTCTATCAAATCCACTTCCCGAAGAACGTCGGTTTTATTGGTGGGAACTTGTACTGTGACGGAGACTTCATCAGACGAGACGATCTTCATATCCATGGCGAGAAGAATCTCTTGTATTTTGTCAGCAGAAAGTACCGTCCCGATCAGTCGATTCGCCATTTCATAACGGAGGACTACTTCCTTCTCCGGGACAGGGGTAGGATACTGATCGATGATCACTTCATCCACCTCGGCCCCTGCCAATTCCCGCATCAAAAACGCTGCCCGTTGGAGTGCCTCGACGGTGATATTGGGGTCACTCCCCTTCTCGAAACGCATGGCTGCATCGGTGCGGAGTTGGTGTTTGTAGCTCGTGCGCCGGATAGCTTTTGCATCAAACTGTGCGGATTCGAGAAAGATATGGACCGTTTGGTCGGTCACACCCGTGTCCAGCCCACCAAATACCCCTGCGATACACATGGGAGTGCCTTGTCCGTCACAAATCATAAGGTCCTCAGCGCCCAATTTGCGCTCGACCTCATCGAGCGTCGTAAAGGGCGTTCCTTCGGGCTTGGTTTCTACTATAATCTTATTGCCCTTGACTTTATCTGCATCAAATGCATGCAGAGGCTGCCCGTATTCGTGCAATATGTAATTGGTGATGTCCACCACATTATTGATGGGGCGGACGCCTATGGCTTTTAGTTTGAATTGCATCCAATCCGGGGAAGGAGCGATTTTTACATTGCGCAGGAGCAAACCCGAGTAGCGCGGGCAGCGGGCAGTATCCCGGATTTCTATCTCAAAACTCCCTTTGGGGACCGTCTTCAAGGTATCCATCTTTTGGGGCATGGACAAGGCATCTGTCCACCCTTCATTCGTGCACAGATAGGCATTAACATCTCTAGCGACTCCGATATGTCCGGTCGCGTCCGAACGGTTGGGGGTTAAGCCAATCTCATAAACCGTGTCCTGCTCCATTTCAAACACATCAGCAGCGTGTGTTCCGGGTGCATAATCCTGCTCCAGCACCATAATTCCGTCATGGGAGCTTCCGAGACCCAGTTCGTCCTCCGCGCAAATCATCCCTTCGGAAACCTCTCCACGGATCTTACCTTTCTTAATGGTAAAAGGCTCTCCTTCGTCGCTATACAATACCGTACCGGGGGTCGCTACGAGCACGGTTTGTCCGGCATCGACGTTTGGAGCACCACAAACCACCTGTAAAGGCGCTTCGCCCCCTACATCGACCGTCGTCAAGCTCAATCGATCTGCATTGGGATGTCGCTGGCAAGTCAGCACCTTCCCGACTTTGACCCCTTTCAGGCTGCCCTTCACTTTTTCGACCTGCTCCACGCCTTCGACCTCCAATCCGATGTCCGTCAGTATTTCTCCCAAATGTTCATCGGAAATGGTCTCCGCATTCAAGTATTCGTTTATCCAATTCTTTGAAACCTTCATTTCGCTATGTATCCTTTTTTATGGTATGAAATGGTACCATTTCATACCTTACAACTAATCTATTCTATCCCATACCCATCATTATAACAGAAACCCCTCAGACGACTAAAGTAGTGCCAGCAAGAAAACGCTTCAAAATGAGAAATGTATCTTTTGGTGATCTTTTTATTTTTCTCAACTCACTGATGCCCCGGCACCACTACATCTCGATAAATGAAAAAGCGCATCCAAAATCTTTCATTTCATAAAATTTGGCCGTTTTCTGGCAAGCACTAAGTATCGAGGATTCTTTTCAGAGCAGGTTCGATTTAGAACTTCGCGCAAAGATACACCTTTCGCCGATTAGAGGGGTATTATCCTCCGCTACTATCAACATCAATTAGGAGAAAAATAATTGCAGAATCATTACCTGAAATATCACAAAGAGGTATCTTTGCGTGATTTTTCTAAAATCGCATGCGGGTGTGGCGGAATTGGTAGACGCGCTAGACTTAGGATCTAGTGCCGCGAGGCGTGGGGGTTCAAGTCCCTCCACCCGCACTTTTAGGTGACCATTTGGTATCCGTCCTTCTAGATGTAGGAACTCTTTTGGATTAACTACAGAAGTGAGGCTGAGTGGTTACTGCTTTGTACTTAATTTTCACAAATTATTACTGATGCCTATTGTTCCGGCCCATGGACGGTTTGGTACGATTTCATACCTCATAAAAAGTGTATCAACATGCCCGGAATCAATTATCCAAAATATCAACAGTCAGTAACAATCACTTGCTTTGTTTAGCATTAACACCTGACAAATCTAATACGCATGAATATCGAATTGAAGGAAACCAAGCCCCAAGAAGCTACGATTAATGTTACCATTACACCGGAGGACTACCTTTCCGAGGTCAATGCCGAACTCCAAAAACAACGCCGGGAGGCAGATTTGAGGGGATTTCGAAAAGGGAAAGCCCCTTTGAGTCTCATAAAACGCATGGTCGGAGATCAGGTGCTCTTTCGCACGGTGTACGATAAAGCGCTCAAAGCTCTGGAGACTTACATAGAAGACAAAGAACTTAAATTAATCGGGCAAGCCATCCCCAGCGAACAACAGGCGCCTTTAGATTGGGATATAAACCGGCCCGGAGAGTATACCTTTTCTTTCGATATCGGCCTGGCGCCGGAGATCGAACTCAAAGGTTTTGACCCCGAAGACACATACGATTATTACGATGTCATGGTGCCTGAAGAAGAGGCAGAAAGGATTATCAAAGAAGCATTGGAGGACTTTGATGAATTGGAGGAAACAGAGGATCCTATCGAAGAGGGGATGGAGCTGTTACTGGAAATAGAAGAGACACAACCGGAAGAGGGAAAGGACGCCCATCAGTCCGCTTTTGAAATCGTCCTTAATGAAAATGTAACAGACCAATTTAAATCCCTTTTTCTCGGAAAGAAGGTCGGTGACTCATTTGAAAATATGAACATCCATGAGGTTTTTGTAGAATCCGATGAGAAACTGGTTAGAGAGGAAATTTTGGCCTTGGATGAAGAGGATGAGGACATCTCGACAACAGATGTATTTCACGGTGACATCAAAAGAGTAGAGAAGCTTGTTCATGCGGAGGCGAATGCCGAATTCTTTAATGAGTGGCTTGGGGAAGAACACAATATCACCACGATGGAAGAAGCGAAAGCCTTCCTTCTTAAAGACATGAAAGAACAACGGCAAAATACGGCAGATGACCTGCTCTACCGCGAGATGTTAGAGCAAGCACATTTACTCAACGCTCCTACCCTCCCCGAGGAGTTTTTGATACGCTGGTTTCAAGCAGATAATAGGGAAAAACTTGTAACGGAGGCCGAATTTGAAAAAGCCAAAGAAATCATTTCCAAATCTCTTGTCGATGCCAAGATAATAGAGAAGTTTAAAGCAGAGGTGACAAATGAGGATATCCACAATGCGTTACTTACTACCCTGTATGCCAGATACCCATTCCTGCGGGGCAATGATCAGTACGCGGGGATGTTCTTACAGCAAATGCTCGAAGATGAAAAGGAGGTGGATGCAGCATATAAAAATGCCATGATAAAAAAATCATTATCTCTGGCTAAGGACCATGTCCGACTCAACCCCATCACCATCGATCAAGATGCTTTTTTTGAAAAGATAGTAGCCATTAATAAATTTGACCTACAAGAGGAAGAATAACATCGGGCTACCTATCTGCTGCTCTGCGCACAAAATAACTACACCTATACTTACCGCAAGCCGTCCATATTGCCGGATGGAAGACAAACTCCTATTGGCAAGTAATCAATATGGGTCTCTTATGAACCTAAAATGTTTTAATAGGTTATAGAGTACATATTTGAGTTTCCTCCGGAGAAGCTATTGCACCATAGCAATGAAACCAAGTCTTTTAAACTAATAGTTATACAAAGCTTAAAAGCTGCTTTCATTCTTGATTTTGACAATAGATTCCACAAGGTTGACGAAATTGTTGGATTTTCGGAGTATGCTGCTGATTTACTAACAAAACCGAACAGAAAAAAATGCAGGATAAAAATGAATTTTTAAAGTACGCGACCAAGCATTTGGGGATGTCGGGAATGCATTTGGAGAAGTACATCTCCAAGACCAATCCCAACGTACTCGGCTTTACCCCGCAAGTTATAGAAGAGCGTCAAATGAATGTCGTCGGGATGGATGTCTTCAGTCGCTTGATGATGGACCGGATCATCTTCATGGGCGTCCCGGTCAATGACTATGTAGCCAATGTGGTACAAGCCCAGCTATTGTTCCTCCAATCGACAGACCCTAAGCGGGATGTCAGCATGTACATCAACAGTCCGGGGGGAAGCGTCATAGACGGTATGGGTATCTACGACACCATGCAGTATATCTCTCCTGACATCAATACGATTTGTACGGGTCTTGCGGCTTCGATGGGGGCAGTTTTATTATCAGCCGGGACAGCAGGCAAACGATCCGCCCTGCCACATGCTAAGGTCATGATTCACCAACCCTCCGGTGGCATGCAGGGACAATTTACGGATATGGAAATCTCCTACAAACTCATCAAGCACCTAAAAGACGAATTGTACAATATCCTGGCACATCATACCGGACAGGGGGTTAAGAAAATCGAAAAAGACTGCGACAGGGACAATTGGATGACAGCAAAGGAAGCCAAAGAGTACGGACTGATAGATGAAGTTTTAGAAATCACCTCTTTATCCTAACACCATAAAATCTACACCTATGTTTGACGAGGATTTTTATTGCTCCTTTTGTGGAAGGGAAAAGGAAGATACCGAAATGCTAATTGCAGGCATCGATGCACACATTTGCGAAATGTGTGTGGAGCACGCCCACAAAATCGTACAGGAAGATGGAGTGAAAAGAAGCGCCCAAAGCGGCAAGCAATCACAAAACATCTCAAATGTAACACCTCGCGATATCCACAACTTTTTGGATCAATACGTCATTGGGCAGGAAGATGCCAAGAAGTACCTTTCTGTAGCGGTGTACAACCACTATAAGCGAATCAAGTCCAGCACCGAGGAGGATATCGAAATCGAGAAGTCAAACATCGTATTGGTAGGAAATACCGGCACCGGAAAGACATTATTGGCCAAGACCATTGCCCGTTTTTTGGAGGTACCCTTTGCGATCGTAGATGCTACCGTATTTACTGAAGCCGGTTATGTGGGAGAGGATGTAGAGAGCATGCTCACCCGTTTGTTGCAAGATTGTGATTACAATGTAGAGGCCGCCCAAAGAGGCATCGTGTATATCGACGAAATCGACAAAATCGCCCGCAAGACAGACAATCCCTCCATCACCAGGGATGTTTCGGGAGAAGGGGTACAGCAAGCCCTTCTCAAGATATTGGAAGGCAATGTGGTTCGCGTTCCACCTCAAGGTGGCCGCAAGCATCCCGAACAAAAGATGGTAGAAGTCAACACCGAAAACATACTTTTCATCTGCGGTGGGGCCTTCGATGGGGTCGAAAAGCACATCGCCAAACGGCTCAATACGCAGGTCATCGGGTTTAACAAGGAAGAGCAAGCCCTCGTCGACAAAGATCATATGCTCCAGTACATCAGTCATAAAGACTTAAAGAATTTTGGGCTCATCCCGGAACTTCTGGGCAGACTTCCTGTACTCACCTACTTGCAACCGCTCGACCAAGAGGCGATGATCCGCATCCTTACCGAGCCCAAAAATGCTTTGATTAAACAGTACCAGTACCTGTTCAAATTGGAAGGAGTCGAATTGATTACTCCCAAGGAAACTCTTGAGTTTATCGCCAAAAAATCGATGGAGTACAATCTCGGGGCCAGAGGCTTGCGCTCGATTTGCGAAGCCATCATGACCGATGCCATGTATGAGGTCCCCTCCGATCCGGATAAAGCCGCCCAACTGATTATCACCCCTGAATATGCCAAAGAAAAGCTGGAGAAAAGCCATTTGAAATCCTTGATAGCAGCTGCGTAGGGTTTATTGCTTCAGAAGCGACACGAACATTTCTCTCCCGGCGAGTGAACTATGTCTAAAGGAAAGTGTAATTTTGCGACTTTTATCGGATGAATATTTTTCAACAGACAAAAGCCATCTACCGCATGATGAAGAGAACGTCGATTAAAGCCGTCTTAGCCAATCAGGAAACAGATTATACCACCACGGTCAAAGGATGGGTAAGAACATTCAGGAACAATCAGTTCATCGCATTGAATGATGGTTCTACCGTCAAGCCATTGCAAATTGTAGTAGATCTAAACACCTTCCCCGAAGACCTTCTCAAAAAAATCACTCCCGGTGCTGCTATCGGTGCCACAGGCAAGATTGTCCCTTCCGCCGGTAGAGGGCAACGGGTCGAACTCGTAGCCACCGAAGTAGTGGTCTATGGCGAAGCAGATCCTTCGACCTATCCCCTCCAGCCAAAGAGACACTCCTTAGAATTCCTGCGAAGCATCTCCCATCTCAGGATTAAAACCAATACTTTCGGTTGCATTTTCAGATTGCGCCACAATCTGGCTTTTGCCATTCACAAATACTTTCACGACAACGGATTTTTCTACATGCACACTCCCATCATAACCGGTTCAGATGCGGAAGGTGCCGGCGAAATGTTCCGGGTGAGCACTTTGGATCCCAAATCCCCGCCATGCACAGAATATGGAGAGGTGGATTGGAGCAAAGACTTTTTTGGAAAGCAAACCAACCTTACCGTATCCGGCCAGTTAGAAGCGGAACTGGGGGCCATGGGACTCGACAAGGTCTACACCTTCGGTCCTACTTTTCGGGCCGAAAACAGTAACACCTCCCGCCATCTTGCAGAGTTTTGGATGATCGAGCCCGAGATAGCCTTTGCCGATATCCACGACGATATGGACCTGGCAGAGGGCTTGCTCAAGTACGTTATCCAATACGTATTGGACCACAACATCGAGGACCTGGAGTTCTTACAAAACCGGCTAATTCAAGAGGAGAAATCCTTGCCGCAAAACCAGCGTTCGGAGATGGCACTGATTGAAAAATTGGAGTTTATCTTAGCGGAGCCCTTCGAGCGCATCACCTATACAGAAGCATTTGACATCTTGAGGAACTCCAAGCCCAATAAGAAAAAACGGTTCAAATTCCCGATCAATGAATGGGGTGCGGACTTGCAGTCTGAGCACGAACGCTATCTCGTCGAAAAGCACTTCAAAAAACCCGTTATCATCACGGACTATCCCGCCCAAATCAAGGCTTTTTATATGTACCTCAATGAAGATGGAAAAACCGTGCGTGGCATGGACATCCTCTTCCCTCAGTTGGGTGAAATCGTGGGTGGCTCAGAAAGGGAAACGCGAATGGAAATCTTGCACCAAAGGATGGCCGAATTTGGCATCCCACCCGAAGAGCTCTCCTGGTATCTGGACATACGCAAATACGGATCGTGCCCGCATGCCGGATTTGGTTTGGGCTTCGAGCGCTTGGTGCAGTTTATCACCGGTATGAGCAACATCCGGGATGTCATCCCCTTCCCCCGCTATCCGGGTTATGCGGAGTTTTAAATATATTTCTAAAAGTATCCCCTTACTAAAGGTATTCGAATAGCAAAAAAGCGCCGGCTACGGGGTAACCATCAGCTTATCGTAGCTCCATTCTCGCACGATGCCTCCGGGCTGACGAAGTGCAACTTCCCTTTGGCATCCTGTGCCATCAGGATCATACCGTTGGACTCGATACCTCGAATTTTTCTTGGGGCCAAGTTGGCCAATAAGGTGATTTTTTTACCGACGATGTCGGAGGGGTCATGGTCGGCAGCGATACCGGAGACCACTTGTCGCTGCTCAAATCCGAGATCGATCGTAAGCTTAAGCAGTTTATCCGTCTTAGGCACGCGTTCTGCCTCCAAAATGGTACCGGCCCGCAAGTCCAATTTGGTAAAATCATCATAGGAAAGGGTATCTTTCACCGGTTCGTATTGTGTGCTTTTATTGGCTTCCAAGGTGTCGTGCAACTTTTGCATCTGTCGCTCTACCACCTCGTCTTCTATCCGTGTAAACAGATGCTTTGGGGCGCTGACGCGCTCCCCTGCTTTGACGAGATGCAGCCCTTCGGCCAGGTCATTGGTCGCTCGCAAAAGTTCTCCATCCTCTCTGAGGTGCGGTTTGTTAAGCAAATCCATAATCCTGTCGGAGGTATCCGGCATAAAAGGCCGCGTCAGAAGCCCGAGTGCTGCAACATACTGAAGTGCCAGGTGAATGACCGGTGCGACGACTTCAGGTCGTTCTTTAATCTGTTTCCAGGGTTCGTTAAACTGCAATAATTGGTTACCGGCGGCTGACAAGTCCAACAGCTCCTGCAATGCATTGCGAAACTCATACTTACGAAGATACCCATTGACGGCATCGATTCGATCGAAAAGATCCAACATTTCCCCCTCATGGGTCGATATCTCATCTCCTCCCCTCGCGCTAAATACCTCATCCAAATCATCGACTTCCGGCACTACCCCCTTGTAGTACTTATTGGTCAGGACAATCACCCGGTTGATAAAATTGGCCAGATTATTCACCAAGTCCGTGTTGACGGACTCTTGGAAACCGCTCCATTTGAACTCGCTGTCCTTGTGCTCTGGCATAATCTTTGTCAGGTAAAATCTCAATTCGTCAATACGATCGGGCATTTCCTCGACGTATTCGTGCGCCCATACGGCCCAATTGCGGGAAGTGGAGATTTTATTCCCTTCCAGATTCATAAACTGATTGGATGGCACATTACTGGGGAGTATGAAATCGCCGTGTTCTTTCAGCAAAGCGGGAAATATGATGCAATGAAAGACTATATTGTCCTTGCCGATAAAATGTACGAGCTGGGTCTCTTCATCTTTCCACCATTTCTCCCAGTCCCCATCATTATCCAGTGCCCATTGCTTGGTTGAGGAGATATATCCTATCGGGGCATCCATCCAAACGTAGAGCTTCTTGCCTTCACTCCCCGGAATATCCCGGGGCACATCCACGCCCCAATCCAAGTCGCGCGTCATAGCCCGGGGTTGCAACCCATTGTCCAACCAACTCTTGCACTGCCCTACTACGTGATTTTTCCATTCGTCGGCATAATGGTGGGACGTCCCCTCCAGTGTCCCCTCCTCAATCCAAGCACGCAACCATTTTTCATGCTTGTCCAAGGGAAAAAACCAGTGTTTGGTTTTCTTCAACACAGGCTTTGCGCCTGAAAGGGTGGACCGCGGGTGGATCAACTCCGTAGGACTCAGAGCACTACCGCAACTCTCACACTGGTCTCCGTACGCCCCTTCATAACCACATTTGGGGCAGGTCCCCGTGATATAACGATCGGCCAGAAACTGCCGGGCTTCCTCATCGTAATATTGCTCC
>Ga0256832_1002590_pt1 | contig 12333 bp, 9 predicted proteins | sample 134614metaG_FD_190534 | JGI IMG/M metagenome (GOLD analysis project Ga0256832, IMG submission 190534) | Hydrothermal vent microbial communities from Lau Basin, Pacific Ocean - 134-614 | ecosystem: Environmental > Aquatic > Marine > Hydrothermal vents | place: Pacific Ocean: Lau Basin | collected... | reverse complement strand
AATCTCCTCGTCGTCCCAAAAATCATCGTCCTCCAAAAAGTCTTCGTCAAACAGATCCTCATCAAGCAAATCCTCGTCCAAGTCTTCTTCCCAATCGCCGTCCATCACCTCGGCGGCGGGCTTGTAGGTGAGGCAGCCGCGGTCGGGGTCAATTTCCACCTCCGCGGCTGTGCAATAGCCGTGCTCATCCAGAAAGATGCAGTCTTCATAGTGACAACGAATGCGCGGCATTTAAGCCACCTCCGTAGTGATAGTTTAGGTTGCGCCTCATTCCGGCGGCTCTTTGAGCAGGCGAATGATAGCCAAAATAAGCAAAAAAAGCAAGACTGTTGCCGAAAGTAAGCAGTAAGGGCAATAAGCATGGATTACGTTGGCTTCAAGGTAAGTGAGGTATGCCGAATAGAGCACACCCGCAAAGGTCAAACCGAACACGCCCAGTTGGGCATATTCCCTGCCCCAGTCGGTATGCCGCTCAGCCCAAAAGAGGAAAAGAATGGCAAGGTAAGCCAGCGCACCGAGCAGGGCAATCGGCACGCCGTGGATGGTGGCATATTTGCTGGTATTGACTGTGTAGCAATCGCCAACGCCCATACAGGCAGATTCGTGGTGGGTGAATTTGAGGATGGTCAGGTATGTGGCATCCGCCAATCCTATCAACGCGAGCACTACCGAAGCCCAATAGGTTTTCGTTGCTTTCATTTTTGCATTACCTCCATGAGAATTGGCGCCAGAAGTTGACGCAGGCCGGGATGGTTAGGGTCGTTGCTCTCAAGGCTGGCTACGCCTTCGTAAAGTTTGCGCCCGATGTCCCAAGCGGGGAAACGGGTGATTGCCATTTCTTGGGCGTTTTTGGTGCGGGCTTGGACGTCGGCGTAGTGGGTGTTGAGGTCGTAACAGCGGGTGAAGGCGTCTACATCCATACCTGCGATTTTGGCTAAGGCAATGAAGCCATCGCGGTTGAAGTTTACCTTGCCTTGGTTGCGGAAGAGCAGGTTGCGGTAATCCCAGTAATAGCCTTGGTCGGCGGCACAGGCGGCGGCTTCGGCGGCGGAGGCCGCTTTGGGCGAGGTGATGCCCACATCATACACCATCAGCCGCACAAAGCCGGGGACAACGTAGCCGTGCACAAACGCGGGCTCTTGGTTGAGCACAAAATCGCGCATTTCGGGCGAGCCAAAATCTTCGTAGAGCACCACCGTGGTTTTGGCATTTGGTTTGCCGAGGTAGGGTATGCCGCCGCGCCCGTGGGGGACGTTGATGTAGGGGTTGTAGAGATGTCCGCCCGGGGTTGGGGTGGGCGGTTTGGCCGCAGGGCGCAGGGCGAACCATGACGCGGCCGCTATCGCGGCGGCAAGCACCACGGCAATTGCTAAAAGCACGCAGGGGCATTTTTTCGTTTCGGGGGTTTTGGAAGACGGCTTCGCTTTAGGCATTCTTTCCTCCAACTCATCCTCCGCGCTTGCGGAAGGCTTGGACTACGTTGGTCAGGTTTTCTATGCGCGTCAGCACGCGACTAAGTTGCTCAATGTCGCGCACGTCCAAAACAAGGTCTATCACCACTTGGGCGTAAGAGGTAGGCTTTTGGGAAATGTTGATCTTTTCAAGGTTCACACCTTCGTCGGAAAGTATGGTGGTGATATCGCGCATCAGGCTTTCGCGGTCGTAGGCTAATATCCGCACGGGCACCGGATAGGCGCTGGCGGGCTTACCCCATGAGACTTGTATCAGCCGGCCCTTATCTTTCAGGCTGAGGATGTTGGGGCAATCTTGGCGGTGGATGCTCACGCCGCGCCCGCGGGTCACATAGCCCACGATTGGGTCGCCCGGGGCAGGGTTGCAACACTTGGCGAGCGAGTAGAGCAGGCCACCGGTGCCGGTTACGGAAATTTCGCCGTCGTTTTCGGGGCGCTTTTGCGGGTGGGGGACGAGGCGAAAATCCTCAGGGGCGCTCTCAACTTCGGCCAGCCCTCGCACAACGCGGCTTATCGGGAGGTCGCCGCAGCCAATGGCAACGTACAGGTCTTCGGTTGTTTTGTAGCCGAGGGTGCGGGCGAGTTCCTGCAGGTCAACGTTGTCGGCGCCGAGGCGTTTTAGTTCTTTTTCAAGCGCCGCCCGCCCGTGGGCGAGGTTTTGTTCGCGCGCCTGCCGCTTGAACCACTGGCGGATTTTCGCTTTGGCGCGCTGGGTGCGCACCATTTCAAGGCTCGGGTTGAGCCAATCGCGGCTTGGACCACCGCGGCGCGTGGTGAGAATTTCCACTTGGTCGCCGGTTTTGAGTTTGTAACTCAGCGGCACGAGTTTGCCATTCACTTTGGCGCCGCGGCACCGGTGCCCAATTTCGGTGTGGATGTGGTAGGCAAAGTCTATTGGGGTGGAGCCAGCGGGCAAGTCAATGATGTCGCCGCGCGGGGTGAAAACATACACCCTATCTTCAAACACATCGGTTTTCATCCCCTCCAAAAATTCCGAAGCGTCTGAGACATCCTGCTGCCATTCCATCAATTGGCGCAGCCATTTGACCTTGCGCTCAAAATCTTCGTCGCGCGGCACACCTTCCTTGTAACGCCAGTGCGCGGCAATGCCGTATTCCGCCCGCTGGTGCATTTCTTCGGTGCGGATTTGCACCTCCAAAGTTTTGCCGTCCTCAAAAAGCACAGCGGTGTGCAAGGATTGGTAGGAGTTTTCTTTGGGGTTTGCTATGTAATCGTCAAACTCGCCGGGGATGGGCTTCCATGTGGTGTGGATGATCCCCAAAACAGCGTAGCAGGTGGGCACATCGTCTACTATGATGCGAACGCCGCGAATGTCGCTTAGGCTTTCAAACGGCACACCCTTGCGGCGCATTTTGTTGTAAATTGAGTAAATGTGCTTGGGGCGGCCGGTGACGCGGGCCTTGATGTTTGCCTGCTTGAGCACTTCTTTGATGCGTTCTACCACACGCTTGAGTTCGGCTTCGCGCTCGGTGCGGCGCTCGGCGAGTTTGGAGGCAATTTCCTTGTAGGCTTGGGGGTTTACATAGCGGAAAGAGAGGTCTTCCAATTCCCACTTGATTTGCCAAATGCCGAGGCGGTTGGCGAGCGGAGCAAAAATGTCCAGCGTTTGTTTGGCGATGCGGCGTTGTTTTTGCGGCGGCAGGTAGCGCAAAGTGCGCATGTTGTGCAAGCGATCGGCGAGTTTGATAATCACTACCCGCACGTCCTTGCTCATCGCCAAAAAAGTCTTGCGGAGCGATTCGTGGATCAGCCTGCGCTTGCGTTCATCTTCAGCCCAAGGTGTTTCCTCTTCGCCGCTGTCTTTTTCTTCTTGCTCAGGGCGTGAGACCCGTGGCAGGGAAACGAGTTTGGTAACACCGTCCACCAGATTGGCTATTTCATCGCCAAATTCTCGGCGGATGTCGTCCAAAGTGAGGTCGGTATCTTCAACGGTATCATGCAACAAACCGGCGGCCACAACAGCCGCCGGCATACGCAATTCGGCCAAAATTTCTGCCACGGCGAGGCAGTGTTGGATGTAAGGCGCGCCGGAAGCACGCTTTTGGCCTTTGTGCGCTTCGGCGGCAACGCGATAGGCGCGTTCTACCAATTCCCTATCCGCCACGGAATATTTTGGAGGCAATTTTTCCATCAGGTCTTTGAGTTCCATCTCTTTGCTCCGCGGCGCCTTTAGCCGTTTCGGCAGTTTGTGGGTGTTGGGATGTTTCCGCGTGGCTATTATAGCGCGAAAAGGGGGCAAATCGCCTAACTGCCGAGTTGAGCGCGTTTTCTCATTAGTCGTATGCCTGTTAGGTCGTTGGATCGTTGGGTCGTTAGGTCGTTGAGTCGTTGAGTCGTTGGGTTGTTGCGTCGTAGGTAGGGCGGAAAACACAGAAGACACAGAAAAAACTTCTCTTTGCGTCCTTTGCGTTTCTCTGCGTCTCTGCGTTAACCTTGGCGTCCTTTGTGCCTTTGGCACTCTTGGCGCTACTATCTACCGATTGACACAGATTTACACCGATTGGATGATTGAAACCGCAGATTTCGCAGATTCCGCAGAAAAAAATCTGCGTCAATCTGTGTAATCTGTGGTTTTCTCTCTGCGTCTTTGTGTTTCTCTGCATCTTTGCGTCACTTTCTTGGCGTCCTTCGTGTCCTTGGCATCCTTGGCGTCAACTTCTCTGCGCCCTCTGCGTCTGCGCTTGTGCTATACTGAATATGCGCCGATGCGCGCCATCCTTATATTGCGAGGGTACGAAAATGACACATGACCTTCCTCCCAAACTGCAATGGATTGAAGATGAACTGCAGAAACTGCGCGAAAGCGGCCTTTACACCCACATCCGCACTCTGGAATCGCCTCAGGGCGCTTGGCTGGTGGTTGATGGCAAGAAGGTGCTCAACTTTTGTTCCAACAACTACCTTGGCCTTGCAAACCACCCGCGCCTCGTACAAGCCGCTAAAGAGGCCATTGAAAAATATGGGGTGGGGCCGGGAGCCGTCCGTACTATTGCTGGCACTATGAAACTGCATGTGGAACTTGAAAAGCGCCTCGCCGCTTTCAAAGGGGTTGAAGATGCGATCACTTTCCAGTCCGGCTTCAATGCCAATTTGGGCACAATCCCCGCGTTGGTTGGGCGCGGCGACGTCATCTTTTCGGACGAACTCAACCATGCCAGCATAATTGACGGTAGCCGACTGTCGCGCGCTCAAATAATCCGCTATGAGCATTGCAACGCCGAGGATTTGGAAGCCAAACTCAAAGAGCACCGCCACCAATACAACCATGCCTTGGTGGTCACAGACGGCGTTTTCAGCATGGATGGCGACATTGCCCCTCTGGACAAAATCTACGAGGTGACGAAAAATTACGACGCTATCCTGATGGTGGACGATGCCCACGGCGAGGGCGTGCTGGGGCGCGGCGGTCGCGGCATTGTTGACCACTTCAACTTGCACGGCAAGGTGGATATTGAAGTGGGCACGCTTTCAAAAGCATTTGGCGTGGTTGGAGGCGTTGTGGCCGGAAACGCCAAAATTGTGGAATGGCTGCGTCAGCGCGGCCGACCTTTCCTCTTCTCTTCCGCTATGACCGTGCCCGACACAGCCGCTTGCCTTGCCGCTGTGGATTTGCTGGAAGAATCTACCGATTTGGTGGATAAACTCTGGGAAAACACCCGCTATTTCAAAGGCGAAATGAAAAATTTGGGCTTTGACACCGGCCAAAGCGTCACCCCGATAACCCCAATAATGCTTGGCGAAGCAAAACTTGCCCAAGAATTCAGCCGCCGCCTTTTTGACGAGGGTGTTTTCGCTATGGCGATAGGCTACCCCACCGTGCCAAAAGGCAAAGCGCGCATACGGGTAATGATTTCCGCCGCCCACGAGCGAGAAGATTTGGACAAAGGGCTTGAGGCCTTCGCAAAAGTGGGCCGCTCGCTTGGCGTCATCAAATAAAACCCAAAAAATCCGCCGTTATTGGCGGATTTTTTGGATTAAACAGTTCTGCCCCAAGCCAAGGGGATACTTGGGGCAGAACCGACCAACTCAGAAGGAGGACAACCACCATTGCCGTCTTTGTGGCTAAATTTTAGTGCATCTTTGTGACACTGTTAGTGACGTCCATCACGGCTTTGGGCTGACAGCGGGCATGAATGCCCACATTAGAGAATTGTTAGATACGCCGCGCTGGCAACTTCCCACGCTTGACAAAAGAAGCGCCAAAGGTTAAGATTGGAAGCGTAACAACTTTATACCAATTCCAGCAAAGGAGGAGCACCATGGACGAAAAACGCATGCCTTTGATCGGCGATAAATTCCCTGAACTAAAAGTTGTGACAACCCACGGCGAACTCACCTTGCCCGATGCTTTCAAAGGTAAGTGGTTTATCCTCTTCAGCCACCCTGCCGACTTTACGCCGGTATGCACCACCGAGTTTTACGCTTTTCAAAAGCGTTACCCCGAATTCCGCAAGTTGAACACTGAACTCATCGGCCTTAGCGTTGATCAAGTGTTCTCCCACATCAAATGGGAAGAGTGGATTGAAGAAAAACTGGGCATCAAGATTGAGTTCCCAATCATCGCCGACACCGGCGAAGTTTCCGAAACTCTGGGTCTGATTCACCCCGGCAAGGGCACAAACACGGTGCGCGCGGTCTTCATTGTTGACCCCAAGGGCATTGTGCGCGCCATCCTCTACTACCCGCAGGAACTCGGCCGCAACATGGATGAAATTTTGCGCATGATCAAGGCCTTCCAACTCTCTGACGAGAAAGGCGTTGCCATACCGGCCAACTGGCCTAACAACGAGTTGATCGGCGACAAAGTCATCATCCCGCCGGCTGCCGATATCAAAACTGCAGAAGAACGCCCCAAGAAGTACGACTGCTACGACTGGTGGTTCTGCTACAAAGAGAAGTAAACCTTTCTCCTTCTTTCTCCTGTTTGCCCACGGAGTTCATCTCCGTGGGCATTTTTGTAACCAATTCCGCTGGTGTGTGTTATATCACCACGAACCTAACTTTTTGAGAAGGAGAATTGTATGGAATCTCACCGTGTTGTGATCACCGGTTTAGGCACCATCAATCCGCTTGGCAATGATGTACCTACCAGTTGGGAAAATGCCCTAAGCGGCCGCTCCGGCATTGGTTACATCACCCTGTTTGACACCAGCGAGCACAAAGTGAAAATAGCCGGAGAGGTGAAGGGTTTTGACCCTAAGGAGCATTTCAGTAAGCGCGACGCCCGTCGTCTTGACAGATACGCCCAACTGGCAATTGTGGCTGCTCGGCAGGCCGTGGCCGACGCCGGCTGGAATTTAGAGCACATGGACCGTGACAGGGTAGGGGTAGTTATCGGCAGCGGCATTGGAGGAATCAGTACCTTTGAACGTGAAGTGCGCGTTTACGACAAACGCGGTCCCAGCCGCGTGAGCCCTTTTTTAGTTCCCATGATGCTTGCCGACACCGCCCCCGGCCTCATTGCCATTGAATTTGGCCTGCGCGGGCCCAACTTTGCGGTTGTGGCCGCGTGCGCCAGCGGCACAAACGCCATTGGCGAGGCCTTTCAGGTTATCCGCCGCGGCGATGCCGACGCGATGCTGGTCGGCGGGGCTGACGCGGTGGTAACCCCGCTGGCGATGGCCGGTTTGGAGGTGATGACCGCGCTCTCAAAGCGCAACGACGCGCCTCAAAAAGCCTCGCGTCCCTTTGATGCCAACCGTGATGGTTTCGTAATGGGCGAAGGCGCTACCTTTTTGGCTTTAGAAACTTTGGAGCACGCTAAGGCACGCGGAGCGAACATCATCGCCGAAGTGGTGGGTTACGGCGTTACCAACGACGCCTTCCACATTACCGCACCCGACCCCGATGGAAGTGGCGCCGCGCTGTGTATGCGCAATGCTTTAGCCAGCGCCGGCCTAAAACCCGAACAGATAGATTACATCAACGCTCACGGAACGAGCACGCGCTTGAACGATAAAAGCGAGACCGCAGCCATAAAAGCGGTATTTGGCGAACACGCCTACGAAATCCCGGTTTCTTCCACAAAATCCATGACCGGCCATTTGCTGGGAGGTGCAGGGGCGTTAGAGGCTATGTTCACCGCCCTTGCAATTCGTGATGGCATCCTTCCGCCCACAATAAACTACGAGACTCCCGATCCTGAGTGTGATTTGGACTACGTTCCCAACGAAGCCCGCCGTGCCGACGTGCAATATGCTTTGTCAAACTCATTTGGCTTTGGCGGCCATAACGGCACCATAATTCTGGCTAAGTTCAACGAATAGCCGCAAAAACTGAAAGTTTGCCCGCCCTTCGCGCTTTTGCTTGTGAGTTGGCGGTGTTGGAAAGGAGAAAACCCATGAGCCGTTATGCGCACATAACCGGCTGGGGCATGGCCGTTCCTGAGCACGTGATGACAAACGACGACCTTGCCAAAATGGTGGATACCAGCGATGAATGGATAAGGACGCGCACCGGCATTCGCGAACGACGCATTGCCGCCCCGGATGAAAGCACGGCCACATTAGCCGCTGACGCCGCGGTTGAAGCCCTGAAAGTGGCTGGCGTTCGCCCGCCGGATGTTGATTTGATAATCGTGGCTTCTTCCTCGCCTGAGCACATTTTCCCCGCAACGGCTTGTTTGGTGCAGGATATGATAGGCGCTACAAAGGCCGGGGCATTTGACCTTTCCGCGGCTTGCACAGGCTTCATCTACGCCCTCAACATGGCGGCGCAGGCCATCCGCACCGGCAATATCAACACTGCCTTGGTGATTGGGGCAGAAACGCTTTCGCGAATTGTGAACTGGCAAGACCGTAACACCTGCGTCCTCTTTGGAGATGGTGCTGGCGCATTTGTGCTTCAGGCCTCAGACGAGCCGGGCGGCGTGATAGACGCCATCATGCACGCCGACGGCTCAGGAGCGGATGTGCTCATGTTGCCCGCCGGCGGCAGTAAATTGCCCACTTCGGCAGATACCGTGGCGCACGGGCTCCATTACGTGCACATGGAAGGCCGCCCCGTTTTCCGCTTTGCGACGAGGGTGATGGCCGAAGGGGTTACCGAAGTTTTGGATAAAGCCGGTTTCCCGCTGGAAAAAGTGAATTTGATCATCCCCCATCAGGCCAATGTGCGCATTCTTGAGGTGGCCGCCAAAAAACTAAAACTGCCGATGGACAAATTCGTGGTGAATTTGGACAAATACGGCAACACCTCCACGGCTTCAATACCAATAGCGGCAACCGAAGCGGCAAACAGCGGGCGGCTTAGGCCGGGGGATTATGTGGTCTTTGTCGGCTTTGGCGGCGGTCTAACTTGGGGCGCTCTCTTAGCGCAATGGACAGGTCCGTTGCCCGAGCGGCCTGAAATCAGCCCGGAGCGCTATCGGCTGTGGGCAAAAGTGCGTTCCGCCGGTTTGCGCCTGAAGCGCAAGGTTATGAGCAAAGTGAGCAGTTCCGAAAACATGGGAGGCTGAACGGGACATCAGTACCCCACCATCTCTGCAAGACGAAAAACAACAGGCCGGGGATTGTGTGCCTCGGCCTGTTGTTTTTTGGAATTTCTGTCCGGGTTGTAAGGAGTTTTACGACGATGCCGGTTTGCCGCTTGTGCCCTTGAGGCCAGACTTGGATTTGCCGCTTTCACCAACTTGAAAAACCTTGAGCAAGCGGCGCACAATATCGTAAGCCACATTTTGCTGGAAGCCGGAAAGCCAAGCCAGTACGAAAATGGGGGCCGCGGCGATGCTACCGCTCTGCTGAACGGAAGTCATGGAAATTATGCCAGCCTCCATCACAAGGTAGATGAAAGCGCCCAGCACCACGCCCATGATGGGGTTGGTGTAGTACCACATTCGGTACTGGGGGTCAAAATCTTGATCGCGCGCCACATGCCTCCACAGGGCGTAAAGCGCTCCCGTCACCCCGCCAAGGCCGCCCCACAACGTGCTTTTCACCCCGTTTACCAGCCAAAGCACGCTCTCCAGCGCTGCGTTAGCCGTTTCCTTGTATCCAAGCAGATGGGCATACTTGTGGATAAGGTAAGGCAGGCCGAACAACCCGGCGGTCAGCAGTACAAGCGCCGCGATTTCATACCAAAAAAGTCGCCATCCAACCGTGCGCGAGGCTTCTTGAACCCGTTGGAGCAATTTGATACGGTATTCTACTTCGTCCACATAGCGCTTTGCTTCTTCGTAGTGCTCGCGCCCTGCCATCAGATAAGCGCGGGCGGCCTTCAATTCGTCAAACATTTCCCGCGCTATGTCAAGGTTGTTGACTTTTTCCTTTATCAAACCTTCAATCTCGCCGATGCGCTTCCAAAGCCTTTCCATTTCCTGCATTGAAACCAGTTTTGTCACCACGACGGGGTTGGGGGTGGGTTCAGTGTCGGGCAGAGGCGGTGGGGTGCTGGTTCGTTCCGGCCCGGGGGGAAGGGAAGCATCGGTAGAGAAAAGCGGAGCGCCGCGCGTTGAATCCGCGCTTGGCAGCGGCGGGGGGGCTTGAGGTTCGTGGCTATCTTCACTCAAGTCTTTCCCCTCAAACGGCGTGACCGCTTGCATACCGCCGTCTTCTCCATCCTCATCTTCCGGCAGCGCTTCTATAGGGTCTATGGCATTCATACCATGATCGGGTACACGTTCACCCTTGGCATTGACAAAAGTATCTTCGGCTGTCGGTGTGAATTCTTCAGGCGAGGGATTAGATGCCATTTTATCCTCCTGCTTACATTCAGGGGTTATTTCGGATGGCGACGCAGCACCGCCGCAACCGCACTTGCTTTATTTTGAGTATAGGTCAAAGGATGAGGAAAGTCAATCGGCAACATATAAGGCCTTACGCGGCCTTTGGGGCTTGCCAAGGTCATCTATCTTCCTTGGGGCAGAGGGTACTAGTCAAAAAAGTTTCCCTCTTCCTCCCCAAAGCGCCAACCACGAAGTGGTACAGTGCGTAGAGTTCCAACGAAAATGGCAGATACCCCAAATAACCGAGCAATGGCATTTCAAAAATGTGGCAACACCCAACGAACGGCACGTTGTAAACCCATTTTGGGTAGGAATGGTAGTTCCAGAATTCCCAGAAAAAGGCTGTTACCAGCACTCCGCTCCACAGGGCGGCAATTGGGCGCCAATCGCCGGTTTGGGTGCATTCCAGCAAATGCCGGTTCTTCAGCCAAATGTTCAGAGGCTCAATGATGAAGTAGAGCGAAAGCCAGAGGAAAGGGTAGAAATAACGCGGAAATCCAAGCAGCAAGCCGAGCATCAGCCATCCGGAAAGGAAAGCGCCCAGCGCGAGATTCTTGCTCGGCTTCAAAAGCCATTTACCTTTGAAGCGTTTTACCCATTCAAAAGTTGCCATCAAACTGGCCGTGCCGAACACCGCGGGCATCACGGTGCTAAAACTCAGTGTGGCGAGGAGCGCGTACTGCGTGTTTGTAAAAAATTCCCTCCCCACATAGTGCCAATTTTGCGTGCGGAGGTTTAGCGCCTCAAAAAGCCACCACGCAGGCGCCGAGATGAGGAAAAGTTCGGCGTATTTGCGATGCGACTTTGTGAAAAGTGAAGTGCCCGTGCGGCAAAAAGTCAACGCGTCAACGACGAGCGCGTAGCCGAGCCACAGTGGGAAGAAGAGGAGGTGAGTTCGCAACCCCGGCAACAGCCAGTTAAGCGGCCATGCAACCGCCACCAGCGCCATGCCAACTACGCCGTGGGCAGGTACTCGCTGACAATTTGGGAAAACATGTTTCATAGTGCAGATGCTCTTTGCATTTAAGACGAAGTTTTTGAGTTTTGGTTATCATACCGTAACTCTCGGCTATTATCCACCGTTCGGAGGACGAAGGAACATGGCTGTAACTGCTTGTTGATAGAACTTACGCAGTCGCCCGTAGAAGTGCTCGTTTTTCATGTCATGGCAAGCCGCTATAGGCCGCGAAGCCATCTTCCATAGAGGCTTCAATGGCAACTACCTACCTTGCGCCGAAAACAAGGTTGACAAGTAATAGTTCAATAACTCTGCTATGCCATGAAACAACATTACACCTTGCTCGCCCTCACCACTCCCCCAGAGCCTTGCTTCGCGGCGGCTCAGCAGCGGGGGTAAGGTGAGGGCGAAAAGCCACTGCATCGCTTGTGGATTACTTCAAGGGCGGGTATCCACCCCTGCAGGTGGTGGAGGGAGCCAAACAGCAGTGGTTGAAACGATACTTGGCTGGCCCTTGGGGGCTGTTATAATTGCGCTGTGCCTACAGCCACGGCTTGGTAGAAGCGGGCCCCTTGGGCTTGCAAAGTGGTGAGCAAGCACTTTGAGATGCGAGGTTTTATGGAAAGGCTTTCTCCACAAGGCGAGCGGTTGCTTTACGGCATGATAGTGTTGGCGGCTTTGGCTGTGCGCCTTGCCGCGCTTGGGAATGCACCGCTCAGCGCACAGGAAGCGAAATTAGCCCTAACCGCGTTAGAGGCAGCCAAGCGCGCTCATCCTGCTTTTGGCTCTCAGCCTGCTTTGGCGGCTTTTACCTCGTTAGTTTTTTTTCTGTTAGGCCGCACCGACGCTATGGCGCGCTTGATACCTGCCCTCGCCGGTGGCTTGCTTCCCTTGCTTGCTTGGCCTCTTCGCCGCCGCTTGGGGCGGCTTGCCGCGTTGCTCTTCGCCTGCGCCCTCGCTTTTGACCCGGGATTGGTAGCCCTTTCGCGGGTGGCAAACAGCCCAATACCGGCTCTGTTGCTTGGAATGGGGGCATTTTTGCTTGCGGCAGATAACCGCTGGGAATACGCTTTGCCTTTGGGAGTGTTGGCCGTTCTCTTTGGCCCTTCGTTTTGGTTCGGCATGCTGGTGCTTTTGATTGCCGCCTTGCTTGGATGGGC
>Ga0256832_1002589_pt1 | contig 12334 bp, 10 predicted proteins | sample 134614metaG_FD_190534 | JGI IMG/M metagenome (GOLD analysis project Ga0256832, IMG submission 190534) | Hydrothermal vent microbial communities from Lau Basin, Pacific Ocean - 134-614 | ecosystem: Environmental > Aquatic > Marine > Hydrothermal vents | place: Pacific Ocean: Lau Basin | collected... | reverse complement strand
ACGCCTGGTCCGCCTCGTCAAGGGCTTCTTCCCCGCCCTCTGCCGTCCCGACGACGCCTGGGCCCTCGCCCGCCTGGCCGAAGACGAGGCCGAGCTCTACCAGGCCATGGACGTGCGCGACCGCGAACACAACGTACAGGTGGCGAAGCGGTTGCTCGCACGCTGGCCCGACGCCCCCGACTGCGCGGTGCGCGCCGCTCTGATCCACGACGCCGGCAAGAGCGTGCGCCCTTACAACGTCTGGGAGCGCATCTTTACCGCCCTTTTCGAACGGTGGGCCCCCGAGTTGGAGCCCTACCCTCTGCAGCGCGGACCCGCAGGAGCCTGGCAGATCCGGGTGCATCACCCCCGCTACGCTGCCGACCGCATTGCGGATCCTTGCGTAGCGCGGATCGTGCGGGAACACCACGGGGGCGGTTCCACCTGGTCCGACCGCCTGCGCGAGGTGGACGAAGACCACTAGGCACGGGCGTGCGCGACGCGCGGCCCGTTCCTTAGCGGAGGAAGCGCCTTGAACACCTGGACCTCGAACTCCACCACGACCCTTTCGCCGTGGCTGGAGAAGCGTAGCGGCGTTTGCGCGGGAACCTCCAGCCAGACGTCGAACCGCGAAAGGGGCATCAGGTGCGCGGGTCCACCGATCTCCAGCGGCCGCGGCACCTGGGCAAAGAGCGCAAGCGGTTCTGACCCGGCCTCCAGCACCAGCGGCACGCTGCTCCCCGTCATGCCCACCCCGAGCACGTTGTCCACGTACCCCCGACCACGGACGCGTACGGTCACCGCTTCGTCGTGCCCCGGAAACACGAGCGCATTGCTGCGGTAAGGCGGTCCGTTGCGCACGAAATAATAGCCCCGCTCATGCAAACCCCATCCTTCTCCAACCACCTCCGGTGGCTCGTACCAAAGTTCGTCGGCGTGCGGTACTTCTTCGCCGTGAGGTCTCGGCCCCACCCCGGGCTCGCAGCTACGACCCCAAACCGCCTGCGCCCACGGCGGCAGATCCGGGGGCGCGCCCGGAAGCGCGATGGTTTCGTGGTGCGCGCGCCCCTCGTGAAACAACCGCGCGATCTCCGCTCCCTTTTTGGCAAAGTATCGCGCGGCGTTCCGGTGGTACTCGCTGCGGCGCCCGGGCTGCAAGGCCTGGTACAGCACCCGGCGTGCCGGTTCGCTGGCAAAGAACCACTCGTCCTCGTACACCAGCCAGCCGCGGCGTTCCAGTTCGTCCATGTGCGCGTGGGCTTCGAGCGCATCCAGCAACCCTTCGTCGAGGGTGCCCGGATGCACCGAGAGCCGCTCCAAGGCCAGGCGAGCCGGATAGCTAAGAAACCGGCTCTCGCGTTGGTACGCGGCCCTAACCTGCTGGGGGAGCGGGAGCTCCCCTTCGCCAGGCCAGGTGCGCGCCCGCTCCACCAGATGCTCAAGGTGTACCGAATCCCCGCCCGAACAAAGGTAGACCTGGGCCGCCCGCTCGAACGTAAGCTCGTGCAGGGGGCCGGCGGCGGCGTCGGGCCACGAAATGGGCTTTAGCTTCACGAAGGACGCGCGGTCGGGCGGCCAGTGCGCTCTCAGCTCCAGCAACGTAGAGTGGTCTTCGCCAAAGGGAGCGGTCGGCAGAACCCAGACCGACCGGCGGTCTTTAAGCACGTGCCGGATCTGTTCCTCGGTCTGCGGCAGCGGGAGAAAGCGGACCGCGGTCGCGGTGCCTCCCACCCCCTCGATGAAGGGTAGGTTCATCTCGCCTGCCAGCCTTAGCGCGAAGGACTTGAACCCCGCAAGCGGGCTTCCCCTGACGATCAGGAGGTACGGCGGAGCCAGCCTTCGAGCCAGCTCCACGGCCTGGGAATGAAGCTCTGGGACGGGGCGCTCGTCAGCCTGGAGCGCCCGACCCCGCAGACTCAACAGCCACTCCCGAAAACTCGCCGACGCACCCTCCAACCCTTCGAGCATCTCGCCCGGGCGGTGGGAGGTATCGAGGACGATGTGTGGCGGAAGGGAAAGGGGGTCCTCGCGTCTTTCGAAGGCCACGACGCCAAGCCTGCGAAGCGCCTGCCGGAGCTCGTGGAGCTCGACCCTTAGGTTCTGCCGTGCGCTGGCGTGCTCCCAGAGGAGCTCCGCGAGGGTAGCCCTGGGGGTTGGGCCCTCGAGGGCCAGGTAGTACAAAATGGCCAACGACTTGACGCGCAGCGGTACCCGCTCGCCCCCAGCCATGAGCCCCGCAGTTCCAAACATCGGCAAATGCATCGTCGAACCCTTGGGTCGGACCATTGCGCTCTCCTTGTTCCCGGCACGCGCCGTTAAGCCGCGCGTTAATTCAACGTTAAATCGGCTGGGGTCGTTAACCCGTTCGTTAACGCTTACCGGATTCTCCCCTCGCACGCAGCATACACCCGCTTAACGTCGCCGTATGTGACCCCGATTAGAGTTGGGGTACGAGAGAGGGAGGTGAGGCAACCTAACGATACCCATCGGACCCCGGCCCTAAGCCCCGTATGTATTTGGAGGACACGATGAATCGAAAGCTGATTTTTACCGCATTGTTCGCCTTGGCCGCCTTCGCTTTCGCGCAGGTGCCCGTGGTGGGCCCAACGAGCGAAGGCCCGGACGCCGTGGATAAAGGACCCGATAGCGCCAGCGTGAACCAGACGGTCAAGCTGATCCTGCCCCAGGCGACCGCGCTGCACCTGGACACCACCACCCTTACCTTCGACCTGACCGCCCTGGATGGCCAGGGCTGGCCCCACGACGGCGACCCCTTCGCCAAGGACGGCAAGATCGTCTGCGTGTACGGCTTCGGCGACGACCAGCGCACGCAGCTGGGCGACACCTTCTGGGGGCAGACCCAGGTGTTGCCGGCGGGCACCTCGTACAACGCTGAAAACTGGCCCTTCATCTCCATCAACGGCAACGGCACGGTGGATTCCTACCCGCCCATCGAGATCGGTAGCGACGGCGAGCTGATCGAGGGCTCGAAGGACTACTTCGTCTGCTACAAGACCTTCGTGCTCCAGCTCTTCTCGAACTGGAACTACTGGGACCTCACCGCCAACCGCAACGACCTGGACGACGACTACCCCAGCATCGAGCACCTCTACATCCAGGGGAACACCTGCGCCACCTTCGGCAAGGCGACCGGACTTTACGACCTTCCTGACGGCGCCAGCCGCCACCTGATCCCCAAGGACCTGAACTTCGGCCCCACGGGCGACCAGGTCTTGATGGACCAGGTCCCGGATGTTTGTAAGGGCAAGAGCTGGCTCGACACCCTGATCGTTGTGGCCGTGAAGATCAACTCCGACCACTGGGGCGAGAACCGCGCCGACCTGACCTACACCCTGCAGTCCGCCGACGTACAGTTCGGCAACTAGAACCCGAGGCACAAGGTGGGGCCCAGGCCCCACCTTGTGCGCCTTACTGGGAGGCACCATGCTTCGACAGGCGACGATCACAACGCTACTGTTCGCAACGATCCTGCTCCATACGCCCGCCCGGGCGCAGACCGCGGTGGCCATCGATCCGCCTGCCGTGCTGTTCGACGTTACACCCGGAGAAGAGCGCACCGCCAGCATCCTGGTGGCCAACCCCGGCGCCGAGGCGGCCCGGGTTAGGGTTTCGCTTGGCGACTGGATGTACCAACCCGACGGTCAACCCGTCTACCTGGCACCGGGCAGCCTCCCCCAGAGTGCCGCGGACTGGATTACGTTTTCGCCGGCGGAGTTCGTACTGGCCGGACACGAAAAGAAAATCGTACGCTACACCATCAAGGTGCCCGAAGACGCGGCGGCGGGAACGCACTGGAGCGTTCTCTTCCTGCAGGGCGAAGACCCCAACGCACAACCTGGGGCCAACATCGCCACCTTCAAGCTGCGGGTGGCGCACACGATCTACGTGGACGTTCCACCTGTAGAGCGAAGCGGCAAGATCCTGGGCATCGCCGCCGTACCCCCCAAGCAGCCGGACCACCCCATCACCATTGGCATCCAGTACGCCAACACCGGCAACGGAGCCCACGCGGTGACCGGAAAGCTGGAGGTGCGCGACGAGGCCGGCCAGGTCGTAGGGCAGGCTGAGATCGAACGCACGGTCGTGCTTCCGGGCTCGACGCGGGTTCTCCTGGCCAACTTTTTTGGACCGATCAACAAGGGAACGTACGTGATTTTGGCGGTACTGAACTACGGCAGCGAAACCGTGGACATTGCAGGACAAACCGTGGTCAGCGTGCCTTTCGATCTCACCAGGCCCCAGCCGCCGGGCGCGGAAGCCGGGACCGGGGAAGGGAACGGTACGCCGTAGGACGGGAGGGACATGAAAACACTCATTCGTAGCGCCCTATTGCTTTTGGCAACGACGGCCCCATTGGCCTTCGCGCAAGCCACCTGGTACGTGCAGACCGTGATCCCGGAAGTGATCTCGGTGCGTACGCCGACCACCAGCATCGGGTTCGAGCTCAGCCTCGAAAACTACCCGCCGCCGCAGTTCCCCGCCCGCTATGCGGCCACGTCACTGGAAGACGGGGTGCTCCCGGTTCAGGTCTTCGTCAACGAACCCGGGGTCTGGAGCCTGCTCCTGGAAATACCCGACCTGCTCGACGAGAGCGGCAACCGCCTCATCCCCGCCGAGCAGATTCTCTTCCGTGTCGATGGCGGCCCCTGGCTGCGGGGCAGCAACGGCCCGCAAGAGTTTTACACCGACGTAGGGGCCACCGACGGCTGGAAGGAACTGAGGCTTGAGTTCGCGCTCGAGCTCAAGGGGCACGAACCCCCCGGCGAGTACGCCGTAAACGTGGTGGTCAGCGCGATCCGGGAACCCTAACCATGAAGCTGTGGGCGGCCGGCCTGCTCCTGCTGGGGGCCGCTTGGGCCGCGAGCGCCGAGGTCAAACCTCCTGCCGACGTTTCCGCGGCACCGGGCGAGTACGCCACGCTGCTCTTCTCCGTCTGGGGCAGCGGGGAGGTGCATCTCGCCGCGCTGGTGCCTGAGGGGTGGCAGGCGCTGCCGCTTCCTGACCGGGTGCAGCTCGAGGAGCGCACCTTCGTGGCCCTCACCGTGCGCGTACCGGAGCTGACGCCCGCCGACTCACGCCACCCGTTGGTGCTGCAAGCCTGGAAGGGCGACCGCCTGCTCAGCCAAGCCACCGCACACGTAACCGTCGAAGCCCGGGCCGACCTGATCGTCTACCTGGAAGACAAACACGAGGCCCGTATGGGCGCTCCCTTTACGTATCGGGTCACCGTGATCAACCGCGGCAACCGCCGCGATCGGATCGTACTCGAGGCCGCCGCCAACACCGGCGAGGCCTTCGTCACGCCTACCGTGCTCGAGCTCGATCCCGGCGAGGAGGGGTGGGCCAAGCTGACCCTGCAGATCGGCGAAGGGCGCAGCGTCTCTCCGGGTTACACGATGATCACCTGGGTGCGGGCGCGCTCGACCAACGGGGGGTTCGTCCGCAAGGTCCGCGCCAGCACCCGCTGGGTCGATCCGCTGGCGCTGGACGGTCGCGGCCCCGACCCCACCCTGCGCCTAGGTCTGAGCGGCAGCCTTGGCGTCGGTGGCCGCGTCGAGGCCGGCGAGCTGGCTCCCCTGGTGTTCCGGTACAGCGTGCAACCCGTTCTTTCGGGCCAGCTCTCCGACTACGTCGAAGGGCAGGCCCAGCCGGCCGCCGTGCAGGGCGGCAGCCCCAACTGGTGGCCCCGGGCCCCCGGCAGCGTCTCGGCCCGCCTGAAGGGGCCCGCCTGGGACGCCTCGCTCGCGGCCACCGGGGTCGAACTCGGGTTGCAAACCGGTTTCAAGCTCGCCTCGTGGCGCTACAACCTGGGCGCGCGCGGGCGCTACGACGCCACCACCGTGGGTTTCAGCGTGGGGGCGGCCAGCACCCGGAAGGATCTCAACCTGCAGTGGAACGCCGACACGCGCGTCTTCCAGGGACGCCGTCAGGATCGCTTCAGCGTCGGCTACAGCCTTCCGATCACGGAAAACCTCAACCTGCGCCTGGGCGGTCGTCTTAGCGGCATCGCCGCGGGGAGCTACACGGTGGTGGGTTCGGCGCAGCAGGGCGTGCTGTGGCAAAGTCGTCGCTTCAGCGTGCTGGAGTCGCTTACCGTCACCCCCCAGCTCGACCTCTACGCGCTCACGGTGACCGGCGGCACCCGCAGCGTCTACCCTCTGGGCGTCCGTGGTACGACCCATCTGCAAAGCGAGCCCGCAGGCCTCGCCTGGAAGGTGAGCACCTCCCTCTTCGCTACCCCCCTCCCCCGCACTTCGCTGCGGTTGACCACGGCTGCGGAGGCCCCCGCAGCCAAGCCGCTCGAGTTCAGCCTCAACCCCTCGCTGGGGGTCAACCTACCCAACCTGAGCGGGCTCCACTCCCGCTTCGGCCTAGGCTACAAGCTGCGCTACCGGCCTCAGGACGGCGAACTGGTGCAGGTGGGCAACGCCAGCATGCAGCTGCGCCTGGGCAGGTTCTCGCTAAGCGGAAACGGTTTCTACACCCTGACCGGTCCCCCGGCCTACAGCGCCAAGCTGGGACTCAGCTGGCGGCCGCTCCCCCTCACGGTCCTGCGGAGTGAGTACAGCCTGCGGCAGGGCAGCGAATACCAGGAGACCCTGGGCCTCAGCTGGCAGCAGTACTGGGGATCGGGCTTCGCCACCCAGCTGGACTTCCGCCGTGCCGCCGGCGTGAAGACCGGCGACCGCCTTGGCCTCTACCTGGCGCAGCAAAGCCTGCTTGGCAGCCCCTTCGGCCTGGTGCTGGGGTACGCGGTCAGCGACGCCGACGGCCTGGGGCGCGGCCGCACGGAACTGACCCAGACCTTCAGCGTGCAGCTGGGGTTCAACTTTGCCTGGCAGTTCACCACGCCCGAGCCGGTGGTGGCGGTCTTCGGTGGTCGCAGGGTGGGCGAGGTGCGGGGCGTCGCCTTCATCGATCGGAACCACAACGGCGTGAAGGACGAGGGCGAGCCCGCCGTCGCCGGCCTGGGTGTGGGTCTGGGAGGCGCCAGCACGGTCACCGACGCCGACGGCTCGTTCCGCCTGCTCGCCCGGCCGGGACGGCACCGCCCGCGCCTTACGCAGCTTCCGGCCACGCTCGACCTCTACCAGGAACTCGATGTCGAGGTGAAGGAAAGCCAGCGATACGTGCTCGATCTTCCCCTCGCCCCCACCGCCCAGCTGGCCCTCGTCCTCTTCCACGACGCAAACCACAACGGTCGGCAAGACGCGGAGGAGTTCGGCATCCCCTACGGCGGCGTGCGGCTCTCGGGTCCCACCCAGCGCAGCTTCCGGACGGACGAGCGCGGCCTCGTTCTGGCCACCGGGCTGCTCCCCGGTACGTACCGCGTGGAGCCCGACCCCGAGTTTCTGCCGCCGCGCTTCCGGGCCACGGCAACCGCGACCGTGATCGAGCTGGAGCCCGGAAAGGCCGACCGCACCCTTGCCCTGGGCGCCGCGCCGCCTCCGAAGGAGGTGCGGACGACCTACGATGCCAGCCAGCTCGCGGTCTTCGCCAGCCTTCCCAGCCCCATCGCGGCTGCGGGCGGCGAGGTCGAGGTGCGCGCCATCGCGGCGGGCGAGCCCGACCAGGTCTGGCTGCAGATCGAAGGGGCCGACTATCCCCTCGAACCCCTGGGGGACGGGCGCTACGCCGGCCGCTTCCGCCTGCCGCGGACCACGCCCACGGGCCCGCAAACCCTCACCGTGGTGGCGGCGCGCGGCAGCGAGACGGCCCGTGGAGCGGTGGTGCTCACCGTGGTCGAGCGTCCGCTCTACACCCTGGATCCGGCCAAGATCACCGTGGGGGAGGCGCACGCCCTGTCCCTGAAACTCCTCTTCCACGCGCGCCAGGTGCGCCTGAAGATCGGTGAGGAGGTGCTGGAAATGACGTCCGAAGACGGCTACCGCTGGCGCGCCCGCTGGACCGCGCGTCAGGCGGGGGAAGTGGCGGTTCAGCCCGTCGCCGACGGTGAAGAGCTGGCCCCGTCGAAACTGCTGGTGCTGCCAGGACGCAGCGAAGCACAACAAAGGAGGGATCCGTAATGAAACGACCTTGGATGTTGGGATTGCTGGCCCTGCTGGCCCTCGCGGCTTGCACGTCGCAGGCGCCGCGAATCAAGACCTCGGGCTCGCTCCGTATCCTCAGCGTACAGCCCGACGTGGAGGCGGGTTGCCCGGTACGCGCGGGTGACTGGATGGCGCTCAAGGGCAACGCGTTCGGCACGCCCGAGGATTGGGGCGACAACGGCCCCAACGCGCTGCTCTTCCCGCCCGAGCCCGGGCTGGCGCCCCAGCGGGTGGAGCTGACCAAGTCGAGCGACCCGGCCACGCTGCTCTTCGTCGTCCCCGCTGGGGCGCAAAGCGGGACGCTGCGGTTGCACGTCGAGGGAATCGGCGACGCCGAGATCCCCATCGAGGTCCAGTCCGGCGTGGGGTCATCGCTGGCCATCCCCGGCTGCGAACTGCCGCCTCCGCCCGAACCCGCAGAGTAGCCCTTCGCCCGGGAACGTCGCGGCCCTTCGGGCCGCGTCCTCACGGTTCCAGCACGCGCAGGTTCGTCTGGGCGTAGCGCCGGCCGTCCGCCCACAGCTCGACCTTGTAGCGGCCCGGCTCCCGGGGGGGGCGGCCAGCTCCGCGGTCCAGGTCCAGCGGTCTGCGCGCGCGAGGGGGTAGACCCGCTCCCCGACGCGCAGCTCGGCCGCGCCCACCGCGAGCTGGAAGCGCGCGGTCGCACGGACGCGGTCGCCCGGATCGACCAGCGCCGGCTCGAGCGTGAACCGTGCGAGGGCGCCGGGCCGGACGCGCACCACCCCCTCCTCGACGACCTCCCCGGCCTCGAAGCGGGCGCGCACCCGGAAGGGCAGTTAGCCCCGCCGGTCCCGGGGAACGCGCAGGTAACCGGTCCAGTGCCGGCCGTCCGTGGAGGCGAGCTCCATGCGGGTGTCCGCGTACTCGAGGATGACCCCTGAGGGTTCGCCGCCCTCGACGGTCACCCGCACCTCGACCTCGCCGCCCGGGGGGCGCGCTCTCGGGAACCGCCTCGGCGAAGACGGCCACGTCGCCGATGCGGTAAGTCTGCCGCGTGGTGCGCTTCATCGGCGCCGCCGCCAGCCTCACGAAGGGCAGGGGACCGGGCTCGAGCACGCGCTCGACCGGCTCGGCCGGCGCGTAGAGGTGGGGCAGCCCTTCGGCCGCGAGCGCCAGCCGGTAGCGGCCCGGCGGGAGGCCGTCGAAGGTGAACCGCCCGTTTGCGGCTGCGCGCCTACGAGGCGCGGTCGGGAAGCGACGGCCGGCGGGCCTGGGACCTGGGGGCGTTCAGGAACGCAACAACGACAGGAACTCTTCGCGCGTCTTGAGGTCGTCCTTGAACACCCCGCGCATGGCCGAGGTGACGGTGGTGGAGTGCTGCTTCTCGACGCCGCGCATCATCATGCACAGGTGCGCCCCTTCGATGACGACACCCACCCCCTGGGGCTCCAGCACCTGCACCAGCGCGTCGGCGATCTGGGTCGCCAGCCGCTCCTGCAGCTGCAGCCGCCGTGCGTACATGTCCACGAGGCGCGCGAACTTGGACAGGCCCAGGATCTTGCCGTCGGGAATGTAGCCGATGTGGACCTTCCCGAAAAAAGGCAGCAGGTGGTGCTCGCACATCGAGTAAAACTCGATACCTCCCACGACGACCATCTCCGAGCCGTCCGCTTCGAAGACGGCGTCGTTGATCACCTCGTTCAGGCTCTGCTGGTAGCCGCGGGTCAGGAAGGCCCAGGCACGGGCCACGCGCTCGGGGGTGTCCACCAACCCTTCGCGCTCGGGGTCCTCGCCGATCTGCTCGAGCCAGTTTCGCGCCAGCCGACCCATCGCCTCCAGGTCGTAGGCGGTCTCGAAGGTCATTCCGGTATCTTCCAGTTCGATGCGCTTCATCACGCCGCTCCTCACAGGTTCCAGCCGCCGGCCACCTCGAGCACCTGCCCGGTCACGTAATCGGCCGACGTGCCGACGAAATAGCCTACCGCGTCCACCAGCTCCTCGATGTAAGCCGCACGACCCATGGGGATCTCGCGCAGGGGCTGGGTCACCGACGTCTCGGCCACCCCGGGGGCCACCACATTGACCGTGACCCCGTACACGGCCAGCCGCGCCGCCAGCGCCTTGGCGTAGAGCAGCACGCCGGTCTTGGCCACGAAGTAGGGGGTGATGTGGGGCTTGGCCACGGTCTGGCCCGCCCCCGCGTAGCCCATAAAGACGATCCGCCCCCAGCCCCCGGCCAGCAGATGGGGCAGCGCCGCCTGGGCGACGTAAACGGCGCTCGAGAGGTTGGAATCCAGGATCCCGCGCCACTCGGCGGGCGTCACCTCCTCGATGGGCTTGTAGAGGTAGTCGCCCACGTTGTGAACGAGTACGGCGAGCCCCCCGAGGCCCTGCGCCGCCCGCGCCACCGCCCCCGCGGCCGCCTCGGCGTCGGTGAGGTCCGCCTGCACCAGCAGCGACCGGCGGCCCCGGCGCCGCACCTCGCGCGCGGTCCTCTGCGCGTCCTCGCGGCTCGAGCGGTAGTGGACGGCCACGTCGAAGCCACGCTCGGCCAGGCCCAGCGCGATCGCCCGGCCGATGCCGCGCGCCGCTCCCGTCACCAGCGCGGCCCTAGCCACCCTTCACCTCCAGGTAACGCGCGACCAGGGGCGTGGTGTAGCGGTTGAGGGGGTAGTCGAGCGCCGCCCGGGGCGGCACCCAGGCCCACTCGGCGATCTCCTCGTTGGGGGTGACCGTCTCGGTCGGGCTCTCGGCGAAGTAGTTGAAGAGCAGGAAGTGCATGGGCTTGTAGAAGTCGGGCGGGAAGACGGCCTCCTGAAAGAGCGCCCACTCCACGCCCGCGAGCTCGAGCCCCACCTCCTCGCGAAACTCGCGCAAGAGCGCGTCTTCGAGCCGCTCGCCCCACTCGACCTTGCCGCCGGGCACGCCCCACAGCCCCTTCCACTTCTCGGTGCGCACGATCAGCACGCGGCCGCTCGGACCCTGGACCAAAGCGCCTACCGTGGGGATGGGGTACTTGGGCGTGCCCTCCATATGCGAACAGTGTAGACCACCCCGGCGGCCAGCAGGGTAAGCCCCTGAAACGCCAGGAAGCCCTCGGGCCGCCCCAGCGCCAGCAGCAGACCCAGGATCGCGAACTGCGTGGTCCGGCCCAGGTTGGCCGGCAGCACGAGCAGCCACCGTGGGGGCGCCTTCTCCCCCAGCCGCGCCTCCAGCCGTCGCTCCGCTCCGCGGATCGCCCGGTCCTGCCAGCCGAAGAGGAGGTCGTAGACCCGTGCGAGCCACGCCTCCAGCCCAGGCCGCGCCAGAGGATCCCGCAGCGGACGCCCGGCGGCCAGCGCCTGCAGGTTGTGGTCGAGCGAGAGCACGAAGGTCATCGCCGCAAAGCCCAGCAGCGCTCCCGCGGCGCTGCCGGTGCGCAGGTAGAGGGCGTAGAACAACGCGACGTGCACGAGCAGGTCCACCTCGCTGTCGAGGTAGCGGCCCAGGAGGCTGACCTGCCGCCGCGCCCGCGCCAGCTGCCCGTCGGCGTTGTCGAGCACGGTGACGAGCTGCAAGAGCAGGGCGGCCGAAAGGTCCGCCCCACGCGCGAGCAGGACCGCGGCCAGAAGCCCCAGCAGACCGTGCGCCAGCACCAGGTGCTCCGGGCGCAGCGGCGTGCGCCAGAGGAGCCGCACCACCCCGTGCCCCAGCGGGCGAAAGACGAGCCGGTTCAACACCTCTTCCGCCGGGCGCGGCTTGAGCCCGTCGGCCAGCCGCGGCGCTTCAGCCACCCCCGGCCTCCACCCCGGTGGCCAGCAGGTAGACGCGGCCACGGTGGGCCCGCGCCCAGCCCGCGGCGGCGCGCGCCCCACCGGGCAGCTCCAGCGGCCCCCGGTGGGCGATCTCGGTAGCCCGAACCGCCGCGATGGGATGCTCGGGCGCGACCACGCTGCCGCGAGGCGGGGCGCCGGCCCCAAAGGCGAAGTAGACCACCAGCGGCCGCCCGCCGAAAACCGCAGCGAGCGCGTCCAGCCCCAGCGCACCCGCGAGCGCCACCGCGGCCGCCGGCTCGCTCACCCCAAAGCGCCCGGCCAGCTCCCAAAGGAGCCGCGGGTTGGGCCCGGCCTCCTTCAGCGCCCGCGCCACCGCGGCGCGCGGCAGCAGCATCTCGGCCGCCCCCAGGTTGCAAAGCCGCTCGAGCGCGCGCTCCAAAGCCGGCCCCTGGTAGGCCTCGTGCAGGTCGGAGAGCAGCTCGGCGTCCTGCTCGATGAGGTAGTGCATCACCTCGTGGGCCAGGGTGAAGCGCTGCCGCGCTGCGGGCTGCTCGGCGGCCGTGAGGA
>Ga0256832_1002588_pt1 | contig 12338 bp, 10 predicted proteins | sample 134614metaG_FD_190534 | JGI IMG/M metagenome (GOLD analysis project Ga0256832, IMG submission 190534) | Hydrothermal vent microbial communities from Lau Basin, Pacific Ocean - 134-614 | ecosystem: Environmental > Aquatic > Marine > Hydrothermal vents | place: Pacific Ocean: Lau Basin | collected... | reverse complement strand
GGCGAGAAACCGGAGGAGTTGCAATTCCGCGCCGTCGGCCCCACCGTGGGCAAGGAGGTGACCCGCACCGCCTTCATTGCGGTGATCATGGCCTCCCTGGTCATTCTGGGATTCATCATCTGGGCCTTCCGGCAAGTGGATCATCCCGTGCGTTATGGCGTCTCCGCCATCATCGCCATGGTCCACGATGTGCTGGTGGCGTCCGCGTTCTTCTCCCTCATGGGGTTCATTTCCGGCTGGGAAGTGGATGCGCTCTTCCTGACGGCGTTGCTCACGGTCATCGGCTTCTCGGTGCAGGACACCATCGTTGTGTTCGACCGCATTCGGGAGAACAGTCGCCGCCGCAAGGGCGAGTCCTTCGAGGTTATCGCCAATCGTTCTCTGCTGGAGACCATGCAGCGGTCCATCGCCACCCAGATCAACGCCATGTTCGTGATGATTGCGCTGCTGCTGTTCGGCGGCGTCACCATCCGTCAGTTCATCGCCACCATGTTCGTGGGGATGCTCAGCGGGACCTACTCCTCCATTTTTATCGCCACGCCCTTGCTGGTCTCATGGCACAACCATGAAGGCATTTTCGGATGGTTTGGCGGCAAGAAGAAGAAAGCGAAGGCCAAAAAGGCTTCCGCCTGATTGACCATGCAACGACAATGACCGGGCCTATTGCGCCCGGTTTTTCTTTGCGAACTGCTTTGAAAATAGCGTTGCGTTGGTTTGCAAAAATGACTTGGAGCCCCCGTTGGGCGAGTTTGCCACGGGCGTGATGCGTAATCCGTAATCCGTGAGGTCATTACGCATCACGCATTACGCATTACGTGCTTGGCTTCTCGCGCTGCCCTGGCCGCGCGGCGTTTTCATTCGTATCGGCGAGCTTCCGCTCGTGTCGCCTGTTCCACAAATCATGCTTGCACTGGTTCTGAAAGCCGGTCAACTCACCCTGCAAACCGACTATCCCTGCCCCACGCCCGCGGCGGGCGAGGCCCTGTTGCGGATGCGGTACGCCGGCATCTGCGGCACGGATCTGGCCCTGACCGCCGGCTACAAGGGGGGATTCGAGGGGGTGCTTGGACATGAGTATGTGGCCGAGGTGGTGGAAGCGCCCGGCCATGAGGATTGGATCGGGCGCAGAGTCGTGGGGGAGATCAACACCTACTGCGGGGAATGTGATCACTGTCGCCGCGGGCTGCTGACCCACTGCCAGCGCCGTCGCGTGTTGGGCATCATCGATTGGGATGGCGCGTTCGCCGACTATTTGCTAAGCCCCATCTATCTGCTCCATCCTGTCCCCGATAACGTCCCCGACGAGATGGCCGTCTTTGTGGAGCCGTTGGCCGCGGCCTATGCGGCCTTGCGCGACGTCCCGCCCGATGCAGGCGACCGGGTTATCGTTCTAGGGGATGGCCGGTTGGGCCAGCTCATCGCCCGGGTGTTCCAGGCGGAGGGGTATCATCCGCTGCTGGTCGGGCGTCATAGTCATAAACTGGCTCTCGCCGCGGACGCGGGCATCCGGGTGGCCGCGGAATTGCCCGCGGGCCAGGAATTCGACATCGCGGTGGACGCCACCGGCAATCCCCAGGCCATCGCTCAGCTTTTTGGCATCCTGCGCCCTCGCGGCGCGCTGATTCTGAAAACCACCAGCGCCTTTCCCTCCGAGATCGATCTGAGCCCGGTGGTGGTGAACGAATTGCGCATCATCGGCTCTCGCTGCGGGCCTTTCCCTCGCGCCATCCAGGCCCTGGCCCAGGGGCTCGTCGATCCCCGGCCCCTGATTACAGCGGTCTATCCCCTGGAGCGGGCGCTGGAAGCCTTCGATCACGCCCGTCAGCGCCAGAGTCTCAAAATTTTGCTTCGAAAATTAGGATCAGGGAACGCAGATGACGCAGATCGAAACGGATGAGCGCAGATAAAAACTGTGAAAATCATCTGCGCAAATCTGCGATGCGAAGCATCCGTGTCATCTGTGTTCTCATTTTCGTTCGTTCGGCGAGCTGTCGCTCGTGTCGCCTGCTTCGAAATGCGCGCGCCCAGCGGATTCATCCATCCATGGGTGGTGATGCTATAATCCTATCTTGCACTTCGACGCCTTCTCGCCATCTCGCCTTGTACTATCTCGCGACTCTTACAACCTTCATCGGAGTCGAAGAAGGGGCGCGGAGCGTGCGCAACGTTCGCGGCGAGGCCCTGTGAGCCGCTTAAACCGCAATCAACACTTCAAAAAAGGAGCAACAACCCATGAGAAATCGCTATAAGTTCGCTTTTCTGTTTCTGATCGTGACAGCCCTGGGCTTCGCACTGCTTGCCAATAGCGCCGGCGTCACGGTCAATGCCCAGGGATCCATTCCCGATGACGAATTGGCCTATATCGACGCGTCGGGATACATCAACATTGTGGATCCGGTCACGTCCTCGGGCGGAACGCCTTTCACCTGGCGTTCGCCCACAGGCGGCTATACCGACATGTCCACCATCGATGTGAACGGCGATGGCGTGGATGAGATCATCGCCATTGCTGGCGGAAGCGTGCGCCTGCTCACCCCCTACAATCCCGGCGGCGCGCTGCCCCAATTCAGCCAGACCCTTCCCGCCGGTTTTCGGTATGTCTCGGTGAGCGCGGGCGATTTCGTGCCGGGCGATGGCGGCCGCGATGAGATTCTGGTGCAACGCACCGACAATCGTAACAACAGCCCTTACAGCGTTCAGATCTACGACGGCAACGCGGACGGCACCTCCTGGCAACTGGTCTTCGACGAGCTGTATGGCGTGGACTGGATTCGGATGGTGGGCGGTGATGTGGACGGCCTGGAAGGCGACGAGCTGATCATGATCCGCAACGGCACCCAGCAGAATCGCGACAAGCGGCTCATGATTCGCAAATACGCCCCCACCGATCCCAACGGCCCCTGGATCACCCTCTACAATCACGTGTACAACTTCCCCTGGATCGACCTAGTCACGGGCAACACGCATCTGAACAACGGGGACATCGAGGAGATGGTTCTGAGCCGCAGCGGCGTGCTGGGCGAGCGTGACTCCTTCCTCGTGTTCCAGTACTACAACTACAACATTAGCAATGCGCCCGAGGGCGGCGGCAAATACTATCCTTACTGGCAGGATATCGGCATCGGCGACATCAACGCCAGCGGCGATGACGAGGTCTTCGTCATTCGCGATCCCGAGGTGCAGGGAGGCGTGTCGTTGCTGGGCCGCAACTGGGGGCCGGACGGCATGCCCGAATGGAAGCTGGCCCTGGGCCGCGATCTGAAACGCATCGAACTGGGGGATGTGGATGGCGATGGCAAGGACGAAATCGTCCTGGCCCAGTCGAGCTCCTACCGCATCTACTGGTCCCCCGACCTCAATTACAATCACAGCAACGACCAGTCGGTGAGCCTGCGCCAGCCGGTGGTCATCCAACTGGGCAATTACGACGGCACGGGCATCTCCACCGAGCCCCCGAAGATGGTGGTCTCCCCCACGTCGTTGGGATTCGAGATGACCCGAGGCGAGAGCGCGCCTCCTTCCCAGACCTTCCAGGTGACCAACGCGGGCGGCGGCATCCTCAACGTGCATGTGGACGCCCGCACCGTCAATGGCGGCGACTGGCTGGAGGTGACGCCTTTCGACGCGACCGCGCCCGCCACCTTCACTGTGCGGGTGAAGGACGTGGTGACCAGCATGAACCCCGGCACATATGACGCCAACATCACGGTGACCGGCACATCCTCCTCGGGCGAGGTGGAAGATGGCGAGCAGGTGGTGAAGGTGCGCCTCACCATTCGCCCCACCGGCCCGATGTTGGAAGTGACGCCCGATCGTTATGACTTCTCCATGAACTTCGGGGGCATTATTCCCTCGGCCGACCCCATCACCCTCCGCAATATCGGCGATGGCGGCGCGTTATTCTATCGCATCACCGTCACCACCAGCGACGGCAGCGATTGGCTGAAGTTGAGCAAATACTCGGGCTTCACCGATGACACGGTCGATGTCATCCTGGAGCCGCACAATCTGGGCCCGGGCGACTACACCGCGCTGATCACGATTACGGCCGACGATGCGGTCAGCGGCAGCCCCGCCACGATCCCTGTGACGCTGCATATCGAGGCTACGGGCATGGTGGTGACCCCGACCGAATTATACATGCTCGCCTTCAAGGGACAACCCACCCCCTTTGGGGAGATCCATGTCGATCAGGCTGCGCCCGGCTCGGGCGCCATCTCCTGGTACGCCTATGTGGTTCCCGCAGGCGACTGGTGGGATGATTTCGCACCGGCCTATGACGCTGGCGATCTCGAGTTCGTGAAGCGCACCGATCAGGGATTGGTCTTCCGCAATGCGGACGGTCAGGAGCGCGTCTTGCAATATGTGCCCTGGGTGCGTCTGGTGCCCGATCACGGCGTCACCCCGCGCATCATGCAGGTGGCGTTGGATGTGCCCAACGCGCCCGTGGGCGAGACCCGCGTCACCATCATCGTGGATGGCGGACCCGGCACGCCCAACCGTTTCCAGGGCGTGGATACGCGCATCGTGGTTGCGGCCGAGAACGGCGCATTGTGGCTGCCCGTGGTCATCAACCAGCAGTAACCAACCCCTTCGTCTGAACGTCACCCAGCCCTCGAAAGCCCTGGCGCTTTTGGGGCTTTTTGCCTCCGGACTTCCGGGAGGTGGACAAGCATTTTCGCTTGACCTGGCGCTTTTTGTTCGCCTCCTGGAAGTCAAAAGGCTCGAGGTCAAAAAGCGCTACAACCGCTGCGCCAGCCAGGGCAGCGTCTGCGCCACATCCCCGCGCAACAACACATCCGCCAGATGGTCGTAGGGCGTCATGCCCAGGGTGGCGATGATCAATTTGGAGCCGCTGCGCACGGCCAGCGCGGGCAGGTCCGCCGCGGGCATGACCTCCAGCGAAGAGCCCGCCACCAGCATAAGATCACTGTGCAGCGCGGCCTCCTGCGCCGCCACCACGATATCGTGGGGCAGCGCTTCGCCGAACAGCACGACCTTGGGCTTCATGACGCCGCCGCACTGGGGGCAGATGGGCAGTTCTCCCGATCGCAGGAAAGCTTCCAGATAGGGTGGACTCTCTCCTTCCCAGCCACACGTCAGACAGTGCACCTCGCGCACATGCCCGTGGATCTCCAGCACCCGTTGCGAGCCTGCGACCTGGTGGAGGCCGTCGATGTTCTGCGTAATGATGGCGTCGATGATCCCGCGGCGCTCCATCTCGGCCAGGGCGAGATGAGCGGGATTGGGACGGGCTTTGAGGATGTCCGCGGCCAGGGGTTGCAGCCATTTGTAAAACCGCTGGGGATGGTCGCGAAAAGCCCAAAGGCTGGCCACCTCGAAGGGATTGGTGAAACTCCACAACCCCGTCATGTCGGACCGGAAGTCGGGAATGCCGGAAGGGGTGGAGATGCCCGCACCCGTCAATACCACCACCCGCTTCGCTTCTTTCAGAAGCGCCAGGGCGCGCGCCAGGTCCTGCTGGATGGCGTGGAGGGATGGGGGCGAGGATCGACGGCGGAACATGGGAGGCGGACGGAAAGGGATTGTATTTGAAAAAACACGCTCATCTGGTGTAAACTTGGTCGCGTCTATTATACAATCACACTTTCCAGAATCAGCTATCTTTTCTTCAAGGAAATTCACTATGATCACTGAATGGGGTCGCCGCAACCTCAAGGTCATTTTTGAACCCATCGCCGGGGTTTTCCGGGCGCTGCACATCACGCCCAACGTGATTACACTGGCGGGTTTTTTACTCAACCTTGTGGTGGCGTATCTCATCGTCATCGATCAGGTGTTCTGGGCGGGCGTGGTTTTTCTCATCGCCGCGGTGGCGGACGCCATCGATGGCACGTTGGCCCGACAGTTGGACGTGCGCAACAAATTTGGCGCTTTCTGGGATAGCACCCTCGACCGGCTCAGCGAGTCCTTTGTGCTCATGGCCATGGGATATTATTTTGCTGTGAGGGGTGAAGTTTGGTCTGTGATGGCAGTTTTCCTGGCGTTGATCGCCAGTTTTCTGGTCAGTTACACCCGGGCCCGAGGCGAGGGGCTGGGCGTCGATGTGAAAGTGGGCATCGGCACCCGGGTGGAGCGGTTTATCGTAACCGCATTGGCGTTGCTGTTCAACAAGCTCCTCATCGGCCTGATTGTCATCATCGTGTTGGCCGGGATCACCGTGCTGCAACGCATGTGGGCGGTGTACAAGATCACCCACCAGATGGCGGCGGAGGAAGCCGCGGCGGAGGCGGCGAAAGAGGCTGGCAGCGTAGAAAATGGGTAGGGAGTCCGGAAATCGGCAAAACCAGAAGAATTGAAAAACCGGGAATGAGCGCCTTATCAGTGACATTTTAGCCCAGCGAGCTAAAAGTTACTCAGAGCTCACAGAGCTGCCTTGGAGCGTAACTGCTAACGTACTCGACTTTAGACCGCAAGAAGCCACGAAGGCTCGAAGTTTTACGAAGACACGAAGAAAAAATAAAGAAAAATGCGTCGTGCCTTCGTTTTTCTTCGTGTCTTCGTGGCAAAAAGTTGCAGCGCGACCTTAGTAGTTACCTTGGAGCTTCGCAGGGCTCACAGAGATTCATGGAGCATTTTCCTCTGTGCAACTCAGTGCTTCTTCTTGGTTCCAGCTTGTCCAGGTTAGGGGGTTCCAGAAATGGCTTCGGTGCGCGCTCTTTTTCTGGGGCGACCGCCGATTTGCCGTCCCGCAAATCCATCCCTCGCGGGGCGGTTTGCATAAACTCAGATAGTTGGTTATCATAATCCTGATTTTCGGCGCGCGCTGGATAGCGCGACAGCAAATCGAGGCGATCCAGGCGATTTCCTTCGACTGAGAGCGTTTCCCCCGTAACTTTTTCTCACGTCCCCCGTCTTGACTCACGAAAGCGTATTACCGCCAACGTTTTCCGCCTCGGAGGCGGCGCTGGTGGAGCGGGCTGCAGCACGAGACCCCGACGCCATCGCCAAACTCTATGATCTTTACGCGCCCAAAATTCAGAGCTTTATTTACCACCGCACCAGCGATCCTGTGGTGACAGAGGATTTGACGGCGCAAGTGTTCTTACGGGTGCTGGAGGCCATGCGGGGTGGAAAAGGTTGGCATACATCGTTTTCTGGCTGGATTTATCGCATCGCTCACAACCTCATTGTCGACTATTATCGCAAACGCAGTCAGGCCACCTACACGAATATCGACGACGCGCCCCATCTTCCCGCGGGTGATGGCGATCCCTACCGCGCCACCGCGGCGAAACTCGACCGGGACGCGCTTTTGCGCGCCATCAACCAGCTTACCGATGAGCAGGCCGAGGTCATTACCTTGCGCTTTTTAGAAGGCTACAGCATCGCTGAAGTCGCCAGGATGATGAATAAGTCCGAGGGCGCCATCAAGGCCTTGCAATTTCGCGGCATGGCCACCCTGCGTCGTCTATTGGAACAGCGATCATGAGCACCGACGAACGCCGCTTACACGATCTCTTCCAGGAGATGTTGGAAACCCGGGATGACTTCCAGACCGGGGAGTCCGACGCGAGCGAGACCGGCCTGGAAGACATGCTGTTCCTGGCCCGAGAATTGCAGACGCTGGGCCGCGCGTCCATGCCCGACGCCCAGGCGGCGTTGGCGCGGGCTCGGGAGCGGGTGTTGCAATCCCTGCCCGCGGCCCCGCCCCAGACCTCGCCGCAACCCCAGCCCCAACAGCGGATTCCCTTTTGGCAGCGATGGGGCGCGGTGATGGCTCCGGCCATGGCCTGGGCTCCGGCCACGCTGATAGCCTTCCTCGCCATGGTGATCCTGCTGGCGGTCAGCATCTCCGTCTCCGCCAGCGCCATGCCCGACAGCCCCTTCTACCCGGTCAAGCGCACGACCGAGAATGTGGCCTTGCACATGGCTCCGGCCGCCAAACGGGCCGTCATCGAGGCCGCGATTGCGCATCATCGGGCGGAGGAGATCGATTATCTCCAGGAAAAGGGCATTCGGGCCATCGTGCCGTCGTATGAGGGCGAGGTGCGCGGTTGTGTGGAGAATGTTTGTCAGATTGGCCCCTTCCAGGTGACGCTGCCGCCCGATGTGGCTGCGAAACTGCGGCCTGGCGATCGGGTGAAGGTCGATCTCGAAGTGCATCCTGGCAGGTTGATGGCGCTCTCGGTGGCTCCCGGAAAGACGCCTACGCCCACTTCCACCGTGCTGGTGGCCACCGAAAACCCCAATGTGCTCTCCCCTGGCGCCACGCTTGAATCCCGCCCCTTTGACACGCCCGCCGTGGTGCGGGTGACGCCCACAAAGAAGCCCGTTCACAAACCCACCCAACGCCCCACAAAGAAGCCCACCCGGGTCAGGACGAAAGCCACCGCGAAACCCACCCGCCAGAAGCCGCCCTCGGCCACGCCATCCCGTCCGCGCAAGGCCAGCACAGCCACCATGGCTCCCCTGCCGCCGCCTCAGGCGACGCCCACGCCCTCCCCGCGACCCACCATCGCGCCCACGGCGACGCCTGCGCCCACGCGGCCGCCCAAGGCCACGCCCCGAGCGACCCCCAGAACCAAACCCGGCATCGGCACAGCCACTCCCGTGCCGCGACGCTCGCGTGTGACGCCCAACCCCGAAAGCCGCGGCGATCAAATCCAGGCGAAGAAAGTGATTCGGGGCAGAATCAACCGCATCTACCGGCCGCGCGGTCGGGTTGTGTGGGTGGTTATTGGCCGTTATCGCGTGTATATGACCCAGAATACGAAGGTGGTTGGCAGGCTTGTAGTCGGTCGACAGGCGACCGCGCGCATCTATCAGAAGCGCGGACGGTGGTACGCCACGAAGATCACGGTGCGCAAGCCCTCCAGCGGCTCGGGGACGGCCCCTACGCCCACGCCCAGCGGCCGCAAGATCAAGCCCAAACGTCCAACGCCCACCCCCACGCCTCGCCCGGTGGGCACGCGTCCGCCTGTGCGTCGCCCCTAGCAGGCGAGCGGGCGAATGCGCCGAGGGGGGTGAGAGGGCGCGTGGTGATTATCTATCCGGCCTACTGGCCATCCGTGGATTTCTTTTGGGTGTGTCCTTTTTCGGTTGAAGCGTTGCACCGCTGTTCTCATCGACTAAAGTCGGACTCTTAAGGCCTGCGGCCAGTGGACGGCCTTCGCCGTCCCATGTTCCGGTCGACGGAGGTCGACCACGGGCGCGAAGCGCCTAAAACGCCCGAGTTCACTCGGCCAGGACGCTGATGCCAACTCATTTGGGACGCACCCATTTCTTTTGACGTGCGGAATTCATACGGGGCGGGATTTGACCAAAACCCTTCAAATCCATACAATTACATTTTGGCGCATCAGCGCGCCCAAAATTCGTCGCCCGATCTCCCATTGAACCGTGTTCGATAATCTTTCCGACAAACTCCAGGACGTATTCGACAACCTGGGCAAGAAGGGCCGTCTCACCGAGGCCGATGTCGACAGAGCCTTGCGGCAGGTGCGTCTCGCCCTGCTGGAGGCCGACGTCAACTACAAGGTGGTGAAGGACTTCATCGTCCGGGTGAAGGAACGCGCGGTGGGCGCGGACGTGATGCACAGTCTCTCGCCCGCGCAGCAGGTCATCAAGATCGTCCACGAAGAGCTGATCAACACCCTGGGCGAGGCCGCGCCCCTGAACCTCTCCGGCGCGCCGCCCCATGTGATCATGCTGGTCGGTCTCCAGGGGTCTGGTAAGACGACCACCGCGGGCAAGCTGGCCCGCCGTCTGCGCAAACAGGGCCGCCGTCCGCTGCTAGTCGCGGCCGACACCTACCGCCCCGCCGCGGTGAAACAGCTCGAAGTCCTGGGCGAGCAGTTGGATATTCCCGTGCACAGCGAGGGCGTCGAACCGCCCCCGCCCGAGATCGTGAATCGGGCGTTGAAGCGGGCCCGCCGCGAAGCCCGCGACGTGGTCATCATCGACACCGCGGGCCGGCTCACCATCGACGATCAGATGATGGATGAGCTGGTCAAAATCAAGGCCCTCTCCAAGCCGGATGAGGTGCTGTTGGTGGCGGATGCGATGACGGGCCAGGAGGCGGTGCGCGTCGCTTCCGATTTCCACGAGCGCGTGGGCCTGACCGGCATCATCCTCACCAAGATCGACGGCGACGCCCGCGGCGGCGCGGCCATCTCCATGCGATCGGTCACGGGCGTGCCCATCAAATTCGTGGGCGTCAGCGAGAAGCTGGACGGCCTGGAGCCCTTCTATCCCGACCGCATGGCCTCCCGCATCCTCGGCATGGGCGACGTGCTCACCATGATCGAGAAGGCCGAGGAGGTGATGGACAAAGAGGAAGCGGCCCGGATGGAGAAGAAGCTCCGTAAGGGCGAGTTCGATCTGGACGACTTCCTCAAGCAGATGCGCCAGATGCGCAAGATGGGCCCTATCACCAGCCTGCTGAGCATGATTCCCGGCATGGGCCAGATCGCCAAAGAGATCGATCCCGAGGCGACGGACAAGCAGCTCAAGCACATCGAAGCTATCATCAGCTCCATGACCCTGGAGGAGCGCCGCAATCCCCGCATCATCAACGCCAGCCGCAAACGTCGCATCGCCCGCGGCTCGGGCACAACGGTGCAGGAGGTCAATGAACTCCTCTCCCAATTCCGCCAGATGCAGCGTCTGATGAAGCAATTGCAGTCGGGCAAGCGCGGCGGCCTGGGAGGACTTCTCGGCGGCTTTGGCTTGTAAATTACCTACCTTATCCACCCGTTTTTCATAATCCCAAATCAATTCAGGAGTAAAATTCGATCCATGGTACGCATTCGACTACGTCGCACAGGAGCCAAGAAGCAGGCTTCTTATCGCATCGTGGTGGCCGACTCTCGGGCGCCCCGCGATGGTAAATTCATCGAGATCCTGGGCTGGTACAACCCCCGCACCGATCCGCCCACCTTCGAGATCAACAAAGAGCGCGCGGACTACTGGCTGAGCCAGGGGGCGCAACCCAGCGAAGCGGTGGCCCGTCTTCTGAAGAAGATGGAGACCGCTCAGCCCGAGAGCGCTGAGGCCGCTTGATCTCCCAGCCTCGACAATGCACGCTTCACGAACGCCGCCCCACCTCGGGGCGGCGCTTCTTCCCATTGAGGTTATCATGCAGGACGTGATTGCATACATCGCCCGTTCCCTGGTCGAAGAACCGGACAAAGTTCAAGTGGATTCCCATCGCGTGGGCAGCACCCTCTACGTGGACGTCACTGCCGCGCCCGGCGATGTGGGACGGCTCATTGGCCGCAAGGGGCGCACAGCCCAGGCCATTCGGGCTGTGGCCAAAGCCGCCGCCGCCCGCGAAGGTCTTCGCGTTGTGGTGGATATCGACTGAGCAGGCGTCCCCGAGCGATAGCCCGCCGATACGAACGAAAATCTCACGCAAAGACGCAAAGACCGCTAAGACAAGTTTGCAAGTCGCAGGCGGCAGGTGGCAAGTAGGGCCGCACAAGCTGACTTGCCACTTGCGACTTGCCACCTGCAAACCATACTTTGCTTCTTTCCCTCTGCGCCTTAGCGACTTGGCGTGAGATCGATTTTTCAAAGCAGCCTATGACCCGACGACGAGAAGCGATCATGGCCGTGGGACGGATTGTGGGAGCTCACGGCATCCGTGGCGAGATCAAAGTCAAACAACTGACCGATTTCCCCGAACGCTTCGCGCCCGGCTCCCGCCTCTATGTGGGTGAGGAGGCGTTCCAGCGGGAGGTGATCGCGTCGCGTCCGCACCGCGGGATGCTTTTGGTCAAGCTGTCGGGGCTGAGCGACCGCAACGCAGTGGAGCATCTGCGGGGCAAATACCTCTTCATCGACCGGGAAGAGGCCATGGAACTGGAAGAAGATGCGTATTACGAGGATGAGCTCGTCGGCCTGACCGTGGAAACGATGGAGGGGGAGCTTTTGGGTGAGCTCATGGAGATCATGTGGACCGGGGCCAATGAAGTCTACATTGTGCAAGGCCCGCGCGGCGAGGCGCTGATTCCCGCCATCGCTCAGGTGGTGCAGGAGGTGGACCTGGAAGCGGGGGTGATGCGTGTGAAGCTGTTGCCCGGGCTCGTGGATTGGGAGTAAGACGTTGAGCCATCTGCAAACGCGCATCCAGGAGAACGACAGGCTCCGCCTGGGGCTCTTCATGGGCGCGGGGATCGCAATCGTTTTGTTGCTGCTGGCGGGCGCGTTGCTCATCCGGGCGGCGCTTTCGCCCGCGCGCCGGGCCGGGGACATTGCGCCCGCGGGCCCCGACGAGTTCCTCATTCTCATCGCGCCCTTCCGACATGATGGCGGGGAGGCGTATGATTTCGGGATGGAGCTGGCCAATGACCTGCGGCAAACGCCTCACGTGC
>Ga0256832_1002587_pt1 | contig 12342 bp, 10 predicted proteins | sample 134614metaG_FD_190534 | JGI IMG/M metagenome (GOLD analysis project Ga0256832, IMG submission 190534) | Hydrothermal vent microbial communities from Lau Basin, Pacific Ocean - 134-614 | ecosystem: Environmental > Aquatic > Marine > Hydrothermal vents | place: Pacific Ocean: Lau Basin | collected... | reverse complement strand
TATTGTTGATAGTGTTGCCCTTCTTCCGTTTATGTAGTAGATGTTTTTTCCGTTTTTTAGCTCCCTTGCAAATATAAGTGTTCCTTCCTCAGAATAAGGGTTGCTGACATTTTCAAAAACTATCTCAACAAAATCCCCTTCAGAATGTTTTCCTTTTTTTCCAAAAACAAATGACAGGGCATCAACAATCAGGGATTTTCCTACTCCCGTTTCTCCTGTAAAAATGTTCAGACCTTTTCCAAGCTCAATGTCTATATCTTCAAGATAAAGGAACTTTTCTATTCTAATTCTTGAAAGCATTTTACCCTTTTCCTTTTATGAAACTTTCGTCTGATCTATTAAAAACTATAATAATCTTTCTGTGTTGCAATGGGATCAAATAGTATATAAGATATTTTTGATTTTTTCTGAGGAGAAACAGTTGAAAAAGATAAAGGTTAATATAGACGGGGAAGAAGTTATAGTTCCTGAGGGAACTACAGTCTTAGAGGCTATAAAAAAACTCAACAAATTAGTGCCAACATTCTGTTATCACCCTAAACTTCCCGTGTTTGGCGGGTGCAGGATCTGTCTTGTTTATGACAAAAAATGGAAAAGAAATATAATAGCCTGTGCAACCCCCGTTTATGAAGGTATGGAGATTGAAACACAGAATGAAAAGGTGATGAATGAGAGGAAGTTTATACTGGAGATGCTGTTCACAAGACACCCCCTTGACTGTCCTGTGTGCGATAAAGCAGGGGAGTGCGATCTGCAGAACTGGGGAACATACTACGGACCCCAAAAAAATCTATCAACGATTACACCATTTGAAAAGATAAGACCTGAGGAAGACTGGAAAAGCGATTATTTTGAGTTTGTTTCAAACAGGTGTGTTCTATGCCTCAGATGTGTTAGCGTGTGCAAAAATGTTGTTGGGGCAGATACTTTATTTCAGGAAGAAAGAGGCTTTGAGATAGTTATATCCCCAGACAGAAAGCCTATGGATCAGGTAAGCAGTTGTGAAGCCTGCGGTCTGTGTGTTGATGTCTGTCCTGTGGGGGCTATTCTTTTTAAGCCTTTCAAATATACAGCAAGGGCATGGCTTTTAAGGGAAACAGTATCCCACTGCGGAATGTGTTCTCTGCAGTGCCCTGTTGCTGTTGATCACGACGGCAAAGATATCTATAGGGTCAGATCAACCTCAGATCTGAAAATATGTGCAGGGGCATACCTTGGTTATGACATATACAGAAAAAACAGGCTTACTACAGCTATGGAAAACGGTAAGCCTGCAGACCCAGATAGTGTTATAAAAAAGCTATCCGGTATAATTTCAGAAAAACCTGAAGAAACGGCTGTAATACTCTCCCCTTACTCGGGAAATGAGACGATAGAAGCAGTAAAAGACCTCCAGAAAAAAATCCCTGTAGCTATAACATCAACTGTTGCAACAACAGTTCTTCCTGTGGTAGAGGGATTTAATTCTGAGGCTGGAAGTTATCATTTATTAGATGAAGATAAGATACTGCAGGCAGAAAAGATAATCATAATCGGAAATGACCCTTCAGACACTAATCCCGTTATCTCTTATCTATTTCACAAAAACTACTATGAAGGTTTCACTGTTGGCAAAGACAAAAAGATAATATACATAGGTAAAAGTTTAGGTCATACAAAAAAGTTCAATCCTGAAGTTATACCGGAAGATCCGGAAGATCTAACATTTGAAAAAATAAAAGGCTTAAACCCTGATGAGAATACCGTTGTTATTTATTCAACAACAACATTAAAAGGTCAGAAGGCTTACAAACTTGGAAAGCTCCTTGGGCTTGTAAAAAAAGAAACAGGATCAAAAATACTGATACTTCCACAGGAAACAAACGGATTTGGTCTTATTAACAACATTCAGCTTGAGTATCTTCCTGATGTTTTGAAAAAGATAAAAAATGGAATGATAAAAAATCTTATTCTCATAGGTGAGGACATAGTGGATCACATCACAGATCAGGAGCTTCAGGAGATATTCCTCAAAATTGAAAATTCAGCTGTGATAACACCTTTCTCAGACGGTCTCGCCCTTTCGTGCAGTATGGCTTTAGGGACAACTATCTGGCTTGAAGACGAAAGAACAACAGAGGGTTTTTCAGGCATTGTGAAAACAAAAAAGGCTGTAAACGGTGCGATGACTGAGGAAGATATAATCAGGAGAATAACAGAAAAGATAAAAGAAGTCCCTGAAATCTCTGAAGGAAAAAAAGAGATAACAGAATTTTATGACTACGAAGGATTTGATTATCCCTACATCTCACTGTGGGATTTTGGATATTTAGGAAGAAGGTCTGATAACCTAATGAACTACAGATTTAAAAGGGAGTCAATGGTAGAGGTAAAAGATGAACATTAAGATGGGTATTGCAAAAGCAGGAATAAAACCCTCTGGAGATTACGACATACTCGTTTTAAAATTCAGACCTTCTGTTTACAGCCTTGTCCTAACACAGAACAGCCTTGCAGCTGCACCTGTCGTTTACGACAGAATGGTATCCAAGATGACTGACAGGATCTCTGCTGTCGTCGTTAACAGCGGAAATGCAAATGCTGCAACAGGTAAGGAAGGACTTCAAAATGCACAGAAGATGGCTGAGATAGTTGAGAAATGTTTGGATCTGGGAAATAATCAGGCTTTTGTTTTTTCAACAGGTGTTATAGGTGTTCAGCTTCCTATGGAAAAGGTAGAAAAAGGAATAAAAGACGCCTGCCAAAACCTTACTGATCTTGATCTTGAAAAGGCAGCAAAAGCTATATCAACCACAGACTCATTCCCTAAGTATTACTCATACGAGGGAAGTATAGACGGTAAAACATTCAGGATACTGGGAATAGCAAAAGGTGCAGGCATGATCCATCCTAACATGGCAACAATGCTTTCTTACATTTTTACAGATGTAAAGATTGAAAAAAGCCTTTTAGACAAAATTACAAAGGTTGTGACAGATAGAAGTTTTAACTCTATAGATGTTGACGGCTGTGAAAGTACAAATGACAGTTTTCTTGTTGTTGCAACAGGAGAAACAGATCTTAAGATAAATGAAAAAAACAAAATAGAATTTGCAAAATCCCTTCTCCATGTTGCCGTGGAGCTTGCAAAAATGATAGTAAAAGATGGGGAAGGAGCAACAAAGCTTATACAGATAAATATTCACAACGGATCAACAAAAGAGGAGGCAAAAAAGGTAGGGGAAGCGATAGCACTGTCAAACCTTTTCAAAACAGCCATGTTCGGAAATGACCCAAACTGGGGAAGGATACTTTCTGCCGTTGGACAGCTACATTTAGACATTGATTTTTCAAGGGTAAAGCTTTACATAGGTGATTTTCTTATATACAGCGGACAGCCGGTTGATTACGACAGGGAAAAGGCTGTTCAGTATCTGAAAAATAACAAAGAGATAACGATAGATCTGTTTTTAGAAAGGGGCGACTCAGACTGGACTTACTACACCTGTGATCTAACATACAGATATGTTGAGATAAATGCAGAATACACCACCTGATCTGTCAGAATGTTAAAATAAATATTGCCCTAAAGAAATTTTGTTTATATATTTACTTATTAGTAATCATTACTGATAAGAATGGAGGCTGTTATGGATAAATTGATCATATTTGATACAACTCTGAGAGATGGAGAGCAGGCTCCCGGTTTTTCCATGACTGTGGAAGAAAAGGTTACGATGGCTCAACAGCTTGAGAGACTGGGTGTTGATGTTATAGAGGCAGGTTTTGCTGCTGCCTCTGTTGGAGATTTTGAGGCTGTTAACTCAGTTGCAGAGATAATAAAAAACTCAACAGTCTGCTCACTTGCAAGGGCTCTTGAATCTGATATTGAAAAGGCAGGAGAAGCCCTTGCCCCTGCAGAAAGAAAGAGGATACACACATTTATAGCAACATCACCTATACATATGAAGTACAAGCTGAAGATGACCCCCGATCAGGTCGTTGAAAGGGCTGTTTCTGCGGTCAGATTTGCAAGAAATTTTACAGATGATGTTGAGTTTTCTGCAGAAGATGCATTCAGATCAGACAGGGATTTTTTGTTCAGAGTTTTTGAAGCCGTAATAGATGCAGGTGCAAAAACGATAAATGTGCCTGATACCGTCGGTTATGCAATACCTGAAGAGTTCGGCAAACTCATATCAGACATAAGGAACAATGTGCCAAACATAGATAAGGCTGTAATATCTGTCCACTGCCATAATGATCTGGGTCTTGCTGTTGCAAACTCCCTTTCTGCCGTTAAAAACGGTGCGAGACAGGCACATGTAACCATAAACGGTATCGGTGAGAGGGCAGGTAATGCTGCCCTTGAAGAGGTTGTTATGGCTATAAAGGTAAGGAAAGATTACTTCAATGATGTTAAAACAGATATAAACACAAAAGAGATATACAAAACAAGCAGACTTCTGTGCAGGATTACAGGTAGCTTTGTCCAGCCTAATAAGGCGATTGTTGGGGACAACGCCTTTGCCCATGAGGCAGGAATTCATCAGCATGGAATTCTTGCCCACAGGGAGACATACGAGATAATGAGGGCTGAAGACGTTGGCGTTCCGGAATCCAAGATAGTTCTTGGTAAGCATTCAGGAAGGCACGCATTTAAAGCAAGGCTTGAGGAACTTGGCTACAAAAACCTTTCTGAAAGTGAGATAACGATGCTTTTTGAAAAGTTCAAAGCCCTTGCCGACAAAAAGAAAGAGGTTTTTGATGAGGATATTGAGGCTCTGATATTAGATGAGCTGTTCAAAAGTTATGAAGAGGTAAAACTGATATACTTCCATGTTTTGAGCGGTAACAGTGCCATTCCTTCATCAACGGTAAAAATAGAAAAAGATGGTCAGCAGATAGTAGCAACATCTTCAGGAGACGGACCGATTGACAGTGCTTTAAAGGCTCTTGAGAAAGCATTAGGCATAACAGGAAGGCTGAAAGATTACACAATAAGATCCCTCAGTGCAGGAAAAGACGCTATGGGGGAAGTAAGGGTTGTTGTTGATTTTGACGGAACAATAAGCTCAGGAAGGGGAACTTCAACAGACATAATTGAGGCAAGCGTAAAAGCCTATCTTGATGCTTACAACAGATATCTGGCAAGGAAAACATTTATTGAGAAAAGGATAAATGAAGGAATATAAGGAGGGATAGTTGAAAGGAAAGCTTTTTCTTATACTGGTTGTTTTAGCAGCAGCTGCAGGAGGTTATTTTTATTACACAGGGGTTGTAAACTTTAATGAACCTAAGGTTATATTTGAGGAGAAACCCCAATTTATAGGTGCAGATACACATTTGAGATTTAAGGTTGTGGACGACAGACCCGGAATTAACAAGGTTCAGATCTTTGTGATCCAGAACAGGAATATAAAGATACATGAAGACCTTGAGTTTCCTGAAGGGCTAAAAGAGAAGGAGTACGATCTCAAAATAGATGCAAGAAAGTTAGGGCTTGTTGAGGGAAAGGCAAAAATATCAATAGTAGCTGAAGATTCTTCCCTTCTTAAAAACAAAAAGATTATCAGCTACGATGTTAAGGTTGACCTTACCCCTCCAACCTTAAGCGTCCTTTCATCACCGGCAGGCATTATGAATGGAGGAACAGGTTTTGTTTTTTACAGAACATCTTCAGATGTTGTTAAAACAGGGGTAAAAGTTGGAAACCTTGAGTTTAGATGCTTCAACGGTATTGTAGAGAACAAAAATATTTACGGTTGTGCCTTTCCATACCCTTACTACTGGAACAGAAAAAAATCAATAGTTGTGTTTGCGATTGATAAAGCAGGAAACAAAACATCTCACGCTATCATGTATTACTTTAAGAAAAAAAGATATAAAAGGTCTGTGATAAACCTGTCAGACGAATTTATAGAAACTAAGGTCAGACCACTTTCTGATAAGGACATTCAGGATCCTGTTGAGCTTTTTAAATATGTCAATGTTCAATTGAGAAAGAAAAATGAAGACCTGATACACAAAATTACATCAGATGTGACAATAAAAGAGCCTCTTTTTAGAAAAAACTTCCTTCAACTGAAAAATTCGCAAATGCTTGGTGGGTTTGCAGATTACAGAAAATATAGATACAAAGGAAGACTGATAAAAGGGGCTGACGCGTACCACAAAGGAATGGATTTCGCTTCCATAAAAAATGCTCCAGTGCAGGCTGCAGAGGACGGAAAGGTTGTTTTTACAGGTTTTATCGGAATCTACGGTAATTCTGTGATTATTGAGCACGGAATGGGAGTTTTCACCCTGTACTCACACCTTGCTGAGATACATGTAAACAAGGGAGATGAGGTAACAAGGGGAACAGAGATAGGGCTTACAGACACAACAGGGCTTGCTGTAGGTGATCACTTACACTTTGGTGTTCTGGTGCAGGGGCTTGAGGTTCACCCTATAGAATGGCTTGACAGAAGATGGATCAAAACAAGGTTTCTTGATGAATATAAAAGGATAAAAAATCTGTATGGAGGTCAGTAGATGAAATTTTTTATTGATACTGCAGACATTAATGAGATTAGGGCTGCAAACGAACTGAAAATACTTGACGGTGTAACCACTAATCCAACACTCATTGCCAAAACAGGAAGACCGTTTATGGAGGTTGTGAAGGAAATACTTGAGGAAATTCCGGACAAACCTGTATCTTTAGAGGTTGCAAGTACAGACTATGAAGGAATGGTAAAAGAAGGGGAGATGCTTGCACAGCTTGGGAAGAATGTTGTTATAAAAATACCTATTACTATTGATGGACTAAAAGCTGTCAAATACTTTGAGTACAAAGGTATAAAAACCAACGTTACGCTTGTATTCTCCCCTGCACAGGCACTTCTTGCCATGAAAGCCGGAGCATCTTACATATCCCCGTTTGTAGGAAGGCTTGACGATATTGGCCACACAGGTATGGAACTTATATCCCAGATAAGGACTATAATTGACAACTACGGCTTTAACACTGAGATTATTGTGGCAAGTGTTAGAAATCCAATGCATGTTATTGAATCTGCATTGATAGGGGCTGATATTGCTACAATTCCATACAAGGTTATATCACAGCTTGTTAAACATCCATTAACAGATATAGGACTTGAAAGATTTTTAAAAGACTGGGAGTCTGTCCCTGAAAAACCTTTTTAAAATGAAGTACAGAAAAAAAGGAATAAAAAAAGAACACCATATTATAGAAGATGGGGAAGAGATCCTTCAGGATCTTATAAAAAAAGGGCTTGTTAAATCTATCATTCCCGGAAGAATAAAAACAACACCAAAGGGTCAGCCAGGAAACATAAGGCTGACCTTCCAGTATGAAACAAATTCAGGTGCCAAACTTCTCCTGAAAAAAGGTTCAACAGTCCAGGAAGTCTTTGTGGTAACCTCTGACACAGAAAGATTAAAAGATTATCTAAGTAGAAAATATCCAAAAAGTTAAAGTTTTCAGAGACTTTTTCCGAAATCATTGATAAATAAGAAGTTTCAGGCTTTATAATAGGTTAATAACAACCCTTTTGTTATATTAAATATTTCAGATTTTATCACATATGTTCTGAATTTCAAAAAATTTTTTTTCTTATTTTTCATCATGAATCCCATTATAATAGTCCCTACACAAAATAAGAGGGGTGAAATAATTGGACATCTGGGGTTCAATACTTTCCTCTATCTCAAGGAGGGTGGATAGATCAACCCTTAACCTTCTCAAAGGAATACAGAAAGCAGAATACAGGAACGGACAGCTCTACATCTCAACCCCAGATGTTGTGTACAAAGAATGGTTAGAGACAAACCTGCTTGATGAGATAAGAGAGTCTGCTGTAGATCTTTTAGGTGACAACCTTGAGGTACACATACTCTCATCAGATCAGGAACAGGTTGAACGGGAAATTAAAAGCACAGAAAAGAAAACCCCTTACAGGCTTACAAACCTTAATCCAAAATTCACATTTTCAAACCTGATTATAGGAAACTGCAACAAGATAGCCTATCAGGCATGCATCTGTGTAGCTGACAACTTAGGCAGTATATACAATCCTCTGTTTATATACGGGGGTGTAGGGCTTGGGAAAACCCACCTTTTACACGCAACAGCACATCAGGTTCTGTCTAAAAATCCAAAAGCAAACATCATATATACAACAGCAGACACATTTATGTCAGAGCTTATTTATTATCTGAGGAACGGATCTATACTTGAGTTTAGAAAAAGATACAGAGATGTTGATCTTCTTCTTATTGATGATGTCCAGTTTCTGCAGGGAAAGGAAAGGACACAGATTGAGCTTTACCACATATTTAATGCCCTTCATCTGATAGGAAAGCAGGTCATACTTTCCTCAGATACTCCCCCTAAAAATCTGAAAGGTCTTCAGGAAAGGTTAAGAAGCAGGTTCGCAAGCGGGCTTGTTGTTGAGGTAAAAGCTCCTGATCTTCAGACAAAACTCTCAATAATCAGGAAAAAATCTAAAGAGATGGGGATATACCTTCCTTCAGATGTATGCCTGCTGATAGCCAAGACTGTTAATTCCAATGTTAGAGAGCTTGAAGGCTCACTTAACAAACTTAAAGCTTACAGCGACCTTATGGGAAGAAGCATAACCCTTGATATGGCAAGGGAGGTTCTGAAGGATCTTTTTGAGCTTAAAGAGATGGAAACCTCCCTTTCTATTGAAAAGATACAGAAAGAAGTTTCAAGCTACTTTGGGGTTAACATAAATGAGATACTGGGAAATTCCAGAAAGAAGAAGGTTGCGATGGCAAGACAGATAGCCATGTATCTCTCAAGATACCTTACAGATAAAACACTTAATGAGATATCAAAAGCCTTTAAGAAAAAAGACCACACAACAGTTTTAAACGCTATAGAAAAGGTTGAAAAAACTATGGAAAAGGACAGAAAATTTAAGCTGACAGTTGAGTTTCTAAGGGATAAAATACTAACTTCTTAAAATAAACTTTTCTTCCCGCAGAATAAATTTCCTGTTGCTATAAATAAAATGTGTTTGTCAATATTGATAACATCAACGGTGTAATATTCTACCCCGTAGTAATCATACTTTTTACAAAAAACCCTTCCTTCTAACTCAAACTCTTTCATCATCTTTTTTGCTATCTCAATGTATGTAGATGAGTATTCTCCATTTATCTCAAAGAAATCTCTAAAAAAAGAAACAGTAAAATACTCATATTTGACTTTCTTTATATAAAACGGCAGATACTCAGAGGCACTTCCTTTAAAAAAACCTATTTCCTCAGGTTCACCGGCAAAAACTGAAAAAAAGGGAAAAAGAAACAAGCTAAAGATTAGCTTTTTCATTATCCCCCTCCTTAAAGTTTATTACCTTTTTGTGTACCTTCTTAAAAACCTTCTTTTTTGATTTTTTGTTTCTATACCTTTTTCAGAAAGATTCACAAGATTTATGTCAGCTTTTGTTTTTCGCTGGATCTGCCTGAGGATATGATCTTCTGAAGGGTTCATTATGGATATTGCTGTTCCTTCTTTTCCTGCCCTTCCTGTTCTACCAATTCTGTGGATATAGCTTTCAACATCTTTTGGAAGTGAGTAGTTCATAACAAGGTCAACACCTTTTATATCAAGACCTCTTGCAGCAACATCTGTTGCAACAAGTATCTGGAGCTGATTTCTTCGAAAACTTCTTAGAACTTTCTCCCTTTTAGCCTGTGAAAAATCCCCGTGTATAGCATCAGCATTAAAACCTCTTTTTTTCAGCTCACTGGCAAGCTGGTCAGCACCTTTTTTTGTTTCTGTGAACACTATCGTCTTGGTATCCCCATATTCTTTCAGGCTTTCTGTAAGTTTTTCTAACTGTTTGCTCTGATCAACTCTGTAAACGATCTGCTTTATCCTGTCTACCGTTACCTCTTCAGGTTTTATCCTGATAGTCTCATAATCTGGATTTAAGAACTCCTCTGCAAGCCTTTTTATTGCAGGGGGCATAGTTGCAGAGAACATAAGTGTTTGCTTGTTTTGGGGCGTTTTGCTGAAGATAAACTCTATATCCTCTATAAATCCCATCTCAAGCATTCTGTCAGCTTCATCAAGGACAAAGATCTCAACATTTGAAAGATCAAGAACCTTTCTTTCAATAAGATCCTTTACCCTTCCCGGTGTTCCAACAACAACCACATCTTTTCCTTTTTTCAGAAAATCTATCTGGTGTTTTATTGATTTTCCACCGTAAATGGCTAAAGCAAAGATCCTTTTTTCCCTTCCCAGATCTTTGATCTCTTTTGTTACCTGAATGGCAAGCTCCCTTGTTGGAACTAAAACCAGCGCCTGAATTTTTCTTGCCTTTGGGTTGACCTTTTCAACGATCGGAATTCCAAATGCTGCTGTTTTTCCTGTTCCTGTCTGTGCCTGAGCAATAAGGTCTTTACCTGAGAGAACAACAGGTATAGCCTTTTCCTGAACCTCTGTAGGATTTTTAAAACCCAATCTCTCAATGGATTTTAATGTTTTGTGTGAGATCTGAAGATCCCTAAAACTGAGTTTTGACATACTTCCTCCTGATTTTTAAAAGAAAGAAAGATTTAACCGTCTGATTTTCCCTTGATAAGAGGTTTATTGTAAATCCCTCTTTCTTTTTATTTTTTTACGGTAATAGTATATAACATTTAAAAATAAAAACAAGGATTTTATGAGATCTTTTTCAGAATGTACAGAAACTCCCTCTCCTGCTCCTCAAGTGTAGATCTTATCATCTTTATATTTTTTTCGTATTCAGGAATGTAGTACTTTTCAAGGGCATTAACCCTTATTACCGTTTTTCTCAGCTCATCTGCAAGCTTCCATGCTTTTATCTCAACTCTGCTCAGCTCAAGGATAAGTTGTAGGACTTCTAAAAAGGACTGTCTTGCAACATCTATAAACAAACTTTCAGAGACACTGCTGATAGGAAATTTGTCGGTTTTCACCTTGAACTTAACATCTGGAACGGGAATTCCCATAAATGTTTTCTGATACACATACAGTTCTCCTTTAAAGTTAGTTAACCGAGATTCTTTAAGGACGCTGTCCTTTCCGGCTTCCATGTAAGCCTTCACAAGAAGGTTGTAGCTTTTTACCACCGCCTCATTTAACCTTTTCCTGAGGCTTTCAACATCATCAAGAATGCCCAGTATCTCTTTCAAAAGTATATCCCTTTTCTGCTGGAGTATGTCTCTGCCGTCTTTTATGGTCTGGAGTTCATTTTTAAGCTGGATTAATGCTGTTTTACTTGGGGGAACCTTCATTTTTCCCTCTTATGTAGGTTTTAATATCTTCCTCTTTCAGTCTTGTAAGCTCTTCTTCAGGAAGCTCTCTCAAAAGTTTCCAGCCTATTTTTAGCGTTTCCTCAAGTGATCTGTCCTCATACCTGTCCTGTGATAAAAATCTTTTTTCAAAATTTCTGCCAAAATGCAGGTAGATCTTTTCTGTGGAACTTATCTCCCCTTCACCAACAATTGAGGCAAGCATCTCAATCTTTTTAGCCTTTGCATAAGCAGAGTAAAGTTGGTGAGACCATCGCCTGTGAAGGTCTGTAATGCCTCTGTTCATAAGCCTTGAAAGGGAAGGCAGAACATTTATAGGAGGGTATATCCCTTTCTGGTGAAGGGTTCTGTCAAGAACGATCTGACCCTCGGTTATGTATCCTGTCAGATCCGGTATAGGGTGTGTAATGTCATCATCTGGCATCGTCAAAACAGGAAGCTGTGTTATTGATCCTTCCTTTCCTTCAATTATCCCTGCCCTCTCATAAATCGTGGCAAGATCAGAATACATGTAGCCTGGATATCCTTTTCTGCTTGGTATCTCTCCCCTTTTTGATGAAACATCTCTCAAGGCATCACAGTAATTTGTCATATCGTAAAGTACAACAACAACATCGTACCCCTTTTCAAAAGCCATGAACTCTGAAAATGTTAATGCTGATCTTACAGCTATAAGGCGGTTAACTGGAGGCTCCCCTGCAAGGCTCATAAACACAGCAGTACTTTGAAAGTTTCCTCCGGAAATTATCTCATTTATAAGAAAATCAGCATTTTCGTATCTTATCCCTACAGCAGCAAAAACTGTTGCGCTTTTTTTCTCAGAAGCTTTTATCTGCCTGACTATCTGTGCAACAAGCTGATCTGTAGGAACACCTGAAACAGCAAAAACAGGAAGTTTCTGTCCTTTTACAAGAGAGTTAAGACCGTCTATTGCAGATATTCCTGTGTGTACAAAATCCCTCGGGTAATCCCTCTTAGCCGGATTGTAAGCATAACCTGTTATCTCGGCATATTTTGAGACGGCGATCTCTCCTAAATCAT
>Ga0256832_1002586_pt1 | contig 12345 bp, 12 predicted proteins | sample 134614metaG_FD_190534 | JGI IMG/M metagenome (GOLD analysis project Ga0256832, IMG submission 190534) | Hydrothermal vent microbial communities from Lau Basin, Pacific Ocean - 134-614 | ecosystem: Environmental > Aquatic > Marine > Hydrothermal vents | place: Pacific Ocean: Lau Basin | collected... | reverse complement strand
AAGGACAGGTTCCAGCCCCTTCCCAGGAAGTTGGGCTGGCGAATGGATGCGTTCACGAAGAAGCCTTCCAGCTGGCTATAGCTGGCACCGCCTCCGAACTGGCCCGTGGGCTTCTCCTCCACCTTTACCACCAGGTCCACCTGCGAGGAGTCTTCTGCGACGGGCTTGAAGTCTATCCCTATGTTCTGGAAGAAGTTCAGATAATATAGATTCCTGTAAGAGAGCATGAGCTTGCTTCTGTTGAAATAATCGCCGGGAAACACGAACAGCTCCCTCCTTATGACCTCCTCCCATGTCTTTCGGTTGTTCACAATATCGATTTTGCGTATCTTTACCTTCCAGTTTTCCTTTATGTGAAACGTTATATCGATGATGGAATCCCTTTCCTTTTCCTCCGGCATAACCTGCACGTAGAGGTATCCGCTATCCGCATACAGGCCACTTATATTCTGGAGGCTCTGCATCAGGCGACTGCGGGAATAGGCATTGGGGTCGTAGGGGAACTTCAGGATGAATTTGTATTTTGCGGATGTTAGAATGTCCGGTTTCTTCTTTATGACCACCTGTTCTTTCAACACCGTATCCGAAAACTTTTCATTCCCCTCGAATGCTACTTCTCCGAAGTACTTTTTGGGACCTTCGGTTATGAATATCTTTATCGTGGCAAGGTATTTCTCGTTATCGTAGAGTATGCGAAAACTATCCACCTTCGCCCGGGGAAATCCGTTGTCGTGGTAGAAGTTCTCTATGTTCTCAAGGTCCTTCTTCAGTTTGTCCATGGAGAGCCATCCGCCCCGTATGATTTTCCTCCAGAAATTTACCTCTTTGTTGGATATTATGGCTTTTAATGTGTGGTCCGGAACATGATTGTTTCCGAAGAAGACGATTTTCCCCACCTTGTATTTCTCCCCCACGTTTCCCTTCACCACAACCCTTACCCCGGCGACGCCTGCGGGGATGGTTTTTAGATTAAGCTCTGTATTCACATATCCAGCCTTCTCGTAAAAGGAAAGAAGTTCCTTTTTCAACTTAAACAGATTGTATGGAGTTGCCGGAAGTCCCTTGTAGAATTTGAGGAGGCTGTCGTTCAGCTCCTTTTCGTTCACCTTCTTTATTTCGAAATCGAATCCCACTATCGTGGGAACATCCACCGCCTTTATGAGAAGGTCTATGGTGTCCTTTCTCCTGTCGGAATAGACCAGAAGTGTGTCCAGAAAACCTGCCCTGTAGAAGTTGTATATGTACGTTCTGAACATGAGTGAGGAAAATGGCTTTCCCGGATAGGCTTTTAGATAGCTCTGGGCGGTTTCTTTCGGTCTGTATTTGAGTCCCTCCACGTCCACATTTCCGATGACCTGGGCTGTTATCAGGATTAACATGAATGCTGACAATTATAATGTGGGCAGTGGCGGTTAAACTTTTCAAATGGTCGAATTTCTCTATGCTCTACTGGCTTCTCTCCTGTGGGGTTTTGCATTTTCCGGCATCGTTAACTTCTGGTATGGTATTTTCTTCGCTGCTTCTGTTCTCGTTTTTATCTCTTTTCTGGATGGTGAAATATTCTCCTGTTTTCGTCTTAAATGGAGCCATATAATCCTGGGTTTTGTGTCTGGAGTCCTGCTCTATGGGCTTTTCTACATCTCCTCCATATTGATTTCGAGATATTTCCCTTCGCTCTACGAGCAGATTCAGATGGTGGAAAGTCTCAGGAATCTCGCTCCGGAATATGTTTATGTCCCGGTTACCCTTTCCGTTTCCTTTGCGGAGGAGGTATTCTGGAGGGGTTTCGTATTAAGGAGGCTGTGGAATCGGTGGGGATGGATGGGTTTCGTGCTGGCAGTGCTGTACTATTGTGCAGCCCATATAACCACCGGGAACATATCGTTGCTTCTCGCTGCGGTGGGAGCCGGGTTTTTCTGGGGATTGCTCCTGGTGTGGAGGCGGAATCTTCTCGTTCCCATAATAGCCCATATAACGTGGGATGCGTTTCTGCTCCTCTTCGGACTTTAATGCCCCTTTAAAATTGATAAAAATCATAGGAAAAGGAGGTGAATCATGAGGAAGTTTCTCATTTCCGGGTTGCTTGGGTTTGCGTTCGTTTCGCAGGTTTTTGCCCATTGTGAGATTCCATGCGGTATTTACAACGATGAGATGAGGTTCGATATGCTGGAGGAGCACATAACCACAATGGAAAAATCCATATCCGAGATAAAGGAACTGTACAATAAGGAGGATGTCCTCTCGAAGAACCAGCTGACCCGCTGGATTATGAACAAGGACAATCACGCCACCAAATTCCAGCACATACTCTGGCAGTACTTCCTGACCCAGAGGATAAAGCCCGTCAGTCCTGACAATCCGAAGGCATATAAGAACTATTTGAGGAAGCTGGAACTAATCCATAAGATGACGTACAATGCGATGAAGGTGAAGCAGACGGTCGATTACAAATACACCACCCGCCTCAGGAAACTGCTGAAGGAATTCGAGGATATCTACTACAAGGAGCATGGTCATAAGCATAAGAAGTGATTAATTGGGGGCGAATGCCCCCTGATGAATTTTATTCTTCTATTACTTCCTTGAAGCCCTCGATCATCATGGGAACGATGTAGTTTATGAGAAGCCCGATTTGAATTTTGGAGATGTCAGCGAGAATACCCTGCAGGAATTCGGGATGCAGATAAATTATCAGTACGACTTTGTTGTCCATGCTATCTATCAGATAGTACCTGTTTACAGGGGGGAAATTACTTTCACGGAGGGTCTTATCCAGATATTCGGAAATTCTATTGAACAGAGCAACTGCTACCGGTTGAGTGTTGTGAGCAATAATTGGCGTGGCTGTTTTCCTGTCCCATATATCCGAAGCGACGAGGGCATCACCCATCTCTTCCTTGAACCTGTTGAATAGCTCTTCCAGTTTTTTCCTGTTTATTCTAACCATAGTTTCCAAATTTTAAGGCTGATAATACCTTATGCGATACGCTCTTTAAAATTGCATTTTTAACGAGATTTTTGATATGCCTGTTTTCCGGGAGAAAATTTCAGGTTAAAGCATATTCTTCGGTTATTAATATCGTGAAAACAAGTGAAAGCGAAGTATGCCGGACCTAATTCTACGAAATAAGACCACCACGGTGAAGAATTCGGCAGGAGCACCAACAATTTTGTTTTTTCTAAGTTCTGTGTCGGAAAATAGAAATTAATGGAGTCGTTTTTAACAACTAATTTCCGATTTATTTTATCGGAATATCCATTAAACTTTGACGATGCTCGTTCTCTTTCTCACCGCATTCAATATGATGCTCAGTTTCAGTCTCCTCTTTCCCATATTCCCCGCCTATGTGCAGTCCATGGGTGGTCTTCCGTTCCATGTGGGATTGCTCATTTCTATTCAGCCCTTCATGCAGTTCGTCCTCTCTCCCGTTTGGGGAAGTCTCTCCGACAGGGTGGGGAGGAAGATTCTTCTCATCGTGGGGATGGTTGGGTTTGCCATTGGATTCGTTCTCATGGCTCTTGCTCAGAATCTGGGGCATCTCTTTGCTGCAAGGATTATCGGTGGAATCGTCTCATCCTCTGCTTTTCCAGCAGTTTTCGCATATGTTGCGGATATTACTCAGGGGAAAGAGAGGAACGTGGGGATGGGTATCGTGGGGGCGGGTTTCGGGCTTGGAATCGTATTCGGACCATTCGTGGGAGGTCTTCTGGGGCATGTGGATATACGTCTGGTTTTCTGGATTTCTGCCCTTATCGCCCTTCTGAATGCCCTGATGATTCTCGTTTTCCTTGAAGAGCCCGAAAGGCATGTAAAAACGCGCATTCCCATCAACTGGGGGGAGGTCCTTCGCTCCCGTGCCGTTATCCTGACGATTATCTACTTCGTCGTCGTGTTCTCCATGGTTTCGATGGAGGGGATATTGAGCATTCTGCTCAGGTACGAATACCATCTCGATGTCCTTTTGATAGGCTTGATTATCGGTATGGCGGGGCTTGCGGGTGCGGCTGTGCAGGGGAGTATGCGGTTCATCGTGGGCAGGTTTTCCGAAAGGTTCATTATTCTCACCGCCCTGATATTGATGGCTCTTAGCATGATTCTGGTTCCCCTGATTTCCAGACCCCTCTGGCTCATCCCCGTTATGCTCCTCTATGGATTCTCCTCCGGATTGCTCCAGCCCAACCTCTCAGCCCTTTACTCGCGAATGGTTCCCCCGGACAGGATGGGGATGTTCATGGGAATCTATCAGTCTTCTGGTTCTCTGGGAAGGATTCTGGGACCCATCGTGGGGACTGCCCTCTATCAGATAAGACCCTATATACCCTATGTCATTTCTGCAGTACTTCTCCTGGGAGTTTCCGCTGCTTTCGGCACTCTAATAAAGGCAGATTGATTCATTTTTCCCTCAGCTTCACATATTCCTCCATGAGGGCGATGGTCTTCTCCCCCACATTCAGTCGCTTTTCGTCGAGGGCGGAGACCGGTATAATCTCCTTCGTCGTGGATGTGATGAATGCTTCCTCTATCTTATCCATCATGGTGGTCAGTATGGGCTTCTCTACTATTCCTATCCCCAGTTCCTTTGCAATCTCCAGAACGATGCTCCTGGTTATCCCTGCCAGTATCTCGTTCGTCAGGGGATGGGTCCAGAGCTTCCCGTTTATGAATGCGAAGAAGTTGGAGGAGGAGCCTTCTGTGAATTTCACCCCATCCTTCACGAATATGGCTTCCAGTGCCCCTTTCCGCTTCGCATATTCCCTCGCCATTACGTTGGGGAGCAGGTTCAGGCTCTTTATGTCGCATCTGGACCATCGGATGTCCGGATATGTGATAGTCTTTACGCCCCTGCGTCTTTCCTCCATGGGCATGGGCTGAAAGGGTTTTACCGTAAGGTAGAATGTTGGCTCTGCATTCTCGGGAAATGCATGCTCCCTTTCAGAAAATCCACGGGACACCTGAAAATAAACCATGGCGTTTTCCAGACCCGATTTTTCGATGGCTGTAGTTATTATATCCATTATCTCCTCTCTGGAATATGGAATTTCCAGCTCTATCTGGGAGGCGCTGTAGAAGAGCCTGTCTATATGTCTGTCCGCGTAGAAGGGCTTTCCATGGTATGCCACGACCACCTCGTAAATGCCATCCCCAAAGTTGTTGGCTCTGTCCTCTGCATGAATGAGTGCTTCCTCCCAGGGAAGGAATTTACCATTGAGAAAGGCTATTCTGCCCATCGGGAAAGTTTATAGTTCCCCCTTATACTTTCCATGTGAGGAAGAAGAGGGTGCTCTTCGTCTGCACCCATAATTCAGCCCGCTCCCAGATGGCAGAAGGTATGCTCAGGCACCTTTACGGAGACAGATACGAGGTCTTCAGTGCAGGAACGAAGCCTTCCTCCGTTCATCCGATGGCTATACGGGTTATGAAAGAAGTTGGAATAGACATTTCCGATCATAGCTCGAAGAGCGTTTATGAATTCCTGGGAGAGGAGTTCGATTATGTCATAACAGTATGCGATAGTGCCCGCGAGGAGTGCCCCTATTTCCCGGGGGCGAAAAAGTACCTGCACAGGAGCTTCGTGGACCCTTCATCTGCCGGTAGGAATGAGATGCTCCATACATTCAGAAGAGTGAGGGATGAAATCCGCCGATGGATAGAAATCGCATTTGGAGAATAAACTTTTACGGATGCTCGAAATACTGCTTCTCCTGTTCGCATGGGTTTTTGCAAAATTCCATTATATCCTCCCCTTCAACCTGATTCCTCCCTACTTCATATGCAGGCGGGGATTACTGATTCCCATATTTGCTTTATTGCTGGGAATTGTTGTCGATGGTATCTTTCCATTTTACCCGTGGATTTCGCCCGTTGCTTTTCTTGTGATTTACTTTACCGCTTCCTATTTGATAAATGTGAGAGGGGCTGTCCTCCTTAAAACGGTTATCATACTGGTGATTTATGCATCCTATGAGATTCTGCGGGCAAGTTTTATGGGATATGGAATGGATATCCTGTTCCTCTTCAGGCTTATTTTTACAGGTGGTTTAATATTCTATGCTTTTGTGAGATGCGGGAACGAATAATTTTTCTCATATTTGCTTTCTTCTACGGGGTGTTTGCTCTGGTGTTGTTCAGGATTCAGATTCTTCGCGGAAAGTATTATGAATCCCTTGCTTTCGATAACCGATATGTGAATGTGAAGCTTTCTCCAATAAGGGGAAACATCTTCGACAGGAATGGAAAACTGATAGCCTCCAGCCTGTTCAGGGGGCGCATTATAGAAATAGACCATAGCGATGCGGATGAGAGGTCGTACATCGCTTCCCTTATAGGAAAATACAGGGAAATACTTACGCCGGAGGACTACTTCGTTCTCTCTTCCAGGATGGATATTCTGGAGAGTCATGTGGTGGTGAAGGAATTCGTTCGACATTATCCCTATGGCAGTAAAACACCACATATAGTGGGTTATGTGAACAGAGACGGGAGGGGGATGCTCGGTCTGGAGAGGCTTCTGGATACTGTCCTTACGGGAAAGCCGGGAACCTTACTGATTCCTGTAAATTCCAGAATGAGGATAACGAGCAGGAATTTTATATACAAACCACCAGGAAAGGGAAAGGATATTCGCCTGACTCTGGATATGGACCTCCATCGATTCATCGATTCAGTTGTTGCTCCTTTCGAGAAAGTGGCTGTAGTGGTTATGAAAACGGATGGTGAGGTGATAGATATTTATTCGAAACCCCCATACGACCCCAATCTATTCGTTACGGGTTTTACGGATGCCCAGTGGAGGTATATAACGGATGTTGTCCTCAAGCCTCTTATGAACAGAGCCATATCGGGAAGGTATCCACCCGGCTCCACATTCAAGATACTGACCTCCCTCATATCCATGGACGCGGGGATACCATGGTGGAAGCACATTTACTGCACGGGAATCTTTTATCTGGGAAGGTGGTCCTATCGGGACTGGGATGTTCACCATAACATTAATAATTTGAAGGAGGCTCTTGAAACTTCGTGCGATGTTTATTACTACACTCTGGCGAAGGAGATGGGGCTTTTGAAGATGCTGGAGGGAATAGAGAAGAGCCATCTTTTCGGCGAGAAATTTACCCCCCTGCCCGAGGAGATAACATCTTTCGTTCCGGATACTGCATGGTATCGAAGCAGGTATGGATTTTATTCCACGGGGAATGCCATCAACCTGTCCATAGGTCAGGGAGAGATTCTCATGACTCCCGTGGCAATTGCCATGATGACAGGGGCGGTTGCAAATGGTGGAAGGATGCCCTATCCCAAGCTCTATTATGGTCAGGAGATAGGGGATACGCTCGTTATGGAATTTCCGGATAGCGCCTTCGATATAGTAAAGGAGGCCATGTATCTGGTTATAAATGGGGAAAGGGGAACCGCAAAATACATAAAGTGGAGGCTCCTGATGGATGGTTTCGATGGTGTGAAGGTGGCGGGAAAGACCGGCTCTGCTGAAAATCCCCACAGCAAGAAGACCCATTCCCTCTTTACTGCATTCTTCCCGTACGATAATCCCCGGTTCGTTATAACTGTCGTTGCAGAGACGGCAGGGCATGGAAGCGAGGCTGCCGTCCCCGTAGCTCTGGAGATAATAGAATGGTTATTGCGGCATTACTTCTGAGCATCATCGGAATAGCCGAAATTTATACGGTTAATCCTGCCCTTGCATACAAGCAGATGATATTTCTGGCTGTTGCTCTTTTGCTGGGCATCATTATATACAGGTACTTCGAATTTTCATTTATCAGGACCCTGTGGGCGCCCCTGTTCTATCTGACTGTTTTCCTTCTGATTCTGGTACTGTTTCTCTCCCCCCATGGCGCCAGAAGATGGCTGGACCTGGGATTCTTTCGATTCCAGCCCTCCGAACTTGCCAGGCTGGTGCTCCCATTCACATTCTACCTCTTCGACCCCTGGTATTACATCTGGAGGAATCTGCTCGTCAGCGGTATTCTCTTTTTCCTCATCCTTGTGGAGCCAGACCTGGGAACTGCCTTATCCGTTGCTTTCGTCGCGTACATGATGTTTTTCTACTCCGGTGTAAATATCTACCTCCTCCTTTATCCCCTCCTCATGTTCTTTGCCATCCTGTTCTCCTTCCATATCAAACTCTTCATCTTCCTGATTATTCTTATACTGGTGATTATGTATCTCGTCAGGGCGAGGTGGTATATAACCACATTTTTCGTGGTCAGTGCAATGGCGCTGGGAATGCTTACTCCTGTAATGTGGACCTCAGTTCTGAAACCATATCAGAGAGCCAGGATAGTGGCTTTCCTCAATCCCGGAAAGTACAGGAAATCCTATGCATATCAGTTGTATCAGGCGAAGATTTCCATAGGGAGGGGTGAGATATTCGGTGAGGGGTGGAACAGGGGGGAACAGAAGAAGTATGGATTTCTTCCTGAGGCGCATACGGATTTCATATTCTCTGCCATATCGGAGGATTTTGGATTTGTGGGCTCCATGACCGTGATAAGCCTTTATTTCTTCATCCTCCTCTATCTCTTTCGGGGAATAGTTCGCCATAAATATGAGGAGCACAAAAGGTTCCTTATGGGCGTTTTACTCTTCTTCGGTTATTCCTTCATTGTAAACATCGGTATGAACCTGGGGCTCCTCCCCACAAAGGGATATCCTCTTTCCTTCGTCAGTTATGGAGGGAGCCATCTCATAATGGATTATATACTCCTGTTCCTCGCCTATAAGTCCATAAAGAGATACGAGGAGTAGGAATAATCCGGATTATTTTTGTGAAATCGGCACCCCCACTTGAATAAGATAAGGCAATTTCCCATTCTATACCACCCCCGTGATGTCCGGAGACTTCTCATAGGAGTCTTCACAACTGGAACCATTCCTGGGGATAATCTCTTCAAATTCGCTTTATGTTTTGGGTTGAGTTTATTGAAAAAACAGCTTATCCCGTAAGCCTTAACTCAAATCCCTGACAGAGCCTGCTTATCGAACTTCGAGGTTCCGGCAAAATTTATACCATTATGAATGCCACCTGTTCGAGCTAAGTTTTTCAATTACATTGAACACCTTAATTTTATTTTCTGTTAAACCCGGTGAGATGATTTTTCCACGAATGTATATATTGAGTTAACTGCGCTGGTCGCGATTTTCCGCTATTTTTATTCATGAAATGAGGCTTTAACTTTTTAAGACTATGCCACTGGTATATCCATTTATAATATTCGTGCTCTGGGCAATATTTTTCCTGCCCGTTTTGGCGGGAAATTCCACCATGTTCGAAGATGTTCTGGAGCAGAACTATCCCAATTTTTATTACCTGACCCAGAATTTGAAGGAGGGGATACTCCCATTTTTCAACCATAAAATATTCTCTTCCATACATTTTCTGCACGACCCCCAGGTATTCAATCTGAATCCCACTGCAATTCTCAGGTACGGTATGGGGCTATTCGACAATTCCCTGCATATATTCCTGATTGGGCTTGCCATTTCCTATCTGCTTGCTGGGCTCTTCATGTATATTTACTTGAGGAGGAGATTCTCTCCGGAGATTTCCCTTTTCGGCGCCGTGGTGTATATGTTTTCTCTGGGATACATCGTGGTATTTATCCATAACTTCGCCGTCGATAGCCTCTGGGTTCTTCCTCTTATCATGATGGCTGTCGAAAGGGAGGACTGGAGATTCTCCGCACTGGCGGGTGTGCTCATTGGTTTTATGCTCTTTGCGGGTCATCCGCAGATTCCCATCTATACTCTGATTATATTTGCCCTCTATTTCCTGATGTTCAGGAGGTGGCGGGGATTGTTGTTCTTCCTTCTGGGCACTGCCCCATTCTTCCTCGCCTATTACTTTGCTTTCATCGATGTGGTAAGGGATTCCCCCAGGTTGCATTATACCCTGGAGCAGCTTCTGGAAATCTCCTATTATCCAAAATACTTCGTTCAACTCCTCATTCCAAAATTCTTTGGTGCTCTGGAGCCGGGAAGCAGGTATGTGGGGGGACCCTATTACTTCTACATAGAGATAACCCATTATTTCTCCCTTGCGGGTCTCATACTGGCAATCCTGGGTGCATGGCGCAGGTTTAGTGAGTCTTCTGTTCGGTTTATCGTTGTGGCTGTACTTATCAGTATATTCTTCGCTCTGGGCAGGTCGAATCCACTCGTCGTGGCTCTCTATAAAACGGGTCTGTTTTCAGGAATAAGGAATCCTTCCAGGTATATGTATCTGGTAGCTTTCTTCGTTCCCATACTGGGGGCTTATGGTCTGGATTACTTCCTCTCCTCTGCGAAGAGGGCATTCAGGGATATTATCTATATAACGGGTGGTATAATTGCTGTTGCCCTGTTCTATATAATGACCTTCTCCGGCATGCCTCCCGTCGAGGGAGAACTCTTCAAATTCTTCGTAATACTTGCATTGCTGCTTATACTTTTTTATGGATTCTTCAGAAATTCCATTTCTTCCAGTCTTTTTCTCTATTCCATCATCGGGTTGACTTTCGTGGATCTATACCTTGCGGGAAATCCATATCTCAGGTGGAAGGTGGATGTGGACCGCTTTTATTATCCTCCGATAGTTGCCCGCTTTAAACAGGATAAGGGCTTATTCCGCATCAATGCTCGATTTAACAGGGGAATGGCTCTGCCCCGAAATTCGGGAATGGTAAATGGTCTGGAGCTTACAGAGGGGTATAACCCCATGATGCCTCTTTACTACAGTCAAATTTACGAATATGTTCTTCGCAGACAGGAGGGGTTCGAAAATCTGCTTGCGATGATGAACGTTAGATACTACATATCGGACAAGGGATTCAGAAGGCTTCGAGAGTATCCCAGGGCATATGTGGTATATGGAGTTGAATATTATCCCGATAGCGCCCAGTTCTTCAAGCATGTGGCGGATATGGATTTCTCCAGCACGGCATATGTTCAGGAAAATGTTGGTGGAAAGTATTCTCCGGGTGGAATGGACCCGTGCAGATTCATTCGCTACGATGCCGGTATTATGATTATGGAGTGCAACGCCAGGCGTGATGGTTTTCTGTTCGTATCCAGATCCTATCAGCGCTTGCTTCGTGCGAAGGTGGACGGGAAGCCTGTCAGGGTTGTAAGGAGCAACTGGGGATTTTCGGGACTGCCGCTCACATCGGGAAAACACAGGGTGGAACTCTATATGGATTCGTCGGGTTTAAAACTGTCAGTGCTCCTCTTCCTGCTGGGGATGCTCTGGCCCCTGTTCTTCTTTGGAGTCAGGAGAGAGGCGTAGTTTATAATTTTGGAACTTTAACTTTTAAGGAGGTAGGAAAATGAGCACGCTCGCCGAATTGATGGACCCCAAAAGGGTAAAGATAGGACTGGAAGCAAAGGATAAGGAAGGGGTTCTGAAGGAGCTTGTCGACCTTCTCGACCTTTCTGATGAAAATAAGGAAATACTCCTGGAGGCTTTGAAGAGAAGGGAAGAGCTTGGTTCCACGGGTATTGGAAAGGGAATAGCCATCCCCCACTCCCGCAGTACTGTAGTGGACAATATATATCTGGTAATCGGTACGAGCAAGGAGGGGGTGGACTTCGACTCCGTTGATGGTAAGCCGGTACACATATTCTTCATGCTCGTGGCTCCTCCAAATGACCCCGGAACCAGATACCTCATCAGTCTGGGAAGGATTGCCCAGCTTGCCAAGAAAATCGTTCAGAATAAGGTGGATTACCTGTCCGTGGAGACTCCAGAAGAGCTGATAGAACTCCTGAAGAGTCTGGAGCAGGAATAAGTCGAATATGAAAAGTCTGAGCAAGAAGCTTTTGATACTTCAGGATATTGAGCTGAAGTTGAGGGATTTGAAGGACCCCAGATATCAGGAGACCTTTGGTAAGGTGGATGAGGAGCGCCTGAAGGCTCTCGAGGAGTTGAAAAAGAAGCTGGAGAAGGAGATTCCACCCGATAAACTCAATCTATTCAGGGGACTTATGAAGATGCATGGTCGTGCTGTGGCTATAGTTATAGATGGCGATACGTGCTCCAACTGTTTTGCGAAGCTCCCGGTGGGTATTCAGCCCCCTGGAGATGATGAAATTGTTCAGTGCAATATCTGTGGTTTGATTTTGTACTTTCCCTGATTTAGCGGCAGATTATGGAGCTGGAGAAGGTTCTGAAGATAGTAAGGAAGAATACATCATACTTCTTTCCAGAAGAGGAATTTGTAGAAAAATACAGGGCTTATAGGGAGGGAAAGAGGGGACCCCTACGGGTCAAGTTTGGGGCTGACCCCACCCGTCCCGATCTGCATCTCGGGCATTATGTCAGTCTGAGAAAGCTCAGGGACTTGCAG
>Ga0256832_1002585_pt1 | contig 12347 bp, 14 predicted proteins | sample 134614metaG_FD_190534 | JGI IMG/M metagenome (GOLD analysis project Ga0256832, IMG submission 190534) | Hydrothermal vent microbial communities from Lau Basin, Pacific Ocean - 134-614 | ecosystem: Environmental > Aquatic > Marine > Hydrothermal vents | place: Pacific Ocean: Lau Basin | collected... | reverse complement strand
AAGTAACGTTAGCAATGATTTATAACTTAGAGGTAGAAAACACACTAATAGAACGTGCAAAGTTTTATGGGGAAGAGGTTAAAGCAGAGCTAGAAAAAGCTGTAGCCTTAAAAGACAAACCTGCCAATGTTGCCTTGAGTACTTTAGGTACACACTCTCATGTTCATGGGGCTTTGGCTTCGACTATTTATCTTTTATTGAACTACCATGATGACTTTAACACTTTACTAGAAGTAAACTTAGAAGCAGGGGGAGATGTATCGGCACGTGCTATGGTGGCTGGAATGGTTGTTGGAGCTAGGTATGGATTTGAAAAAATCCGACCTAACTGGATAGAAGAACTCAAAGAGTATGAGAGACTTAATAGCCTTATAAAGTAATTTAGATGAACTTGAAATAAGCTACAGTTAAAAGTAATGCACCTAAAAAATAGAAAATATGCTCTTTAGGGTTTGATTCTATATAGTACAAATCCATTGCTTTTTCATTAGAAAAGACATAAATCGCCAATAATCCAAACAGAACAGAGAAGAGAGCTACCTCTATATTAAGAGGAGTTTTTTCTATCAATGATGAAACAAAGGGTAGAAGCATTACAATATGTACTCCAAGTAGAGTAAATCCTCGTCCTATTTTACAACGTAATAGAATGGCTGCAATAACAATAAAACCTATAAGTGCTGGAATAAGTAAAATACCTAAAGAGATATCTGTTTTTATTAAAAAATTGACCAGCATATAACACATTGCTATAGCTATTAACCAGATAACAACTACTGTAAACTTCTTTTTAAAACTACTATTTCTATTGAATTTTGTTAACATGATGTTATTCCTTAATTATTTATGTTAAAACTATAACATAAATTACATTAAGGATAATTAATTCAAATAGTTGCCAATAAAGAATTTTTATATAATATTGGAATATAAATATAGTAAACATAGATAGAAATTAGAAATATTGCTAATCCTAAAAAGTATACTTGCTCTTTTATTCGTAATCTTTTATCTTTTTTTAGAGAGAAGAGCTTTAATACTATTCCATTATTTAAAAGTGTAATTATAGCTATAGACATAATAATATTTAGAACAATAGGGCTGGTCAAAAAACTATTATCCATCTCTGGTACAAATAACTTGAACATTATATATTTAACAAATGGACTCAAAAATGTAATATATGCAATTAATAATATTATCCATCTAGCTGTCTTAGAACTTAAAAGTAATCCCCCAATAAGAAAGATACCTATTGTAACTTCTAGTAAAGTTCCAACTACATCACTTTGATTTGTTATTTGTCCATAGATAAGTTCTTGATAGGCTATAGCAAATAAGAGTGCAATAGTCAGCAGTGAAAATATCCATATTAAAGTAACTACAATTTTCTTTTTTATATTATTATTTTTTTGAAAGTGTATTAATTGATTTTTCATTATATTTATCCTTTATCTCTAACTTAAGCATAAGTATACTCTTTTTTTTAAAAAACAACAATAAATAATAAATAATAATAGCTTTAGACCCAACATAGAAAAAGGGGAGAAAGGAAGAATATAATGAATTAAGGAGTTTTCATTGACATACAATTAAATTACACTATTACAAAGTAATGTTAATAATGGTTTTCTATGTTAGGCTTAAGCATATTATAACTCTATAGCGTGTACTTTACGTGTAGATTGGTCATTTTTTAAAATATTTACAGTTCAAAAGATAATAAATAAAAATAAAATGGTATAATATTTCATATAAATAAATAGGGACATGTTATGAAAGAAATTTTTAATGATTTTACTGCTTGGTTTTGGCCTTTTTTATCAAACATTTTTAGTAGTTTAGGAGAGTTTATTGCAGGTATTTTCAAATCTCTCTCTTCTAATCAAAGTGATATAGTAACTGTTCTAGGATATCTAGCCTTTGCAGCAATTACACTTTTTCTTCTAAAAAAGCTATTGGACTTTTTGGTGGGATACTTTACTGGATTTACAAAAGATGACATTAAAAATAAAAGTAAAAAAGCTTTTATTTACACTCTTGTAATTTTACTTGTTTCCTCTTTTATTAGCTATAAGATGGGTACTGCTTCATGTCCTTAAACGTATAGTAAAATTAACATTCCTAAATAGATGTTAATTTACGTTAAAATAGTGTTTCCTTAAGTAAAAAATATTAAATAAATCTACTATATATAGGATTCTATAAAGATTTTTTTACTACTATTAAGTATATATACTTTCTAAGGAAATTCATGAAAAAACTTATATTTTTATTTTTTACACTACTCTTTTCAATCCAACTTTCAGCACGTTCAGTTCCTAATGATTTAGCACAAGAATTAAGTTCAATTCCTTTAAATAAAAACAATTATAGTATTTTAGTAGAATCTGTTAACTCCTCTTATCCTTTGGTCTCGTGGAAAAGTCACACCAAACGTACCCCTGCTTCTGTTATTAAACTACTTACTACTTACGCTGCTCTACTTTCTTTAGGTTATGATTATACGTGGGAGACCAAGTTTTATCATACTGGGCGAATTAGAAATGGGGTTTTACGTGGTAATTTAATTATAAAAGCTTCAGGTGACCCTACTCTTGGGACTAAAGATTTAGATAGAATTGTATCTCAAATAAAAAATGCTGGTATTAAACGAATCATCGGAAATATTGTTATAGATAGAACACTCTTTAAAGTTCCAACTAAAAATAATTCAGGTTTTGATAAGAATAGATACAGTCCCTACAATGCTATGCCTGATGCGATGATGTTTAATGAACGAAAAAGTACGGTTTGTGTCTCGCTTAGAGGAAGAAGAGCAAAAGTTTCAAAAGATGTTCCTGACCACAGTTACAAAGTTATAAATAAACTAAAAGTGGTCAACGGTTCATGTAGAGGAAAACGTGCTTGGCCTCGTGTAAGAATCAATAACTCGACGCTTACTTTTTCAGGGAAGCTATCTCGTCATTGTGGAACGAGAACTGTTTGCAAAGTTTTAACCAAACCCTATCTTTCATTTTACTATGCACTCAGAGATAAAATGAAAAAACGAGGTATTAAAGTCACAGGTAAATTTAAACTACAAAAAACACCTAAAAATGCACAATATATCTTTTCACACTACTCAAAAAGTTTAGAAGAGATTATATCTGTTCTTGCAAAAAAAAGTAACAACCTCTATGCCCGTCAAGTACTCTTAACTTTAGGTGCAAAAATTTATGGTAAACCAGGAACACCTTATAATGGTCGAAGAGCCATAGAAAAAATATTGGGACAATACAATCTTTTAGAAAAAGGAACTACTTTTATTGACAACGGTTCAGGATTATCAAGAAGATCAAAAGTAACAGCTCAATCTTTAGCAAACATCCTAAAACATGGTTATCAAAACTATGGTCAACGCTGGATGAATACACTCTCTATTGCAGGAGTAGATGGAACCATTAAAAGACGTTTTGCGAACTCTTCTGTATTTGGTCGAGCTTGGATGAAAACAGGTACCATTAAACATGTTGCAAACATTGCTGGTTATGTTGAGGGAGCCTCAGGGCAGATGTATGTCGTGGTAGTGCTAGTAAATGATAAATACTCAGCAAAATATGGTAGAAAACTTGCCAACAAAGTCATAGAGTGGGTTGCCGATACACAATAGTATGAAAAAGACTCTAGTAATTATGGCTGGGGGCAAAAGCTCCCGTATGAAACAAGATAAAGCTCTTTTACCTTTTGGTAACTATGATAGTTTAGCCCAGTATCAATATAAACGCCTCTCACCCTATTTTGACAATATCTATATCTCTGCAAAAAGTAATAAATTTGATTTTGATATAGATGTTATAGAAGATAAATATAATAACTCCTCTCCTCTTGTAGCTTTAGTTTCTATTTTTGAAACATTAAATGAAGAAGAGATTTTTATACTTTCTGTTGATGCCCCTTTTATAAGTAAGCAGACCATAGAAAAACTCTATAAAGAGGCTGAAGATAAAAATAGTGTTATTGTTGCCAAATCTAATAATGGAGTTGAACCTCTTTGTGGTATCTATAGGCGTAGTGTGCTAGATAAAGCAAAAGAGTTTTTAAGTGAAGAGAATCATCGCTTACAAGCACTATTAAAGAGTGTAGATACTCAAGAAGTCAACATTGATACGAACGAATTCATGAATTTAAATTATCCATTTGAGTACGAAGAAGCGAAAAGAAGAGTAAACTAACGACCTTCCTCTAACATTTTTGACATCATACTTTTTGTAAAATAGACAAACTTTTCAAAGAGTTCACTTCTATATTTATCTTTATGATAAATCATATAAAAATTACGTTTACACTCAAAGTTTTTTAGAGGAATATGAATTAATTTTTTATTCTTAATCTCATTTTTTACAGAAATTTTAGATATACAAGTAAGACATTGATGGTTTAAAAGTAACGACTTTATAGACTCAGTATGTCCTAACTCTAAAAAGACATTAATATGTTCAACTTTATCTTTGACATAATCTAAAAAAACTTCTCGTGTTCCAGAACCCTCTTCACGTAGTACCCATTTTTTATCTTGTAGGGTATCAATAAAACACTCTTCTGAAAGTGCTTGATCGGTTGTAACGACTATCAACTCATCTACACCTACTATCTCTTTGATAATATCAGCATCATTAACAATCCCTTCTATAAAACCAACATCAAGTTCGCCCTCTTTAATAAGATTTACAATGGTTTTGGTATTGCCCTCTTTTAGAGCAACTTTAACATCTGGATAGTTGGTCATATAAGAGCAGATAATAGGTGGCATTAAATAGTCAACAATGGTTGTACTAGCTCCTACCCTAACCATACCTTTGTTTACTGTATTTTTAAACTCATATTCGATATCATTGATTTTTTTGATAATGGGTGAAATCTCTTTTTCAAAAGCACGACCCATCTCATTGAGAATAAGTTTTTTGTTAATTCTGTCAAAAAGAGGGTTACCTAAGATTTTCTCAAGCTCTTTAATGGCCATTGATATGGCTGATTGGCTAAGACCCATGCCTTTTGCGACATTGGTAAGATGCCCCTCCTTAACAACATTTAAAAATATCTCCATTTGTCGGAGTGTGAGTTTTACTTTTTTATCTTTCATAAAATATTATATCAAACAAATAGTTTACATTTCATATATTCATAAAAAAAATTGAATAAATTTAATTTTAAACCAAAAATATACAATAAAATAGTAATTTTAGTTCATAATCAGCGCTTATACTAGGTCAACACCCTTCTCACCTTTAACAATAGCACCAATCACATAAGCATCTGTATTGGCACAAACTGCATCTACTTTATCAGTATCGACTACCAAAACCATACCAACACCCATGTTGAATGTTCTAAACATCTCTTCCTCTTCTACATATTGTGACATAAACTCAAAAATAGGAAGAACCCTAATACTATCTTTAGAAATCTGAGCTCTCATCCCCTCAGGTAGTACACGTGGCAAGTTCTCGACAATTCCCCCACCTGTAATATGTGCTAAAGCAGTTATATTTTCCCTATTGGCTTTGAACTCTTTTACATAAATTCTAGTTGGTTCAAGCAGGGTCTCAATAAGAGGTTTTCCATTAAACTCGGAGTCTAAGCTCATACCCAACTTATCAAAAAAGAGTTTTCTAACCAGCGAGTAACCATTTGAGTGAATACCAGAGCTTGGAAGGGCTAAAATAACTTGTCCCTCTTTTACATTTGAGATGGTATCCATCTCAGAACGCTCTGCAATTCCTACTGCAAAACCAGCTAAATCAAAATCATCCTCAGAGTACATGCCTGGCATCTCAGCTGTTTCACCACCGACTAATGAACACTCTGAACGACGACAACCTTCTGCAATTCCAGCAACAACATCTTTTGCATTTTCAGGAACCAAATTACCAGTTGCATAGTAGTCTAAGAAAAACATTGGCGTACCAAAGTTACAAATTAGGTCGTTGACACACATCGCAACCAAATCAATTCCTACTGTATCAAAAGTATTACTCTCAATAGCAAGTTTTAGTTTCGTACCTACACCATCTGTAGCAGAAAGTATGACTGGTTCTTTGTATCCTGTTGGAAGAGCATATGCACCTGCAAAAGAACCAATGCCTCCTATAACATTTGCATCAAATGTAGACTTTACATCAGCTTTTATTGCTTCTACAAAATCGTTACCAGCATCAATATCTACACCTGCATCTTTATATGAAACTTTTTCCACTACTTTTTCTCCTCGTTACATGATGGAAAAGCTGTGCGTAACACTTTTGTAATATAACAAAAACCTGTTAATCCACTCAAAATTAAAATGACCATAATACCCAACTGCAGTAAGAAAGCTGCTTTTATAGAGCCTGAAGCTGCCAACATCATAGCAATACCAAGTGTCAATGCCAATAGAATTTTTTGTAGTTTTTCAACACACATTATACTCTCCAAAAATTTTTAAGCGATTATATCAAAATCTAACTGTTTAATGAGCGTCCAAGTTTTTCTTCTACAGAATTTACTTTTTTCCCTAGTCGCCCTATGGGTCCATCTCTATAATCTATTTTAATAGAGCTATAAATACGTCCACAATCTTTTTGTAATTCCAAATAAGCTTCATCAATTATGGCTAAAACCTCTGCCACTGTTTCCCCTTCTATTATAGTTCCCATAGGTGTCAACTGATATGCCAGTCCACTTTTGTCAACAATATCTAAAACACGTGCAACAAAAGCACTTTTGCTTTGGGTAGCTTCGGTAGGAAACATTGAAAACTCTACTAATGCACTCATACTTATCCTTTATATTTAATTTTTGTATCATACAAAAAATGGAGTTTAGTTATGATAAAATTAGTTTAATTTAATTATACGAGGAAATATGTAATGACTAAAAAAATATTATTGATATCTCTATTGGTAGGCAGCACTTTAACCTTTATAGGCTGTGAAGAGAGCAATAAGAGAGAAACAGAGATAAGCAAAGAGATAGAAAAAGGAAAACCCAGCCAGGAGAACGCTCAACTTGCCCAAAAATTTTTTGATGAGGGTAACTATAAACAAGCTTTAGCTCACGACCTAAAACAGCTTGAAGAAGATTTAAAATACTACAAAGAACAAAGTGCTGAAATCTCTCTTGATTACAATAACATAGGACTAAACTATGATGAATTAGAAGAGTATGATAAAGCATTAGAGTATTATAAAAAAGCGATGAAAATTGATAATGTTGTACTTGATTTAAACAGTTCAGAACGTGCAACTACCTATTATAATATTGCCTCTACTTACGATGCACTAGACAAGAACAGCGATGCACTAAAATATTATTTTAAAGCTTTAGAGATAGACAAAGCCATATCTGGTGAAAACCATGTAGATGTTTTATCTAGCTATTTAGATATTGCAAAAGTGTATAAGAAAACAGAAAAGTACTCTTCTGCTCTTACCTATTTTCAAAAAGCTCTGAAAGTACAAGAGAATCTTTATGGAGAAAAAGATAGTGATACAGCTGTTATAAAAAGAAATATTGAAGAGATGAAAAAAAAGATTAAGTAGATGTTTGATGTAGTCATCATTGGTGCAGGAGCAAGTGGTTTAGTTTCGGCTATAGTCTCTGCAAGAAGAGGTAAAAAGGTTTTAATAGTTGAAAAAAACAACAAAGTAGGAAAAAAGCTTTTAGCCACAGGTAATGGAAAATGTAATATTACCAATCAACGCCCTACCCTTGATAGATTTTATTCAGACAATCCTAAATTTATTGCTCAAGTTTTTGAAGATTATAACTACCAAACCATTAAACAGTTTTTTAAAACCATTGGTTTGGAGCTTATTGAAGCCAAAGAGGGAAAAGTTTTTCCTATGTCATTACAAGCCTCTTCTGTTGTAGAACTTTTAGTTTGTGAATGTGAACAACTCGGAGTTAAAATTCTTTGTGAGACAGAGGTAGAAAGTATTATAAAAAAGAGTAATAAATACGAACTAATACATACTCAAGGCAAAGTTAAAACAGAAAAATTAGTTATAGCTACGGGACACTGTTCAGCCCCACAACTTGGTGGGGTAGACATGGGTTTAACCTTTGCTAAAAAGTTAGGTCATAGTATCATAGATTCTTTTCCTACCTTAGTACAACTTACATCAGCATCAAAAAATTTAAAACGTATGGCTGGGGTAAAGGTAGAAAGTAAAGTAAGCTTAGAACTCAACAATAAAACCATAGAGAAGCAGGGGGATGTACTCTTTACTACTTATGGTATCTCTGGTTTAGCGATACTTGATATTAGCCGTTTTGTAATGGAAGTACTTTTAGAAAAGAAAAATATTATGTTAACCATTGACCTCATGCCAAAAATGAGTCGAGGACAACTATTAGCCCTTATGAAGAAAAGCTTAATCAAAAAGAGTTCTAAGCCTCTAAAAGTATGGATGCAAGGCTTCATCAATAAAAAGCTCATACTACCAATCCTAGAGCCATTAAAACTACAAAATAAAACCATAGGTTCGATAACATCGAACATTAAAGAGCTAGAAAAAATAGTAGACGGAATTAAAGCATTTAAATTCACCGTCAATGGAAGCAAAGGCTACAAAGGTGCAGAAGTTGCCACAGGTGGAGTAAATACAAAAGAGATTAACCCTAAAACAATGGAGTCCAAATTACATAAAGGAGTCTATTTTACAGGTGAAGTGTTAGATGTCGATGGAGACAGAGGAGGTTTTAACCTCCACTTCGCTTGGGTTTGTGGGTTAAGAGCTGGGGAGGCTCTATAGGGTGTTATCCCTGACTACACCCTATCAAAATGTTATTTTAAACGCTTTTTCCACTCTTTCTCGAACTTCTTACGTTTTGTAAAAGAGAGTTTTTCTATAAAAACCTTACCATCCAAATGGTCAACTTCATGTTGTAAGGCTATGGCTAAAAACTCATTATTATCAATGGTATGTTTTTTACCATAACGGTCTTGATACTCTAAAACTACATGCTCTGCACGTTCTATATCTTCATAAACTTTAGGAATACTCAAACACCCCTCTTGGTGTTTACAAGAACCCTCTTTTTTTATAAAAACAGGATTTATAATCTCTAGGGTATCCTCTTTTAATTGTATGGCATCTTCATCATCTTCATCAGGAAGATTAATAATTAAGGCACGTTTTGCTACACCTATCTGAATGGCTGCAAGACCAACACCACTCTTGGAGACCATAGTATCATACATATCATCAAGCAACTCATGTAGTTCACTGTCAAACTCAGTAACTTCCTTAGAAATCTGTTTTAAACGTTTGTCAGGGTAAATTACAATATCACGAATCACAGGGAACCTTAGCTAAAACTCTTGGTTAATACTTGGTCTATAAGTCCATACTCTACAGCTTCAGCAGATGACATAAAGTTGTCTCTCTCCGTATCTCGTTCAAGCTCTTCTGCTGTTTTAGCACAATTTTTAGCCATAATTTCATTGAGGGAATCTTTTAAACGTTGAATCTCTTCTGCTTGAATCTGAATATCCGTTGACTGCCCTTGAGCTCCACCTGATGGCTGGTGAATCATGATTCTAGCATTTGGAAGAGCGTAACGTTTACCTTTGGTTCCCGATGAAAGTAAAAATGCACCCATTGATGCAGCTTGACCAATACAGATGGTTACAATATCAGGTTTAATATAATTCATAGTATCAAACATAGCAAGACCAGAAGTAATGACTCCACCTGGAGAATTAATGTAAAAATAGATATCTTTGTCAGGGTCTTGAGCTTCTAAGAAAAGAAGTTGTGCTACAATAGTCGATGCTACTTGGTCATTAACTTCACCACTCATCATAATAATTCTGTCTTTTAAAAGTCTTGAATAGATGTCGTAACTTCGTTCACCACGACCTGTTTGTTCTACAACGTAAGGAATATAACTCATTATTGGTACCTTTATGGTTTAAATTTAATTATTAGGAGAATACACTTTTTTTACTTAGAAGTGTATTGATAGCGTGGGCAATCATGCCCACAAAAGAGTATTGGTTAAAAAACTAGTTTTCTATTCCAATAATTTTAGCAAATAGTTTGTCTTCAATCATTCCCATTTTAACAGCTGGTAAAAGATTGTTTTGTTGATAATACTCAATCACTTGTTGAGGATCTTGACCTGACATCATCGCTTCATAATAGATAGTTTGAGTAACCTCTTGGTCATTCACTTCAATATTCTCTTTTCTAGCCAAAGCATCCACTAAGAAAGTTGCTTTTACTGAACGTGTAGCCTCTTCTCTTACAGAATCTCTAAGCTCATCAATTTTCTCATTGTTGTCTTTGTAAGTCGCAAGTTCTTCTTCACTCATATCTTTAGCTTTATTGTTTACCTGTGCGTCAATCTCTTGTTCCACAATGTTTTCTGGTAAATCAAAGTCGTACTCTTCAACCAATGCTTCAATAAGTTGAGGCTTCAATGTTTCATTATAAATTTTAGAAACTTTCTCAGCTTTAATCTGCTCAGAAACTTTATCTTTTACAGTCTGTGCCGTTGCTGTTTCATCACCAGGGATAAGTCTCTTCACCATCTCTTCATCAAGAACAGCTTCACCTTTCTCTTTGATATCATTTAGAGTTACGGTAAATACTGCCTCTTTACCTGCAAGGTCTGTTGATTGATAATCTTCAGGAAAAGTAACAGTAATATCTTTAGTCTCTTCAATATTCATATCAATCATTTGGTCTTCAAAACCAGGGATAAATTGACCTGAACCAATTACAAGCTCAAAACCTTCAGCTTTTCCACCTTCAAACTCTTCACCATCAATTTTACCAACAAAATCAAAGTTTGCTTGGTCTCCCTCTTTTAAAGCTCTTTTACTTTTAAGCTTTTTAAATGGTGTGTTGTTATCAAGAAGTGTTTGAAGACGCTCTTCAAGCTCTTTCTCTTCTACAGTTGGTTCATCATATTTAGGTGCTAGTTTATCATAACCTTCAGCTTCAATGGTTGGTCTAAGAGAGATAGTAATCTCGACCTCTATACCATCGTCTACTTTCTCATATTTTTTAAATGAAGGGTCACCAATAATATCAGAAGAATTAATCTCTAAATCTTTCTTAGCAGTTTCAATAATCTCTTGAATGGCTTGATTTTCAGCATCTTGTTGGAGTTGTTCACCATACATTTTTTTAATAATTGCTAAAGGCACTTTACCTTTTCTAAAACCATCTATCGATGCTGTTTTTGCAATATGTTTTGCAGCTTTTGTAAGATTTTTCTCAATGTCAGCAGTCTCGATTTTGGCTACTACCAACACATTTGCTGCATTGGTTTTTGTTGCTGTAATATTCACTACAATCCTTTTTTTCCATAATAATTTGGAAATTCTAGCTAAAATTGGCTAAAAATATTTATAATTTTAATTAAAAAATACAATAATAAAATAGATTGTTTATTTTAATATAGCTAGAGAGAATCCTACATCATTCTCAATTGACCTATACTATAGGTTCTTGATATAACTGTTGTGCAAGTTCGGCTTTTGCAACATAACGTATATTGAATTCTATATATCCATTTTTTAATAATTTTTCATATAAATTTGTAAGAACACCACTTTTACCTTTTAATGTTCCAACCTCTTTAAGTACCAATCTTCTAGGTGTCAAATTGTCACCAATTTTTACATTGCCATTGTCCCAAAGAATTCTAAGTAGTTTTTTCTCTGCTTCATCATAAACTTTTAAATCTAACGCTTTTACTCTTTTTGGACGTTTATTACTCTTTGTTACACTCTCTACCCCCTGATTTCCTAAGGGTTTAATGATAGACTCACTCTTTGTCGTTTTTTCTATACCAGCAGAAGTTTGAGGATAATAACTACCCAAGGTACAAGGAAGTGTACTTGTTGTCTGTGTTGGTACATATGAGGGTTGTTGTATCTGCTTCAACTGCTCTTGATGAACCTCTTTTTGATACTCTTGTACAGCTTTAATCCTACTATGTGTTTGTTCAATCTTTTGATACCCTAATGACTCATAAGTATTACTCTCCAACTCATCAAGCTTATCCATAAGTCCAAAGAAATCTTTTACATTTGAAGATACATTATCAACCACAATAATTTTACTTAATATACTAAACAGTGCCATTATCTCAATCATTATAAAAATAACCAATATGGCAGATGCTGTTGTTTTCGCTGAATTTTTAGACTCTTGCAACAATAGGTTGGTATTATGCATATTATTTTGAGCTGAAAGTTTCTGCAGTGTGCTAATAAGCTGATTATTACTTTTTACAGAATCACTAGACTCTTTATCATCATAACTTGAGCCATTATTCAAAGCTTTAGCCAACTCTGCATTGGTCGCAAT
>Ga0256832_1002584_pt1 | contig 12347 bp, 14 predicted proteins | sample 134614metaG_FD_190534 | JGI IMG/M metagenome (GOLD analysis project Ga0256832, IMG submission 190534) | Hydrothermal vent microbial communities from Lau Basin, Pacific Ocean - 134-614 | ecosystem: Environmental > Aquatic > Marine > Hydrothermal vents | place: Pacific Ocean: Lau Basin | collected... | reverse complement strand
CGGGAAATACGTTTCGTACAGCATTTTCTACACAGCCGGCGGCACTTATAACCTGAAAGTCATAGTGGACAGCGACACCATCACTGCATCCGTCACCACCCCCGACCTGGATAGTCTGAGAATTACACAGCCCCCGGAGAGCACATCTTTTGCTCCCGGAACAGCAATTCCAGTTTCATGGATCTATTATGGAAGCATAGGGACAGGAAAAGCATTCGTGGTGATGGATTACGAAATTCCCGATACCACAACTTACATATCCGGACCCCTCAATGGAACGACCACGAGCGACACCATTCCACCCGAAGCAACTTCTCTGGAAGGAAGAGCAAGGATTTCCGTAATGGGAGGAGACCTGGTTACGATTCCGGGACTTCGGGATCCGGACACCACGGATAAAATAGATGGCTCATACATCGCCGCCTATACTCTGGACGAAGTGTATGTAGAAATAGGCGGTGGAAGATAGGTTCATGCGGGGGTACCCTCCCCGCCCTTTCACCTATAAACTTTGGTATCATGAAAGTAGGAGTACCGAAAGAGATAAAAACGGAAGAGTACAGGGTGGCAATAACCCCATCCGGTGTGGAAGAGCTGGTTAAAAGAGGGCATACAGTGTATATTCAGAAGGATGCAGGGCTCGGGAGTGGCATATCCAACGAGGAATACGAAAAAGCCGGTGCGATAATCCTGGATAGCCTCAAGGATGTTTACGATGCAGCCGAGATGATAGTAAAGGTGAAGGAACCCCAGCCAGAGGAATTCGAACTGCTGAAGGAGGGTCAGATACTGTTCACATACCTGCACCTCGCCGCCGATGAAAATCTGACAAAGAAACTCATGGAAAGGAAGATAATCGGAATAGCATACGAAACCGTCGAGCTGGACGATGGCTCACTGCCCCTGCTCATACCCATGAGCGAAATTGCCGGAAGGATGGCTCCGCAGGAGGGGGCGAAGTATCTGGAGAAGCCTTTCGGTGGAAGGGGAGTTCTTCTGGGTGGAGTTCCTGGTGTTCCTCCCGCAAAGGTGGTTATCCTGGGAGGGGGAACCGTTGGAATGAATGCAGCCATAATAGCCGCCGGTATGGGGGCGGATGTAACCATACTGGACATAAACATTCCCAGGCTCAGATACCTGAGCGAAATAATGCCGGCGAATGTAAAAACCCTCTATTCCAGCAGGTACAACCTTCGCGAGAGCATAAAGGATGCTGACCTGCTGATAAGCGCAGTGCTCATCCATGGAGCCAAGGCTCCAAAACTGGTGGACAGAGAGCTCCTTTCGGAAATGAAGGATGGCTCGGTATTCGTGGATGTGGCAATAGACCAGGGTGGAAGCTCCGAAACCTCCAGACCAACCACCCACAGGGACCCCGTGTATAAAGTGGACAAGGTGCTCCATTACTGCGTCGCCAACATGCCCGGAGCCGTACCCAGAACATCCACCTTTGCCCTCACCAATGCAACGATAAAGTATGTGGTGAAACTGGCTGACCTGGGATGGCCCGACGCAGTCCTGAACGACCCCGCCCTTTACAGGGGGGTGAATCTCTATAAGGGACACATTACCTACAAGGCTGTGGCGGAGGCTTTCGGACTGGAGTACACACCCCTTACAGAACTTTTGAAGGCAGAATCAGAGAATCTGGACATCTGATTTAAGATTTTCTTAAGAGGAGGGGTAGAAGGGGCTGTGGTACTGGATTTCTTCGATGCAAAATTCGACGATACCGGAATTACTATAGGTACGTTCGATGGAATTCACATAGCCCACAGGAAACTTATCGAGGAAACCCTCTGCACGTCCGGCAAATGGAATCTTACACCATTGATTCTTACATTTTCCAGGCATAAATACAAAAAAACGGATAATCTGACCACCCTCGAGGAGAAGCTATATCTGCTGAAGAAGGCAGGCGTGGAGAACATCGTCCTCATGGACGAAAGGGTCTTTTCCATAAGGGCTGAGGATTTTCTACGGGAGCACCTGCACAGGAGACTGGGGATGAAATGGTTATTCCTGGGATACAATCATAGATTCGGATACAATAGAGAGGGGGATGCATCGTTTGCCCTGAAGTTTACGGACACTCTGGAATTCTCCATTACAGCCCTTGCACCCATAAAGATCGATGGTATAAGGGTGAGTTCATCAGAAATCAGAAAACTACTTAAAGAGGGAAGACTGGAAATCGCCAACAGACTCCTTGGATATAACTATATCATGACCGGGGAAGTAGTAAGGGGTGAAGGAATGGGAAGAAAACTGGGATTTCCAACAGCCAATCTGAAGATTCCTCCAGAAAAGCTGATTCCGGCAGAGGGGGTTTATGCAGTATGGGTCCATATCAGGGGACAAACATACAGGGGCGCCATGCATATCGGGAGGAGAGAAACTCTGAACCTTCCACCCAGCATCGAGGTTCACATACTGGATTTCGATGATAACATAATCGGAGAGAAAATCAGGACGGAACTCGTACACTACATCAGAAAACCGATGAAATTTCCGGATGTGGAAGGGCTCAGAAAGCAAATAGAGGAAGATATCGAGAAGATAAGAAACATTCTGAAATGAAAAAATTCGTTCCGATAGCAGAAATATTCTATTCCATTCAGGGGGAAGGGCATCTGGCGGGAAGGCCTTCCCTGTTCATAAGGTTTGCTGGATGCAATCTCCAGTGCGTATGGTGCGACACCCTGGAATTATGGAGGAGGGGGAAGCCCGTTGTCATCGAGGAACTTTTCCAGACGATAAAAACTTATTCGGGAAAGGGCATAGACATAGTCTTCACAGGAGGAGAGCCCCTGCTCCACTCCACCACCATCCTGGAAATAATAGAAGCCTTTTACGATGGTTTCGTCCACTTCCAGATAGAAACCAACGCAACCGTAAAACCCGACGAAAGCCTCTCTTCGAGGGAGAAAGTGATTTTCAACACATCTCCAAAATTATCCAGTTCAGGGATGCCCGAGGAAAAGAGGATAGCTCCACCCGCCATGGAAACTTTCTCGCGACTGGCAGGAGAAAAGAGAGCCATTTTCAAATTCGTCGTAAGGGACAGGAAAGATGTGGAAGAAGCCATAGGGGATTTCATAGAGCCATTCAGAATCCCCCGCCAATCCGTTTACCTCATGCCCCTCTCATCGACACGGGAGGAATTCATAGAAAGGAGCCCCGGGATAGTGGAATTGTGCAAGGAATTCGGATTCAACTTCTCCCCAAGGCTTCAACTGATTATATGGAACAGGAGAACGGGAGTGTGAAACTAATAACCCTCGATAGAGTCACCTCAACACAGGATGAAGCCTTTCTACTTTTAGATGACTTTCCAGAGGTGGCGGTGATGGCTCTGGAGCAAACGGGAGGAAGGGGGCGCAGGGACCACAGGTGGGAAAGCCCTCGCGGAGGCCTGTACCTCTCCATTGGATGGAGGAATATGTCAGCGGATGAAGCCAGCAGACTGAACTTCTCGGGACCGGTTGCAGTGGTGGAAATTCTAAAAGAGGTGGGATTAGAAGGTTTCATAAAGATTCCCAACGATATACTGGTTCATGGAAAGAAAATCAGCGGAATACTCATTGAAAGCCGGCAGGGCAGAACCGTTCTGGGAATCGGTTTGAATGTAAATCAGAAGTCCATGGAAAACGTCCAGAGAGCCACATCCATTTATCTGGAAACAGGGGAAACGTACAATCTGCAGGATATCGCCAGGAAATTGATAGAAAAAATCGGGGAGCTCAGGAGAAAGTCCTTCAGCATTACCTTGAACAAGTACAGAAAGCACCTTCTGAAGGGTCCCGCCCGATTCAGATACAGGGGAGAATGGATAAATGATGTAATTAGAGATGTGGATGAGAATCTGATGGTCAGAGGAGATAAAGGCTCCTACAATATCTTCTGGATGGAGGACCTGGAAATCGACTATAAAATTTCTCCATGGGATTCTTCAGGAACGTAAAGCATTACTTCGAAAAAGCAGCAAATCACCTGAATTACGACAGGGGACTTTTAAACCAGATAGAAACCCCCAACGCTATTTTCAAGGTAAACTTCCCCGTGAAAACCAGAAACGGGATAAAAGTGGTATCCGGATGGAGGGTTCATCACAGCCAGCACCTGCTTCCCACCAAAGGTGGAATTCGCATTGCACCGAAAGTGGATGAGGATGAGGTCATGGCTCTTGCTTCCCTTATGACATATAAGAATGCCGTGGTGGATGTCCCCTTCGGAGGAGCAAAGGGAGCCATAAAACTGAACAAGAGCGAATTCACAGAAGAAGAGCTGGAGAGAGTAATACGCAGATACACCGTGGAACTTATAAAGAAAAATGCCATAGGTCCTGCAATAGATGTTCCGGCTCCCGATTACGGCTCCTCACCAAAGGAAATGGCATGGATTGCCGACACTTACATCTCCTATCATCATACGGATATCGCTGCCCTGGCAAGCGTCACGGGCAAACCGGTGGAAAACGGTGGCATAAGGGGAAGAAAAGAAGCTACCGGCAAAGGCCTGATGTTCGCTCTAAGAGAAGCTCTGGATTACGAAGAAGACCTGAAGAAACTGGGATTATCCAGAGGGATTTCAGGTAAGAGGGTGGTGGTTCAGGGTTTTGGAAACGTTGGTTATCATGCAGCAAAGTTCCTTCAGGAGGAGGGCGCAATAATCATAGCCATAATCGAAATCGATGGAACCATTTACAACCCCAACGGTATAGATGTGGAGAAAGCCAAACAGATTCAGATAAACGAGGGGAGCATTACCAGTTATCCGGACGCAAAAGTGCTTCCCAGAGAAGAGGGGCTCTTTCTGGAGACGGATGTGCTCCTCCCCGCCGCAAAGGAGAATCAGATTACAGGAGAAAATGCAGACAAAATCAAAGCGAAGATTATACTGGAAGGAGCCAACGGTCCCACAACACCGGAGGCAGATGAAATCCTGAATCAGAGGGGTGTCCTTATTATACCAGACATTTATGCCAATGCGGGGGGAGTCGTAGTTTCATACTTCGAATGGCTGAAGAACCTGTACCACATAAGGCTGGGGAGACTGACCAAGAGAGTGGAGGAGATATCACAGATTCGAATGCTCCACGGAATACTGAAACTCATTGACAGAAGTATGGATGAAGAGGAGCTGAAGAACTTCGTATTCAGTGCAGATGAAAAGGAGATAGTCTTTTCGGGACTGGAGGATACAATGATCAATGCATACAGGCATCTGAGAGAAACGGCATTGAAGTACGGGACGGATTTGAGAACTGCTGCTTTCATCATAGCCATAGATAAGATTGCCAGATACTACATCAACATGGGTATATTTCCCTGAGACTTTATAATTTACAGCGATGCTCTGGTTACTTTTAACGTTCAGTGGTTCCGTTCAGGCTTTCGCTTCGAGCAACGGATTGCTGGGTATATCGACCACATACAACCTGATAAAGAAGCCTTCCTATACACTGAATCTGGGAATATCATCCCTTAACTACAGGGGCTATTCGTACAACTTCGCTACATTCGACATGAAAATGAAGATAAAGGGTCTGACCATACAGGTTTACGGAAACCTTCCGGTAAATAACATAATAAAATACGATAGAGCTCCCTTCAAGCCTGTCAGATAGAGCGTTGAGCAATCCTAAAATCGGTGTCGTCGGAGTTGGATATCTGGGGAGTCTTCATACGAGAGTCCTTTTCGAAATCGACGGTTCCCACCTGATAGGCGTTTACGATATCGACAGAGAGAAAGCAGAAAGCATTGCAGGGAGATACCACATAACAGCCTTTTCCTCTCTCGATGAACTGCTGGATAACGTGGATGCCGTTATATGTGCAGTCCCCACCACCGAACATTACAACGTGGGAATGAAAATACTGGAGAGAGGGAAACACCTTCTAATAGAAAAACCCATAGCAGAGACCGTCGAGCAGGCATCAGAAATGGTGAACAGAGCCCGAAATAGAAATCTCAAATTGATGGTAGGTCATATAGAGCGCTTCAATCCGGCGATTCTCGCTGTAGAGGATAAAGTAAATGAGCCATTATACATAGAAGCCCTCCGGATAGCCCACTTCAACGTCAGGGGAACGGATGTTGATGTGGTGCGGGATCTAATGATACACGATATAGACCTGACCCTGCATTTTATAAAGGAGGAGCCCATATCGATACAGGCTCTCGGGGCACCCGTCCTGACGGACAAGGTGGATATTGCCAACGTAAGGATGGAATTCCCATCCGGAGCAGTTGCCACACTCACGGCAAGCAGAGTGTCCATAAAGAAGACCAGAGAATTTCGCATATTTCAGAAGGATGCTTATTTCTCCCTCAATCTGATGTCGAAGGATGGGCATATGATAAAGAGGGGTGACGATGCCATAATTCCCTACTTCCTTCCAATAGATGAAAATCTGGAGCCCCTGAAACTGGAAGATATGGAATTCATCATGTCCATAAAGGAAGACAGGGAACCGGCGATTACAGGCGAAGATGGTCTCGTGGCGCTCAGAATAGCAAAAGCCATAGAGGAGGAAATAGAAAAGAAACTCGAAAAACTGAGGAGCAGGGAGGTATGATTCCCATAACGGATTCCATAAAGTCGTTCAAAAAACCCATCGTAACATACACCATAATCGCAATCAATGTTCTGATTTTCATCTGGCAATACTTTCTTCTGCCCGATCCGAGAATCGCAATTATGGAATTCGGATTCATCCCCGCAAAATTCTTCGCCACATTCGACTTTTCCATGATACTCACCTCCATGTTCATACACGGAAGCCTGGGGCACCTGTTCGGAAATATGCTTTACCTCTACATCTTCGGGGATAACGTTGAGGATGTCCTGGGGCACTTCGGATTCCTGATCGCGTATATACTATGGGGTACTGTAGCAGCCATCACACAGGGAATCCTCAATCCCTCATCCCATATACCCATGGTGGGAGCATCTGGCGCCATATCAGGAGTCATAGGGGCTTACTTCGTATTCTTCCCATCCTCGAGAATCGTTACGCTGATATTCATACCTCCCCTATTTATAGAAGCTGTCCTCATACCTGCGTGGTTTTACATAGGCTTCTGGTTTCTGATGCAGTTATTCTCCGGAATAGTCTCCCTGCCCTTTATGAATATGGGCGGGGTCGCGTTCTGGGCTCACGTGGGAGGGTTCGTTGCAGGGTATTTCACAGCGAGATTTCTCCTCATATTTTCCAGAATAAGGGAGGAAGTCCATATAAAAAATTTCTACAGCCACATGTAATCAAAAGAGAGTGGACAATGCCCTTTCCACATTACGGATATGCGTTTTGAATTTAAGAAGAAGGGGACCGAGTTCCACATCCGGTTCTGCGAGCAAAACGAAGTATCCCTCCTTTACCTTTCCTATGATCATCGTCAATCTGTTCCCTCTGGAAAATATGAGTTCCATCGAGGAATTTCCCATCTCACTCATAAGATTCTTCATTAACTCAGCAGCAGAAGAGAGGATTCCTCCCAGTATGATGGGGTCGTCTATAGTTATATTCTTTTTCAAAATGAAATCTATTGGTAATCCATCTCCATCCACAACTGCAATTCCCCATACCTGAGGAATAACCCTCCTTACGTCCTCCAGAATGTGTTCGAGAGATATCATGTTCCCCTATGTCCTTTTTATATCTTCACTTCTATCGTTCGGTCTTTAATCTTACTCGACACTTTTCTACCCAGCATTTCGGATACGAAACCCTCCACTGCACCCTGAAGGGGTTTCAGGGCAGATTCCACCTTCCCCCTGACAGATAGAAGGGGGCTATCTATAACCTCCAGCCGAAGAATATTCCCCTCGAGAGAAACATTAAGGGTTCCGAATCCAGCCTCCCGAAAGAAGAGTGAAAGGAGCTCGGGAAGCTCGCTCACATCTACATGCTCCATGTATTTCTCACGAAAAACACGACCGGCACTCTCACCCGCCTTTCTCGAACCCGCCTGTATCAACCCCGCAAAACCTCCCGCAAACCTGAGAATCTGAGAATAAATCTCCACAACGAAACTCGAGGGTAGAACCATACCCTCTTCCTTTATGAATTCCCTGACCAGGTCTCTCATGATTCTCCTCCCACAATCTTTTCCAGTTCCTCTTTCACCTTTTTCGAGGACTTTTTAAACTCCATGAGAAGGGGTCCCAGTTTGGTATCGGGACTTGCAAGAAAGGCGAGATATGTATTCCCCACCCTTCCGATGAGTATGGAAATCCTGTCCCCAGATGAATAGAGAAGGTCAGTACTGGAATTCGCCAGCTCCCTCATCAGATTTTCGAGGAGTCCGGTTGCAGAGGAGAGCAATCCGGAAACTATAAGAGGGTCTTCGATATTCATTGCTCTTGTGAATGCATGCTCCAGAGGTAATCCGTCTTCGCTCACCAGAATAATACCCCACACCGTCGGTACAAAATTACTAATCTCCTTTAACATTCCCTGTAAATCTAACATTATTCACCTCCCTGCATTAATTTTAAAGTGTGCCCGTATTGTAAAAACCTATATTCTGAGTCGTAAATTGGCTTTAAAATCCTGACCCAAGAGATTTGAGTATTTCCTCCAGCCTTTCCAGATATTCTACGAATCTTTCCCGTCCTTCCGGAGTCAGGCTATAATACGTTCTGGGTCTCCGTCCCACGAAGGTCTTCCGGTATCGGACCACACCTGCCTCTTCCAGTTTCCTCAAATGGGTCGCCAGATTCCCGTCCGTCAGACCCAGCTCCCTTTTCAGGGTATTGAAGTCCACCTCACCATTCTTCAAAAGAACCACCATTATACCGAATCGAGCGCGGTCGTGGAACAGAGGGTCGAGGCCTTCTATCAATTATTCTTCCTCCTCATGGAAAGTCCTGCTATAATCATACCCAGCCCCACCATGGAATAAGCAAGGGTAAAGAAGTGGGGTATGAATTTTAAAACCAGAGGAAGGATGAAGAGGGTATAGAGCCCCATGTACAGGAAGTATCTATTCAGGAGTCCGGTTATGAAAAGGCCTATACCCGCTCCGTATGTAAACCATAGGAGCTGTCTGGAATTATCCGATGGGAAGAGAGCCAGTATAAAGAATATGGAAGCCCATATCACACCCCATGTAATGCCTATGTACGGACTTAAGGTGTATCTTATCGGTCTGGAATCCATTCCGGACATCCTGTACGAAAGAGTTGTGGCAAAAACGAAGAAAATAGCGGTCATAACGACACTCAGAACCACATTATGGGTCAGGATGTAGGTCCCGTACATGACTGGATAACCCCATATCCATACGAGGATGGATTTCCATGCCCCGATTTGTCCAGCCATTACGAACATGGGAGGAAGGAACAGGGTTTCAACCCAGAAACCCCTTCCCACCAGGAATTCCATCAGTAGATTGAAGAATATGTAGGCTCCCCATGCAATCATGTATTCCGCAAAGTGGGATATCTCCTCCCTTCCCCTCTTTGCAATGGCTTTGAGAATATCGATGGTCTCCAGGACCTCGGAAAGTTCCCTCTTATCCATTTTATCCTCCGATGTATCCACCGCCGAATCCCACATTCACATAAAAACCGCTGAAGTTCATCTGAGGAGAGTTTCTCACATCGTAATCCCTTCCATTCAGATAGAACCCGCCGGTGTAGTTATAACCCGCGGACAGAGTGAACACCATGCCTCTGTATCTATAGAGGAGGAGTAATCCAGCGCCGAGCATATAACTTCCCCCTTCCAGTTTTGCTTCCCTGTAATCGCCGGAAAGGGCATCATCGAAGTTCACGGGGTCCGTGGATGAGATGACCAGATTCCAGCCGCCCCCTCCCATACTCACCCTGGGGAAGAGGAAGAAATCCCTGCTCCTGAAGAGGAGATACCCCAGTTCGAATCCGCCTCCACCCCCTGTTAATTTGATGACCGTATTTCCGTTTCTCACCGTGTTTTCTTCCAGCCCAAAACCTCCTCCGCCGATGAGAATCCTGCCTATCAGTCCGTAGCCATTTCCTCCCCTCATTATAAATCTGCCGTTCAACCGGTCAAATCCCCTGGATTCCAGGACATCATTGAGAGCGGAGATGTCCGCACCAAAGTACCCCACGGTGAAATAACCAAACCCTCCTCCCGGAGCATCATTACCCATGACAAGCAGAAACAACAGCATATCTCTTACCTCCTTTTTAAATTGGGTTTCGTCTTTGTTTCCTGACCTGGATGCGAGTTTCCTTTTTGTCACAAAGTTAATTTTAAAGCAAAATAATTTTTATGTCAAGGAAAAGACTCAAAATCGCCCCTGTACCAGAACTGGGAAGGGAATCCTGTATAGGCATTGCTGTTCATTCGAGAAAAGGGGATGAATTATGTTTTCCGATAAAAACCACCAGAAAAAGTATGCTAATATAGTTCTGCCTCCGGTCTTCCTCCAGTGTTACGTCGATGATTATGCATGGAGTACTGTCAGGGAGACCACTTTTGTCTGGAGCTATCAGTAAATCGCATACCTGAAAAACATTGCGGGAAAGGGGATAACGCCGTATGGCTCCCTCCTATTCAATGTCTTCATTTGCCCCTCTCACTTCAATAAAAATCACTTTCCTTTCCAGGTGGAAAACCTTCAAATGCCTGTAAAATTGAATGGATGAGGAAGATTCTACTGGCAGCATCGTTCATAGCGATTTTTCTCAATGGATGCGATAACACAGGAGGCAGGATAACCGCGGGATACGATAGCCTGGGAATAGCTCTGGACCTGAAAGCGAGCGACGATTACCTGTATATAGCGGATGTGGAAGCGGGATTCGTTGTCCTGGATATAATTTACAGGAATGACCCCCGGATGGCTGCATCTGAGCCCACACACGGAATTGCACGGACAGTTGCCATCAAGGGAAATTACGCTCTCGTTGGAACGGATGGGGGCATCGATATATTCGACATTAGGGACCCGTACCATCCTTATTTCGTTAGTTTCTACGATATTGGCAGCCCCGTTAACAGCATAGAGATATACGGAAGGTATGCTGTGGTCTCCACATCCAGTACGGTGAGCCTCCTGGACATATCGGACCCCCAGTCCATATACCTTCTTGCAGAATTCACATACTCCTCGAGAGCCACCCACACCCTGAACGACACCATCTATATAGCAAACGACGACATAAAGAGGGTGGACATCACCAGTATCGACAGTCCCATTATTCTGGAGAAAATCAGAACGGATGGCTATGCAATGGATGTTTATAGATGGGGGGATTATCTATTCGTGGCAGATGGATACAGGGGACTGAAGGTCTTCGATATGTCTGTACCGGATAGCATTCATCTCCTGTCCCGTCTCGATACGCAGGGGGAAGCGAGGGATATAGAATTCGTAGCCACATCCAGCCACAGGTATATTCTTCTCGCAGACCTGGATGGTGGACTCAGGGTAATAGATGTAACGGACCCCTCCAGCCCTGTGGAAATCGAACAATTCGATATACCGGGAAATGCATATGCCGTGGATTACGAGCAGGGATTCGCATACGTGGCAGCAGGAAGCGAAGGAATACGCATAGTAAGACTCTCCCTGGATTACTGATCAGAAAGGAGGTGGAAGATTCGGGCAAGTTCCTTTACGAATATGTCCCTGTTCTTCGAATCCACAAGGATGCTTACCCTGTAATCGTCTGATATGAATGCATCTATGTGAATGCCCATCCTGTCGGCAGTGGAAATGATAGCATCCTTTACCTCCTTGGAGTTTCCGGCACCGTATCCCACGACGGTCACCAGCACCTTATCCCCGTGAACCTCTCTGTGCTCTATGGGATAGTCCTTCACCACCGATCGAAAGTCTCCGTAATCGGATTCCTTCAGCACAAAAGCGAGATGGGGTTTGTCTCCAACATACGTATGGTAAAACATCACAGGGGATATTCCCCTCGATGAGAGTGCCGTTATAATCTGTGGAACCCTGTCCATCCTCTCCACCTGGAGATATATGGAAACTGCTGGAACATCGACTATAGCCTTCACATGCGGTCCCTCCAGGAATTCTATATCCTTCACGATTGTTCCTCCTTCTCCCCTGAAACCTCGAATCGTCAGGGGTATATTATAACGGGCGGCGAGGGAAGCCGCCCTGGAATGCACAATCTTTGCTCCCATGGATGACATTACTATCATCTCCTCGTAAGACATGAGGGGAATCCTGCGGGAAGGAGCTATAGAAGGATTAACCGAATAAACTCCATCCACATTCTTGTAGAATTCCACATCCACGTTGGAAAAATGCTTTCTCAGGGCTACTGTAAGAGCCACCGCCGTCAAATCGCTCCCTCCCCTGCCGAGAGTAGTTATCTCCTTCTC
>Ga0256832_1002583_pt1 | contig 12349 bp, 6 predicted proteins | sample 134614metaG_FD_190534 | JGI IMG/M metagenome (GOLD analysis project Ga0256832, IMG submission 190534) | Hydrothermal vent microbial communities from Lau Basin, Pacific Ocean - 134-614 | ecosystem: Environmental > Aquatic > Marine > Hydrothermal vents | place: Pacific Ocean: Lau Basin | collected... | reverse complement strand
GCCCGCCCATCCACCTGCTGTGCGCCGACCTGCGTGCGGTGCGGGTGCGGCGCGCCTCGGTGGTGGCCCTCAACTACACCCTCCAGTTCGTCCCCGTGGACGAGCGGACCGCCGTCCTCACCGAAGCGCGCGCCGGCCTCGTGCCCGGCGGCGCCCTCCTCCTCTCCGAGAAAATGGCCCTGGACGACCCGGAGGGTCTGCTGGCGAACCTGCACGCCGATTGGAAACGGGCCAACGGCTACAGCGACCAGGAAGTGGCGCGCAAACGCGCCGCCCTGGAAGAGGTCCTCGTCCCCGAACCGCAGGCGGCACACGAGGCCCGCCTGCGCGCCGCCGGCTTCCGGCGCGTGTACTGCCTCGCCCGGCGCCTGCAGTTCGTCACCCTCCTGGCCCTCACCTGAACATGGACGTACGCACCGACCTGGCGGCCCTGCGCCAAGCCGGCCTGCCCCACTGGCGCGCACCCCTTGCCGAGACGCTGGCCCGCGCCTGGTCGGTGCAGGGGCACGGCGACATGGCCCAGTGGCAGGCCATCGTCCGCGACCTCCCCGAGGCCGTGCCCAGCCGATGGCGTTGGGACGGCGACGTGGTCACCCTCGGCGCCCCCGAAGACCTCTCCGACACCGAACGGACGCGCCTGCGGGACGCCCTGCTCGCCCTCCACCCCTGGCGCAAGGGCCCCTTCTGCCTGTTCGGCATCCTCATCGACGCCGAATGGCGCTCGAACCTGAAATGGGCGCGCCTCGCCCCCCACATCCAACCCCTCGCCGGGCGCCGCGTGCTCGACGTGGGGGCCGGCAACGGCTACTACCTGTGGCGCATGGCCGGCGCCGGTGCCGCCCACGCCCTGGGCATCGACCCCACCCTGCGCTTCGTGGTCCAGTTCCACGCCCTGCGCCGCTACGTCGCCGACGCGCCCCTGCACCTCTTGCCCCTGGCCCTGGAAGACCTGCCCCCCGGCGGGGCCTTCGACACCGTGTTTTCCATGGGCGTGCTCTACCACCGCCGCTCCCCCCTGGACCACCTCCTGGCCCTGCGCGGGCAGTTGCGCCCGGGTGGCGAGCTGGTGTTGGAGACCCTGGTGACCGAGGGGCCCGCCGGCCACGCCTTCGTCCCCCCGGGGCGCTACGCCCGGATGCGCAACGTCTGGTTCCTGCCCAGCCCCGCCACCCTGTGCACCTGGCTCGCCCGCTGCGGCTTCACCGACGCCCGCCTGGTGGACCTCACCCCCACCACCCCGAACGAGCAGCGCCGCACCCCCTGGATGCGCTTCCAATCCCTGGCCGACTTCCTCGACCCCCACGACCCCCGGCGTACCGTCGAAGGCCACCCCGCCCCCGTGCGCGGCCTGTTCCTCGCCCGGCGGGCCGGATGAGGCCCCTCGTCTATACTGTCCAGGCATGAACGAGACCACCGTGCCCCTGCGTTGGCGCCTGGGCGCCGGCCCGTTGTTCGCCACCGCCATCCACCACGCCCACGGCCTGCGTGCCGAGCTGCGGCCGTGGATGGCCCTGGCCGAATGCGAGCGGGCGCGCGAGGAAGACCCCTACACCGACCACTGGGCGCGTCTCGCCCCCTCCTGGCTGCTGCCCGGCCGCTCCCGCTTCGAGGTGGACCTCAACCGCCCGCCCCGCGAGGCGGTGTACACCCATCCGGACATGGCCTGGGGGCTGCGGGTGTGGAACCGCCCCCTCCCCGCCGCCGCGGTGCGCCGCTCCCTAGCCCTGCACGCCCAGTTCTACGCCCGCCTGGGCGACCTGTTGGCACGGCTCCTGGCGCGCCACGGCAAGGTCGTGGTGTTGGACCTGCACGCCTACAACCACCGTCGAGAAGGCCCCTGGGCGCCGCCCGCCGACCCGGCCCAGAACCCGGAGATCAACGTCGGCACCGGCAGCCTGGACCGGGTACGCTGGGCCCCGGTGGTGGAACGCTTCATGGCCGACCTGCGCGACCACGGCCTGGACGGGCGCCCCCTGGACGTGCGCGAGAACGTCAAATTCCGTGGCCGCTACCTGGCCCAGTGGGTCCACGCCCGCTTCCCCGGCGCCTGCGTGCTGGCGGTGGAATTCAAGAAGATCTTCATGGACGAATGGACCGGGATCGGTGACCCGCCCACCATCGACCAGCTCGGGCGCGCCCTGCGGGCCACCTTCCCCGGCCTCGTGGAGGCCCTGGAGGCGGTGCCGTGAACGACCCGCACCTGCTGGAAGAAGTGCGCCAGGCCCTCGACGCCGGTCGCACCCTCCACCGCCGCCTCCCCTGGGGACGCTTGCACCTGGACCGCCCCCTGCCGTTCCTGTGCCTCTACCGGCGCCCGCCGGGCGGGGGGGACGAAGGCACCGAGCGCCTGCTCCTGGGGGAGGCCGCCTACCTCATCGTCGAGACTCCCGAGGCCGAGCCCCTGGCGCAGGAAGTGGCGCGCCGCATCCTCGCCGCCGCCCGCGAGCGCTTCGGCGCCGGCCTGCTCCTGGAACTGTGGGCGGACGAGGCCGCCGACCCCCATGCCGGCCCCGGCTTCCACCTCCACGCCCCCCGGCACGGCGCCCCCGCCCGCCTCCTGGAGACCCTGGAGGCGGACCTGCTCCGCATCGAACTACGGGGCCGGCGCGCCCAGGTGGCCCTCAGCTACGAAGACGCCATCGCCCCGCCGGGGCGGGTCCCCCTGCTCGATCGGGCGGCCCTGGAGGCGCTCGCCGCCACCCCCCTGGGGCTGGCGGTGCGCCCCATCTACCGGGATCCGGACAGCGGCACCCTCTACCCCTTCGCCCTCGCCCACCTGCACCGGCACCTCACCCGCGCCCTGCGCCACGCCTTCTTCGTCTTCGCCCACGACCACACCCCGCAGCGCCCCCGCCACATCCACCAGCTGGGGCGCCGCCACCTGCCGCGCGAGGTGATCCGGGTGGACGCGGAACTGGCCGCCGTCTCCGCCGAGCTGGACCTGCTGCTGCACGTCACCCCGGTGAACGCCGCCGAGGCCTGGGCCGCCTTCCGGGCCGGCGACTACCAGCGCCCCCCCGAATTCCTCTACCGCCCCCGCACCCTGGACCCGGGGCTCCTCAAACGGCGCCTCTACGCCATCCCCCTGGAGGCGGTGGAAGACCCGGCCCTGGCCCACATCTTCCTCGCCAAGCGCGACGAGCTGGACCGCCAGCTCACCCTCTACGGCGACCGGGGCACCGCCCGCTTCCTGGCCGGCTCGCGCGCCCTGTTCGGTGAGGTGGAGGCGGACCTCGCGCGCCTCGCCGAGGACCTGCTGGAACGCCTGCCCCAGCGCGGCGCCCGGGGCGGCGAGCCCCTGCCGGTGGCCGAATTCGCCGCCCGCGCCCAGGCCGAGGTGGACCGCTACCGCGCCCAGGACCCGGACTTCGCCAGCCGCGTGGCGGTGCGCGACGACATCGCCGGCATCCTCGTCTCCCGCGGCGACTTCCTCATCGGCCTGGACGCGCGCGTGAGCGAGGCGCGCGTCGCCCCCGCCCTCGCCCACGAGATCGGCACCCACTGCCTCACCTACCACAACGGCGGCAAGCAGCCCCTGGCCGAACTGCGCGTGGGCATGGCCGGCTACGAGCCCCTCCAGGAGGGGCTGGCGGTGCTCGCCGAATACCTCGTCGGCGGCCTCGGCCCCGGTCGCCTGCGGCAACTGGCGGCGCGGGTGCTGGCGGTGCAGGCCATCTGCCAGGGGGCGGACTTCATCGAGACCTTCCGCCTCCTGCGCGAGCGCGGACAGGGCGCGCGCGGGGCCTTCACCACCGCCATGCGCGTCTTCCGCGGCGGGGGCTACACCAAGGACGTGGTCTATCTGCGCGGCCTGGTGGCCCTGCTGGACTACCTGGGGCGCGGCGGCGACCTGGAGATCCTCTACGTGGGCAAGGTGGCCCTGGAATTCATCGACCTGGTGGAGGAGCTGCGCTGGCGGCGCGTGCTCGCCGCCCCGGCCCTGCGCCCCCACCACCTGGACACCCCCGAGGCGCGGGAGCGCCTGGCGCGCCTGCGCCGGGGCATGGACGTGCGCGAACTGGCGGAGGAGATCGCATGAGACTGGGGCTCGTGGTCAACGACATCGAAGGGGAGTACCCCGGCTACACCACCACCCACCTGGCCATGGAAGCGGTGCGCCGCGGTCACGAGGTGTGGTACATCCCCCTGGCCGACCTGGAACTGCGCGACGACGACCGGTTGTACGCCAAGGTGCGCATCCCGCCGCCCGGCGACTACCGCTTCGGCAAGGTCTTCCTCGCCGCCCTCACCGGCCCCAAGGCCACCATCGGCTGGCGCGACCTGGGGGCGCTGGACATCCTCTGGCTGCGCAACGATCCCAGCCAGGACGTGGAACGGCGCCCGTGGGCGCGCATGGCCGGCATCGACTTCGGGCGCCTGGCGGTGCGCAACGGCCTCCTCGTCCTCTCCGACCCGGAGGGCCTGGCGCGGGGTATCAACAAGCTCTATCTCCAGTACTTCCCCGAGCGGGTGCGCCCGAAGACGGTGGTCACCCGCGACCCGCAGGAGGCGCTGCGCTTCATCCAGTCCCAGGGGGGCTACGCCATCCTGAAGCCCCTGTCCGGCTCCGGCGGTCGCAGTGTCTTCCTGGTGCGCCCGGTGGACGGCCCCAACGTCCACCAGATGATGGAGGCGGTGGCCCGCGACGGCTACATGATCGTGCAGGAATTCCTCCCCAACGCCCACGAGGGGGACACGCGCCTGTTCATGCTCAACGGCCGCCCCCTGGTGGTGGACGGTCACTACGCGGCGGTGCGCCGTAAGCGCCGCGAGGGCGACGAGGACATCCGCTCCAACCTCACCGCCGGCGGCGTGTCGGTAAAGGCGGAGGTGACCGAGGAAATGCTGGAGATCGCCGAGCTGGTGGGGCCGCAGCTGGTGGCAGACGGCATCTACTTCGCCGGCCTGGACATCATCGGCGGCAAGCTCACCGAGATCAACGTGCAGAGCCCCGGCGCCCTGGTGGGGGCGGACCGCCTGGAAGGGGTGTCCTTCACCGCCGCCATCATCGACGACCTGGAGCGCAAGCTGGCCTGGCGCGCCGCCCACCCCGAGGCGGACAACCGCACCCTCGCCTGCGCCTGAGTCAGGCCCCTTCCTGCCCCTGTACCAGCTGCAGGGCGGGCAGGTGGGTGGCGGCGTGCTCGTTGAGCCAGGCGGGGACCGCCTCGGCCTCCATGGGCGGGGAGAACAGGGTCCCCTGGATCTCGTCGCAACCCAGCTCCTGCAACAGGCGCAGCTGGGCGCTGTTCTCCACCCCCTCGGCGGTGACCTTCAGACCCAGGGAATGGGCCAGGGAGACGATGGCCTCGACGATGGCCCGGTCGTCGCCGTCCTCCGGCAGATCGCGCACGAAGGAACGGTCGATCTTCAGGCAGGAGAGGGGCAGGCGCTTGAGGTAGGCCAGGGAGGAGAAGCCGGTGCCGAAGTCGTCCACGGTGACCTGCAGGCCCATTTCCCGTAGGGAGGCCAGGGCCTCGGCGCTGGCCTCGGTGTCCTCCATGAGCATGCTCTCGGTGATCTCCAGTTCCAGCAGGGCCGGATCGACGCCGCGCTCGTCCAGCACCTCGCGCACGAAGTTCAGCAGGCGCTGGGAGCGGAAATGGACGGCGGAGAGGTTGATGGAGATGCGGCACACGGGCGCCCCCTCGCGCTGCCAGGCCTCGATCTGGTCGCACACCCGGTGCACGATCCATTCGGTGATGGGGACGATGAGGCCGGTCTCCTCCAGCACGGGGATGAACTGCGCCGGCATGATCAGGCCCTTCTGGGGGTGGCGCCAGCGCAGCAGCGTCTCCAGGCACACCACGCGGCCCGCCTTCAGATCGACGCGCGGCTGATAGCAGAGGTGGAACTCGTCCCGCTCCAGGGCGTGGCGCAGGGCGCTCTCCATGAGCACCCGCTCGAAGGCCTTGGCGGTCATGTCCGGGGTGTGGAACTGGTAGTTGTTGCGCCCCTCCTCCTTGGCCCGGTACATGGCCGTGTCGGCGGCGCGCAGGAGGCCGTCCACGTTGCTCGCGTCGCTGGGATAGAGGGCGATGCCGATGCTGGCGGAGACGTACACCTGCTGGCCGCGCAGGGTGATGGGCTCGGTCACCGCCTGGATGAGGTTCTCGGCGATGACGGCGGCCTTGTCCGGATCCTCCAGACCCTCGGCGATGACGGTGAACTCGTCGCCCCCCAGGCGCGCCACCGTGTCCCCCTGGCGGATGCAGCGGGTGATGCGCTCGGCCACCTGGCACAGCAGCTCGTCGCCCGCCTGGTGGCCGAGGGAGTCGTTGACGTGCTTGAAGCGGTCCAGGTCGATGAACAGCAGGGCCACCTGCTCGCCGCTGCGCTCGGCCTTGCGCACCGCCTGCTCCAGGCGGTCGCGGAACAGGGTGCGGTTGGGCAGGCCGGTGAGCACGTCGTGGTAGGCCAGGTAGTAGACCCGCTCCTGGTTCTTGATGGTGTCGGTGATGTCGCGCCCGGTGGAGACGAAGTGGGTGATGCGGCCGGACTCGTCGCGGATGGGGGTGATGGTCTTCTCTTCGTGGTAGAGGCCGCCGTCCTTGCGCTGGTTGACGAAGGTCTCGCGGAACACCTCGCCGGAAAGGAGGGTGTCCCACATGTGCTGGTAGAAGGCACGGTCGTGGCGGCCGGAGGTGAGGATGGCCGGGGTGCGGCCCACCACCTCGTCGCGGGAATAGCCGGTGACGCGCTCGAATTCCGGGTTCACGTACTCCACCACCCCGTCCCGGTCGGTGATCATGACGATGTCGGCGGTCTGCTCGATGGCGCTGGAGAGCTTGCGCCGCTCCTGTTCCGTGCGCGCCCGCTCCCGTTGCAGGCGCAGGGCGGCGATGGCGTAGGCCAGGTCCTCGGCGATCTCGGTGAGGACGGCCCGTTCGTCCGCCTTCTCGAAGGCGTCCGCCTCGTGGGAGAACACCGCCAGGGCGCCGAACACCGTCTCCCCGTGCACCAGGGGCAGGGCGATGGCGCTGCGGATGCCGGCGGTGGCCCCGCCCAGGCGCCAGCGTTCGGCGAGGGTGTTGGCGTCCAGGCGGTGCTGCACCACCGGGGTCCGGCGGGCGATGGCGGTGCGCGCCGGATCGTCGTCGGTGACCGTGTCCAGCAGGACCAGGTCCTGCCCCGGGGCGCGGTGGTGGGCGGCCAGGCGCAGGGGGTGGTCCGCGTCCCCGTAGGCCATCCAGGCGAAGGCGTAGTCGCCCTGCTCCACCACCACCCGGCACAGCCCGTTCACCAGCTCCCGTTCGTCCGCCGCGTGCACCAGGGTGTCCACTGCCGCGCTCTGCAGGCGCAGGATGCGGTTGGTGCGGCGCAGCTCGGCGGTCTGCTGGGCGATGCGCTGGTTGAGTTCGTCGTTGCGGATGACCACCTTGCCGGCCAGGGGGCGGATCGCCCGGTGCGTGCCCCAGAGGATGACCAGGGCCAGGCTGAGGAGGGCGGCGGCGGTGAACAGGAGTTGGCGGCGGGCCTGGGCGTACACCACGGTCGGGTCGGCCTCTGCCAGGATCACGAAGGGGGTCCCCTCGGTGGGGACGAAGACGGCCAGCTGCTCGCCCGCCCCGTCGTTGACCGTGTTCACGCGCCCGGCGAGGCGGGGGTTCCCCAAGAGTTCGGCGAACGCCGGCGGGGCGCGGGTGACGCCGCCTTCGTTCATCAGCCACCAGGCGCCGTCCTGGTGCCAGGCCAGGTAGAGGGCGCCCTGGCCCTGGCTGCGGTACTCGCGCACCACCCGCTCCAGGGCGGCGAGGCGGAAGAAGGCGTAGTCGCGCCCCAGGAGGCCGTGCTCGGCGTCGAGGATGGGCGTCTGCATGCCCAGCAGCAGACCCCCTTCGGCACGGGGAAAGAGGCGCACCTCGCGCCCCTGGGGCAGGGGCGGGGCGTCGGCGGGCAGGCGGCCGATGCGCGCCACCGTGTGCCCGTGCAGGTCCTCGCGCAGGAAGGCCGCGATCTCCGGGGCGTTGGAGAGGGCGTCTTCGATGATGGGGCGGGTGAAGCGCTGCAGGGTGTCGAGGCTGAGCTGGCCCTGGTCGTGGGCGGCGAGGAGGCGGCGGGCGTGGGTGCGGCTGGCGATCTGTTCCGCCAGCCCCCGGTACTTGTCCATCAGCTCCTGCACCACGGACTGTTCGGTGCGCACCGACTGCAACAGGGTCGATTCGGCGTGCCGGCGGCTGTTGAGATAGAGGGGGGGCAGGGTGACGAGGGCGACGACCAGGGTGGCGGCCAGGACACCGAGGGTGGCGAAGCGGAGGATGCGCTGCTGCAGGTCTTTGGTGTGGCCGCCGCTCATGACTCTCTGTGGGGGCGTCGTCGCAACCCGACGAAAGCCCCAATGTACGCCAGGGCGAACCGGGCTGGCAATGGTCCGCTGCGCTAATCTCTAAGGACAATCCGCAGCGGAGGATCCCATGGACTGGCTCACCCTCGACGGCAACGAGGCGGTGGCGCGGGTGGCCTACGCCCTCTCCGAGGCCCTGGCCATCTATCCCATCACCCCCGCCTCGCCCATGGGCGAGCACGCCGATGTATGGGCGGCGCGGGGGCGGAAGAACCTGTGGGGGGCGGTGCCCCGAGTGGTGGAGATGCAGAGTGAGGCGGGGGCGGCCGGGGCGGTGCACGGCCTCGCCCAGGGGGGCGCCCTGGCGGCCACCTTCACCGCCTCTCAAGGGCTCCTGCTCATGGTGCCGGAGATGTTCAAGCTGGCCGGCGAACTCAATCCCTGCGTCTTCCACGTGGCCACCCGCGCCCTGGCGGTGCAGGCCCTCTCCATCTTCTGCTCCCACGACGACCTCATGGCGGTGCGCCACACCGGCTTCGCCATCCTCGTCTCCGCCTCCGTGCAGGAGGCCCAGGACCTGGCCGCCATCGCCCATTGCGCCGCCCTGGAGGGGCGTCTGCCGGTGGTGCACGCCTTCGACGGCTTCCGCACCTCCCACGAGGTGGCCCGCATCCAGGCGCTGACGGAGGCGCAGCTCGCGGCCCTGGTGGACGAGCGGGCGGTGCGCGCCCACCGCGTCCGCGCCCTCTCGCCGGAACACCCGGTGCTGCGGGGCAGCAGCCAGAACCCCGACGTCTATTTCCAGGGGCGGGAGCGGGTCGAACCGGTGTACACCGCCTTCCCCGCCGCCCTGGCCGGGGTCATGGAACGTTTCGCCCAAATCACCGGGCGCCGCTACCGGCCCTTCGAATACCACGGCCACCCCGAGGCCGAGCGGGTGGTGGTGCTCATGGGCTCGGGGGTGGAGACGGCGGTGGAGACGGCCGAGGCCCTCAACGACCAGGGGGCGCGGGTGGGGGTGTTGCAGGTGCGCCTGTTCCGCCCCTGGCGCGGCGAGGCGCTGGTGGAGGCCCTGCCCCGCACGACGCGCCGGGTGATGGTCCTGGACCGCTGCAAGGAGCCGGGAGCGGAGGGCGAGCCCCTGTTCAAGGACGTCGCCCTCGCCATCGCCCGCCACGGGGCGGAGCGGTTCGCCGTCCCGCCGCAGGTGGTGGGCGGGCGCTACGGGCTCGGTTCCAAGGAATTCACCCCGGGGATGGTGAAACAGGTGTTCGACGAACTGGCCCGCCCCCACCCCCGGGACGCCCTGGCGGTGGGGGTGTGGGACGACCTCACCGACCGCGGTCTGCCCGGCGACCCCGCCTGGCGCAATCCCCGCGCCCGTGAAGGGGTCCACCAGGCGGTCTTCTACGGCCTCGGTTCGGACGGCACGGTGAGCGCCAACCGCGCCACCATCCGCCTCATCGGCGACGCCCTGGGGTGCCACGTACAGGGCTATTTCGTCTACGACTCCAAGAAATCGGGGGCGATGACCGTCTCCCACCTGCGTTTCGGCCCCCGCCCCATCCGCTCCCGTTATCTCATCGGCGACGGCGAGGCCGACTTCGTCGCCTGCCATCAGCCCCGCTTCCTGGAACGGCTGGACTGCCTGCGCCACGCCGCTCCCGGGGCCACCGTGCTCCTGAACGCCAACCCCGAGGGCCTGTGGGAGCGCCTGGCCCGCACCCACCAGCGGCGTATCCTCGAGGGCGGCCTGGCCCTGTACGCCGTGGACGCCGCCGCCATCGCCCGCCGCCACGGCCTGGGCGGGCGCATCAACACCGCCATGCAGGGGGCCTACTTCGCCCTCGCCGGCCTGCTGCCCCTGGAGGAGGCCCTGGCGCGCCTGGAGGATTTCATCCGCGACCGGTACGGCCGCCGCGGCCGGGCCATGGCCGAGGCCAACGTGCGCGCCCTGCGGGAAGGGGCGGCGGCGGTGCGCCGGGTGGACCCTCCCGGCGAGGTCACCGCGACTTTCGATCTGCGTCCGCCGGTGCCCGAGGACGCCCCGCCCTTCGTGCAGCGGTTCACCGCCCGCCTCATCCAGGGGGAGGGGGACCGCCTGCCCGTCTCCGCCCTGCCCGAGGACGGCAGCTTCCCCCTCGGCACCGCCGCCTGGGAGAAGCGCAACCTGGCCGAGGCCATCCCGGTGTGGGAACCGGATCTGTGCGTGCAGTGCGGCAAGTGCGTGTTCGTCTGCCCGCATGCCGCCATCCGCGCCAAACTCTACCCCGCCGAAGCCCTGGGAGAGGCGCCCCCGGGTTTCAAGAGCGCGCCGGTGAAGGGGGCCGACTATCCCCGCGACCACCGGGTGACCTACCAGGTGGCCCCGGAGGACTGTACCGGCTGCACCCTGTGCGTGGACGCCTGCCCCATCCACGACCCCGCCCACCACGCCCGCAAGGCCCTCAACATGGCCCCCCAGGCCCCGCTGCGGGCGCAGGAGGCGGCCTGTTGGCGCCATTTCCTGCGCCTGCCCGAGGCCCGTCCCACCCCCCACCAGCGGGGTTCGGTGAAGGGCGCCATGTTCCTGCGCCCCCTGTTCGAATTCCCCGGCGCCTGCGCCGGCTGTGGGGAGACTCCCTACCTGCGCCTCGCCTCGCAGCTGTTCGGCGAGCGCATGGTGGTGGCCAACGCCACCGGCTGCTCTTCCATCTACGGCGGCAACCTGCCCACCACCCCCTGGGCCGCCGACGATGGCGGGCGCGGCCCCGCCTGGTCCAACTCCCTGTTCGAAGACAACGCCGAATTCGGCTACGGCCTGCGCCTGGCGCACGAACACCAGGCCGGCCAGGCCCGGGACCTGCTGCGCCAACTGGCGCCGCGCCTGCCGGCGGAGCTGGTGGAGGCGGCCCTGGAGGCGCCGCAACGGGAGATGGAGGAGATCGCCGCCCAGCGCGCCCGCCTGCGGGCGCTGGCGGCCCGTCTCGAGACTCTGGACGATGCGCGCGCCGAGCGCCTCCTGCCGCTGCTGGAGCACCTGCTGCGGCGCAGCGTCTGGCTGGTGGGCGGCGACGGCTGGGCCTACGACATCGGCTTCGCCGGCCTGGACCACGTCCTCGCCTCCAAGGCCGACGTGAACATCCTGGTGTTGGACACCGAGGTCTATTCCAACACCGGTGGCCAGACTTCCAAGGCCACCCCCCTGGGGGCGGTGGCCAAGTTCTCCAGCGCCGGCAAGGCGATCCCCAAGAAGGACCTCGCCCGCCACGCCATGGACTACGGCCACGTCTACGTGGCCCAGGTGGCCTACGGGGCCAAGGACACCCACACCCTGCGCGTCTTCCAGGAGGCGGACGCCTACCCCGGTCCGTCCCTCATCCTCGCCTACGCCCCCTGCATCGCCCACGGCTACGACCTGGCCCACAACCACCGTCAGCAGCGCCTGGCGGTGCTCTCCGGCCACTGGCCCCTGCTGCGCTACGACCCCCGCCGGGCGCAGAAGGGCGAGAACCCCCTGCATCTGGATTCACCCCCGCCCTCGGTGCCGTACGCCGAATTCGCCCGCGGCGAGGCGCGTTTCCGCCAGCTATCCTATTCCCATCCCCAGCGGGCGAAGGCCCTCATCGCCCGGGCCGAGGCCGAGGCGCGGGCCCGCTACCGCTATCTGGAACAGATCGCCCATCTGGCCTGGCAAGAGGAGGCGCAAGCATGGCAGAACTCCGTACCCGATACCTGGGCCTGAATCTCCCCACCCCCCTGGTGGTGGCCGCCTCCCCCCTGGCCCGTGAACCGCGCTGCGTGGAGGCCCTGGAGGCGGCCGGCGCCGGTGCCCTGGTGATGGAATCCCTGTTCGAGGAAGAACTGCTGGAGGAGGCGCGGCAGGCGGACACCGACCTGCACCAGGACATCGGCCATCCCGAGGCGGACAGCTTCCGTCCGCCCCCCGCCGCCTGGCGCGGCCACCTGGAGGACTACCTGGACCGCCTGCGGGACTACAAACAGCGCCTCGGGATCCCCGTCATCGCCAGCCTCAACGGCGTCAGCGCCAGCGGCTGGCTGGACAACGCCCGCCTACTGGCCAAG
>Ga0256832_1002582_pt1 | contig 12353 bp, 6 predicted proteins | sample 134614metaG_FD_190534 | JGI IMG/M metagenome (GOLD analysis project Ga0256832, IMG submission 190534) | Hydrothermal vent microbial communities from Lau Basin, Pacific Ocean - 134-614 | ecosystem: Environmental > Aquatic > Marine > Hydrothermal vents | place: Pacific Ocean: Lau Basin | collected... | reverse complement strand
ACTAAGCCACCACAAAAGGAAGGTAACGTCAGCAACAAAAATGAGATTATCAGTGGAAGGCGTTCCCTGGATAACGGCTTCTCCCCAGACAACGAATCGGTGTAAAACCTCGATAGGTCGTTGTGCGCCAGAAAAGGGAGTGTTGACAAGAGTACTGGTCAGGTACAGAGTCAGGGCGATGCCCGTCACTAGAACATAAATGCGGACAAACCAGCGAGGCCAATGTGTTCTGGAAAGTAGGGCTCCAACCAATACCCCCAGAACCACCGCACGTGCCCCTACTTCTAGCCCTTCCGCCCATTTGGCGGCTTCGAGTGAGGTTGCCAGGCTTAAGTGAACAACCGCCAACAGAAACAGAGACAACCAGGCTGTCGTATGCCAGTTATTCTTGTAAGCAGTTTGAGATGTATGGACTGTAGTGTGCATGGCGTAACTTTTCAATCAATATGCAGTCCTAATACATGGTCGGATCGTCAGCATATTGTAAGGTGCGACTGGTCTATCTTCAAATATAATAGATTTCAGAAGATTTGCGTAGAACCAGGCTGTCTGATTGTGGGCAAAGCACACGCTTGCTCCAGTGCCGTACGGCAATTTATTGCAAGGATAAGAAAGCTATGGTGAAGCGATTGAGGTCTCGACGATTGCATCGGTACTTGTTGGCGTCCCCGGATGAATTAGATGAGGAAATGTGGCAAGCTGATGTGGAGTTGATGAGCATTGTAGAAGAGGCCGCCCAGTTGGAGGCTTCTCTGCGTGATATTCGCGAGCGTGAGCGCCGCAGACATGCCCCTCAATGGGGACGGGAAACCGAAGAACGCCTTCGCTCCCGATTATGGGTTATGTTAAACTTGTTGGAGATGGAAGGACGATACGGTCCGGCAATGGAATTCGTCCGTCGACATCAACGCCGCGGGTTGTCCTCTTAGGTGTATTCATCCCCGGCCAAGCGTATGCCAAAGCAACAAGGTTAACCCCGTCCAGAAGAGCAGTAACGCTCCTGCGAGCAAAATGGCTCGGCCAGGTTCGATCACGGTTCTCGAGGCCCGCATTATCGTTTGTTCTCCCGTTTTTAACTGCCAGCGATGCGCAGATGGAGGGCCCAACCCCTCGCTCCATTCCAGGTTGTATGTCGCTCGCGCTGTATCTCTAAGCTCCTCCCATGCCCGAATATCACCTTGACGGAGAGCTTTTCGGATGTCTGATAGCTCTTGCGGGTACTCCGCAAGCAAAGGAGTCTGTGTTGTGGCCTTCAAAGTGCTAATCACTTCGTCGAGCGTTTGCCTGGAAGTTGTAGAGTCTACTTCCTCCTCCCAAACAATCCGCTTGCCCCATAGGGTGTTGGTTTGTTCGTATTGCAGGCGAACGGGGGAGAGCGCGTCACGTATGAACGCCCATTCGGGTAAAGACGGCACGGTATCCACGATTCGTCTTTGCGCGTCCTGCAGGTCTGATGCGTTCACAAATGGGATGGTCAGCGTTAGAACGGTTGAGTTTCCCACGTCTTCTTGGGTTGCTGTTATTCTCGGTACTGCCCGTTGCATGGCTCGTATCCATGTGGTCCATCCCTCCTTGGGAGACGGAGATGCATGAGGATCGAACGTTGTGGTGATAACAACTGTCCGATTTCGCTCACGGGTTTGTATGTCTAAATGAAGATAGGCAAATGAAGGTCGCTGTGGCAAGAAATAGCTGACAACAGCAGGACCCCATCCGGCAATAAGTGCTTCCCGTATCCCATTTTCATCACCTCTTCGGAGAAGATTTTGTGCCCAGGCCAGAGCAATCTTCTGGCGCAGGCGCTTGACCTCATCTTCTCCGGTTGGCCCCAGTAAATCACGGAGGTAGTCACTTTCTTCGAGTGCTTCTTGCCAACGCTGTTGTTCCACTAGGTGTTCTAGTTGCGATCGCACTACCGTAGCCAGTTGTGTGCGGACGTAGTCACTGCGATCACCTCGCTGCCAAGCATTTTCCAGTGCATTGATGATCAGGCTACGATATGTTTCTGGATCCGCTTCTCGCGCGGCCCTGAGGGCGTATAAGTTGGCTAGCATTCGCCACGGTTGGGGATCCTGGGGTCTTTCCCGTGCTATTTTCGTCCACAAAGCCAGGGCTTCAGGGTAGAAGACATCAACGGCTTCCTCAGGTGCCCCCTCCTTCATGATGATGTCTGACAAAAGTTGCGCCAGAGTCTCTGTTGCTTGTGAGGTTCCTGCCATTATTTGATGGCGTAGAGTTTCAATATACTGCCAAATTTGGGGACGGATGAACAGGATATCTATAGGTACCTGGGGGGTGAGTTCTTCCCATTGCCATTCGAGTCGCTGGGTGTCAAAGCGACTTGGATCGGGGGCAACACGCAGAAAAGCGGTATGCGTCAAACCTTGTGGCAGGTGAAACGTGAATCGAACACTGCCTACGGTGGTCTGCCACGCATTCAGGGCGTCTAGATTGTACTGAAATTTGCTCCAGGGGATGTCAGAAAGCTCGTCAGTGTACACAAAGGTCAGCCACATCCGTTCGTCGGGCCGTAGTGTGCGTATGTATGAGGTCTCAGCGTAAGGAATTGCTGCTGTGGCGTCTTGCCCTTCAGCAAGTCGCAGGCCGGAAATTGGAGCGCCTGTGTTGGTTTTGCCCCGGAGGTCCAGAACGATGGAGGCACTATTAACCGTACTTGGATTATGCAAACGCGTTTTTACCACCACAGTGAAATGGGGACTATTGTCTTTTTCCTCAAATGTAAGATCGACTGTGTAGGCAGTCAATGCCACTTTGGTGTCCCCTTGAGGCCGCGGCACAAGACCAATGGGCAGGTCATCCTCCAGGACAAGGGGGGCAGCGTGGGATTCGAAGTCAAAAGTGGTGGCTGCGAGGAGGAATGCGAGAGCAACGAGAACGAAAAAGGTATTAGGGCTTAGGCTGTTCTGGATATTCAAGCGACGTAAGTTTGGTAGGACTTGTCCGAAGAGTGTAATTTTGGTATGCTTAATTGAGTTTGTGCCTTTCGCTTGTCTGGATTTGCTTTGGTTCGTTGATGTCATCTCTGATGCATTCCTGATTTTAACGGCCTGCAGCTGGGAGGGTTGGCGCGTGCCCATGGTGAAATTAATCATGAGTTGGAATATTAAGGCTGGCAGGGAACAGGCCTATTTTGAATTTGTGGTTCAAGAGTTCGCTCCAGGTCTAATGCGTTTAGGGTTGCAAACCGTTGAAGTGCTTTACACTATTCACGGAGAGGCCCCCCAAATTGTTACTTATGCGGTTGCCCGCGATTTGGAATCATTGAAAAATGTGTTGGCAAACCCTGAATGGCGTGCCTTACAAGAAAAGCTGTTCGAGTACGTCACCGATTACCAACAAAAGATCGTGTATGCCACCGGTCGTTTGCAATTCTAACGCTTTCCGGGGATAAGAGCAAAAGATATGCCTGATCGCTTCTTAGATGTGGGGTTCATTACAGTCATCCTACAGCTTATTTTTCTCGAAGGTATCCTGTCGTTTGATAACGCTGCAGTCTTGGGGGCGATGGTGGCGTCGTTGCCGGCCGATAAGCCCGTCCCCTGGCCTTCCTGGCTGCGACCCATTGGCCATTTGCTCGACCCGATACTGGGACCTCAACGAGTGGCAGCATTGAAAGTTGGATTGCTGGGTGCGTATGTCGGTCGTGGCTTGATGCTGGTTCTGGCCAGTGTTGTCATCAATAATCCCTGGCTTCAGTTTATTGGTGCCCTCTATTTAATCAAAATAGCTATCGAGCACTTGGGCTCTTTCCATGAGGACGATCCTACGGCAGATCTAGAGGTGTTCCAACGGAAGCAGAGGGGGTTCTGGGCGACCGTTGCTCTTGTTGAACTCATGGATCTAGCCTTTAGTCTCGATAACGTTGTTGTTGCCGTTACTCTTTCTGACCACATTTTGGTGGTCATGACCGGTGTTGCGTTGGGCATCCTGGCGATGCGTTTTGCGGCCGGTGTGTTTGCCTCTTGGATTGAAAAAGAACCCATTTTGGCCACAGGTGCTTACCTGCTGGTATTGAACATTGGTATGGAGTTTTTGTTGTCTGAGTTCTTTCACATCGAATTTGGGGAACTTACACGTTTTCTCATAAACGTCGGCACTCTCGCGGCAGCGCTGTTGTACGCACATTGGCCGTGGGCCCAACGCGTTTTAGCAAGGCCCCTGGCCTGGATTGCTCGTTTTTTCTACTATCTCGACAAGGTCATCAACTTGTTTTTCTATCCGTTTGGTCTGGGCTTTCGTCTTGTGTGGAATGCAGCAATCCAGACATTCAACAACGGGCGAGTGCCACACGACAAGGAAGCGTCGCCAACGAAGACAGCGCACTCATAAGCAGGTACAGGTCGAGAGGGTGCACAGACAACGCATGGGGAAGAGCAATCGGCCATGGTCTATCGTCTATCGTCCTTACGTCGAAGGATGAACGACTTTTGCCCACTAACCTAAAAGGTTCAAAAGTCCCAAAACTGCTGTAAGGGGCTGGACAAGTTAGAGTATAATTGAATAGAGGGGCTTTTTGTTTTCTCTGGCGGGTGGTAACATAGGAATCACGACGTTGCAGACAACTGGTAAGGATAGCCCGGATGAACTCATCGTTGCCCGACATCGTTGCCGTATCCATCCGACCAAAGGCGTCGACGCGCCTCTCCTTTCGTCTATGGTCATGGGTATGTACCTTGTTGGCAGTGAGCTGGTTCGCCGTTGTCCCTGTGAGCCATGCCCAAGGACAATCTCCTCCCAGCCCACGTCTTAACCTGCTGACCTCAGATGAACATGCTATTCGTTTTGAGGTCCAAATCCCCGAACCAGAAATTGAGATCGTCACCTCAAACGGTGTGCCCCATAGCGTCGTTACCGTTCCGAGTTATGAGAACGTTGCCCTTCCGGGTATGCCTCAGTTGCCGCAAAAGGGCGTTCTGGTCGGTATTCCCCCTGGAATTAATATCAACCTCAATGTCCGTGTCGAGGTGACTGTTACATATCCCTTAAGCTATCCGGTGATGCTTGCTCCTCAACAGCAGCCCGTTCCACGGAGGGACGGGGTTGACTTGCTGGCTTTGGATACACCACTACGTTACGTTGGCGTTGAAGAGATTCCGCCTGCGGAATCAGCATTTGATTGGACTTGTACCGACGATATGGGATGTGTTCAGGGAATGTATCCCGGGCATTTTGCCACGCTGGTCGAAACTGGATATCTGCGCGACCAGGCCATCGCTTCCATTCGGTTGACCCCCGTTCAGGTTCGACCCGCTACTCGTGAGCTGGTTGTCGCTCAGCGTTTCGTTGTAGAACTGACGTTTTCTGGACGCCCTCGTCCTGCGATTCGTACCGCAGAGAGCGGGCCCTTCGAAGAGATATTGCGGTCAGCCTTGGTAAACTACGAACAGGCGCGAAACTGGCGGGACCCCGAGCATGGGGCGGTTTCAGCTGCTACGACAACTGCACGTCTGCCCGGTGTGGTGACCGCGTCCTCATCCCAGAGCACAACGGAGTACAAAATCGCTGTGGACGAAACCGGCGTTGTACGTCTTTCCACGACGGATTTGGCCGCAGCGGGATTTCCTGTGGGCGATGTTGATCCCCGTTATATCCACATGCGGGTTGGTGATGATGAGATAGCCATTTGGGTACAGGGTGAGGATGACGGACGACTGGATCCGGGAGATGCTATCCTCTTTTATGGCCAACGGATGGAAACACGCTATACCAATACGAACATTTACTGGTTGTGGGTCGATGATACACCGGGCCTGCGGATGCTCTCGCTCCCCGCGGATCCCAACGTGGTCACAGAGAGTGTGGATCGCTTTCAGGAACGCCAACATTTTGAGGAAGATCGTGTCTATTTAAGCGATGTTCCACGCCGAGAAGGGGCAGATCATTGGTACTGGATTTATTATAGTGCGGGTAGACCAACAAGTCGTCCAACTCGAGAATTTAGCTTTGATGCCCCTGGACTTCTGCCTGAAGGCACCGCGACGTTCACCATGAGCGTCCAGGGAACATCTTCTTATTTTCAGGTCAACCCGGACCATCACCTGCGATTCTACATTAATGACCATCAGATTGGGGACGCCTATTGGGACGGTTTGGGGGCCTGGACGGATGCGTTGCGGTTTGACGCGTCCCTTCTCCAGCCCGAGGGGAATATATTACGTGTACAAGCTGTAACCGATACCGGTGCCGCCGAGGATGTGGGTTATATTAACTGGTTCGATATTTCTTATCCGCGCAGCCTGAAGGCACAGGATGACCGGCTCGCCTTTTCCTTGACGGGCGACGGGAACGTGCGAGTGCAAATAACGGGCTTTAGTGAATCATCTCCCTTGCTTTTTGACGTGACAGACCCCCTTCATCCAAGGCGTTTACTCGGCGAAACTGTTCCCTTGTCTGGTGGCGCCTACACCTTAGCGGCAGGAATAACGCTCGCCGGTCGGGAACGCTATTGGGCCGGGACCACCAATGCGATGCTCTCCGCACTTTCCATCGCGAAGGATGCCCCATCGAATTGGCGCTCCCCTGAAAACAGTGCCGATTACATCATTATTGCTCACCGTCTGACAATGACGGCTGCCCAGCGCCTGGCAAACTACAGGGCAAGTCAGGGTTATCGTGTTGCGGTTGTTGATGTCCAGGACGTATATGACGAATTCAACGGCGGTGTCATGTCCGCGGAGGCGATTCGCGATTTTCTCCAATATGCATATTACAACTGGGAGCGTCCCGCTCCCACTTATGTCCTATTGCTAGGAGATGGGACTTACGACTTCAAGAACAACGAGGGCACGGGAACACCGACGTTGATTCCGCCGCTTTTGCGCCTTGTCGACCCCTTCTTGGGGGAAACAGCCACGGATAACCGCTATGTGACGGTTAGTGGCGACGATCCTCTACCGGATATGCTCATCGGCAGGATGCCGGCCAATTCTGAGGATGAGGCCATGACCATGGTCGAAAAGACGATGACGTACGAGACCAATCCACCACCCGGTGATTGGCTCCAACGCATCGTGTTCGTTGCCGACAATGCGGACCAGGCAGGCGATTTTGCCCAGCTCTCTAACTTAGTGGCGGATAACCTGGTTCCTGACATCTACTCCGTGGAGAAACTGTACCTGGGTGTCAATTACACGAACATTATCGAGCTGCGTGCTGCTATCAAAGAGGCATATGACCGGGGAGCGCTCATTTTCAATTATGTGGGACACGCCACGATTCCTTGGTGGGCCGCCGAAGTATTGTTTAGCACGCAGACAATTCCGCAACTGGAGAACGGGGAACGCACTCCCGTAAACCTACCAATGACGTGCCTGGATGGCTATTTTCATGCCGCCGGTCTTAGTTCGCTGGGGGAGAGCATTGTGCGTGCAAGTGGGCGGGGTGCCGTTGCCTCGTGGAGCGCAACGGGATTGGGGGTAGCCCACGGACATGATTTTCTTCATCGGGGCTTTTATCGTGCTCTCTTCTACGAAGACAAGCGAGTTTTAGGTACGGCCACATTGGCCGGTAAACTTAATCTCTACCAAGGGGATACAGGCGGCTTCTTCCATGACTTGATCGACACCTATATTGTTTTAGGAGATCCTGCCCTCCGCATTGCGTCATATACTGCGGACATTAGTATTCAAGGGCAAGCTCCAGCATCGGCTCCCTCACTGGGTGATTCCTTCGAGGTCCGTTTCGATGTTACCAATCAGGGGCTTGCTCCGGCCTCATCCGTGCGTGTTACCCTTACCGTACCGGCACACGTAACATTTGCTGCTGCTTCCTTGAACGGTACCCCGCTGGTGCCTGTCTCCACACATCCTCTGGCATTTGATTTAGGAGATATTGACCCAGGGCAATCTCTTCCTCTTACGGCCGTTTTCCACACCGATGAACTCAACCCACCCGAAGGGCGGTCCTTTTCCATCCGGGCTGAAGCACACACGACCTGGACGGAGGATGATGTCACCAACAATGTCACTCAAGTCGATATTACGCTTCTTGCCGCGGACGTGCGTGTGCAAGTGAACGTCGAGCCGGATGCCCCTGTTTCACCGGGCGGTTCTATCGCATTTCACATCACGTATGAAAACCTGGGTCCTGGCCGCTCTCCCTCTCGAACCTTGGCTTTTCCCCTTAGTGGATTGGTCAATTCCAGCTTCACGGCCTCCGATGCTCGGGTGGTTATGGTCGGAGATGTCCCTTATACATGGCGTTTGCCCCCTTTAGAGGCCGGTGCCAATGGTTCGATCGACATTTTGGCCGTGGTTGATCCAACGTTAACTTTGTCGCGTAGTCCCCTCGTTCTGACGGCCTCACTGGATTCCAACATGTACGACGCTGACGAGGACAACAATAGTGACGCGGCCCTCGTTGTTGTTCTATTCGCAGATGCGTACGAGCCTGACGACACACCATCTCAAAGCACCTTTCTGTCGGTCCCTGGGTTCAGTCCGAACCATACACACCACACGGCTGACGACCCCGATTGGTTCCGTTTTACAGCCGTTGCTGGACGCGTCTATCTCATTCATATCACCGCGCTGGGAGCGGGTGCTGATACAGTAATGACGCTCTATGATGCCAATTTGCAAATCTTAAGCCAGAATGACAACGCGACTGCTGGGGTGACGTGGTCTGCTATTCGCTGGCGCGCACCGGAGTCTGGGATTTATTATGTGCTTATCACACCCAAGTCAGGGACTCCCTATGGTCGCAAATATACTTTAAGCATCGATGTGGCTTTGGGCGTCTATGTTCCTCTCTACCTTTCCGGGTTCACTCAACCCCTGCCCACGCCCAGTCCTACGCCGACGCCCACGCCGACTTTCACGCTAACGCCGACATCGACACCCACCATGACGCCCACCCCTACGCCCACCCTGTCCCATACACCTACTCCTACATTCTCACCGACGTTTGCGTTTACTCCAACGCCTCCGGTTACGCCCACACCTACGCCAACTGCAACGGGCACGCCGACGTTGATGCCCACGTTGACGCCGACGCCGTCACCAACACCGACCTGGACGTCGCTACCTCCTGGAGAAGTCTGTCTCCCCCTGTCCCGTGGCAAAGTGTATGTTGGTGGGCATCCAAAGGGGATTGCCGTCAATGGGCGTCGGGTTTATGTGGGCCTTTATGACGGCGGCGATGTGGCCGTAGTGGATGGCCCAGGTATGGAACGGATGGATGTGTGGGATAGTCCGGGCTCAGGGGCCAACGCGGTGCTTGTTGGTGCGGGGCGTGTCTTTATGACACATAGGAACTCGCATCAAATTGCAGTGTTTGACGAGGCAAGTGGGGAGCTGATGGCGCTATGGCCGACGGGACTTCTTCCCTGGGGAATGGCCTTGGTTGACGATACTTTGTATGTTAGCAACTATGCCTCGGACACTGTTAGCCTGTTCGATGTGCGTTCCGGTACCCAGATTCGTCAGACTATGGTTGGAGATAAGCCGGCCATGTTGGCAAGTGTTGATGAAAGTGTGTATGTACCTCTCGTGGGCCAAGGTATGATCCGTCTAGCTGATCGTGGTACTTCTAAAGTCGCTGTGTCGGGCGTTGGGACCGGGATGATAGACGTTGTCGGTGATACCGGGCGTGGCTTGGTGTACGGAAGTCGTCGAGATGGTCATGAGATTGTGGTGGTGAACCATCATACTGCAAGTCTTTTAGCCCCTATTGCGGTCCCAGGACGACCCGTGGGTCTGGCCTTGTCTCCCAATGGCCGTTGGTTGTATGGTGTTGATCCCTTCGCCGACCAACTGTTGATTGTCGACACAGACAATCAACGCTGGGTCGCTAGCCTTGCCCTGCCCGATCAAGGGGATGACGATGGCGGTCAAGGCATTGCCGTTGGCGAAGGGCTACTCTATGTGACGAACTATGGGGATGGCACTGTTTCTGTCTACGAGTTACCGGCCTGCGCTCGCTAGTGGCAACAGGCCGGTAACTCGTCTGAAGATAAGGGGCTAGCGACTACTGCCAGGGTGGTAGATAGTGACGCCGCCAATCGACGTTGGCCTCCCGCAATATTTTGCGCAGGGTTTCGTGGCTGATATGGTCGACAATGCCCTGTTCTATCAGATAGCGTTTCAGGTTGTGAAGTGTCCAGCTTGAGAAAAGGAGTCCCAGTTGACGGGGTGGTGTTTGCGCGATTTCCAGAATGCGCCGTCGCGTCGTCCCACGAAACTTGGGAGGGGGGCCCGGCTTGAAATCTCGGGGGCGCAGACCATCCACACCCCTTTGGTTGAATCGGTGAATCCATTTCCGAACCTTATCCGATCCGAGGCCAACAATTGCTGCTATTTCAGGTACTCTGTAACGCTCATCGGCTGAGAGGAGCACGATTTGAGCTCGCAGAGCCATGTGCTTGTTTCCACCGTCACGCATGCGTATGAGCTCTCGCCGTTCGTCAGGTAACAACGGACGCGCGTATATCAATTTCGGCATTGTTCCCTCCTATCGCATCTTTTGACCATCTTCACCCCTCTTTTCTCGCCCAACCCCATTCCCCTTGCCTGTCGATGTTTTCCATCGAGCTTGCCATGAGGTGTCTACAATTTGCTATAGAAACCGTTCAGCTAATTCTAGCTTACCACTCTCAACGGTCATCTGCCATAGTACGGCATACCTATTTTTGTAGGTGGGCCAGGATATCGGCGCACTGGAACGACAACGGTGTAAGCATGTATTGATCTAGGAAAATTGTCATGGTTTTGTCAGCATCTTTCCATTGAACTGATACGTCTTGTCTGTTAGAATGAAGCTGTACATGGGCTTGGTAATTGACAGCAAACCCTGTTATATCTTCCGGAGGGAGATTCGTACCATGAAAAAGAGATTAGCCGCATTACTTTCCCTGTTATTCGTACTTTTCCTGATTGCCAGCATGGGCACACCCTCTGTGCTGGCGGGGAATACGGATACGCCTTTGCACGAGGATCTCGCTTATGGCCTTTGTTCGGATACGGAAGCGTATCAAGTGAAAGTTGCAGGTGTCGGGATGGGAGGCACCTCATCCGGAACCATTGCCTTGACCTTGCCTGGCACAGCAACGGTAGAAAAGGCTCTTCTTTACTGGACTGGACGGGATCCATTTGACGGTGGTGATGGTGTAATCCGGTTTGAGGGCAGCTTAGTTAACGGCATTCAAACAGGTGGCCCCGCCTTTTGGGGAACCAATGATTTTGCGTTCGCTTACAAGGCAGACGTAACAAGCATGGTTTCTCCCTCGAAGACCAGCTATTCCTTGGAGGACCCCTCCACGGGGGATTCGGATAGTTTTACGCTCCCTTATGGCGCCGCGTTAGTCGTTATCTATAAGGACAGCTCAATCTCTTCTTCCACACTGGTGGAGACGTGGGAAGGCATGGATATTGCTCTCGGTGATACATCACCTTCCGGGAGTGAGGGAACGTCCCCCGTGGTGTTCCAGTTTGACCCGGCGGCTTTGCCACGGTCGGCGAGTTTTACGACGATTGTAGGCGGTATCGCAACCGGGACCTCGGCGACATTATATTACGTCTCTGGAAGCGGTACTCCTCCATCTACAAACAGTGATATTTTTAGCCTCCCCGGAGTGAATACGGAGTCCTTACCTGCAGCTCAAGATGGTTCCTTTATGACGACTTATGACAAATCCATCACCATTCCTGCGGACCATACATGGCTTGCCGTTCAGGTTCGTTCAGGCACAGCTCAAATACACTGGTTAGCAGAGACATTGCAGATGGAGGCAGCTTGTCCTAAGCTGCAGGTGGCGAAAACTCTGTCTTCGCCTACAAGCGGGCTCGCCCATGTGAACGATCCCGTTTCATTTGACATTACCATCACAAATACAGGTAACACGGCGCTAGTAAGCGTGCCCGTGACGGATACATTCAATAGTACTTATCTTAGCTTCACCAGTGCCAATGTGTCTCCGGACCATACAGCGACTGGTAGTGTGGCATGGGATGATATCACTACGGCTCTAGGTGATCTCAATCCGGGAGATAGCAAGACCATTCACATTACGTTCCAAGCCCTCACTGGTACACAATCCCTGTCCGGGGATGTGACCACAAATACGGCCACAGTGAACGGGGCCAGGGACCAGAACAACAAAACCGCTCCCGATGACTCAGATGACGCCGATGTCGAAATCAGCAATCCCTCTTTCACTATTGAAAAGACTCGTCTTTCACCTGCCGCTCCAGATGATGTTGTGACGGTTGGCGAAAACGTGGTCTATCAGATTGTCATTCAAAACACAGGGGATACGGCGCTCACAACAGTACCGCTTCAGGACACATTTGACGGTACAAAGCTAAGCTTCGTCAGCGCCACCTTAGATGGCACCC
>Ga0256832_1002581_pt1 | contig 12356 bp, 14 predicted proteins | sample 134614metaG_FD_190534 | JGI IMG/M metagenome (GOLD analysis project Ga0256832, IMG submission 190534) | Hydrothermal vent microbial communities from Lau Basin, Pacific Ocean - 134-614 | ecosystem: Environmental > Aquatic > Marine > Hydrothermal vents | place: Pacific Ocean: Lau Basin | collected... | reverse complement strand
AGCCGGTGCTAATTCAAGTGGTGTATTTTTAGCAACGTCATACACACGTGCAGTGAGTATTCGTTCGATCAGTGTTTTATTCATCCGCTGAAGATACGCTGACCGGAAAAAATGTGCAAGAAGAGGAGGCTGTGCTGTTCCCAGTCATGTTTATTTTTATGGAAATATATTGACTGCTTGTGCCAGTACAGGATGGATAAGGATGATCAGGCTGCTTCAGATAGAGCTTGCATAAATAACTATGTAATTAAGTATATAGCGAACTACCTCTAGAGGTATATATTAATATTCTTAATTTGTGTTAATAATATAATCTAATCATTCGTGATTAACATATAAACAATAGCGTTACGATTTTTGTAACTGCTCAGGGTAATTGCATGCAAGGTGATGTGTTATTGATTATTAGTGCTTCGGCAGCAGGGGTGTATTTACAGTATCCCTAATAGTCAATAGCTTACCGCCTCCGCTGTTTTTTACGCCGATTAGTTACCGATTATTAATATAACAGGGGTGAAGATATGGAAAGCTATATGATTACAGCCTGGCTGGGCGGACTGTTGATTGGCTGGTTGGTTGTGTTGCATTTTTTGATGATTGGTCGTGGAGCAGGTTGTTCCAGTGCTTATGCTTGTGTGGTTGATGTTTTGCACAAGGATATTAATTTATTTGGTTCACTTGATCCGATGCGGTTCTTCTTTGTCCTGGGATTGCCTATCGGTGGACTGATCCATACGCTGGTCTTTCAGTCTTCCTGGGGATTAAGTTTTGATATGGGGGTTTATGAGCAGGTGCTTCCTGTAAGTACCGCTTTGAAAGTGCTGGTATTGTTTATTGGCGGAACTCTGCTGGGCTTTGGAGCCCGTCTGGCTGGTGGTTGTACGACAGGTCACGCTTTGGTCGGTGGTGCTATGCTCAACTGGGCAAGTATGTTGACGGCAGTGTTGTTTTTTGTTGTTGCCACGGCAACAACGTGGCTGATGTTTAAGGTAATCTAACGGGGGGTATGTTATGCATATGAAAATAGAAAAAGGCGCATCACTAGGTTTGGGAGTAGTATTTGGCTTCTTGCTGGTTTCAGTCGGTGCAACATCCTTCGATACCCAGGCTGCTATGTTCTTGTTTAAAGACTTTCAACTGCCGATAGTGTTAGCAGTAGCCATGATGACAGGTGTTGTTGGTGTCTGGATGATTAAGCGCATGAAGGCAAGCAGTATTATTGTGCAACAGCAGATTGAGTTTATGAAGATACCTTTCAGTAAAAACCTGATTATGGGCAGTATCTTTTTTGGCATAGGCTGGGCTTTAACAGCTTCTTGCCCCGGCACAGCTGTTGCCATGCTGGGCGAAGGGAAGCTGGTTGGTGTTCCTGTTGTTGCAGGGATTCTTGCAGGAACCTGGGTTTATGGTCTTATGGGTAAGAAAAAACAGGCGGGATCGGAGTAATTTCTATCTGAGCGAGTAGGTATGGGGACGTGGGGCTGTCTGAGACTGAAACCGTAGCTGTTTCTGCTCCTGGACAGCCTTTTTTTATTTTATGCCACTTATTTTCTGATCAGAATCGTATAGCAGCTATCAAATGGCATTTTCAGTACCATTGCATACTGGTATTGACCGTTGATTCTTCGTATTATGCGTGCTGACTTGAGAGAATGGATCGTAAGGAACAATAATGAATCAAGATGAAATGAAAAAAGCCGCAGCTGAGGCTGCACTGGATTATGTTGAGCCTAGCATGATAGTGGGCATAGGGACAGGTTCAACAGCAAATTATTTTATCGATGCCTTAGCTGGCATTAAAGGCAAGATAGACGGCACGGTTGCAAGTTCGATTGCCAGTGAGGAGCGCTTGAAAAGTCACGGCATTCCGGTGATGGATTTCAATACGGCAGGGCAATTGTCGCTGTATGTTGATGGTGCGGATGAATCCACAAAGCATTTGCACCTTATAAAAGGAGGCGGTGGTGCATTGACACGCGAGAAAATTGTCGCTGCAGGTAGTGACAAATTTGTTTGTATCGCCGATGAAAGCAAGCTGGTGCCAGTGTTGGGAAAGTTTCCGTTGCCGCTTGAGGTGATTCCAATGGCGCAATCCATGGTGGCGCGTAACATTGTCAAACTGGGTGGTACACCAGTATTGAGAGAGGGATTTACCACGGATAATGGTAATATCATTCTTGATGTACATAACATGGAAATCCTGAATCCACTGGAAATGGAAACAACTCTTAACCAGATTGCTGGCGTGGTGTCGGTAGGTATTTTTGCGCATCGTCCCGCAGATGTGCTGATTCTGGGTGGGGCTGATGGGGTTCAGGTGTTAAGCTAGCTATAGCCGGAATACTTCAAATTGTGAACTCAGTATCCTATGGAGATTTTTTATAAAGGCGAGGAGTTAGGTGTTGAGCAGCGTTTGCTGCCTGCTAGTACCTATAATGTGATGCGTACTCTGTTTCACCAGAGTAATAGGGATTGTGTTTTTGTACCCGTCAGAAGTATGCAATATCAGGCGATTATTGATGCTAGTGAAGTGGTGTTTGTAGATGCGCATCGGCGTAGTTATGTTGAGTTTGCCTGGCGAAAATTCATGTATCATAAGCGTAGTAACCTACAAGATCCGGTTCCTTACGAGTTTGTTTACTATGATCAGCAGGCTTTGGAAAGCATGCTGCGTATGCAGGGTGAATTTCACAAGTTTCTCACTCAGCTTTATAGTCGAACGCACGCCAGGGATACGCTAACGAACTCTGGCGAGACGGTCATCACGGGTCTTCCCTTTCGTTCTCGGACAAGCTCCTAGGCTTTCTGGTGATTGAAGAGGTATTTTTGTGCCCCCCCCGTCAGGATGCTTTGGACAAGCTTGGTAGATCCAACCTAAGTTAGGTTGGTACATTCATCCAGTAGGAATTGCCGAAATGCTGAGGCAATATGTGACATATGTTTGCCTTTACGAGTTACTAGGTGCCAGTGACGCAGGATCGGGAAAGTCTCAACATCGAGCGTACACAAGTAGTTACTTTTGAGCTCTAGCTCAATGGTATGCAGTGAAACGATTCCTAGACCGAAGCCTGCTGCGACAGCATGTTTAATGGCTTCATTGCTGCTCATTTCCAGTCCGCTTTCACACTTCACCTGATGCTTTTTCATGTGCTTTTTAATGGCTTTTCGGGTTCCTGATCCTGCTTCCCTGCTGACAAATTTCTCTTTGAGAACCTGCTCGAGCGGGATGTTTTTTTGCTTTTTCAGTGGGTGGTTTGCCGGTGCAATAATCACCAGAGGGTTATTCATAAAAATTTCTGATTCAAGGTTGAGACCTTCTGGTGGCTCCCCCATAATTACCAGATCAGGTTCATTATATTCCAGCTGCTTGAGTATAGTTATACGATTAGTAACGTCCAGCGTCAGATTGACATTACTATGCAGTCGTGAAAATTCAGACAAAATTCGTGAGGTGAAGTGGTTGGCAGTGGTGGTGGCAGAAACACTCAGGTTTCCACGTTCACAGCCTTTCAGCTTGTCAACGTAGGATTCCAGGGCACGATAAGACTGCATTATGTTACTGGTATATTTTCTAAGAGCTTGCCCTTCACGTGTCAAAGTAATGGATTTGCCATGACGTTCGATTAATTTTATACCCATACTCTCTTCAAGTTGTTTCATTTGCATGGAAACAGCAGGTTGTGTCATATGAATGATAGCTGCTGCTTTAGTATGGCTTTCATAGCGTGCTACTGTCTCAAAAATTTGAATTTGTCTTAAGGTGATGCGGTGCATATTTGCTTTGACTCTTTATGATGGGAATAAATGGATGATCTTGCGTCTTGCTCCTGAGGGCAACCCCCATAGATTAGACGAATGTGTTATTTCCTAAGTAGTTATCCTGTTTAAAACAAGAAAGCAATAGCCCTTACAGTCTGTGTTTAGCAAAATCAATAGCTTATCTAAGAATAAAATTTACTTACTAGTTAGTCTAGATATTCTTAGTGTTACTTATTAGTGAATTGCTGCACACTTCTTCGACTAGCAGGTGCTGGCAGAGTGAAAATAACCTGCTACAGCAACTGGTAAGTGGAGTCCTCCTAGTTAGCTCTGGGACTCGGAAGAACAATTTTATTTACTCGACACGAAGAGGATTAGACATATGGCAGTCAAGCAATATGATGCGGGCGTAAAAGAATACCGCGAGACGTATTGGATGCCGGAATATACTCCGAAAGATACAGATATTCTGGCATGTTTTAAAGTAACCCCGCAGGATGGCATTCCACGTGAAGAAGTCGCTGCAGCTGTTGCAGCAGAATCTTCAACGGGCACCTGGACGACAGTTTGGACGGATCTGTTAACGGATCTTGATTATTACAAAGGGCGTGCTTATGCCATTGAAGATGTTCCAGGCGACGATACCTGTTTTTATGCATTTATCGCTTACCCGATTGATCTGTTTGAAGAGGGGTCAGTTGTTAATGTAATGACTTCATTGGTTGGTAATGTATTCGGGTTTAAGGCTTTACGTGCATTGCGTCTGGAGGATATTCGATTCCCTGTTGCCTATGTCATGACGTGTAATGGACCACCGCAGGGTATTCAGGTTGAACGTGATTTATTAAACAAATACGGTCGTCCACTGTTGGGATGTACTATCAAACCGAAGCTGGGATTGTCTGCTAAAAACTACGGGCGTGCCTGTTATGAAGGTCTGCGCGGTGGGCTTGATTTCACTAAGGACGATGAAAATGTTAACTCTCAGCCCTTTATGCGCTGGAGACATCGTTTTGACTTTGTGATGGAGGCGATTCACAAGGCTGAAGCTGAGACTGGTGAGCGCAAAGGTCATTATCTCAATGTTACTGCCCCTACCGCAGATGAGATGATGCGTCGTGCAGAATATGCCAAAGAAATTGGCGCCCCCATTATCATGCATGACTACATTACTGGTGGCTGGGCAGCAAACACTCAGCTGGCACAATGGTGTCAGGATAACGGTATGTTGTTGCATATTCACCGTGCCATGCATGCGGTACTTGATCGAAATCCACACCATGGCATCCATTTCCGCGTGTTGACCAAAATATTGCGCCTCTCGGGTGGTGACCATCTGCACTCAGGTACGGTTGTTGGCAAGCTTGAAGGTGATCGTGATGCGACACTGGGCTGGATAGATATCATGCGTGATTCGTATGTTAAGGAGGATCGTTCACGGGGAATCTTCTTTGATCAGGATTGGGGCTCGATGCCTGGTGTATTGCCTGTAGCATCTGGCGGTATCCATGTTTGGCACATGCCTGCATTAGTGAGTATTTTTGGTGATGATTCCGTGTTGCAATTTGGTGGTGGAACCTTGGGACATCCGTGGGGCAATGCAGCTGGTGCAGCGGCGAACCGTGTTGCTGTTGAGGCCTGTGTAGAAGCTCGAAACCAGGGTCGTGAGCTTGAGAAAGAAGGTAAGGAAATTCTAACGGCTGCTGCAAAGCATAGCCCAGAGTTGGCAGCAGCAATGGAAACCTGGAAAGAAATCAAGTTTGAATTTGATACGGTCGACAAGCTTGATGTCGCGCATAAATAGCGTTCGCAACTAGCGTTTACCATGACCTGCTGTGACCCAGTTGGTCATGGTCGCTGAATGTTTAGATCACAGCAGCTGATCGATACTTAAAGTTTTAATTTTATTGGAGAATACACTATGAGTGACGTGCAAGATTATGCATCAAGCTTAGGTAATGCGGAGAGTCGCAAGTTCGAAACATTTTCTTATTTGCCAGCACTGTCTGATGAGCAAACACGTACCCAGATTGAGTACATTCTGAGTAAAGGCTGGAACCCTGTTATTGAGCATACTGAGCCTGAAAATGCTGGTGGTCATTACTGGTATATGTGGAAATTGCCTATGTTTGGTGAAACTGAAGTGGAGAATGTTTTAAAAGAAATTGAAGCATGTAAAACGGCACACCCGAACAACCATGTGCGTTTATTGGGTCTTGATAACTTCGCCCAGTGTGCTGGTGCTGCGATGGTAATTTATCGCGGTCAGACAGTATAGTCTGGAACGGAAAAAGAATAAGAGTGCCTCTGGTTGTCATTGATATCCAGAGGACTTTCCATCTATTTATCATTCAGGAATAAGTCGCATGTCAAAACCTGATCGCTATATAGGAGTCAACCACGATATTAATGGTGGTATGACTGCAATTGGCAAGATAATCCGTGATGCCTGGGTGTTTGGACTGATTCCGGAAACAGAAACGTGCGAAGGTTGGAATCTTGCAGGGATTGATGCTTTATTGCAGAAAGTCAATGTGGAATGGGATAAATATGGCTGCCTGGTTAGTCAGTTACCAGAGGAGCTGGCGCAGCGTCATCAGCGTATTCATGGTGAGGCATTTAAAAATGCGAAAAGTGCAGGTTGGTCTGGTGATGATGAGACCTTTGGGGAAGAGTAGGGCTAGCACACACAGTGTAGATGATCTTTATAGCTGTTTAGATGATGACCGAACACGTCATACTTTGAACACTTATCAAGATTATTTTTACTGGAAGCCTGGGGATCAGCCTCAACAGCTCCTAACCATTATGTAACATCTATGGAATAGCATTATGTCTGATTTAACAGTAGATCCACAACAGTACACCATCAATAAAGAACCTTATTATGAAGAGGTGAATCAGGAAATTTCACTTTATGAAGCTGCTTATGGTGTGCGTATGCCCATGATGCTGAAAGGTCCAACGGGTTGCGGTAAATCACGGTTTGTTGAGTTTATGGCCTGGAAGTTGCAGAAGCCTCTTATTACTGTAGCTTGTAATGAGGATATGACAGCATCAGACCTGGTGGGACGTTTTCTGTTAGATAAAGATGGAACCAGGTGGCAGGATGGACCTTTAACCACGGCGGCACGGATGGGTGCTATCTGCTATCTGGATGAGGTGGTCGAGGCACGTCAGGACACAACTGTTGTAATCCATCCTTTGACCGATCACCGCCGTACTTTGCCACTGGATAAAAAGGGTGAATTGGTTGAAGCTCACCCTGACTTTCAACTTGTTATTTCTTATAACCCTGGCTACCAAAGCCTGATGAAAGACCTGAAGCAATCCACTAAACAGCGTTTTGGCGGTTTGGACTTTGATTATCCTGAGGAAACACTTGAAGTTGCCATTGTGTCCAAAGAGGCAGGTATTGACTCTGACACTGCTGGCAAGTTGGTGCAAATTGCACATCGTGCCCGTAATTTAAAAGGGCATGGTCTGGATGAGGGTATATCGACGCGCTTGTTAGTTTATGCAGCACAGTTGATTAGTAGTGGTGTCGCCCCACATATCGCCTGTAGTATGACAATGGTGACGCCATTAACAGATGATCCAGACATGCGTGACACTCTGGATGCCGCAGTTCAAACCTTCTTTGGCTAAACGATGTCTATTCATCTGGAAGATTACGCAGAGTTTCTGGAGAAAGTCGCTCCTGAAGTAAGAGATGTGCTGGAAAGTACGTTTTATGATGCTGCGCGTATCATGTCACCGTCAGGTCTTGAAGATTATATGGACGGTGGTAAGGCATTATGCAACCTGGGGCGTGGGAGTGACCTGGTTGTAACCTATCTGGAAGAAATGCCTCTGGTGGCAAAGGAGTGTGGCGAGGATATCATCCCTGATGTTGTTACTGCTGCGATGAAGCTATCCTCTATGACCTCTGGTGAGGTAATTTCGCTCTTGTTGGCTAGTTTACCAACAGCTTCTCGCCGTTTGGGTGATGCGTCGCTGTTGCGTGGGTATTTAACACTTGTTCATCAGCTTGCTTCTACAGCAGCGCGTGGGCTGCGCCCCATGCTAAATCATATGGATGAGCTGCTGTCCAAACTGACTTTGAGTGGTTTACGCCGTTGGGCCAATTTTGGTGCTCAGGCGTATCGCCGAGACTTTGATAACCTGACAGCCTACTTTAATCTGGAATCTCAAGACAGTCGCGCCATGCTGGAGAAAGAGCGTCGTGGTGTGCTGTTTGTCAAGGTGCAGCGCAAGCTTAATTTCTATCTGCGCGCTTTATGGGCAAGGGATTTTTTCTTGCGCCCAACGGGTGCTGATTTTGCTGACTTCCGGCCTTATATTGAGAACAATATTCTTTTTATGCCCGATGCAGTGGATGACGTTGGAGTTGAGGGTCAGCGTATTCCCGGTCTTGAGTTATATCGGGCTATTGCTGCTCACATGGCAGCGCACCTGAGTTACTCTAGCAGTGCTATTTCGGGCGAAGAGCTAAGCCCGGCCCAAATGTTCTTTATTGGTCTGCTGGAAGATGCTCGGGTAGAATACAAAGCTGCTCAGGATTTCCCCGGTTTGAAAAAACTCTGGCGCTCATTGATGGAGGTACCGTACGAAGAACCTGTTGAGCATGAAACTGTGGTTATTTTGGAACGGTTAGCTCTTATGCTGCTAGACGAAAGTGTGCGTTCTGAAGATGACGAGCTAAATGAATTTGCTAGCAAGTTTCACAGGGAAATTGAGGCTAACCAGGATGATAATCACTTTTCCTGGGTAATGGGAATGGCGCTTTTCAATATATTCAGTCAGCGCAAGGCTGTTCCCAGTTTGAGAATACTTGAGCGACATCGGATCCCTTACCGAGATGACAATCGTATTATCTGGCATTTTGCTGAATTTGACTGGGAGGTTGGCTTTGAGTATGTAGCAGCTAGTCAGCGGCAGGTGCGCAAATATGTGAGTGCGATTGAAATGGCCAATGAAGTGGATTGTGAGCTGGCAGGGGATGATGCTCAGGAAATTTGGGTCTGTGAAACAAACTTTCGTCCCTATGAGGATGACCTGACAGATGAGCAAATCAGCTTTAATGATATGTGGGGAAAGGAGCCTGTGTCTGACCCGTTCCACTATCATGAGTGGGATTATCAGATACAGCTACACCGTCCTGACTGGGTGACAGTTTTCGAACGCAGACAAGCTAAGGGTGACCCTGAACTTATTGATAATATTCTTGCAGAGCACAAACCCATTGTCTATCGAATCAAGCAGATAATAGATCTTCTAACCCCTGAAGGTGTGCAACGTCAACGTGGTATGGAAGATGGTGATGAAATTGATATTAATGCTGCTGTTGATGCGATGGTCTCAATTCGTATGGGTGAACAGCCCAACCCACGAATTACTATGCGGAATGTGCTGAAAACGCGGGACATCAGTATTATTGTATTACTTGATCTGTCTGAATCAACGAATGAGAAAATAGCTGGTTCTGAGAAAACTGTACTGGAGTTGACCCGCGAAGCTGCAACCTTGGTGGCAACAGCTATAGAGGGTATTGGTGATCCGTTTGCTATTCATGGTTTTGCTTCTGATGGTCGCCATGATGTTCAGTATTATCGTTTTAAAGATTTTAACCAGCACTTTGATGATGAAGCTAAATCACGGCTGGCGGGTATGGCAGGGGGGCTCTCAACGCGAATGGGAGGCGCGCTGCGTCATGCTGGACACCACTTGCTAAAGCAGCAGGAAAAGCGCAAGCTGATTCTCCTTGTTACCGATGGAGAGCCTGCTGATATTGATGAGCGGGATCCTCAGCATCTTCGTCATGATACAAAAAAAGCGGTTGAAGAGCTTTATTCTAGTGGTGTGCTGACCTACTGTTTGACACTTGATCCAAATGCGGATAGCTATGTAAAACGTATTTTTGGCGAGAATAATTACACGGTTGTTGATCATGTTGACCGACTCCCTGAGCAGCTTCCACTCTTGTTTGCCAGTCTGACAAAGTAAACCCGAGATATTCATTGATGAGATGAAGCTGGCACCATGACGTAGAAAGTGCTGCCAGTTGATTCACAAGCTGGTCTTGTGCCCTGCGGGATCTTCTGCTAGTATTCCCGCTCTTTAAAATTCGTCAACAGATATATACAGAGGATCTTCCCATGAAGGCCGACATTCATCCAAATTACAGAGAAGTTGTGTTTCAGGACTTAAACGCTGATTTTTCCTTCCTGACGCGCTCGACTATCCATACCAAAGAAACCATTCAATGGGAAGATGGCAATGAATATCCACTTGTGAAAGTGGAGGTATCCAGCCATTCTCACCCATTCTACACTGGCAAGCAGAGCCTTAATAAAGCTGCTGGTCAGGTTGACAAGTTCAACCAGCGTTATGGTAGAAAGAAGTAACACATAGACTGGTAGCAATGCGTTTTATGACGTTTGCTGATAGTTTTAAAAAGGTGCTCAAATTGAGCGCCTTTTTTGTTTGTACGTTTTTTGTTAGTGCCATTACTCAGGCATTTGCTGATAGTGCTGGGAGCTGTGCAATGCCGACAGCGGGCATTGAGTGGGTTAAAGTTAAATGGGTTTATGATGGTGATACCCTGAAGCTTACTGACCAGCGCAAGGTGCGTATTATTGGTATTGATACGCCTGAAACAGCGCATCTGCGTTATCGTAAGCAAAAAGCAGAGCCCTATGCAGGGCAGGCTACTGAAGCCTTACGGGAATTATTGGCAAGGCAACATTATAAGGTTGCTATCCAGCCGGGAAAACAGAGATTTGACAGGTATGGACGCTTGCTGGCGCATGTTTTTACCCCGCAAGGTGTGAATGTTTCACAATGGTTATTGCGACAAGGTTTGGCAACCAGTCTGATAATCCCTCCCAACAGTGGGCATCTTGCCTGTTACCATAAGGCAGAGCAGTCGGCGCAGCGCAAGCAGCTTAATATCTGGAAGCTCAAGTCCCATCAGCTTAAGAAAACCACTGATCTGAACAAGCGGTTTAGTGGTTATGTTCGGTTACAGGGAACTGTTAAACGTGTAAAACGTCGAAAAAACAAGATTAGCATCAAGCTAGATCATCAGGTTTATATTACAATCAAGCAACCAGATCTTAAATTATTCAGAAATCTGGATGTAAGTCATCTTAAGGGAAAGACAGTTCAGGTGACAGGCATTTTATATCGCCATGGCAAGAAGGCATTTATTAGAGTGCGCCATCCGGTTTATCTGGTGACAAAATAGTTGGAGTTTTAGCATGAAAGTTTGGAACAGGGCTTTACGCCTGATAACACCGATATTGCTGGTCGGATTTATTTCAGCGTGTTCGGTGAATCCGGTGAGTGGCAAGAAGGAATTTAACCTGATGTCTGAGCAACAGGAAATTTCTCTGGGTGCCAGTTTGCACAAGCAGGTTTTACAACAATACAAGCCTTATGATAACCCTGCGTTACAGGCGTATGTGAATCAGATTGGTCAGGAACTGGCGCGTCATAGTCACCGAAATAATATTCGCTATCACTTTACTGTGGTGGATGATCCTGGCATTAATGCCTTTGCTTTGCCGGGTGGTTATGTCTATATAACCAGAGGTCTGATGGCATATCTGAATTCTGAGGCAGAACTCGCTGGCGTACTAGGGCATGAAATAGGTCATGTGACAGCAAGGCATAGTGCCAGACAGTATACTCGTGGTACTTTGACTAATATTTTGGCGAAGGTTATTGTGGACAAATATGGTAACGCACAGGCAGTGAATACACTGGCTCTGGCATCGGTACGCGGTTTTGGTCGCAAGCATGAATTGCAGGCAGATCGCCTGGGTGCAGAATACCTGGCTCGTGTAGGCTATGATCCCCACAGCATGATCAAGGTTATTGAGGTGCTAAAGGCACAAGAGGAGTTTAGCAAGTTTCTGGCGCGTTCCGAAGGGCGGCAACCACAGAGCTATCATGGAACATTTTCTACCCATCCTGCTAATGACCGACGTCTACAGGAGGTGGTGGGGAAAGCGAATGCCATCCATACCGCACGAACTCGTCCTGATAATAGAAGAGGTTACCTGAATCGTATATCGGGTCTTAAATATAATATTGATAAAAAACGTACAGGTCAGATCAGGCTGATCACAGCACGTCCCGGTGATACCTTTGCTGGTTATGCCCAGCGTTCGAGCATTCCAAAGTATGCCGAGCAGAAACTGCGCCTGCTAAATGGTATGTTTCCGCGCGGCGAGCCTCGTCCTGGGCAGCTTGTCAAGATTGCTCAATAACAGATCCACTTCGGGCAAGGGTAACCCCTTGCCTGAAAGTTTTTTCAAAAATTCTCCCCATACATTTAATCAACACTACCTCCTATGACATATACATATAAAGAAGATGCTTTAAAGTATCACGCTGAACCTCGACCCGGAAAAATCGCGACAGAAATAACCAAGTCCACTGAAACTCAATATGATTTGGCACTCGCCTATACGCCGGGTGTCGCTGAGCCTGTGATGGAAATCCATCATGATCCTGCAACGGCTTATTTGTATACCGCCAAAAGTAATTTAGTCGGTGTGATTACCAATGGCACTGCTGTCTTGGGCTTG
>Ga0256832_1002580_pt1 | contig 12357 bp, 14 predicted proteins | sample 134614metaG_FD_190534 | JGI IMG/M metagenome (GOLD analysis project Ga0256832, IMG submission 190534) | Hydrothermal vent microbial communities from Lau Basin, Pacific Ocean - 134-614 | ecosystem: Environmental > Aquatic > Marine > Hydrothermal vents | place: Pacific Ocean: Lau Basin | collected... | reverse complement strand
TGAAGATGTTGAAGGTGAAGCATTAGCTACATTAGTAGTAAACAATCTCAAAGGTGTATTAAAAGTTGTTGCTGTTAAAGCTCCAGGATTTGGAGACAGAAGAAAAGCAATGCTCCAAGACATCGCTATCTTAACAGGTGGTCAGGCAATTACTGAAGACTTAGGAATGACTCTTGAAAGTGTTGAACTTGATCAATTAGGACAGGCTGACAAAGTTGTTGTTGACAAAGATAACACAACTATCGTTGGTGGTAAAGGAAATCCAGAAGATATTAAAGCAAGAATTGAGCAAATCAAAGCTCAGATCGAAACTACTACTTCTGAGTATGACAAAGAAAAATTACAAGAAAGACTTGCTAAATTAGCAGGTGGTGTTGCTATCATCAAAGTTGGTGCAGCAACTGAAGCAGAACTAAAAGAGAAAAAAGACAGAGTAGATGATGCAGTTCACGCTACAAAAGCAGCAGTAGAAGAAGGTATTGTTGCCGGTGGTGGTGTTGCACTTTACAGAGCATCTGGAGTTCTTTGCAACATCGAAGAAGAAAACAAAGATAAAGAATGGGGTATCAAGATAATTAAAAATGCTTGTAAAACTCCAATTAAACAAATTGCATATAACGCAGGATTTGAAGGTTCTGTAGTATTAGAAAAAATTAAAGAATCTGATGATCCAAATTATGGATTCAACGCAGCAACTGGCGAATACGTAAACATGATTGAAGCTGGTATTATTGACCCAACTAAGGTTGTAAGAACAGCTATTCAAAACGCTGCTTCTATCGCAGGAACAATGCTAACAGCTGAGGCTCTCGTTGCAGAAATTCCTGAGAAAGAAGAAAAACTCCCAGGTGCTGGAATGGACGAAATGGGTGGAATGGGTGGAATGGGCTTCTAATAGCCTTTCCACTTTTAGCCTTTAAATATAAAAAGCCCTCTCAAAAGAGAGGGCTTTTTTATTTCTTTAGAAAATTTACTCTTAAACAAAAAAAGCACCCTTTAAAGGTGCTTTTTATATCATTTATTAGATCTGAAACTATAATTCTTAGAAAGTAGGTTGACCTAAGTTAACAGCTACAACCTCTTTAACTTCAGGAATCTCTTCTTTAAGTTTCATTTCGATACCACCTTTCAATGTCATTAAAGACATTGCACATCCTGAACAAGCTCCCATTAATCTAACATATACAGTTCCATCTTCACCTATATCTACTAATTCAACATCCCCACCATCAAATCTTAAAGCTGGTCTGATTTTTTCTAAAACTTCTTCTACTTTTTCTTTATCTATCGCCATTTTGTTTCCTCCTTAAATTTGTTTTTGATTAATATAAGTATATGAATTTATTAAATTTTAACTATGATTTTTAGCATGTGATTGTTATCCCCCACTTACAGGAGGTATCAATGCCACCGTATCTCCATCTTTTACTGGTGTATTTTTCTCAACATACTCTTCATTTAATGCAAGCATTACATTGTCTAAAGAATCCGAAATTTCGGAATATTTTTCTTTCAATGTAGAGATAAGATCTTCAACAGTTGAATTTTCTGGTAAATCTATATCTTCCATATTTTTTCCTAATTTATCTTTTAACGAAGAAAAATATAAAACTTTAATCTTCATACTTCATTTCCCATTCTGTAATAAGATGAGAACCTCTTAAAAAATGTGCTCTTAATTTTGCTTTAGGAATTTCATCAAAAGAAGAAAATCCTTCACCTCCTACCAGTGTAGGAGTATCTGTTCCCCCTACTATAAAAGGCATATGTATTAGCCTGATTTCATCAATCAGCCCGTATTTTATTAATTCCCAGTTAAGTGTAGAACCACCTTCAACTATAAGATTTTTAATACCTTTTGAATAAAGAATTTCCATCATTCTTAGAACGTTGATTTTTTCTTTCCCACATCTAACTACTTCCACTTTTTCTTCAAGAGCTTTAACTTTTTCTTCAGGTGCTTCTGAAGATGTAAATATGATTGTAGGTGCGTGTTTTTGTAAAATATTAGCGTCTAAAGGAATATTTGCTTTTGATGTTGGAACTATTCTTGTTGGATTTTTACCTTCAACATGTCTTACCGTTAAAAAAGGATTATCGGTTCTTATTGTTTCAGCCCCAACCATTATTCCATCAACTTTTGCTCTTAGCTCGTGCAAATATCTGACTGCTTCCTCATCCATATATTTCATTATCTCTTTTGAGGAAACACCTTTTCTTAAGGTTAACTTTCCGTCTATTGTTACCTCTGAAACCATTATAGTGTATGGTCTACCCATCGTTATCCCCTTAATCGTAATCCTTGTTATAATGCTTGTATAAGAATAATATTCTGTCTGCCAATGATAATGTAGTAAGAGCAGCTATTAAAATATATCCGAACTCCATTCCACCAAAAATATGAAAATGCTCAAAAATAGCAAAAATTATCAATGTTAATAATGTTTCAGGTCTTCCGAAAAATCCTCTATTTTCTAAAGGATCGTCTATTTTTCCTTTTTGTCTGTTAGAAAAACCTATTTCTGCGTAAACAACAGGTTTTATAAATGTGTGAAGCATATTTGTAGTAACTGCAATTGCAGTTATTATAGGAGTTGAATATGCGATACCAATCAGAACAAGTAAAAATCCATCAACAAACTTATCTGCAAGCCAATCAAATACAGCACCAAACTTAGATGCTTTATCTGTTTCCCTTGCAACTACTCCATCCATCAGGTCAAAGAAACCACTCATAAATATGAGTATTGCACCTGTTAAAGGTTTCCCCTTAAGAAAAGATATGGCAGCAAGAACTCCGAATATCACAGAAATAACTGTGATAATATTCGGAGTTATATGTGTTTTTGCAAATAAAATTCCAATTGGTTCGTATATCCGTTTTAAATTTTTTCTTTTTGAAGTAATATTCATTTAAATCACCATTAAACAGGTGTTACAGCCCTTTACCTTTTAACCAAGGCATCATACTTCTGAGCTCTTCACCTACTTGCTCTATTAAATGCTCTTCATCTTTTTTAACTAAAGCATTGAAATGAGGTCTTTTTGCCACATTTTCAAGAATCCATTCTTTTGCAAACTCACCTTCTTGGATTTCTTCAAGAATTTTTTTATGTATTGGCTTAACTGCTTCATATATCCTTTTTCCTCTTGTTACATCTCCGTATCTTGCAGTATCTGATATAGAATATCTCATTCCAGAAATTCCATACTGATACATTAAATCAACTATAAGTTTAAGTTCATGTAAACATTCAAAGTATGCAACTTCTGGCTGATATCCAGCTTCAACTAATGTCTCAAATCCAGCTTTAACTAATGCAGTTGCTCCACCACATAAAACTGCCTGTTCACCAAAAAGATCAGTCTCTGTTTCTTCTTTAAACGTTGTTTCCATTACGCCAGCTCTTGTAGATCCGATTCCTTTAGCATAAGCAAGTGCTATATCTTTAGCATTTCCTGTAAAGTCCTGATAAACAGCAAATAAAGCAGGAACACCTTTTCCTTCTTCATAAGTCCATCTAACTAAATGTCCAGGGCCTTTTGGAGCAACTAAAAATACATCAACATATTCAGGTGGAACAATCTGACCAAAATGTATGTTAAATCCGTGTGCAAATGCAAGTGCATTCCCTTCATCTAAATTAGGTAAAATAGATGTTTCAAAAAGTTCAGGTTGTGCAGTATCTGGTGCTAATATCATAATAACATCAGCTTTTGCTGCTGCTTCATCTGGTGTGTAAACTTCGAATCCTTCTGCTTTTGCTTTTTCTGCAGATTTACTTCCTGCATATAATCCGATAATAACTTTAATTCCGCTATCCCTTAAGTTTAATGCATGTGCGTGACCTTGACTTCCATATCCTATAATTGCCACTGTTTTGTCTTTTAAAAAGTCTAAAGATGCGTCTTGATCATAATAAGTCTTTATTGCCATGTTTGCCTCCTTTGATTTTAAAATTTAATTAACATATTATTAAACACTAATATCGTTCAATAAGCAAAATATCCTTTACTTTAAAGTTGTTTAATAGTTTTTGAAATAACATTCCTGCCTGCTTATTAGAAAGAACTACCGTATTTAAATGAACAATAACATTCTTGAAAATCTCACCTTTTTCTATCAATTCTTTAGAAATGATAACTTTCTTATAATCAACCAAATTATCACCTTTTTGAGATGTTATTTTTACTTTTTTAATATTTTTTATATTATGTTTTGTTAATAAATTAATCTTAAATTGCCTTTCAGGTAAATTCTTAATTTTCAAAAAACTGTAATTATTTTCAAAACTTTTTATACTTTCATAAAGTTCTTCTCCAGAGTTTGCAGTTACACATCCCATATATGCTATTCTTTTTCCTTCATATATATCAAAACAGATCGTATATGAAATACCTATCCAGGATAAAAACGGTTGTATTATTAATGAATATTCTTTTTTTGAATCAAAATATTCAGAATTTTGTATATTCTTTGTTAAAAACTGTGTAAAAACCCGTTTATATTCTTCAGGCAGGTTTCGAACTACTGCTTCTTTTATCCCTATGTTTTCCCCAAAAGAAAAAGAAAAAGATAAAAGAAGCAGTAGCAAAAATTTTTTCATTCCACCTGATGTTTTTGAAGCTTACTTTTTGCCGACTCTCTAATAAGTGCCAGCGTCCCAGTTCTTGCTATATCTTTTAATCCAAAAGGTCTAAGAAGTTCTATAAATGCCTCTAATTTATCTGAATCACCTGTAACTTCTATTGTATATGTATCGGTAGAAACATCAACGATTTTCCCGCGGAATATGTTAGTCAATCTCATAATTTCGTCTCTTGCTTTTTCATCGCCTGTATGAACTTTTATAAGAACAAGTTCCCTTTCTATATGTGGAATATCCGTAATATCTCTAACTTTTAATGTTTCTATTAATTTTCTAAGTTGTTTTATTATTTGTTCTATTACTCTTTCATCACCTTCAACAACAATTGTTATTCTTGCTATATCAGGATCCTGTGTTTTCCCAACTGTTAGACTTTCTATGTTATAACCTCTACCTGCGAAAAGTCCTGTTATTCGTGCCAAAACTCCAAAGTTATGCTGGACTCTAACAACGATAGTGTGTTTTCTTATTTTTGTTTCTGGTTGTTTTCTTATCTTTACAGTTTTAATTTCTTCTACCATTTATTACCCCACTAAATACATAGTATCTGCTTCACCTTTTTGTCTTGGTGTTAAAATCATCTCTTTATAACTTTTTCCTGCCGGAACCATTGGTAAAACATTCTCTTCTCTATCAACAACAAAATCCATTATAACAGGTCTATCATTTATTGACATTGCTTTCTGTAATACCTCTTTAACTTCAGAAGGTTTTGTAGCTCTAAGACCAACAGCACCGAAAGATTCTGCAAGTTTAACAAAGTCAGGTTGAACAGAGAGACAAACACTTGAGTATCTATTATCATAAAAGAACTGTTGCCACTGTCTTACCATTCCTAAAAATTCATTATTGATTATCGCAACCTTTATAGGAACTCTATACTGAACTGCAGTTGCTATGTCTTGTATATTCATAATGAACGAACCATCACCTTCTATTGCTATAACTTCTTTGTCTGGTCTTCCCATTTTTGCTCCAATTGCTGCAGGGAAACCAAATCCCATTGTACCAAGACCACCAGAATTAAGAAACTGTCTTGGATATGAATATTTATAAAACATTGCCGCCCACATTTGATGCTGACCAACTCCTGCAGAAATGATGGCATCCCCTTTTGTTACATTATAGATTTCTTCAATAACATACTGAGGTTTTATAACTTTATCGGATTTTTCATATATTAATGGATGTTCTTCTTTCCACTTTTCTATCTGTTTTAACCAGCTTTCCCTTGCTTTAACCCATTCAACAGGTTTTTTCTGAAGTTCTTTCAGTAATTTTTTAAGAACTATCTTCACATCACCAACAATCGGAACATCAACAACAATATTTTTACTTATAGATGCAGGATCTATATCTATATGAATAATCTTTGCTTCTGGAGCAAATTCCTGAATTTTTCCTGTAACCCTATCATCAAATCTTGAACCAACTGATATAAGAAGGTCAGAATTGTAAACTGCCATGTTTGCATAGTATGTTCCGTGCATTCCAAGCATATGAAGTGCGAGAGGATGTGTTTCTGGAAATGCACCTTTACCCATATTTGTTGTGGTTACAGGAATTCTTGTCAGTTCAGCAAGCTCTAACAGTTCTTTATTTGCACCTGCTAAATTTACACCACCACCTACATAAAGAACAGGTCTTTTTGCCTGCCTGATCAATTCTGCAGCTTTTTTGATCTGAACAATATTTCCTTCATAATGAGGATTATATCCTGGTAAAGATGCTTTTACTTCCTCATCTGTCGGAATGTAACATTCTGAATATTGCTGTGTAATATCTTTTGGAATATCAACCAAAACAGGCCCAGGTCTTCCTGTTCTTGCTATATAAAAAGCCTGCCTCATTATCATAGGCAGATCTTTAATATCTGTAACTAAAAAGTTGTGTTTTGTTACTGGTCTTGTTATTCCTGTAACATCCGCTTCTTGAAATGCATCTGTCCCTATGTAACTTGTAGGAACCTGTCCTGTAATTGCCACCATAGGAATTGAATCCATAAATGCAGTTGCTAATCCAGTTACAAGGTTTGTTGCACCTGGCCCAGATGTTGCTAAGACAACACCAACTTTTCCTGTAGCCCTGGCATAACCATCTGCCATATGTGAAGCTGCTATTTCTTGTCTTGTTAATATATTCTTTAAAGGAGCATTAAATAAAGCATCATAAACTTCCATAATTGCTCCGCCTGGCAGTCCAAATACAGTGTCAACACCTTCTGCCAAAAGGCAATCAACAACTATATCTGCTCCTCTTTTTTTCTCCATTATACAAACACCTCGTTAATTGAATTTAGATATTGTTATACAACGTTAATATTATAGATTTAAATCGTTTATTTGTATAACTTTAATCATATAATTATAATAGAAAAGAAATGGAGATGAGAGATTGGATACAACATTAAAACTAAAAAGTGATTTAAGAATTATAGAACCTGTCACTGACTTTAGCTATAAATTTGGATTAAATGCAGGTTTAACCAAAGAAGAAGCAACAAAACTTGCCCTTGCTATTGATGAACTGGTAACAGACATCGTTCTATTCGCATACAAAAATGAAAAAGGTGAGTTTGAAATTTCTTTTAATCTCACAGACGATAGTATAGAAATCATCGTCCACGAATTAGGTGAACCATTTGATCCAAATAAGCATAAATATGATGTGAAGAAAGTTATTGAAAAAAATGATTTTGAAGGAGCAGGGCTAAGATTAATAGAAAATCTTGTTGATAATTTCTTATTTATCAATAAAGGGGCAGGTGGAAAAGAGTTTAGAATTGTAAAAAATATAAAATTCCCTCATATTACGGAGTTGTTTACCCACGAAGAAATGCAAGTAGAACCTGCAAAAGCAGTATCCTATACCCTGTCACGAGTTACACCTAAAGATGCTGAAGATATCTCAAAACTGATTTATCGAGTATACGGATATACTTACCCAAAAGAAGAGATGTACTATCCAGAAAAGATAAGAAGAATTTTAGAAAAAGGTGAAAAATATGCCGTTATCGTAAGAACCGATAAAGGAGAAGCTGTTGGATACTTTGCTATAATCCGTTCCACAGACTCAAAAATTGGAGAAGTTGGTGAAGCTGTAGTTTCCCGAGAACACAGGGGAAAAGGTATTATGACAATGATGATGAAAGCCCTTATTGATATAGCTAAGGAGAAAGGGCTTTTAGGCCTATTCGGTGAAGCCGTTACAGTTCATACTGTAAGTCAGAGGGTTAATGCAAAATATGGATTTAAAACAACTGCACTTTTGGTAGGATTTTTCCCTCACGTTGAATACAAAGGCTTTGAAACAGGACAACAAAGAATTTCTGTTGTTATAGATTTTCTACCTTTAACTGAAAGAAACGATTTAGAAATATATATTCCGAAACGATACAAAAAAATAATAAAAGAGATTTACAAAAATATGGGAATTAATATAAAAGATAAAAGAGTAACTGATTTTACGGTAAAAGAAAAAACTATAATCCAGATGAATATTAGTTTTAAATATGGACAGGCCGTTTTAGTTGTTAAATCATTTGGCAATGATTTTATTCACAGGGTTCAGGAAAAAGTGAAAACTTTAAAGAAAAAAGGAATAAAAGCTGTTTACATTGATCTACCTGTTGAAAATGCAGGAACTAAAATCTTTACAGATCAACTTTTTGATTTAGGTTTTGTTTTTGCAGGTATTATGCCTTTATTCCACCATCAAAAAGATTATTTAAGAATGCAAATGGTTTTTGAAGATATAAACTTCAAATATATAAATGTTTATTCAGATATGGCACACAAAATAAAAAATAAAGTTAGCAGGGAATTCAAATGGAATACACAAAAGATGAAAAGCATTTAAAAATAAAACTTAACTCCGATTTTAACATTGTTGCCGTCAGAAAAATTGAAAATCTACTTAAAGTAGAGGAGACAGAAGAGATAGATATAGATCTTTCAGAATCCAAAATCGTAGATTCAGAAGCTATAAAGTTTATCTATCTAAAAAATAAAGAAGGAATAAGAACGACTATTCATCATCCGCCTGAAATACTTTATGAAGCTTTAAGAATTTTAGAACTTCAAGATATTTTTAAAAAATTTATTGCCGAATAATTTCTAAGTTATTTTTTGAGGATTATATATGTTAGATAGTTTAAAAGAATGGGCAACGGATATTGTTGCCGAATATGGATATATTGGTATATTTTTTATTGCCTTTACAGAAAGTATAATTCAGCCTGTACCTCCAGACCCTTTTATTACAGGAGGAACTGCATTTGGACTTGTCCCTTTAAAAACTGCTATTATAGCTGGAATAGGTAGTGTTTTAGGTGGAGTTGTCGGATATTTTTTAGGAAAATTTTTAGGTGAACCTGTCTTTAAAAAGTTATTCAGTGAAAAATGGTATGACAAAGGTGAAATTCTTTTCAGAAAGTATGGAATATGGGCTGTTATCGTTGCAGGATTTACACCGATTCCTTTTAAGGTAATTTGCTGGCTTGCTGGTATCTTTGAGATGCCAATATTGGGCTTTATAATAGGTGCCATAATAGGACGTTTACCAAGATTTGTACTTATGGCTTATTTTGGCAAATGGTTAGGTGGATTTTAAGTTAAAAGATCTTTTAATTTCCTTTTTGTCACTATAACCCGTATTTTTTTCAGTGCTTTTATCTCTATCTGTCTAATTCTTTCTCTTGAAATCCCTAAAAGACAACCCACTTCTTTTAACGTTTTAGGTTCGTTTCCCTGCAAGCCAAACCTGTGAATGATTATAAATCTTTCTCTTTCTGAAAGATAAGATAAAACATTATCAAGTTCCTTCTGTAAAGCCTCTTTAACAAGCTCTTCTTCAACTTCTTTTGTTCCAGTTTTTGACATTATATCAATAAAATTTAGACCTTCTTCCACATTAATCGGACTATCAAGGGATACAGAATGCCTTTTTATTAAGAGATAATTTTTAATTATTTCTTCTTCAACTTCCACACCATCTTTTTCTAAAAACTCTTTTATCTCTTTATAGTTTGGCTCTCTATTTAAAGTATCTTTCAAGTTTAGATAAGCTTTGTCTATTTTTGTCGATAAGACTGATGCTTTTTGAGGAAGTTTTATAATATCCTTTTGTGTCTGTATTGTCTGCAAAATTGACTGTTTAATCCACCAGATTGCATAAGATATAAAACGAACACCTCTATCAGGGTCAAATCTTTTTGCTGCTTCTATTAATCCTATATTTCCTGCAGATATCAATTCTTGAAACGGAATTTCATATCCCGCGTATTGCTTTGCAACATTCACCACAAATCTAAGATTTGATTGAACAAACTTTTGTAGAGCTTCTTTATCACCCTGCTGGATTTTTTTTGCCAGTTCTATTTCCTCTTCTTTTGTGAGTAAAGGAATCTTAGAAATAAGTTTGAGATAATAAGAAATCCCCTCTTCATAAGTAAAATTCTTCATAAATAGCTACCTCTCCTTATTACTATAATTATAGTAATATAATTTATCATAAAAATATATTTTCTATATTTTTAATCATCTTTAGGTGTTTTTTCTATTTTAACCTGTAGTGTCTGTTCTTTCCCATGGTGGAGTATTTTTATTGAAATTGTTTGATCTGGTTTAAGATTTGATATTATATTTTTTATATCATTTGGACTTCTTATTGGTTTATTATCAACACTCAGGATAATATCACCGACTTTTATTCCTGTTTTATAAGCAGGACTACCTTTGAATACTTTTATTACTATAACTCCGTATTTTAGATTGTATTTCTTTTTTAGCTTCGGATATAAATCCTGAACTAAAACACCTAACCATCCTCTGATAACTTTTCCGTGCAAAATAAGTTCTTCTGTTATCTGCTTGACGGTAGAAACAGGAATCGCAAAGCCTAAACCCTGTCCTGTCTGGATTATTGCCGTATTCATTCCGACAACTTTTCCATCTATATTTATTAGTGGCCCTCCTGAATCTCCAGGATTTATTGCTGCATCTGTTTGAATGAAATTTTCATAATTAGAAATTCCTAAATTTCTTCCTAATGCTGAGATTATTCCGAATGTAAATGTATGCCCTAAATTGTAAGGACTTCCTGCTGCTATAACAAAATAACCTATTTTTATGTCAGAAGGTTCTGCAAACGGAATTGGATTTATATTTTTTATTTCATCATCGATCTTTATCTTCAAAACTGCTATATCTGTTTTAGAATCCGATCCTACAATTTCTGCTTTTCTTTCACTGTTGTTAAAAAATCTAACTGTAATAAGATTTGATTTTTCTATTACATGGGTGTTTGTGGCTATATAGATATAATTTTCATCTTTTTTTATAACAAAACCAGAACCAAGAGATTCATTATTGTATTGTGGTGATTCATCAAAATAATTAAAAATTCTTGTTTTTTCATATTTTTCTTTAGGATAGGAAAAAATGGTAACTACAGAAGGGGTAACTTTTTTAACGATTTTAGCTATATCATTTTGAATTTCTTTTATCGCAGGGATTTTTTTCTCTTCTTTTTTTTGAACAGGTTGTGGCTTATTTTGATTACAAGAAATTAAGGCAATGCTGATAAAGAGAATAAGAGCAAGTTTTCCCATCAATCCCTCTAAAATTTTATTTGGTTAATATTATACCTTAATATATATTTTATATTAGTCTGCTATAAATATATTTTTAACTTCCTCATAACAAACTTCTGGCCATTTTCCAGTCCACAGCTCAAATGCTTTCATTCCCTGATAAATAAGCATTGGAAGACCATCTTGCCATTTGCATCCCTTTTTCTCTGCTGCCTGTAATAAAGGAGTTTTTTTATAAATAATATCTACAACTGTATGTTCTGGTTTTATCTTTTCATAATCAAATAAAGGTTTGTCATCTTCATTTAGCCCAACTGACGTTGTGTTAACAATAATATCTACTTCGTTTAAAGTATCCTCAACTTGATTAAAATTAATAATTTCTATAACTTCATCAATAAACCTGTGGAGTTTTCGGAAATCTTCTTTTATCTTTTCTGCCCTTTGAGGAGTTCTGTTTGCTATGTATATTTTTTCTACGTTCTCATTTATAAGTCCGTAAATAATAGCCCTTGAAGCACCACCTGCACCTAAAACTAAAACTTTTTTCCCTGCAAGTTCTGGCTCTAATTGTTTTAATCCTTTTATAAAACCAAAAGCATCTGTGTTAAAGGCTTTAATAAAACCATCTATATTTACAAGAGTGTTTGAAGCACCTATATACATAACCTCTTTTGAAACATCATTTACATACTTTATAACTTCTTCTTTATGGGGGATGGTAACATTGACACCTTTTATATTTAAGGCTCTGAGACTTTTTACAGCCAATTGGAGATTTTCTGGTTTTACTTCAAATGGAACGTAAATTCCATTGATGTTTGTTTTTTGAAAAAAGAGAGTTTGGAAGGTAGGAGACTTTGAATGTTTTACAGGATATCCAAATATTCCATAAACATCTGTTGAACCGTCTAATTTACAGATTAAATCCATTTTTTAAAGTTCAAATTTATTTTGACCTATATTTACTGTTTTTACCCAGGGTAATGAATGTTGAATAGTATAAATAATCAGATCTTTCATCGTCATATCTGAAACAGGACAGTAAACACAGGTTCCTAAAAGTTTTAAGAAAACTTCGTCACCTTCAATTTTAACTAATTCTATATCACCTTC
>Ga0256832_1002579_pt1 | contig 12358 bp, 7 predicted proteins | sample 134614metaG_FD_190534 | JGI IMG/M metagenome (GOLD analysis project Ga0256832, IMG submission 190534) | Hydrothermal vent microbial communities from Lau Basin, Pacific Ocean - 134-614 | ecosystem: Environmental > Aquatic > Marine > Hydrothermal vents | place: Pacific Ocean: Lau Basin | collected... | reverse complement strand
ATGTCGGGATACAAACTCACCACGGAGTTCACGGCGTACACGGAGAGGACACGGAGAAACTTGATAAACACATAAACTAAACACTAAACGCTCAACACTAAACGCTAAACACTAAACGCTAAACACTAAACGCTAAACACTAAACGCTAAACGCTAAACACTAAACGCTAAACACTAAACCAAAAAAAAGGGCCACCCTCCGGTGGCCACCTTTCAAAACAATCTCATGAAAAAAGCGAATCTTGTGCCGGCTCTCCGGCTATATTTTCAGACGCCCCCGATGAGGCGGTTCTGTTCAAAGTAAGGTGGCGCAACGGCCACCCTGACTTTCCCTTCTAAAATCCTTTCGGATCCAAATTGAAATTGTATCTTGCCATGAACTTTTTCAATTTGCTACACTTACCTACAAGCAACAATCGTGCCAAAAATGAGACAGAGCCGCTTTTTGCCGAAAAAAAATTTCTTTTCACTCCTTTTACTCCTTCTGCTTGCAGCCTCATGCCGGTCTCCGGAGGCTGAAGAAAAGGCCCCGCAAGCGCCCGGGGCCGTCAAAGTCGCCGAGGCCGATCAGGCCATGATCGTCTCCCCGCATCCTTTGGGGACGCGGGCCGGACTGGAAATCCTGCGGCAGGGAGGCAACGGGGTGGATGCCACCATTGCCGTGCAGTTTGCCCTGGCCGTGGTTTACCCCCGGGCCGGCAACATCGCGGGCGGGGGCTTTATGCTCATACGAACACCCGAGGGCAAGGTGGAAGCCTTAGACTATCGCGAGATGGCGCCCGGAGCAGCCTCCCACGACATGTACTTAGATGAAAAGGGCGAAGTCATCCCGGGCCTCAGCCAAAACACCCTGCTGGCCGTGGGCGTACCGGGAACTGTCCAAGGCCTGTACGCCGCCTGGAAAAAGTACGGCCAAATCGAAGACTTCGGCCAACTGCTGCAACCCGCCATACGCCTGGCCGAAGAGGGCTTCCCCATCAGCCAAACGGAAGCAGACCGCCTGAACCGCTTCGATTCCGTCTTCACCGCACGCAACCCCTACCCCATGCCCTTCGTCAAACAAGGCGGCTGGAAGGCCAACGACATCCTGCGACAACCCGAGCTGGCTCAGACCCTCCGCCTCATCGCCAAACAAGGCCCCGATGCCTTCTACCGCGGCCCCATAGCCGAAAAACTCGCCCGATTCATGCAAAAACGCGGAGGCCTCATCAGCCGCGAAGACCTCGCCGCCTATGAAAGCGTTTGGCGAAAGCCCGTCAAAAAAGACTTCCGGGAATACACCCTCTACTCCATGCCTCCACCCTCCAGCGGCGGCATCGCCCTGGCCCAAATGGTGGAAATGACCGAGCCCTACCCCATGGAAAAACACCCCTGGCTCTCCACCTACAACACCCACCTCTGCATCGAAGCCATGCGCCGCGCCTTCGCAGACCGCGCCTTCTACCTCGGCGACAGCGACTTTTATCCGGTGCCCGAAAAACAACTGTTGGACGATAGCTACCTCCGACAACGCATGAGCGATTTCGACCCCCAACGGGCCGGCAGCTCCGACAAAGTACAACAAGGCGAATTCCAACTGCAAATGGAATCCTTCGAAACGACCCACACCTCCGTCGTCGGCCCCCACGGCTATGCCGTCTCCATAACCACTACCCTCAACTCCAACTACGGCTGCAAAATCCAGGTGCCCGGGCTCGGCTTCTTCCTCAACAACGAAATGGACGACTTCAGCGCCAAACCCGGCGTGCCCAACCAATTCGGCCTGGTGGGCGCCGAGGCCAATGCCATAGAACCACACAAACGCATGCTCAGCTCCATGTCGCCCACCATCGTGGAAAAAGACGGAGAACTGTTTCTCGTACTCGGTTCGCCCGGCGGCCCGGCCATCATCACTTCGGTCTTTGAGGTCGTTATGCAGGTAACCCGATTTGGCGAAAGCCTGGAAAAAGCCATCAGCACGCCCCGCTATCACCACCAGTGGCTGCCTCAACAGGTCTGGTATGAAGAAGGAACGCCGCCCGCCCTGATAGACAGCCTCGAGGCCCTGGGACACAAAATGGTGCCCAAAAAGTACATCGGCCTGGTCAAAGCCGTGCAGGTACTGCCTTCCGGCAAATTAAAAGGCGCCGGCGACCCCCGACAGCCCGATGACCATGCCGAGGGGATGTGAGAATTCTCTTATCTTTGCCTCCTGATGGAAAAAACCCTGCAACAATACGACCGCGCCCTGCAAAAATGCCGCGAGCTCTTCGTCAAAAAGACCAAAGACTACGGCACAGCCTGGTGCATCCTGCGGCCCAAATCGCTGACCGACCAGCTCTACATCAAGGCCAAGCGCATCCGCAGCATTGAGGAGAGCAAAAAGCAAAAAATCGCCGACTCCGTAGAGGATGAATTCATCGCCCTGGTCAACTACAGCCTCATGGCCCTCATCAAACTCTCCCCCGAAGGCAAAGACTGCGGGGAAGAGGGCCTGCCCGCCGAAAAAGCCATCGCCCTCTACGACCTCAAAGCCCAACACATCCGCCGGCTCATGCAGGCCAAAAATCACGATTACGGCGAAGCCTGGCGCGACATGCGCATCAGCTCACTGACCGACCTCATCCTCATGAAAATCCTGCGCCTCAAGCAAATCGAAGACAACAAGGGCAAAACCCTGGTCTCCGAAGGACCCGAAGGCAGCTATACGGACATCGCCAACTACGCCCTCTTTGCCCTGATCAAACTGGAAGAAACCACCCAACACTAAACCCAAAACACACGAGCTATGAGCCTAATGACCATATTCCTCTACGTCGCCATCGTCGCAGCCCTGCTGACGGCCTTCTTTCACTTTGGCCTCAAACGGGTGCAAAACCCGGGCCTCAGCTTTCTGCAAAATTTTGCAGGCGCACTGTTTGTCTTCTCCGGCTTCGTCAAAGTCGTGGACCCGCTCGGCACGGCCTACAAACTGGAGGAGTACTTTGCCGAATTTGAAAGCCTCTTTCAACATACCTGGTTTTCTTTCCTCTCCCCCGTTTTCCCCTGGATGGGCAGCCATGCCGTGGGCTTTTCCGTCTTCGTCATCATACTCGAAATTGTGCTGGGCATCATGCTCATCATCGGCGCCGCGCCCCGCTTCACTGCACGGGCCTTTTTTCTGCTGATACTCTTCTTCACTGCCCTCACCGGCTTCACCTACCTGACGGGCTATGTGCCTGAAGGAGCGACTTTCTTTGAGTTCGGCAAGTGGGGTAAGTTTGCCGCCAGCAACATGAAAGTAACCGACTGCGGCTGCTTTGGAGACTTCATCAAACTCTCGCCCAAAACCTCCTTTTTCAAAGACGTATTCCTGCTTATCCCCGCACTGATTTTTCTCTTTGGCTTTCGCCAAATGCACCAACTCTTCAATACGGCAGCCCGCACGGCCATCACGGGCATCTCAGCCGTAGCCCTGCTGTTTTATGCCTGGAGCAACTACAAGTGGAACCTGCCCGACTTCGACTTCCGCCCCTTTAAAGTGGGCGTGGACATCGCTGAGCAAAAAGCCTTAGAAGCCGAAGCCCAGGCCAATGTCAAAATCCTCGCTTATCGCATGACCAACAAAGAAACCGGCGAAGTCGTACAGCTCTCTTACGACGACTACATGAAGGATTTCAAAAAATACCCCAAAGAAAAATGGGACTTAGAGCAAGTTCGCTCCGAGCCGGAAATAGCCCCCACAAAGATCAGCGACTTTGAATTTTCCGATGCAGACGGCAACGATGTTACCGAGGAGTTCCTCGGCGCGGAAGGCACACACTACCTCATCGTCGCCGTCAAGCTGCCCTATGAGAAAGAAGTGCAAACCATCACCCGCCAGGACACCCTCTTCGTGGTGGATACCGTACAGGTGGCGCCCGACTCCATCGTCCTGCAGCGCAAAATCGGCGAAGTCAAAACCATAGAGGAAGAAGCCGTCTCCTACCGCTTTGACGAAGATTACCTGAAGCGCTACGACGCCATGCTCAAACTGGCCGACAAGGCCCTGCAGGAAGGCAAAAAGGTACATCTCGTAACCGCCTACAACGACCCGGCGGTTATCGAAGCCTTCAAAAAAGAACTCGGCATCTCTTTCCCCGTTTACCTGGCCGACGACATCCTGCTCAAAACCATCATCCGCTCCAACCCGGGGCTGGTGGAAATGGATGGAGGCAAAATCACGGGCAAATGGCACTACAGACCCTTTGCCAAAAAATTTGGGCGGCAATAGCCGCCCAAATTCGCTTTCTCACTGTTTGATGGCTTGGCTGTAAACCCTTCCATCCACCGTAATGCGGTAGAAGAAGAGCCCCGAAGCCATGCGGTGCCGCGGGCTGTACCAGGGATAGCTGTACTCCCCGGCCATCTGATAGCCGTTGTACAAAGTGGCTATTTCCCGACCCAGCACATCTACAATGGCGACTTTAACGCGGGCCGAACGCGGCAACTTATAGGATACATACACCTGGCCGTTGGAGGTGTCGTAGAGCGCATGATGCTCTAAGCCCGGCATCACCGGCGGCGCATACGTGCCCACGCCCTGACAAGTCAGCCCCAGGTTGTCCAGGCGCTGAAAGCTCTGTCCGAGCGCATCGTCCACCACCTCGGGATCAATGCAGAGCCAGTACTCCAACATGCTCGCATAGATGCTGCGAAAATCCACGTCGAATTTGAGATTGCCCACATCGTCGAGGTCCTGTAAGTCGGGCTTTTGCCCGGCCTCACCGGAGCCGTTCAGGCCCGGGCCAAAGAGGAACATGGGCGCAGCCGAACCATGATCAGTGCCTTCGGAGGAGTTCTCCTCCACGCGCCGGCCAAACTCGGAGATGCTCATGCACACGACCTTCTCATCCCAGCCTCCGGCCTCCAGGTCGTCGAAGAAGTTTTTCACCGTGCGGGCCACTTCTTCCATCAAAACGGGATGCTCATCGGGCTGATTGGCGTGGGTGTCGAAGCCGTCCAATTCCACCATATAAACTTTGGAGCCCAAATTGCCCTTGATGAGACGGGCTACCAGGGCCATTTGATAGGCCAAATCGCCATCGCCATAGTCTATGGCATTGCTGCCATTGTCATAGGCCTCTTTGATGGCACCGGCATACACAAAGGTGGTGTTGGCCACGGCCCGCAGATAGCCGACCTGCTCGCCATAGTAGCAATCGGGCAGGTTGTCCACGTCGTAGAGCTGTCCGGTCTGGGCAATTTCGTACAACTGATCGGGGTCGCTGACCGTCATGGCCATGGACACGTTGTTGGGGTCTATAAAAGTGAGGTTCCCCAGGCTGCCGATCTGCACAGCCGGCGGCGTCTCCGGCGGATTGGCCAGAAAATCGGGATACAGGCCTCCGAAATAGCGCCCCAGCCAACCCGAGTTTACCACCTCATCGGCATCGCTGGCCGAGGCCCAGATGTCCGAAGAGCGAAAGTGCGATAGATTCTGGTCGGGATAGCCGACGCTGTGGATGACCTTCATCTTGCCCTCGTCCCAAAGCGGATACATATCCTCCATAAAGTTGGGAATGGCAATTTCATCCGTCAGGTTAATCAGCTCGTTTTGAGGAATACGCAGGGTGGGTCTGAAGTTGGAATACGTGCTGTAATCGTAGAGCGGGACGATGGTATTCAAACCGTCATTGCCGCCTTTAAGACGTATGATGACCAGCACGCGATCAGTTTCCGTTTGGTTGAGAGCTGCATTGATGGCCCAGCGCTCTGAGGCGAAGACCGGAATTTTGCCGAGCATCATGCCGACGCCGCCGGCCAGGCCCATGTTGCGCAAAAAGGCGCGGCGACTCCAACGCAGGTGCTCCTGTTCGTGAGCCTTGCCGTGTTCTTTGGAACTGCCGAGCGGGAGATTTTTATGAGGAAGTTTCTTTTTCATTTTTCACATTTTTTGGACGTAAAAGGAAAGGTCTCAGCACAATTGAAATTCGGGTTTGCGGGCGATGTGCTGTATCAACACGGCCACCTGGTAGGGAGCCGTCTCCCAACCCAGATTCCAAAGCCCCTGGTCATAGTAATTCTGGGGCACTTCCCACTTGAAGACCGTTACGGCCTGATCCATGGCTTCGGGAGTCTGCAAGCTGTTGGGCAGGAAGTGGTTGACAATGGCCTCCGTAATCAGTTGGGGATCGTTGGAAAAGCCTCCCACCAAATCCACGGCAAAGTCGCGCAGGCTGTCCAGGAAATTCTCTATGATGTAGTAGAGGTAATAATCAGCCGTCAGCCAGCGTCCGGTCAGGGTGCCGGAGTTGATCCAGGCAGTATCTCCGGGCCAGCCGGCCACGTCTATGGGGCTAAACAAATCCTGGCCCAACATCTCGGTCAGATAGCGCACACCCTCCAAAACAGCGGTATCGTCCGACAAGCCCGATTGAGCGACCAGCCCCAAAGCCATTTCATAAGGGCTCTTCACCTTTACGCCTATGTTGTTGTCGTGGAAAAAGTGCTCGCTTTTAAAGAGCTGGCGATACACCGGCTCCAGCTCAAAGTTGTTGTCCTTAAAGGTCTGGGCCAGTTGAGCAACGATGTCCTCATCCACTTGAGGCCCCACAAAATATTTGTAAATTTTCCTGCAAATATGCGTGGCGACTTGATCCTGCCTTTCGGCAAATAAGATGTCATGTACATCATCATAGCCCCAGTTTCCCGTCTGGCCGAAGATGGTCTTTTCGCCATCGTCGTGTAAGAAGGGCACAAACTCAATGGGGCCGCAATAGACATCTATGCCGTTCCAACCCGTCAGGGCGCGGGCCGTTTCCACGATGTCCTGCTGGGTGTAGCCGTTGTCAGCGCCGAGGGTAAACAGCTCGTACAATTCGCGGGCGTAGTTCTCATTGGGCTCGAACTTGTTGTTCTCCACTCCGTTGAGGAAGATCAACATGGCAGGCGTAATGCCTATGGCCTTGGTAAATTCCTTGAAATTCCCCAGTGCATACTGCTGCAAAATTTTGTGGTACTCATACATGTACGAAGGGCAGAAATAGGAATCAAAGCGCGTTACGAAGTGATTGCTCCAAAACAGGGCGAGCTTGTCGCGCAAGCCGGCGCCGTTTTGCTGCAACATGCCCTGCATCCACAGGTAATTCCAGCTCAAAAACTGCTCAAAAATCTGATCGTCAATCATGTCGGGATCGTAATCGTCCACCGTCCAGTTGGCCCAGACGGGTGGATCGGGAAGCGGTGCGGCCAAGGCCTCGTCAATGAGCGCATCCACCAAATCCTGAGGCGACTGCTGAAGCGCGGCCTGTATGGTACTATGGCTTGCGCCAAATGCCAACCGACGATAAAGATGCTGCACGCGCCGCTCGTCCCAGGGCATATCAGCCGAAGGGACATAGGGCGCCAGCGTACCCGTTTCGCAAGAAAAAAGAATACTCATAGGGTAAGATTTTGATGGCAAAAGAGATATATATTAAAACGAAGTGGCTTGAGCGATGCAAGCCATCCAAAAAGCTCATTCGTCTGAGTTTCAAAACTTGGCGTTGACCGGATTTTACTACAAGGGGTAACGGACTGCAGTCGCGTTTTGTTACAAAAACTTCTGCACAATATACGACCTCTTTGCAAAAAATCGTTTCAGGATTTGGAAAATCCCCAAAGAGCCTTTACATTTGCCACCGATTCGACCAAAAGCTGAAGAAAAGTCGTCCCAAAATCGGATTTTTTTGACCGAAAATGCCATAAAAAACCTGTTTCAAACTCTCTCACCATGAATCTCAGAACATTTTTCACCTGCGTCGTACTCCTGCTGCTTGCAGCAGCTCTCCCTGCACAAACTTCAAGCGAACAACTGGCCCTTTCCTCCGGCATAGATCAACTCGACCATGCCTTTTACCAGGATAGCGAAGAAGGCCTCTATTTCATTGACTTCGACGCCGTAAGCGTCATCGTAAAGTCCATCGTCATCCTCGATAGCCAGGGCAACGAAAAATTCAAAGTCGAAGGCTCCGAAGCCCCCATCAACGACATTTTTGAAATCAACCCCAAGGCCCTCGGCCTCAGTTCGGGTACTTATACCCTGGTGGTCAATTCTTACACGGACAGCTGGAAAAAGACCATTACGGTCAGGTAAATAAAAAAAGGGGGCAAAGCCCCCTTTTTTATTTGGTGATGATCGCATCTACCTCCCGCTCTCGCATCAGTTGATTGAAGCGGGCTATTTCTCCTTGTTTCATTTGGCGAAAGCCTTCGAGAACGCCATCAATCTGAGTCGTCAGCTCGTTTTTGACGGCTATGGCTTGTTCGGTGGGCGGATAATCGGCGCTCATAATGGCATTGAGATGGGCCATTTTGTTGGTGAGTTTTACGGGAAAGTTGAGGGGGTCCTGGGCGCTGCGGTTTTGGGTTTGGTACAATTCCTGCTCCATAGCCAAGAGCGAGCTGTCTATCTGTGCTGCCAGTTCCAACAAATCCTCCATGCCTTCGCGTTCTTTGAGGCGCCTGCGGTAATTGCCCAACTGCTCGCGCAAATCGCGCATTTCGAGTATGGCCTCATGGGCCTCGCTGACTTTATCGAGGATCTCCCTCGCAAAGGCCACCTGCTCGCGAATTTGCGCTTCGGAAACGGGCGCACGGGGATCTCGCCTGACTTTAAAAACCACTTCGCGGCTCTGCACCTCTCCCTGCTCCGGATGATACTCCAGAACAGCGGAAAAACCCTCAGCCGGAGCTACACGCGGGCCCTGCAAAGAGCCCCACCAAAAGATCATGCCGGGAAAGTCTTTGGCCTTGGGGTAGCGCAAATCCCAAAGGAAGTAGTTGGCTCCTGCGTGGACATCTCCGATGCGCCCCTCACCCTCTTCCGGATGGGTGCTGAAGCTCCTGATCAACTCGCCCGAGGCATCGGTAAAGCGCAGGCGCAGGCTGTCTTTTTCGTTCCAGGCAGGCAGGTGAAAATACAGGCGCAGGCCGTTGGCTTCGTTGGTACCGTTGAGCAGACTTCCATGGGCTGTCTGAGCGCCTTCCATGCGGTAGGGCGCTTCAGGCTCAAAAAGCAAGAGTTGAGCCGTTGGCGTATTTGGCGAAAGCTGCTGAAGCAATTTCAAATCGTCCAGTACCCAAAGGCTGCGTCCCTGGGTGGCCGCTACGAGGTGGTTGTCTTTAACTGCCAAATCAGTAATGGGGACTTCCGGCAGGTTCAATTGCAGGGATTGCCAATGAGCGCCATCGTCAAAAGATACGTAGATACCGTGCTCTGTACCGGCATACAAAAGTCCTTCGCGCTGAGGGTCTGCCCGCACTACGCGGGTAAAATCTTCCCCGGCAATACCGTTGACGATGAGCTTCCAGCTCCGGCCGTAGTCTTCGGTCTTGTAGAGGTAAGGGCGGTTGTCGCCCGACTTGTACATGGTAGCCGCCACGTACAGACCTCCGGCATGGAAGGGGTCGGCCTCTATACTGTTGACCTGTATCCACTCGGGCATTTGGGGGGGCGTAACGTTCTCCCAATGCTTGCCATCGTCGCGGGTGATGTAAATCAGGCCATCGTCGGAGCCGGTCCAGATCACGCCCGGCTCTAAGTCAGATTCGGCCACAGTAAAAATAGTGCCGTAGTACTCCACAGAGGTGTTGTCCTTGGTGATGGGGCCTCCCGAAGGCCCCAGCTTGGTGGAGTCGTTGCGCGTCAGATCGGGGCTGAAGAGCTGCCAGGATTGCCCCTCATCCGTACTGACATGCAGATGATTAGATGCTACGTACAACCTATTGTAATCATGCTTGGAAAAGAGAATTGGAAAGTTCCAATTAAAGCGATACTTTAAGGCACCCGCTCCATAGCCCATGGGCAAATCCGGCCATACGCTGACGTTGCGGTTCATCCGGCGCCGGTGGTCTTTGCGCTCCAGATAACCATCGTAGCAGCCGCCATAAACGATTTCCGGATTTTTGGGGTCGGGAGCGAGGTAGCCACACTCACAGCCTGCCGAAGGCTCCCAATCCCGCTCGGTGATGGCGCCACCGGAAGTGCGGTGATAGATGCGCACGCTGGAGTTGTCCTGCTGAGCTGCATAGATGCGAAAGGGGAAGACGTCGTCGGTGGTTACGCGATAAAACTGGGCTGTGGGTTGGTTGTGGTAAGTCGTCCAATTTTCTCCCCCGTCATAGCTGACCTGGGCACCTCCGTCGTCGGCAATGATGAGTCGGCGCGGATTTTGGGGGTCTATCCACAAATCGTGGTGGTCGCCGTGGGGAGAGCCCATGGTTTTGAAATTTCTGCCGCCGTCTTTGGATTTGTACCAACGGACGTTGAGCACATAGACCACGTCTTCGTCTTTGGGGTCGGCATAGACGCGGCTGTAGTACCAGGCGCGCTGGCGCATTTTGCGCTCGTCGTTGACTTTCGTCCAGTGTTCGCCGGCATCATCGGAGCGGAAGAGGCCTCCTTCTTTGGCTTCGATTTGTGCCCAAAGGCGCTCGGAATTGGCCGGAGATACGGCTATGCCACTGATGCCCCAGATGCCTTTCGGCAAACCCGTCTTTTCCTTCAACGGCTGCCAGGAATCTCCGCCATCGGTGCTCTTCCACAGGCCGGAGCCCTCCCCGCCGCTCGAAAAGCTGTAGGGCGTGCGCCTGACGCGCCAGGTAGAAGCGTAGATGATGCGCGGGTTGTTGGGGTCCAGAATCAGATCGGCAGCCCCCACAGCGGGGCCGACGAAGAGGACACGCTCCCAGTGCCGGCCGCCGTCCTTAGAGCGGTAAACGCCGCGCTCGTCGCTGTCCTTAAACAAATCGCCTATCACCGCCGCATAGACCCAATCGGCATTGCGCGGATGAATGCGAATGCGGGCAATGTGGCGGGAGTTCTCTAAGCCCACATGCCTCCAAGTCTTACCGGCATCTTCGGACTTCCAGACTCCTCTCCCGCTGGAGACGTTGCCGCGCAGCGTTTCTTCTCCGCCACCGACGTAGATGACATTGGGGTCATACTCGCTCACGGCGATGGCCCCGATAGAGCCTCCGAAAAAGCCATCGGAGATGTTGCTCCAGCTACGACCGCCATCGGCAGAGCGCCAAACGCCTCCTCCGGTGCTTCCAAAGTAAAACACATCCTCATCGCCCGGATGGCCGGCAACGGCACAGGAGCGCCCGCCCCGAAAAGGTCCTATGCAGCGCCACTGCAGCGCTTCGTACAAAGAGGAATCCACCGGCGGCGAGGAAGAAGAAGTTGAAGAACTCTTTTGCAGTGCATCTGCAGCGCTGCAGGAAAAAAAGAGCAGAATCAAAACGCAAAAGGAAAGCAATGGGCGCATGGCTTCGAATTTTTTGGTGGTTTGACGGGGAAATTGGCTACCTTTCAGGCCCCGTACATTTTTGAGCAGCTCAAAGCTATAAAAATATAGAGGATGCAAAGACGAACTTTCAACCGAAATTTGCTGTTGGCCCTGCTTTCCGCGCCTCTGCTCGGCGCCACTGCGCAGAAAAGCCGGAGCCGGCCCAAAAAGACCCTGCCGGTACCCCGCCTGAAAAAGGGAGACACCATAGGCCTGATTACGCCGGGCAGCTTCATCAGCGATGAGGGCTTGGAAAAGGCCGTGAAAAATGTGGAAGAACTGGGCTTCAAAGTCAAGCTCGGCAAAAACATCCGCAAAAAGCGCGGTTTCAATGCCGGCACCGATGCCGAGCGCCTAAGCGATCTGCACGAGATGTTCGGCGACCCGCAGGTACAGGGTATCTGGTGTGCCCGCGGAGGCTACGGCACCACCCGTCTCTTGCCCGGGCTGGATTTCAAATTCATCCGGAAGCACCCCAAAGCGCTCATCGGCTACAGCGACATCACGGCCCTGCTCAACGCCATTCACAGCGCCACGGGCATGGTGGGTTTTCACGGCCCCGTAGCCTCTTCCACCATGACCGATTACACCCGCGAGCACTTCATGCGCATTTTGACCGAAGAGCACAGGGGGTACGTCATTCATCCCTTAGAGCGAGAGGAGGAAAAAGTCTCTGCTCCACTCCACCGCCCGGGCCGCGCTACGGGCAAATTGACAGGCGGCAACCTCACCCTGCTCGCCGCCCTGGCCGGTACGCCCTGGCAACCCGAGTATCGCAAGGCCCTGGTTTTTATCGAGGAGATAGGAGAAAAGCCCTACCGCATAGACCGCATGCTCACCCAAATACGGGAGTCCTCCCGCATAGCAGAAGCGGCCGGCATAGCCCTCGGCGCGTTTAACGACTGCCAACCCGATGCCGACGATCTCTCCCTAAGCCTCGAAGAAACCCTGGCCGATCGCCTGCTGCCGTTGGGCAAGCCGCTGGCCTGTGGCCTCTCCTTCGGGCACATCGAAAATCAATGTACGCTGCCCATAGGGGTACGCGCTACCCTGCAGGCAGAGGAAGGGAGTATTACGCTGGAGGAGAG
>Ga0256832_1002578_pt1 | contig 12360 bp, 9 predicted proteins | sample 134614metaG_FD_190534 | JGI IMG/M metagenome (GOLD analysis project Ga0256832, IMG submission 190534) | Hydrothermal vent microbial communities from Lau Basin, Pacific Ocean - 134-614 | ecosystem: Environmental > Aquatic > Marine > Hydrothermal vents | place: Pacific Ocean: Lau Basin | collected... | reverse complement strand
TTGCGCCTGCAATTAAATAATAACGAGGATTTATGAAAAAAACAGGACTAATAATAACACTGCTCGGAATCATGGCGATTGCTATCTCAACAGGAGCATCAGCAGCCCAGGATCAGGCAAGACAACAACTAAACAATTTTTTCACCAGAGTAACCAGTTTGCAGGGTAGCTTCAAGCAGCAGGTTATCAGCAAAAACGGAAAAGTCATTCAAAACTCAACGGGCTTGTTGTATCTGTATCGTCCAGGAAAATTTCGCTGGGTATATAAAACACCTGATCCACAAGTAATTGTGGGAGATGGCAAGAATGTCTGGCTCTATGATCAGGATCTGGAACAGGTCACCATAAAGCCCATGGCAAAATCAATGTCAGGCACACCTATTGCGATACTGACACGCAAGCAATCTCCCGATGCGCAGTTTGTGGTACAGGAAATAACAACCCATGTAGGTGGTTTTAACTGGTTCAGACTGACACCACGAAGAAAGAGCAACGATTTTAGATTACTGGAAATCGGTTTGGATAAAAATGGTTCAGTACGTCAAATGAATATGTTTGACAAGCTGGGTCAAAAAACCATTGTGCATCTAAATACCAGAAGCAATGTACCTATTAATGGCAAAACATTTTCATTCACACCGCCTGCCGGAGTCGATGTCATAGGTAAAGCGCTGTAGGATTTGTAAGCAAAATAATTAAGGAAGAAGATCAGAAACAGGGGCTAATTTATTAGATTAGTTTTGAGCGGGTACTTAAATACCAGAAGCCTGCGTTGCGATACAAAAACGCAGGCTACATGCTCTCCCTGTCTTCTGACACACCCATCCCCCCTGTTTTTTATACTTTTTATCTGATCTTTTTATCTGTTTATGCTTTATACCCGTATTATCCCCTGAATAATTTGCTGATTTGATACCAATGTGAAAAAATGACTCCAATTAATAATTTTTTGGAGAAGGTCGTGATTGATGATGAAGGCTTTCGGGCTAATGTAGGTATCATCCTTTCCAATTGCGACGGTGAAGTATTTTGGGGTAAACGTATAGGACAGTCATCATGGCAATTTCCACAGGGTGGAATTGATGAAGGTGAGACACCTCTTGAAGCAATGTTTCGTGAATTATACGAAGAAACAGGCTTGCAGAAGAAACATGTTCGCGTAATCGGCTCGACCAAAGGCTGGTTGCGTTATCGTTTGCCCCATAAAATGATTCGCCGTAGCGAAAATGGCAAGGTTTGTATTGGTCAAAAGCAGCGTTGGTTTTTATTGAAACTGACCTGTGATGACTCATCCGTGGATTTGTGCGCCTATGGTACACCAGAGTTTGATAACTGGCGCTGGGTGAATTACTGGTTGCCAGCGAAAGAGGTGGTTTATTTTAAAAAACGTGTGTATGAACGCGCCTTGCAGGAGTTGGCACCTTTAACTTTGCTTGATCTTGACAGAGATAAGGACAAGCAAGAAAAAAGTGAGCCGGAATGATATTTCTCTGCGAATAACTCAGTGTTCCTCTGCGTAACGAGATTTGAACTCCAAAACCTGAATTATACAGATTCAGGCTGCTTTTTTGTGCTTAACGCAAGTGAAAGCAGCTGATGGAAACAATTAAAAACAATATGCATAATTCTGATTTGTATGCTTTTTTCAAATCCTATGGCAGTCATTGTATGGCTTATACCGGGTTTGAACCAGGTATCCGGCATTTTCTTGTGGATGGGCTTGGCTATGTGGCGCATAGTGAATACAGGCACTGGTTGTGGGCGCGAAAACCACGCCAGATTGTCATTTGTGATCCTGTTTGCGCCCCCGAACATTATCGTGAGGTTGCGAGTCGCTTTCTTGAAAAATATCCTCAAGTCCTTTTTGTTGGTGTTTCTCGCAAATTTGCCGAGGTGCTTCAAGGTCTGGGTCTGCAGGTCAATGAATTTGCCCATGAAACCGATATTCCAGTTAAGGATTTTAACCTCAAAGGTAAATATCGGGCAAAATTGAGACAGTGGCAAAATAAATGCAAACGTGAAGGGCTTTCGGTGTCTGAGGTGTCATTTTCAGACTATGCAGACAAGCAGGAGATTGAGAAGCTGTCAAAACAGTGGCTCAAGCATAAGCACGGTGAAAATCTTGGTTTGCTGTTTCGCCCCCTGCGTATGGAAAAAGAACGCGATGTGCGTCAGTTTATGGCATTTATTGAGAATAAACTGGTTGGTTTTGCAGTTTTCGATCCAATCTATTCAGACGGTAAAATTATCGCCTATTATCATAATATCGACCGCATTTCTGATGATGCACCACATGGCACCAGTGCCTCAATTATTCTGGCTGCGATCGAGGTTTTCAAAAAAGAAGGTATCGACTACATCGGGCTTGGCATGTCACCATTGAAGCTGCACGAAAGGCAGTTGTGGGAATTACCCGGCTTTCACCGCTTTACCCGCAAGGCATTCTGGTATGCTTTCCAGCGCCTGAATTTTTTGTATCCCTTTCAGGGCAATGCCTCACACAAGAAAAAGTTTCATGGTGTAACCAAACCGGTTTACCTTTCAGGAAGCAATGGAAATAATCTCTGGGAAGTGTTTATTATGCTCAAGGCAATTGGTATGTTGTGACTAAAAATATATCAAAAAGTAGGGGGATGGGTAGCAGAAGACAGAGGACAGGAGACAGAGGAGAGAGAGCATATAGCCTGCATTGAGGGCATGAAACGCGGGATGGTGTGATATTAACATCGCTCTCGTGCTTTATTCCTCAATAGAGGCTACGCAAAAATATGTAAAAAAAGGGGGGGATGGGTATTCAGTCCTTGCACCAAATCTTTGCAACGCTTAATATTCCGCTTCTGTTTAATTTATCAAATTTTTGGGCTTTATTATGCGCACACACCGTTGTGGATTAGTTGATGAAACACTCCTTGATCAGGAAGTTACCTTATGTGGCTGGGTTAATCGCCGGCGTGATCACGGGGGCGTTATTTTTGTTGACCTGCGTGATTCAGAAGGTCTGGTGCAAGTGGTTTTCGATCCTGAAGACAAGGATATGTTCGCCATTGCCGAAACCATTCGCAATGAGCATATTTTGCGTGTTCGCGGAAAGGTGCGTAATCGCCCGGAAGGCATGACAAACGATAATATCACCAGTGGCAAGATCGAAGTCTATGGGCTGGAACTCGAAACACTCAGCGCATCTGAGACACCACCGTTTCAGCTTGATGATGATGTCAACGAAGATGTTCGCCTGAAATACCGCTATGTGGATTTGCGCCGCCCTGAAATGCAGGAGCGCATCAAAACCCGCGCCAAAATGACCTCGGTAATGCGTCATTATCTGGAAGACAATGATTTTCTCGAAATCGAAACACCAATTATGACCAGGGCAACGCCTGAAGGTGCGCGTGATTATCTGGTACCGAGTCGCACCCACCCGGGCAATTTCTTTGCCCTGCCCCAGTCACCGCAGCTTTTCAAGCAAATGCTGATGATGGGTGGCATTGACCGTTATTACCAGATTGCGCGCTGTTTCCGTGATGAAGATTTACGCGCCGACCGCCAGCCCGAGTTTACCCAGGTGGACATCGAAATGGCATTCGTTAAAAGCAACGATGTCATGGAAATGATGGAAAACATGATCCGCAAGCTGTTCAAAGAAACACGCGGCATTGACCTGCCCAACCCCCTGCCCCGCATGAGCTATGCCGATGCCATGCACAACTATGGCTCAGACAAACCCGATATGCGTAATCCGCTGATTCTGGTTGAAGTCAGCGAACAGATGAAAGATGTTGATTTCAAGGTTTTCTCCGGTCCTGCCAATGATGAAGGCAGTCGCGTGGCTGCCCTGCGTGTTCCTGGCGGTTCCAAGTTGTCGCGCAAAGACATTGATAACTATACAAAATTTGTTAGCCGTTATGGTGCACGCGGGTTGGCATACATCAAGGTGAATGAGCTGCAAAAAGGTGTTGAAGGGCTGCAATCCCCTATTCTCAAATTCCTGCCTGATGCCGTCGCTATGGACATTATGACAAAAGTCGGCGCAGCAGATGGCGATCTGGTTTTCTTTGGTGCAGACAAGGAAAAAATCGTCAATGACGCACTCGGCGCATTGCGTGAAGAACTTGCCAAAGACCTTGAATTGCTGGAAGGCGACTGGGCAGCACTGTGGATTGTAGACTTCCCCATGTTTGAACGGGATGAAAAGGAAGATCGCTGGCAAGCACTGCATCACCCCTTCACTGCGCCCACCTGCTCGGTTGAAGAACTACGCGAAAATCCGGGGGCAGCACTCTCGGATGCCTATGATATGGTCATAAACGGCTATGAAGTTGGTGGTGGCTCAATTCGTATCCACCAGCCAGAAATGCAATCTGCTACCTTTGAAATACTCGGTATCGACGAACAGGAAGCCAATGACAAATTCGGCTTCCTCCTCAAGGCACTCAAGTTTGGTTGTCCACCCCTCGGTGGTCTGGCATTTGGACTGGATCGTCTCGTGATGCTAATGACCCAGACCGAATCCATCCGCGACGTTATCGCTTTCCCCAAGACACAAACAGCCGCCTGCCTGCTAACCGACGCCCCTGCTGAAGTACCACGCAAGCAGCTGCGCGAATTAAGCATTCAGGTAAAACTGCCAGAAGCCAAAGCATAAGCCTGTCGGGTTACGCTGGTGCTAACCCGACGAGACTGTTGTAAATCCGGGTAGTTCGAAAGACAGGCTTGAAATAACAGGCTTGCTCTGGATATTTTTCATTACGGTGCTTCGTTGACAGGGGTATCTCCGACAGCAACCCTTTAATTTTTTCTATCCATTTATTCTTGCAGTATAGAATCCTCTCCGCTCTGCAACAGAACCAGCAAGCCTGTTTGTGCATTATCACAAGCTGTAATCCATATTTCTGTGATATATTTCACAAAACTTCCGCTTTACGGTTTTTTATATCTTATAAAAAATAAAAAACAGGGTAGAATAGGCGCCCATGAAATATAAAGACCCTCATATAGAACGCGAAGCCAAAAAATATGGTCGCCCTATTCCCAGTCGTGAGCTGATGCTTGAAGTCATGGAAAAAAATGGCGCGCCCATTTCTTTTCGTGAGCTGGCAGACAAACTCGGCTTGCAGGAACCACAAGACCTTGACGCCATGAAGTATCGTCTACGCGCTATGGAGCGTGATGGACAGATAATCTATAACCGCAGTCGCAAATATGTGCCTGTCAGCAAAGCGGATCTGGTTAAAGGTCATGTGAGCGGACACCCGGATGGTTTTGGCTTCCTTATTCCTGATGATGGCAGCGATGACCTTTATCTGCATGCAAAACAGATGCGTAAAATCCTGCATGGCGATATTGTTCTCGCCAGTGTAACAGGCATTGATCGCAAGGGCAGACGCGAAGGCGCCATTGTTGAAATCCTCGAACACAAAACAGAAACCATCGTCGGTCGCTATTTTGTCGAGGGTGGAATCGGTTTTGTAACACCCGATAATTCACGCATTACACAGGATATTCTTATCCCGCCTGAAAGCAGTGGCAATGCCGAAAATGGTCAGATAGTCACTGCCCGAATCGTCGAATACCCGACTTCCCGACACCAGCCCATTGGCAAAATCATTGAAACACTGGGAGATCATATGGCTCCCGGCATGGAAATTGATATTGCACTGCGCTCCCATGAGCTGCCCCATATCTGGCCGGAAGAGGTAATCAAAGAGGCAGAAGCACTCAGCAAGCGGGTATTGCAGCGTGATAAAAAAGACCGCGTTGACCTGCGCAAAGTGCCTCTGGTGACGATAGACGGCGAAGATTCGCGTGATTTCGACGATGCCGTTTACTGCGAGAAAACAGCGGATGGCAACTGGAAACTGATTGTTGCCATCGCAGACGTATCACACTATGTCCCCATTGGTAGCGCACTTGACAAGGAAGCCTGGAATCGAGGCACGTCGGTTTACTTCCCTGCCGAAGTGATTCCGATGCTACCTGAAAAACTCTCCAATGGATTGTGTTCACTTAATCCCAAAGTAGACCGCCTTTGCATGGTCTGCGAGATCATGATTGATCCTGATGGTGAAATGCTCAGCTACCAGTTTATGAGTGCGGTAATGCATTCAGCCGCACGTCTGACTTATGACAAAGTGGCTGCAATGGTCGTTGACAAGAACAAAAACCTGCGTCGTCGTCATGCCAGAATCATTCAACATCTTGATGATCTTTACGAATTATACAAATCACTGAGAAAAGCGCGCGAGCGGCGTGGCTCCATTGACTTTGACACACAGGAAACACGCATAATTTTTGGTGAAGACCGCAAAATTGAAGCCATCGTTCCTACGCAAAGAAACGATGCACACAAAATCATAGAAGAGTGCATGATTAACGCCAATGTATGTGCTGCACACTTTCTGAAACGACATAAAATCCCTGCGCTGCATCGCATTCATCATGGTCCGGACAGCGAGAAACTGGCTAAAGTGCATGAGTTTTTATCCGGTTTGGGGCTGACATTAGGTGGCGGAGATGACCCGCAACCAGCTGATTACGCCAGCTTGTTGGCAAGCGTCAAGGATCGTCCTGATGCCCGCCTGATCCAGACCGTGCTGTTACGCTCCATGAGTCGCGCGCAATACGCACCAGTGGACAAGGATCATCCCGAGAAATCGGGACATTTTGGGCTGGGGCGCAAGGACTACGCTCACTTTACTTCTCCGATTCGCCGTTATCCCGATCTTTTGGTACATCGTGCCATTTTATACATCATTGAAAATGGCAATGCACAGGGCTATCACTACAGCTACGCGGATATGAAAGCATTAGGAGAGCATTGCTCAATGTGCGAACAGCGCGCAGACGATGCCAGTCGTGATGTGATGGCATGGCTAAAGGCAGAATACATGCTCGACAAGGTAGGCGAAAGCTTCCCTGGAATAATTTCCACCGTAACAAACTTCGGCTTGTTTGTAGAGCTGAATGATATTTTTGTTGAAGGACTTGTGCATGTCACAGCCCTGAAAAGTGATTACTATCACTTTGATGCAGCACGTCACATGCTGACAGGTGAAAATTCAGGCAAAACCTATCGTCTCGGTGATCCAATTGAAATTGTTGTAGCAAGAGTAGATCTTGATGATCGCAAGATAGACTTTGTACTACCTGATAGTGGTGAGGAACAACGCCCGGCACGCAAAAAGAAAGGGAAAAAAGGAAACAAAAACAGGAAGAGAAAAAACTAGGAGCCTGTCCGAGAACTGGGATTGAAACGAAAATTTCAGAATTGTTATAAGGTGAGTTTATCAAGAGAGGCGAATAGTCGCTCTATTTAACGAACTTGATAAGCTCAGATTATGATGATTGTGGGATTTGCAGTCAATTTCTAGTTTTCGGATTGACTCCCAGGAGCCTGTTTATCTGAAAAATACATAATTCTGTTCATATTATTATAGAATGACAGAAACCCAATAGCAGAAACCCCTTGCATTGCGTTCATTGTATAGCCCCTGAGCTGAGCCAGCGGGTATTAATTACATGGCACAAGCAAATAATCACGCAAGCCAATAATCTGCGCAAGCTAATAATCGCGTGAGCTACTAATAATGATAATAAAAAAGCTATCAAATTACCTGGAGAAAAACGGACTGCCCGTATTTTGGCAGTTGTTTGTGCTGCTGGATTTTACCCTTTCGGTTTCTATTATTTTTTTTGAAAACTCACTAAGCTATCATTTAGCCAATATTTCGATTCTGTTTCTCACCTTGTTTGGGTTTGGTTACCAGCTCATTGTAAACCATCGTTCAATGTTATCCTGGGGTTCCCTGTTTCTTGGCGTTATTCTTATCAAGGTCTCTATTATCATTCAGGAAATTGGTTTTTTTGCCACTGAAATTAACCAGATAATCCCCTTTTCTATTGAGCAATCCGGCATCGTGCTTATCAGTACCTTTGGATTGTCAGTTATGCTTCTTTTTGAGAAGAAATTCCGACTCAACGGGCTGACAACTGATCTGAGTCTCCTGATTCTCTCTGTGACAATCTTTACCTTGCTGGTTTCACCCGAAATCCTGGATGAGATATTAGCCCTGGATACCGCACAGAAGTTACTTATTGCAAAAATTCTGTTTGCCAGCATCTTGCTGATAGTTTCGATAATTATTCATTTTGTTCTAAAAAATATAGTGTTGCAGAATATTATTTTCTCAATTTCAATCCTGCTGGTTATCATTCATTTTGGCATTGATCTTTTTGCAAGTCTTGATCTGATTGATGTGAAGCCTGAAATTTCTGCCAGCATTTACCATCTGGCTGGTGTTTTTATCCTGTTTTTTGCTTTTGTTGAAGATATTTCACTCTACTCTGAATCAAAATATTCTTATGCTCTCGGTTCTACATTGATGTGGATATCCGCTGTTGCGGCTGTGAGTGTGATTCCATTAAGTATATTAACACGCTGGCAATTTGATCAAAAATCTATTGATACAAAAATCATTGCTTTCAGCAGCCTGCTGCTAAGCAGTATTGTAATCTGGCGTTTAATTCTAATTATCAAAAAATATCAGGAACAGGGGCGCAATCTAAAGCAGCTTGCCTATACAGACCCTTTAACCCTCTTGCCTAATTATCACGGAACCCTGGAAAAAATAGAGTCTTATCGTCTTGAGAATATGCTGGCTGTTGCGATAAATATTGATGATTTTAGATCAATAAATGACCTGTACGGACGGAGTTTTGGAGATAATGTACTAATCAGCCTGGCGCAAAGATTAAAAAAACTGCCGGAGACACTTATTGCTGCAAGAGTGGGGACTGATGTGTTTATTATCGTATACCAGATTGCAAATAAAGATATTCATGTCCTGATCAAAGATATTCAAAAAAGGCTGGGGATCTGGGATTATGTTTCAGGACAGCGAATTGCAGTACCCTTAACCTTTGGTGTTAGTCACAGTAAAACACCAATTGAACCACAGCGGCTAGTCCGCCAGGCAGAAGAAGCACTGTCATTCGCCAGATTAAAACGCAGTAACTACTCTATTTATTTTAAAAGTTCGAATAATAATTTGCCACGATGTAAACTAAGAGAAATTCTGCAAAAATCCATAGATCAAAATTACTTACCAGTTCATTTTCAACCAATCTATAACATAGAAAATGGCTCTTTAAGCGCAATGGAATTATTGATTCGTATAGAATCTGAAGAAAACGGTATCCTTCTCCCCGGACAATTCCTTGAACAGGCACAGGCTTATGGGCTTTTAACACCATTAACCAAAATATGCATAAGTATGATAGCCAGAAACTACCAAAGTCTGCCCAGGGTAACGATAAATATTAATTTGCCATCCTATATGCTTGATAATGCAAAAATATTGGATGATTTTCTTCACAGTTTTAAAGCAACAGAACTTCCACCTGAGCGATTTTGTATCGAAGTGCTTGAAGATCAGGACATACCAGCGGAACATTTACTGCAATCGTTAAAGAAGCTAAAAGAAATTGGTTTTTCTATTGCCATGGATGATTTTGGTACTGGCTATTCCTCCCTTTCCCGTCTCTCCATGCTGCCATTTGATACCGTAAAAATTGACCGCAGCCTGTTATTGGCAGCTTCATCAGGCAATAAAACAATCCTTGAAAGTGCGATTACACTAATCAAAAGGCTGGATTTATCCGCTGTGGTAGAAGGTGTTGAAACAACAGAGCAACTCGCACTTATCCGCATACTGGGCGCTGATTTAGCCCAGGGCTTTTTGCTATCCAAACCGGTGGATGTCAATAAGGCAAAAGAACTTCCTTTAAATGCAACCAATATTATTGCCGAGTTTTAGTAACCTAAGGTGTTATTTTTAAAAATTCTGCCCAGACAGAATCTGGCTCCCAGCTTTGCAGCATTGCAACCCGTTTTTCAACGGGAATATTTAAAACAGATCTCTGATAATGATACATAAAAGCCGAGACACGATAATTCAAAGCGCAATGCACCCAAACCTTTTCATCTGCAAGAATCTTCACAAGATTAATAAATAATCGCAGATGCTCAACCGTTGGGGCATCAAAGGGAACCGGAATATGAAAATAATTCATTCCCTGCTCTGTCACAAAACCGCCTTCGTCAGGAAGCGCATTTGTTGAGTCCGGCATGGCAAGGTTTAGAACAGATGCAAAGCCATGTTTCGCAATTACCTCAAACTGGGCAGGTGACGGCTGTCCTGAGGTACTTATATTTTCATTGATTTTTATATAGTTAAGAATATTTTCTGGAGTCATTTAAGAAGCCCTGAAGATGCATCTCACAAGTCCTTAATTAGAATTTTCGAGTTGCGCTGAAAGTTATACAGTGCTTTTTTCTTTTCAGGCAAATCATTGATTTCACCCGTCTGAAAACCGCGTTCCTTAAACCAGTCTATCGACTGTGTTGTTAATACAAATAATTTTGTCAGGTGTTTCTCCAAAGCTTCGCAGGTAATCAGTTTTAGCAACCTGTCACCCCGCTCTCCGCCCTTATAATCAGGATGCACCGCCAAGCACGCAAGCTCGCCCATTTTTTTATCGAGCAGAGGATAAAGCGCGGCACAGGCAATTATTTTTCCATCTCGCTCGATAATGCTGAATTTGTCAATTTCAAGTTCTAACTGCTCTCTTGAGCGTTTGATCAATACACCACTTTTTTCCAGTGGTTCAATCAGCTCTATGATGCCACTCACATCCTCTATTTTGGCTTTGCGGCTATTTTCATACAGGCTGGCATTAAACATCGTGCCTATGCCATCGCGTGTGTAAAGCTCCAGAAACAGTCCATCCGGGGTTTCTGTACTGACCAGATGCACCCGTTGAACCCCGTTTTGCAGTGCTTTTTTAATGTGCATGAGCAAACGCTGTTGCTCCGGATGGGTCTGGATAAATTCGTCAATATGCTGCAAGTCAACGTCTGTGGTTGGTGTTGCAGCATCTGCATGAATAAAAATGAGCTTGTCTGCCTGTAGTGCCTTGGCGGTAAAACTAGCAACATCTTCATAGCGCAAATTAAATATTTCCCCCGTTGGAGAAAAGCCCAGTGACGATACCAGCACAATATTTCCTGAATCAATTAATTGCTGAATCAGCCTGGCATTAATTTTTCGTACCGTACCCGTATGTTGGTAATCAGTACCATTATGAATACCATAGGGCTTTGCCGTTACAAAGTTACCAGAAATAACCCCCAGACTTTCATTGATAACAGGCGGAGTGCTGAGCGCATGACTCAGCCTGTTTTCAATTTCGATTCTGAGTGCACCGATGGTTTCTTTGGCAATGCTCAAGGTTACCTCATCAGTCACCCGCATATCATTGACAAGCTGTATTTTATGGTTGATTGAATGCAAGTGTTTGTCAACCTGGGAACGGGCACCAAAAACCAGAACAATGCGAGCGCCCAGCGCAGATAAAATCGCAATATCCTGAATAATGCGATAGAACGAGTCGTCTTCTATCACCTTTCCGGCAAAGGCAATGACAAATGTTTTGCCACTGTGCAAATGGATATATGGTGCTGCTTCACGAAAGAAATCTATGTGCCTGTTCTTCATTGTATCCCCTGGTTTTTATTGCTGCAGCCTTAATCTGTTACTTCATCTTGCAAAATAATTTGAGTTTCAGATTTACTGTCTTCAATCCATTCCTGCATATACTCATTTTTATACACAAAATCAACATATTCGGCTGCAAATCCTGACAGTTTGACATCATATCCAAGAAAACGCATCACCACAGGCGCAAACATTGCGTCGGCACCACTAAACTCACCCAAAAGCCATTGACCAGGCGCGCTTGCATGACTCCGGCAATAATCCCAGAGCCAGCAGATACGCTCAATATCCGATTGCACATCTGCCGTAATGCGGTAATCGGGAAAATGCTTGCGCAGATTCATGGGCAAAGCATCCCTCAAGGCAAAAAAACTGGAATGCATTTCGGCAGAGACTGTTCGGGCAACAGCTCTCGCTACAGGGTCTGCGGGCAAGCCCCGCTTTTCAGGAAACCTGTCAGCGATGGTTTCTATAATGGCAAGTGAATCCCAGACTTGCAGATCACCTTCAATCAGTACAGGAACCTTCTCATTTGATTGATAATTTTCGAGATTTTTACTGGTATCCGCTTCAAACAGAAAAACCAGCTCTTCTTCAAAATCCACTCCCAGATTCTTCATAAAGAACCAGGGTCGCAATGACCAGGTGGAGTAATTTTTATTACCAATAACCAATTTTAAATGACTCATAGTATTCTCCTCTCCCAGGAGCCTGTCCAAGAACTAGAAATTGACTGCAAATCCCACAATCATCATAATCTGAGCTTATCAAGTTCGTTAAATAGAGCGACTATTCGCCTCTCTTGATA
>Ga0256832_1002577_pt1 | contig 12364 bp, 11 predicted proteins | sample 134614metaG_FD_190534 | JGI IMG/M metagenome (GOLD analysis project Ga0256832, IMG submission 190534) | Hydrothermal vent microbial communities from Lau Basin, Pacific Ocean - 134-614 | ecosystem: Environmental > Aquatic > Marine > Hydrothermal vents | place: Pacific Ocean: Lau Basin | collected... | reverse complement strand
CCAGCTCAAAGATGTGTTCACCCTATACCTAAAAAAGCTTGCCCAAGCAAAACAAATGCCTGAAGCAGCCCTGAAGTTCGTTAAGGCTATTAATCCAAAGAAGCCTGATTTGGCTGGTATACTTAAAGCAGCACGCGCTTACAAGGTTAAAGCTCCTTGGCTTTCTAGGCTTGGTGATCTTCTTCGTAAGCTCAAGAAGGATAGCGCTGCCGCTCGAAAGTATATCAATTTGTATTCCAAGTCTTAAAAAGCCTAACACAAAAGGTGATTGACCATGCCCATAAAGGTTCCGACGAAAGCATCTGGTATAACATTTTACCAGGACGACGAGCCAGCAAACCCGTCTCCAAGTGACTGGTGGTATAAACCATCCACAGGTGAGTTATGGGTTTTATCCTTGGCTGGTTATTGGATAGAAGTTGTCAGTAAATACACAGACCCGTACGGCAGAGCGTATCTACATGGGACTGTAACCGGGGAGACGACTGGTGTCAGCACAATAAGCGTGGTGCAATTTAGCGCTGATGCTTCGCCGTCAGCACTAACGTCATCTTTTGCTCCAAATAACGGTGAGGGTTTAGGTCTGTGCGCGAGCGAGGCAGGTTATAGATGTGGAGGTTCTCTTAATGGCTGGGCAAATACACAAGCGAATACTGTTGACAGTATTGCCCGGTTCGTATTTGCCAACCACACCACAACAAACAACGTAGCTCATTTAACACAGCCGAAACAAAACACGTATAACGGACAGGCTGTATCTTCACAAGCTGGTTACGTATTTGGGGGTACGCTAGGAGACAACACTGAAATCGACGAAATAGAAAAGTATGTCTTTTCGCAAGACACATCTAACGCGTCAGTAGTCTCCCACTTACCCGGTAATTCATCTCGATGCGGCGGGTTTACTTCAACCACAGCTGGCTACTGTTTGTACGGGTCAGCTATTAGCAAACTCTTGTTCTCATCAGATACGGCCAACGCTTCCAGTGTAGCCAACCTGTCAGTAAGCAAAACAATGTATGGCAGTTACAATTCTACTTTGTACGGTTATGTTGCCGGGGGCTACGTTTCTGGCTCTGATATAACATCTATTGAACGTTATACGTTCAGTACGGACACGACGAACACCCATACAATAGACGCAACGTTACCAATACCGTGTAGATGGCCTAACAGCACAATGTCGTCGCGTAAAGGTTATTCGTTGGGCGCTCAAGCTACAAGTGCTGTAATGGGTCACGTCTTTGCAGTGGACTTCCAGAGCACTATTCATATATCTGATTTGCCTGTTAGCGGTCTGGAAGCGCCTAGTTGCACATTGACGACAAGCGTAAACAACGGTTACCTGTTTTAAGGTTAAAGACATGCGACGAACCATTCACCTCTCAGAGATACCCAAGGAGTTTAGAGACAAACACAAGTTGATAGGTCGAGGGTCCACGGCTATCGTTTTCCAAAAAGATAAAAACACAGCCATCATGTTTGTGCGCGATCCTATGAAGTCCGAGTGGCTTACACAGTCTTGGGGGCTTAGTATTGGTAAGCACTCTTATGAGGTTAAACCTCAAGAGAACTTTCAGCTGTCCAATAGCCTCGGTGACATTCACGTTATTGAGCTTCCTCTTTTGAAGAAGTTATCACCCAAGAACCGCAAGTTGGCCCGCCAACTTATTAAGTCTTTTAACGATATCAAGAGCAAGGTGTGCGGATATCGCGTTACCGTAGACTGTCTTTTGAAGATTCAGAGCAAGCTTAATCCCAATAAGTACCCAGAGTCTTTGCTTTACCACCTTATCGACTTCTTGCTCAACTACTCGGAAAACCAGTGGCATTTTGACCTTGCTATACGAGATATACTTGAGGACTCTAAAGGTCAACTTGTTCTTATTGACCCCGTAGTATCAAAAGAAGCTATCGACTGGATTTACAACCGCAACAAACGATGAGGTTACTTTTATGATAAAAGCTCTCCTGGTAGGTATTAACAAATATGGTCACGGACATGATCTGCAAGGGTGTGTTAACGATGTCACGATAATGCGAGATATCCTGATTCACCGTTACAAGGTTCCAGCTTCCAATGTCAGGATGCTTGTGGACCACCGTGCCACCGCTACTGCAATAAAAGAGCGTCTTAACTGGCTTGTTACCACGGCTACCGACAAAGACACGCTTCTTTTTTGGTACTCAGGTCACGGTTCTCAGATACCGAATCAGCCATACACCGCTGGTAACGATTACGAGCCTGATCGTCTCGATGAGATTTTGTGTCCTGTTGATCTTGACTGGTGGCGAAGGGTTGTTCGTGACGATGATATTAACAAGGTTTTATATCAAGTCAGACACCGCATGGTTCTGATTCTCGATTGTTGTCACTCCGGGTCAGCTGCCAGAAGTCTTTCATCACCAGTAACACCTCGGTACATCGAGCCGCCACCAGACGTGATATCACGTTTTGGTTCACAAGTTGACATGACTCGTGTTTCAGGGATAGCACCTCCAAAAGTGACCACGACCAGTGGTGATGATCTATTAGCAGCCTTGTTTGATAACGTTGAGCCGGGTGGCAACATTATAAGCGAGGACAAGTACATAAGACACCACTTGGTTAAACCTAACACCTTGCCTCCAAATGTTGTTGTCATAACAGGATGCAAAGATAAACAATATTCGGCTGACGCCTTCTTCGGAAACCGTTATCAAGGCGCTTTGTCTTTCATGATTCAAAAGGCGCTTCTGCAAGCAGACTGTAACATCACTTACAGAGATTTACACGAGACCGTTGTAGCACTTTTGAAGAGATATCAGTTCTCACAAGACCCACAGCTTAACTACGCTGATGGGTCAGACATTGTTGACCAGATTTTTCTTTCCTGACAATTCTTCCGTTTCAGTTACGTTTGTTAAGAGTCGTTCTCCAAATTAGATAACGGAGGATTTGTTATTATGCCTATAATGAAACTTGATAGCATACTGTCTCGTGATTCAGCGCAGGGCGAGCCGGTACGTCAGAATACGTTCGAGGTCATAATAGAGAAGATTGAAGACCTATGTCCCCTCAACGTTGTATCATTCCCTATGGCAAACTGGTCTGTGGCTCCTGTGGAAAAACACCACATGAATGTAAGAACCAAGTTTGCTGGTAAGCCCAACTACGACACGTTCGACCTCATTGTACATGACACCATTGACCCAGACGCTGCGACACGCGTTTACGAATGGTACACCCAGGTGTTTGATCCTGATACTGGTGCTATGGGACTTACTTCAGACTACAAGTGTGGCGGCACAGTCACACAGTTTGACGTTACCGGTGCTGAGGTAAGAACCTGGACACTGTACGGAGTATGGCCCACCACTGTAAACTTTGGTGAAGGTAACTACGAGGTCGAAGGTGATCCTGTACAGATAACCCTGACACTTTCGGTTGACTACATAACCCTGTAATTTAATTTAATAAAGGACATCTTACAACGATGCGACTAACAACATTTGTTAATGATTGGGTCAAGCGAAAGCTTATGCTTGATCCGGATGAGGTTAGGGCCGTCACGGGAGCTTTGCGTTCTGTCGTGCAGGACGAGGAGATTCCCGATAAACATCTTGGTGTCTACATGGAGGCTGCAGAAAAGTACATCAAGAATATCAGAGCCTCGCGAAACAAAGTTCACGCTCGTTCCGCCAAGCCTGTTACTAAACAAACTCAACAGGTTCGGGCTACGCAGCGTCTTGAACGTGACCCAGGCAGTTCTATTGTTGACTACTGCCCTATATGTAAAAAGAGGTACATTATTGTTTTGTTACCGGGGGATGTTGAGGTTAAGTACTGCCCAGAGCATCGTATAGTTGTCCCATTCCCGGGTGAGAACAATATCAAGTATCCAAAACCACAACTGTGAGAACAAACAACCCCTGGTCTGCCTTGAGCTTTCCAGGGGTTGCATTATGTGTTTATTACGGTGACGCCTATGCCAACAATGACCTTTGACGTAAACGGAGACGTTCGCAGACAAAACCTTTTCACATTTGAGTGTCCAGAAGTGTTTCATGATCTTGAGATGGCAGTTCTCTCCGTTTCTGGTTTGTTCAATTACTCTTCCACAGTGGAAGAGCTTAATGCTGGGAACAGGCCAGAAAAGGTTGCGGGCAAACAACAACTGCAATCCATGACACTTATACTTCTCGACACTGTAGATAAGGATGCTGTGAAGCAGGCTTACGACTGGTATAATAAAGTATATAACATTGAAGGTAATTTTGTTGGCTACCCGGACGAGTACAAGAAAAGCGCTACGCTCAACCAGTTTGAAATGAATGGCGACCCGGTTAGAACATGGGACCTGACTGGGGTATGGCCTTCCGCAATTAACTTAAGTACAGATTTCACGTATGAATCAGAGGGAGAGTTTGTACAACTTTCTCTCACACTAGAAGTTGACAAAGCAACAATAGCCCCAAAAGGCTAAAACCAAAAACGTAAAGTACAGTAAAGGAGATGTTTTGGTATGAATTACGCAAACATGGTTCTTGTTGATTCCGTTACAACCCTTCCAAGTCTTGGCCTACCCTACGATGGACAGCTGCCCGGAGGCCGTGTCACCCTTAAAGAGATGACAGCTCACGAGATTAAGATTCTCGCTGGCGCTAAAGGCTCCGGGTACGATACAATCAACGGCATCCTTCGCCGTCTTATAGTCGATTGTCCGATCTCCCTTAGCGAAATGTTAACGTCTGATCGTTTGTATCTCTTGTACGCTATACGCGTTCTTGCCTATGGTCCGACTTACGGCTACGATTACAAGTGCCCTGACTGCGGCTTTCAGTCACGTGATGAGATCAATATCATGGAGCTTGACATCAAGTTCCTTGATGAAGAGAACGAGTTCAATGAGCCGTTTATTGAAACCATTGACGGTATAGAATTTGAATTCATACTCCCACGGGGTCGGATGGAACAAGCAGCTGAGAAGTACACGTCACGAGCTTATCGTCGTGGTACTGACGGTGATCCGTACCAGTTGTACATGGTTTCAGCATGTGTCAAGCGTATGGGCGACAAGGAGTTCAAGAACGCTAACCAGGCTATTGTCGATATACAAAAACTACCGGCCAGGACTTTCTGGGAGCTACGTGACGCTATCGACGACAGGGACTGTGGTATGCCCGACACCGTGGAGGCGGAGTGTGCAAGGTGCGGTTACATCGCGGATATAACGTTGCCTATGTCAGCCGAGTTTTTTCGTCCCAGGTCGCGCAGAGGTAGACAACGTTAGGGAAAAGCAGTTCGCCTTGGTTTACGCTGGCAAGTTCACGTGGGTTGATACCGAGATCATGCCTATCAAAGAACTTGATTGGTTCTACACACGGCTTGTCAAGCAAAAGCGTGACGAGAAGGCCGAACTGGATAAACTGAAAAACAAGAGGTAACAACAACATGGCTATTCGCTCTGCATCTGAGATAACAACCAAGCTTCTCAAGTCAACAGAGCAGCTCAAGCAAACTGTTGACGCTCTACGCTCAGTTGGATTCGCGGCTACTGTTCGCGACCTCCGTGGTACAAACAGATCGTTAAGTGAGACCGTTTCACGTCTTGACAAAGCATCCGACGTGTTTGGTGGTATCAGTAAAAAGATAACGTCCCTGCACAAAACCTCTGAGCAAATTCTGTCCCGTATACAGGAAAGGTGGCAGGGTTTCGCAGACAAGGTTTTTATCGCCGCGGCCACAGTTGCCGCGTCTGCTTACGAGCAGAGCATGAAGCGTATAACACAAGAAGCTCCTCGTGCAGAGCGATCAGCCCTTTATAGAATAACTTACAACATACAGGCTGACCTTGGAGCTATTGATGATGAGGTCCGCGCCGCTGTTGAACCGCTCGCTGAGATTAACATGCCTCTCAAACCAATGAAAGAGTGGGTTAAACTGTCTGTTAAAGCGGGCAAGGTTCTAGGTATATCAGCGGGTGACTTTGGTAAGATGGCTGCCAATCTTCACACCATCAACGTCGCAGCCAGAACAGCACAACGCTCCATGTCAGGGCTTGCAGCTTTGGCCCATAAAGGATACATGAGCCTGTCTGAAATTCCGGGTGTGCTGGAAACTGCCGGTCAGCTCATGCAAGACTTGGGCGTTTACGGTGACAAGGCTTTCAAGAAGGCCGTTGAGGGTGTTGGGGCCTTGCGTGCCGCTCTTAACAATCTGGGTGTGTCTAACTGGGAGCAGGCTTCAAGCAGTATAATAGACCTCGTTAAAGGTATGGTTGACTACACCAATGAGGAGTCGCAACGAGCGTTAGCCATGCTTGCAGCCACAACCGGTAAGACGCAGACCGAGATTGTCAGGAAGGTTAAGACTGACCTTGGGGCTGTTTTCTCAGACTTGATGGCTACGCTTAACAAGCAAATTAAGTACTACGCTGGAAGCCGTGGTATGATTGAGATGCTAATGGGTGATCCCCGTACCCTGGAAACGTACATCCAAATGATCCAGCAATCAACTGGCATCTCAGCCGACGTTATTCGCACAGCAATGTCTCGTTCAATAGAGGCTTACCAGAAAGTGATTGAGCGTACTGGCGATGCTAACAAGGCCCTACAGGAATATAACAAAACACTTAACCATTACACAACAGACTTGTACGAGAACTACAAGCGGACGGTTAAGCAGCAGGAAGCAACCAAGCAGTTCGAGAAACTTTACTCTGACATTAAGGGCATGGTTAACGAGTTGATTGGAACGCTTCAGGAAGCTGGTCATGCTTTCATGGTTAGTGTTGGTATGCCGTTTCTGCGTGTTGGTAAAATTATCATAGCTGCCATTGTCAAACCAATCCACGCTGTTATAGAAGCTTTTATAAAGCTCAACGATATAACAGGCGGGTTACTCGCAGTGTTCGCCGCGTTCAACATGGTGATGTTTGGTTTGAGAACGTCAATTCTTCTTGATCTTGTTAACTACTGGAAGTCTTTCGCTGGTTGGGTTGGCAAGACTTTCCCTGGAGTCGCCAAGACTTTCACTAGTATTAAGGATGGCATAACCTCAATAGGCGAATCATTGTGGTCATCTTTAGGCAAACAGGCCCCAATGGCAACAGAGAAGTTGAGCAAGGCCGCCACAACCACGAAGGACGTGTTCAAGTCTCTGTCAAAGTCTTCCGCAACGGAAACAGCCAAGGCGGCAGCTGCGATACCGAAGGGGTTGGTTAAACCTTTGGCTAAAGCTCAGCACATGATCCAGCGTTACCGCGTGTTCATGCTTAAGTCAGCTAAGAACATGTTTAAGGGGGTGTTACAAGCATCAGCCGTGTTTATAGACAACACAGTGTCCGCTGTAAGTCAGGCCCTGGCTGTTGAAGGAGGGCTGATTAAGAAGTCAACCACTTTCATAAAGAGTTTCCTGGCAAGTAATATCTTATCATTACAGTCGGGGTTAGGTGGACTTCGTAAGAGCATACTAAAAGTTACAGCTGAGTACAGTGGTTTTGGTAGTACGTTTGTTAAAGCCGCTGGTTCTGCCATTGGACGCGTCATGACCATGTTTGAGGGATTGATGGCTTTTGTTGCTACAGGTCCCGGTATGATAATAGCGGCTGTTGTTGCGTCAATAGGAGCGCTTGTTTATTATCTAAGTACACATACTAACAGGGAGATTGAAAGGTTCTTTGCAAGTCTTCCTGAAAAGGTTCACGGTTTTCTTGAGTCTATTGTTCAAGCCATAAGCCGCTTGCCTGATTTGATAGACCCTATAATGACAGGCTTGATATCGGCGAGTGAGACGATAGCTACAGCGTTCATTGAGAACCTCCCGACGTTGGTTGTAGCGTTGAGCAAGGCAATATGGAAGACTATGGGATACCTTTTGATATATGCCGTTAAAATACCGGTTGTCCTTGTTAAGTCCATTTGGAGAGCGTTTGACAAACTCTTTTTGGGTCTTCCGGGAAAGATAGCTTCGGGTATTGGTAACGCTTTTTTAAGTATCATACCTGATAGTATTGTTAACGCTTTCGCCACGGCCTGGGACTGGGTTAAAAAGAAACTGCCTAAATGGGTCAAGTGGATTTTTGGTATTGATGATCTTGGTGCCAAAAAGCAAATGAAGCAAACAGCAAAAGGCACCACAGGTCTTATAAGTCAATACGAAAAGTACGCTATGCAAAGCGTAGGCAGAGCTGAGGGCTTTTATGTTGACACAACCCAGTTACAGTTATCTCGTTTTGGGGAGCCTGAGCCTGTTAAAGTTCCGGAGGATAAAACGCAAGCTGTTATTGAAGAGATACATAAGCAGGCTGTTAAGGCTCGTAGAGAGGCGGCTGCGGCAACAACGCCGCCTGAAGCAGCAAGGCCAGCAATTCAGGCTGTAACGCAAGGCCCTCAAGAGTTAGCCCAAAAGATACCTACAGGTGCGGACATAGGTGAGGGTCTAACCGGAATGGCTAAGGTTATAGCAGAGTCTTTGAAGCGTTTGTTTGATAAGTTGTTTGCTGAGCTTGATCTTTCCGGGCTTATTGAAAAGGCAAAGCAGGCGGCTACAGGTTTGTTTGAGGTTGTTATTAACACATTCACGTTTATACGTGAAAACGTGTTCACTGATGAGAACATCCAAAAACTACAGCAGGCCAGCGCTTGGTTGCTTGACAAGGCAACCTCCGCTCTGTCAACTGTCATAGATACAGTTTTCACGGATGAGAACAAGCAGAGATTAAACCAGGCAGGGTCGCTTTTAATGGATGCAGCCTCATCAGCCTTGGAAGCGGTTAAAACCACTGTATTTACAGAGGATAACATCCAAAGAGTCAAGCAAGCCGGGTCTCTTCTCGTGGACACCGCTGTCAGTTTCTTCCAAGGTAACGTGTTCACGGACGAGAACAAGCAACGGTTGATGCAAGCCGGGTCTCTCTTGCTTGACGCATCAACGTCAGCTTTTCACGCTGTTGTTGACAATGTGTTTACAGATGAGAACAAGCAACGGTTGATGCAAGCAGGGTCCTTGCTAATGGATACTGCCACTTCCGTTTTCAACTCTTTGATGGATAAAGTCTTCACTAAAGAAAACAAGGAACGGTTACTACAGGCAGGTGCGTCCCTTTTTGAGTCTGTCAAGTCCGGCTTGAAGTCTTTGTCAGATTTTATATTTAACAAGGACACTATCAAAGCCGTAGCTGATACAGGACTCAAGTTTGTTGACGGTATAAAGTCCGGTGTTTCCAGTGCTATTGATACTGTCAAAAACTGGCTGCACCCACGAGCAACAACCCCGAAGCTGCCAGAGTTGCAGCCTGGGGACAATCCCCAAGTGTATGAGTATTGGAAGAAGTATATAAGTGAGTATAAACAAACTGGCAAAGCAACCATGTTTCATGGTGGTAAGGCGTATGCTGCTACAATTAATGAAGGTCTCGCTAAGCCGTTTGTTGATCCTGTTATGCTAGCGACCGATGCTTTGTCTTTGGGCGGTGCTGGTATTGCTCGTTCTGTTGTTGACCTGGTTGTTGAAGGTGCGAAAAGTGTAGCTTCACAGATAGGTATCAACGTTGCCAAGGAAGTAGCCACAAAAGTGTTACCATTCGGTGGGCAAGCTACAACCCCGGCTGATACCGTAGCCACAACTCAGCCTGTCACCATGACGGCACATGAGCCTATTCAAACAATGCCTGCGATGACAACACCCGCTACAGGGGAGAACCTTGTCTTGGCTGACGAGGACTTGAAAACGTCAACGTCTGACATGGTCTCCCTGTTACGGCGTATAGAACGTAACACCGCTAAACCTAACATAGTGGCTGTTGATAAAGGACATCCTGAAGATCGAACGGATTTCAGGATGAAGCTGATTCACGACTTGACGTTTTAACTAACGAGATAGATATATTATGGCACAGGACATAGTAGTAACAATAAAGATAGATCGTGTTGGTGAAGTCACCAGTAAACTGATCCCTGGCTCCGTGTCAGAGTCTAAGTCTGCTAACTTTGACCCGACTCAGATACGGGGCCGGTCTCTCCCTGTTTTTGGTTATGCAGCTTCGGAAGCTCGCACTGTGGAGCTTTCCATGCTCATCATAGCGTCCCAGTATAAGGGTGGCGGTGATATTTACAAAACAGGTAAAGACGTGTGGGATGCTGTTACCAAGTTAAAGGCTGCTTGTTATCCCAACTACGGTGGTGCTCCGATCAAACCGCCGCCTGTATGCTCGTTAACAGTGGGTGCTTTTATTAAGGTTCCTACTTGTGTGATAACAAGCACATCAATAACCTGGGGAGACGCTTACGATAAAGACGATTACCCATTAAAGGCTGAGGTATCCTTATCATTTACAGAGGTACAAGCTGTACCTAGTATGGATACTGAAGTTGCAAAGAGGGGTTATTAAATGGGAAAGGAAATCGTTCACCCACATAAAGCTCTTTTACCTTTATACAACAGGTATCGTAACGGTGTGTATTGGGACGATGGTGAAGACTCTTTCGTCTTTAGAGAGAAAGAGTTTTCCAACATCCCACAGCAGCCAACAGACCAATGGCATACTGTAACAGCAGACACAGTCAGGCTTGACCAAATATCGCACTTGTACTATGGGACTTATGTGTATTGGTGGATTATCGCATACGCCAATCACATACATGATCCTTATGTTCCAAGAGAGATAGGTACGGTACTACGGATACCCGACATAACCAAACTTAATGCTACTGACTTTTTTGGGTAGTGAGTGAGGAGGTCAAATGAAAAGGTACATAGGAACGAAGATCATTCACGCGGAGCCAATGCCTTGTCCTAAAGACGTTCACATGTCAAAAAGGGGTGATCCTGGTTATCGTGTAGTGTACGAGGATGGTTACGAGTCATGGTCTCCCAAGGATGTTTTTGAGAAAGCTTACCGACCAACTAACAATATGAACTTTGGCTTGGCTATTGAAGCTGCGCGGCAGGGTAAAAGGATAGCACGTAAAGGCTGGAACGGGACTAACATTTTTGTTGCGTTGCATGTCCCGGAAGATGACGAGCCAATGACCGCGCCATTTTTATACATAGACACGACAGGGTTGTTGTCTTACAACCAACACGCTCCATTGGTGCGTGTACCGTGGAGTGCCTCGCAGACGGACATGTTGGCTGATGATTGGTTTATTGTAGAAGAGGAGTAAAAACATGGCTCTTGACGGAGGAGCTTACGTTCCACAGCCTTACTACGCCTTTGTTCAGTTGTACATGAACGGACAAGACCTTATATTGACTAATAACAGACCGCAGCATCTTATAAGTTTTACACACACACTGGAAACCAACGCTACCGCTTCGTGGTCTGTTGAGTTATTTGATGCTACCTTCAATCTTCTTGAGCATCAGATTTGGGAGCAAAGCACAGCGGGTAGAAGACCCATTCTTAAGTTCAAGTATGGATACACTGGGGGTGTGGAGTCTCCTTATTATTACAGCGAACTGGCTCAGGTAACACCAACATGGAGTTATAGTGGTGTTACTCTTCGCCTTGAGGGCACTCACGTCCCCGGTGAGAACCAGAACATACCTACAATATGGTATAAACGTGACAGGGCTTTTGTTGATATGAAGATATCCGAGATTGTTGAAAAGCTCTGCACAGAGAACGGGTATGTTATTGATCGCGCTTACTTCGACGAGACAGAGCCTATTTTGCTTCCGCAAGACCTTAACAGTACCAACCCTATAAATAAAATCTTTGAACAAAAGGGTATGAGCATGGAGCAGTTTATAAAGCACTTTCTGCTTCCTTATGCCGTTAAAGCTGGAACCAAGCAGGGTGGTTACGTGTTTTACATAGACCATAGAACTGAACCTGCCAAGGTTCGCTTTTATGTACCGGACAAAGGTCCTGGTATGGAGTGTCCCGGCGTTGCTGCTAAACGGAAGTACACAATACGCCAAAATAAAATGGAAGAGTGGGTGGATTTTACATACGATCTTGGTTATGGGCCTAAAGAAGCAACAGGTATATTCGAGGAAGCCCACTTTTCTATCGACCCGACAACAGGTGAGTATGTATTTGAGAAATACAACGTTGAAAACCAAAAAAAGTTTCTCAGGTTGTACGGTCATGCTTACCGTAAACCGCAGTTCACAGATGAAATGAACAATGTTAGAATGAGACCGTCACACGCACCGGCCATCCTTGAAGACGAACGCAAGTTTTTCCATCGCAATCACTTGATTCGTAAGTTGCGTGGTAAAGCTATGAAAGCAACGTTGACGATAGTCGGCGATCCCCGTGATGATGTCTTTCCTGGAGATTTTATAACCATTGAGAATATCCTACCAGACGGGACCCCTCACTACTCAAGTGGTTGCTACATTATCAATAAAATAACGCATCAGATATCTGGT
>Ga0256832_1002576_pt1 | contig 12364 bp, 12 predicted proteins | sample 134614metaG_FD_190534 | JGI IMG/M metagenome (GOLD analysis project Ga0256832, IMG submission 190534) | Hydrothermal vent microbial communities from Lau Basin, Pacific Ocean - 134-614 | ecosystem: Environmental > Aquatic > Marine > Hydrothermal vents | place: Pacific Ocean: Lau Basin | collected... | reverse complement strand
AACTCAGGTTAAACCGGATTAGGATTTGCTTAAAACTCAAGTTTTGGAGTTCAAAACAGCATAGAGACACTGATTCCAGTCGTTCAGTTTAAGTAACGCGGAGTAACGCTGAGAGGTTATGATAGATAATTGAAGCAATATTTATAAAGGAATAGAAATTAATAAAAGTAAACTCTTTCTTTGTTTCTTTGATGCACCTATCTGTAATATACTATTGGTATATACCACAAGGAGGCAATCATGACCCAAACAGCAAAACTCTTTATGAACGGCAGAAGTCAGGCCGTCAGGCTACCTGTAAATTGTCGCTTTGATACGGATGAAGTTTTTATTACAAAAGATCCAAAAACAGGGGACGTGTTACTCTCAACAAAGCCAAAAAACTGGGATGACTTCTTTACACTTATTGAGCAACTCGATATTTCAGAAACAATCCAAAGAGACAATGATCCTTTAATAGAAAAGGATTTGTTTTAATGCGTTATATGCTGGATACGAATACCGTCAGTTATTTACTAAGAAATCAATCCAATTCCATTAAAAATCATCTCAAGCAAACGCCTGTTTCAGATGTTTGTATATCTGCAATTACAGAAGCTGAATTACGCAGAGGAATTGAAAAGAAGCCAGATGCACATAATCTTGCAAAACTTGTTTATGCCTTTATTTCTCATATTAATATTTTACCCTGGGATTCAGATGCCGCGTATGAATACGCGCAATTAAGAACAAACTGTGAAAAAGAAGGTAAATCACTGAGTGCAATGGATATGCTGATTGCATCGCATTCTCTTGCTGTAAACGCTACCCTTATTTCTAATGATAAAGCGTTTTATCAAATCAAGCATTTGCTAAAGCTTGAAGACTGGGTAGTGGGTTAAACCTGTGTTTTGTAGGTTAGCCTAAGCGTAATCCGACAAAATCGTAGCACTATGTTGGATTACTTTCCTCCATTTTTGCAAGACAATGACTACATTTTGACGGGGATAGATTTGCTTTCGTATATTCGGCTTCTAAATAAAAGGTACCTTTGAGCCTTGATGAAATCAGCGCATGCCGTCCTTATCAACCTACCGGATTAATATCCTACGGATTAGTCAGGTTTTCAGCATGCCGGTCTTACCTATGGTGTTATCATGTCACTATTTTCGTGCTTTTCGTGTCTTTCATCTGGACTTTGGATTTAGCAAGTACCCAAAGTTTACAGCTACTCTTGTGGCTATATTTGACCAATGATTTCTTCGTTTGCTTCCGGGAAGTCGTATTCGGCGAGTCTGTTTTTCTCTACCCAGCGTATGGCTTGGTTTTCCATTCCCTGAGCTTCTCCAGACCATTTCAGGATGTTATACACGTCCAGAATGACTTTTTTTGAACCATAATCATAGATCACATCGGTTAATAATTCGGTGGCTTCGACAATGATTCCAAGTTCTTCGCGCATCTCACGACAGAGAGCTTCCTGCGAATTTTCCCCGTCTTCGACTTTTCCGCCAGGAAATTCCCATTTGTTTCCCATGTGTTTGTGTGCGGGGCGCTGGCTAATCAACACCTGCTTTTCCTTATTGATTAAAATACCCACTGCAACGTGCTCTACTAACATAATCGCTTCAACCTCAATCCTCAGTGTTTAAAATGAAACTGGCGTTTTTTAAAGTATGACAAGGGCACAAAGTCAGCAGCACAACGCATTTGCGGAATCCAGCGAGCCAGGTTATTGGCTGTGAAAATGCGTCCTTCATGCTCATTTTCAAATACGCCATCATGAAACAGAACGACACCGTTGCGACCTTTACCACCACACATCTGCTTCATAACATTATCCAGAATCAGGTCGCCATGCTGATATTTTTCATTCCAGTCATACGCCGTCATTTCCCAGCCGAGGTGTTCAAAGCCTTCTTTTTTCAGTGCCTTCATAACCTGTGGTGCTTTTTTTTGATTAAACCAGCCATCCCCATAAGGCAGTCTAAAGATGGCAGGCTCCGTGGTAAAGTATGCTGCCAGCAAGATTTTGGAACGCACGATGGTATTTCTTAATTGCGCCGGATTCAGTTTGCTGTGATGATAGTGTTCATAGCTATGCGAGCCAATATCATGTCCTTCACGCTTGATGCGTTTGAGTGTATTCAAACGCTGTTTGCAAAGCGCCAAAGATTTACTGCCTGCCTTGTATTTTTTGCAGTCGATTTTGTTACCCAGAATCAGAAAGGTTGCCTTGATTTTCTCACGCTTTAATATATCAAGTATTTTGGGCGTGACACTTCCAACACCGTCATCAAAACTTAAATGCAGCTTGTGTTTCTGTGCCGGGCAATGATATTTCGCCCGCACTGCATTACAATCCAGCGCGGATACTTGTGTACCCGTGAAGAAAGCGATTAAGGCAAAAATATATAAAAAAAGGGGGGGATGGGTTGTCATTGTTTATACTCTTGTTTTAGCTCTTAGCTTCTGTATTCGGCATTAATGCTTACATACTCATGCGATAAATCCGATGTCCACACAGTCGCGCTGGCATTTCCTGCATTTAGCCGGATTACAACGCTGATCTCGTCCTTGTCCATTTCCTTTTGTCCCTGATCTTCAGTATAAGTTTCCAGAGGCTCTCCATTTTGCAGAAGTTGGGTTTCACCCAGCCATAATGCCAGCTTGCTTACATCCAGATTTTTTACCGGTGCTTTTCCTATCGCCATTACCAAACGCCCCCAGTTGGGATCGCTGGCAAAGAAGGCTGTTTTTACCAGGGGAGAACGCGCGACTGAATAGGCAATTTCCCTGGCATAGGCATAATCGGGGGCTGCTTCAACTTTAATCGTGACAAATTTCGTCGCACCTTCTGCATCACGAATAATTGACTGCGCCAAATGTTGGCAAACTGCATTGATTGCAGCAATGATTTGCGACTGATTAGTGTCATCCAGCGCAACGCCTGATTTGCCCGTCGCCATAAGAATCAGTGAATCATTGGTCGAGGTATCACTGTCAACAGTAATGCTATTGAAGGAATCGCGTACCGCAGCATTTAAAATCTCCTGCAACTGCGCATTCTGAATTTCGGCATCGGTTGCTATAAATGCCAGCATGGTTGCCATATTGGGCTCGATCATGCCTGCACCTTTGGTCATTCCGGTAATGGTGACTGTTTTGCCATCCACCTCCAAAGACTTGCTGATCGCCTTCATGCTTGTATCTGTCGTCAGAATGGCGTTGGCTGCCCTGATCCAGTTATCTTCAGCGAGAGCATCAATTAATGCGGGTATTTGCTCAACTATTTTCCAGTAAGGCAATTGTTCGCCAATCACCCCTGTTGAGAACGGCAATACACTGTTGAGTGCTGTCATGGTTTCTTCAGCAATTTCAGCACAGATCATGCGCGCCGAAGTCAAGCCTTCTTCACCCGTAGCCGCATTGGCATTGCCGGCATTAATCAGCAGATAACGGATACCATCGGTTTGTTGCAGATGTTCACGACACAGCAGAACCGGCGCGGCACTAAAGGCACTTTGGGTAAAAACACCTGCGACACTTGAACCTTCGGCAACCTCAATCAGGGTCAAGTCATCCCTGTTTTTATAACGCAGATTGGCTTCAATACTACTCAGGCGAACGCCTTTTACAGGCAACAGGGAGTCAGGGACAAATAAATTTACAGACATACAAGATTACCAGCTACTTTGATCTTTGAAATGGCTAAACAGGGGTCTAAGGCTTTAGAATATAACCCCAAAGACCTTCTTTTTTGACAGGAGCCAAGCCTTCACTAAAACGAAAGGCGTCATCATAAATCATTGGGATCACAATATCACCCTGCTTGTTGACAAAACCGCGTTTATCGCCTTTTCTGACCAAAGCCAGTCCCTCTTTAAAATCATAGGCTCTGTCAAACTGATAATTGATTCGCAATTTACCTGTCTTGTCAATATAGCCCCATTTTTTATCATTATTCATAACGGCTGTGATGCCCTCAGAAAAAATTCTGACCTGAGAAAACTGCTTTGGAAACAGCACCTTGTTTTGTTTATTAATAAAAAACCAGCTATTTTTCTTTTTGGAAACAGGCGCCACACCTTCAGAAAACCGTTGTACTCGTCTGTAGGAAGGCTTGATCACAAAACGACCCCTGGTATCTATGTAACCCCTTTTATTTTTTATCACCACCACCGCCAGAGCATCATCAGTAAAACTGTAGGCAGCATCATAAACCGGCTTTACCAGCCATTTTCCCTGTGTATTAATATAACCCCACTTTTTATTGACTCTAACGGGGGCAAAACCTTGCTTAAAATTACGGATATTTTCATATTTGGGAGGTATTTGCAGCTTGCCCTGCTTATTGATAAAACCCCATTTTGCACCCACCTTTACACCCGCCAGTGAATCCGAGAAATAATGTGCCTTGTCATATTTGAACCGGGTTAACGGTTTTCCCGGCGCATCCAGAGTGGCATGAATAAAAGCAAATTTGCCCTCTTTCTCTACCGCTATCAGACCTTCTGACAAGCGCCCTATTTCCTTGTACTGTGGCTTCACCAGCCATTTCGCCTGCTTCTCAATCAAGCCCCATACGCCATTTTGTTTCGCAGGTGCAACCCCGGACTTAAACAGACCTGCTACCTCAAACTGAAAAGGAATTGCAGTCCCCTGCCCTGGTTGTGTTGCCTCCCGGGTTGTTGTGGCAGACAGTTTTGAAGATGTCTTTGCGGCGCTTATGTCCGCAAAGTAGTATTTACCGTCAATATTCGTCACATCCGAGAGCACAATGCGCGCAGCAGGACAACGTCCAAATTGAGCATCAAAGGCAACAGTTTTCTGTTTTTTATCTTCAAGCGGCGAGCCGATAATTTTTGCCTTCACCATTTTATCAGGTGAAAAACACGATTTACCCAGGCTATAAATCACTCTGGCAGACTGGCTCAATGAGTTGAATAATCTTGACTTGTTTTTTGACTGAATCTTCTCGCGGGTTTTTGCATCACTAATAACCTGGTAGACAGAAGGTGGATAAACAAAAAAATCCACCCCCTTGTCCAGGGCATCAATACCCTCGATTATTCTGTCACGATCCTTACCCAGATCCTGTGCATAGATAATGAATGCACCAAGAGTCAGTGCATTCAGCACAGAAGTCGCAAGTTCATCCACAGAACGGTTGATTATTTGCTGGCTGTTATCAGCCGGAGCGCCAGTTTCAGCCCGCACAGTAGAATGCAGCCCAATCAGGGAAGATAAAAGAACAGCAGGTATAAGAGCAGTAAATTTATTCATACCTGCTTTCATAGCACATAAAACGCAAAAATGCTAAGGATATGTAGCCTGCGTTTGAGGATACGAAACACAGTCTACGAAAATATATAAAAAAAGGGGGGGATGGGTGTGTCAGAGGACAGAGGACAGTATGTAGGGTTGGTGGAGTTTACGCAACCAACCAGATTCGGTTGGTTGCGCATGGCTACACCAACCCTACGCAACTACTCAACTACGCAAAAATATGTAAAAAACAGGGGGGATGGGTATCATACAACTACCATGCTCGCGCGTATCGTTGCCTGGGTACTTAGCTTAATTTTCCGTGGCAGTGTTTATATTTCTTTCCTGAACCACAGGGACAGGGCTCATTGCGCCCGACCTTTTGCTCGGTACGTTTAAACGGTTTCATTGCCTCGGGTTGCAATTCTGCTTCACCACCTGCGCTTAATGATTCCGCTTCATCATGCTTGAACTCCAGTTCGGTGGGCTGTTCATGTGCCAGCTTGTGCTGTTGTTCTATGGCTTCAACTTCTTCCGGCATGGTAATTTCAAGCCTGGTAAAAAATGCAACCACATCATGTTTGATTTTCCCCAGCAGGTCTTCAAACATTTCAAATGCTTCACGTTTGTATTCCTGCTTGGGGTCTTTTTGCGCATAGCCACGCAAGCCAACACTCTGACGCAAATAATCCATTGCTGCCAGATGTTCTTTCCAGTGAGAATCAAGCACATGCAAGAGTACATCACGTTCCAGACTGCGCATACTCTCAGCACCAATAAGCTCTTCCTTGGCTTTGATTGCCTGACTCACGGCATCCTGAATTTTTTCACGCAGGGTTTCTTCGTGCAGACTTTCATCAGCATCCAGCCATCCCTGAATATCCAGATCGAGACCCATGTCTTTTTTAAAGTACTCGGTTAAACCTTCGATATCCCAAAGCTCATCGAGACTTCCTGGCGGAATGTAACGGCTCGTGATGTCTTCAACAACATCATAAATAAAGGATTCAATCTGATCCGATACATCCTCGGATTCAAGCAGTTCTGAACGCTGTTCATAAATCACCTTGCGCTGGTCATTAGCGACGTTATCGTATTCAAGCAGGTTTTTACGAATATCAAAGTTATGCCCTTCTACCTTGCGTTGCGCGTTTTCAATCGACCTGCTGACCATTTTGGCTTCAATTGCCTGACCTTTTTCCATGCCCAGTCTTTGCATAATCGCCTTAACGCGATCTGAAGCAAAAATTCGCATCAGATTATCTTCAAGAGATAGGAAGAAACGCGATGATCCAGGGTCACCCTGACGAGCCGAACGACCCCGCAACTGATTATCAATACGGCGTGACTCATGCCGTTCTGTACCGATAATATGCAAGCCTCCAGCGGCAATAACGGCATCATGGCGTTTTTGCCAGTCTGCTTTTACTTTGGCGATCTGCTCTTCTGTGGCATCCTCACCGAGTGCTTTTAACTCGGCATCAAGCGAGCCACCCAGTACAATATCAGTACCACGACCTGCCATATTGGTTGCAATGGTGAGTGCGCCCGGACGACCGGCGTTTTCGATAATGTGTGCTTCACGTTCATGCTGTTTGGCGTTTAGCACTTCGTGTTTTATGTTTTTCTGGTTTAGCAGATTCGACAGGATTTCAGAGCTTTCAATTGACGCAGTACCCACCAGCACAGGCTGACCTTTTTTCTGGCAGTGTTCAATTTCTTCTACTATTGCCTGGTATTTTTCTTCTTCGGTCATGTAAACCAGATCATTGCTGTCAATACGGGCAAGTGGTTTATTTCCCGGAATAACAACCACCTCAAGACCATAGATTTCCTGCAATTCAAAGGCTTCGGTATCAGCCGTGCCGGTCATTCCCGAGAGTTTATCGTAGAGACGGAAATAATTCTGGAAGGTAATGGATGCCATAGTCTGGTTTTCAGGATTAATGGTTACACCTTCCTTGGCTTCCATTGCCTGATGCAAACCCTCTGACCAGCGTCTTCCCGGCATGGTACGACCGGTAAATTCATCAACAATAACGATTTCGCCATTGCTGACAATATAATCCACGTTATTCTGGAACAGGTTATGCGCTCTTAATGCGGCATTAAAATGATGCAGTATGGAAATACTGGCGTTATCGTACAAGCCCTGTCCTTCTGGTAAAATTCCGGCTTCCTGTAACAGCTTCTCGGCGTTTATATGCCCTTCGTCTGTTAAGAAAATCTGCTTCGATTTTTCATCTACCGTAAAATCACCAGGAACCCTGACCTCGTCATTCTCATCTTCTCCACCTTCCTGGCGTTTTAACAATGGAACAACCTTGTTGATTGAGGTATACAGCTCAGACGAATCTTCTGCGGCACCAGAAATAATCAGTGGTGTTCTTGCCTCATCAATCAGAATCGAATCGACCTCATCCACAATCGCAAAATTGAGTTTGCGTTGCACCCGCTCTTCTTTGCTAAACGCCATATTATCGCGGAGATAATCAAAGCCAAATTCATTGTTTGTACCGTAAGTTATATCCGCGTTATAAGCTGCCTGACGTTGTGCCTGATCCAGACCATTGATAATCACGCCCGTACTCAAGCCCAGAAAACCATACAGTTTCGACATCCACTCGGCATCACGCTGCGCCAGATAATCATTCACCGTGATTACATGCACACCCTCACCCGGAAGCGCATTCAGATAGGCAGAAAGTGTTGCAACCAGCGTTTTACCCTCACCGGTTCGCATTTCGGCGATTTTGCCTTCGTGCAGAACCATGCCGCCTATCAGTTGCACATCATAGTGACGCATCCCCAGAACACGCTTGCTTGCCTCACGCACGACAGCAAACGCTTCCGGCAAAATATCATCAAGAGAACTGCCCTGTTTTAAACGCTCACGAAATTCATTCGTCTTTCCCTGAAGCTGTTGGTCAGACAACTTTGACATGCTGTCTTCAAAACCATTAATAATTGTTGTTGTTTTTGTATAAGCCTTGATCAGTCTGTCATTGCGACTACCAAAAAGCTTTTTGGCAACTTTTCCAAACATGTTAATTATTTTCCCCCGGATACGCCGGATTATTTAATAATGCAATCTTGATCCCGCTAATGTATATCGGAACAGATCAGATATAAGGGTATTAAGTTCTTTTGCAAGTCCTTGTGCCTTATTTAGTAGATTCCCAAATAAAAATTGGGCGCATTATATTACAACTTAACCATTATGTATCTTAATGAGTTATTTTTATTGTCTAAAGTTTCGGGATAGCCTGTGTTGAGGCACGAAACGCGGGATTGCCCGGTAGTAGCATCCCCGTATTCCGCGAAGCTTCATACGGGCTACCTTGCTGTCTTCTGTCCTCTGGGTATATGCCCCACAGTGCCCCTAAGACTTGTTCAGGCCACGCAAAGCGTCTTTTAGATAAAGCATTGGGTTAACTGTTTTTCCATTTTTCCATACTTCGAGGTGTAAATGCGGACCTGTGACCCGACCAGTGCTCCCCATTTTACCGATTGTATCCCCTTTTCGAACAACCTGACCCTTTTTAACCAGAATGGAGCTAAGGTGAGCATAACGGCTTTTTAGGGAATCGCTATGATTTATTTCGACAACGTTTCCATAACCACCTTTTCTTCCGGTAAAGCTGACAAAACCACTGGCAATTGCACTTATTTGAGTGCCGGTTTTTCCTGCAATATCTATGCCTCCGTGAAAACGGTGCAATCCATTGATCGGGTCTCTTCTGTAACCATAATTTGAGGAAATATAGCCTTTTTTGGCAACAACCGGACTTGAATAATGAAACTCGGCGGGAACCGTTGTCTTTTGCAAAAGCTTCCTGTTCGCAGCTGTTGTATTACTATCCCGATAAAGCTTAAAAGCCCGTTCTTGCCTTGCCAGGGCAAGTTCTGAAAGCTTGATGCTTTTGATTAAATCCTGCTCACTTAATATTGTCGTATCCTTGCCCAAAGAATCCGCAGAGTGATTGACGATACCTCCTCGCGCGGGTTCTTTTTCCAGCAGGAAAGTATCTATATCAATATTATTTTTTTGCGCAATTCTGGCTCCCAGTGCGTTTAAACGCTGGGTTTGCGCCTCAAGAACAGCCAGACGTTTAAGATAGGAATCAAAACGCTTGATAATCTGTATATCACTGGAGTTCAAGGATTGCCCGGAAAAGCCGGAGATTATTTTATTCAGGCTGAAGCCAGCCAAAAAAAGCACAGGCACAGAAATAATAAACAACATCCAGATGTTTATTTTTAATTTATAATGACGACTTCCATCATCGCTGATAATGATAGCTTTCATGGTATCCTTGCCAAGACTAACAACTGACACCAAACAATGAAGAAAGCAAGTGATTTAGTTAACTCCGAACTTATCAGAAGCACCCAAATCTACGACAAGCTGTCTGATTTTGTGTATCAGCTCATGCACCTGAACAAAGACAAACATAATTTGTGGATTGTGGTAAAGCAGCAGAAACTGACCATACTCACCGATAACCCTTATCTTGCTACGCAACTAAAATACCAGCAACAAACCATCTGTGATGCCATCAACAAACAGTTTCTTCTGGAATTAAAGCACTCCAGGGTTAAGATTATTCCTCCAAAAGTCAGGCGGGAAACAGTCCGTAAAACAGTTTTTGGCATCAGTGACAAAGCCAGCAGCATATTGAAAGGCATTGCCGCTGATATTGACGACACTGAACTAAAAGCCTCTTTGCTGCAATTGACGCATAACAAAAACAGACAAGAGAATTAGCAATTATTCATTTTCTGGACTCTCTACCCATCCCCCCTGTTTTTTACATATTTTTGCGTAGTTGAGTAGTTGCGTAGGGTTGTTGTAGCCATGCGCAACCAACCGAATCTGGTTGGTTGCGTAAACTCCACCAACCCTACATACTGTCTTCTGTCTTCTGTCTTCTGTCTTCTGTCCTCTGTCCTCTGACACACCCATCCCCCCTGTTTTTTATATATTTTTGTGTTCAAACAGTATGGTCAAGATTCAGCACTTCTTTTACAGGCTTAAAACTTTTTCGGTGGCAGCAAAGTGCGCCATATTTTTGTAGTGCGTCACGGTGTGCTTTGGTTGGATAGCCTTTATGCCGGGCAAATCCATATTCTGGGTATTTCCTGTCCAGTTCAAGCATTTCCTTGTCGCGTGCTACCTTGGCGATAATCGAGGCGGCACTGATGGATGCGACTTTGGCATCACCCTTGATAATTGTTTCCATTGAAATCGGCATGGGGATTTTTTGATTGCCATCTATTTTGAGATGCTCTGGCTGTATTTCCAGGGCTTCCACTGCACGCTTCATTGCGAGTAAGCTCGCCTGCAAAATATTGATGCGGTCAATTTCTTCAACTTCTGCTCTTGCTATCGACCATGCCAGTGCGTTTTTGCGTATTTCCACATCCAGCTCATTGCGTCGTTTTTCACTCAGTGCTTTTGAATCAGCCAGACCGTCAATCCAGCGTTCTGGTGTTAATATCACCGCGGCAGCAACTACCGCGCCTGCCAAAGGTCCCCGCCCTACTTCATCAACACCTGCAACAAGCCGAAACTTCATTTGGTTTTCACCTGTCTTGCTTTGCCTTGCCTTGTTTTGCCTTGTTTTGCAGCAGTTTATAAAGTACATCTGCCGCTTTCTCGCTGGCATTTTGTCGCAGGGTTTGGTGTATTTCATTGAAACGCCTCATTAATACCTGCTTTTCCTGTTCGGGCTGATTATGTTGCTGTTCTATTTCATTGACAAGATTTTGTGCTGTTACCTGTTCCTGCAACAGTTCGGGAACCAGGCATTCATTTGCCAAATTATTGGGCAATGTGAAGTATTTTGCTTTCATCATTTTAAACAGACGAAAAATAAACGCGGTCATGGGCGCAAAACGGTAGGCTGCCACCATGGGGCGTGCGATCAACATGCCTTCAAGCACTGCCGTACCTGATGCCAGCAGAATCTGGTCTGAGGCTGCCATGACAGTACGCGATTCTCCGTCAATTATTTTCAGGGATAATTCCGGCGCTATACGCTGCTGTTTTTCAACAAATAGCGCTTTTACCTTTTCATTTATAAGCGGCACCACAAATTGCCAGTCTGGATGTCGCTGTTGCAAAATTTTAGCTGCTTTAATAAAGTCATCTGCCAAATATTTTATTTCACTCATACGACTGCCTGGCAGAATAGCCAGTGTATGTCGCTGCACTGGCAAGCCGAGTGTCTCGCGCGCTTCTGCCCTGGAGAGATTAAACGGGATTTCATCTGCCAGTGGATGACCGACAAACTCGGCATTAACCTGATGTTTTTTATACAGTTCCAGCTCAAAAGGCAAGAGCACCAGCATAACATCCATACTGCCCATGATTTTTTTGATTCTTCCCTGTCGCCACGCCCATAGATTGGGGCTGACATAATGTGCGGTTGGAATACCGGAGTGAAACAATGTTCTTTCCAGTTTAAAGTTAAAATCGGGAGCATCGACCCCGACAAACAGCTCAGGCGGGTTCTGCAGCCAGCGCTGAATAAGTGTTTTGCGAATTTTTAGCAATTCAAACAGACGTGGCAATACTTCAAATACGCCCATAACAGACAAGCGTTCCATCGGATAAATCGAATCAAGCCCTGCCTGTTGCATTTCTGTGCCACCAATGCCTTCAAAGCGGGCTTCCGGGTAACGCTTTTTCAGCGATGCCATCAAGCGACTGCCGAGAATATCACCAGAGGCTTCGCCAGCTATGATTGCGATGCGCATTTAACGGATAATCCCGCGCCCTGTCTGGCTACGCTGGCAAAATTCTGCCATAAGCCTGATATTTTCATCTTTTGCAGAATCATGCAGGAGCGTATCTATCGCCTCCTGCAAACCCAGCTCGCTCCGGTAAAGTGTACGGTACGCCTTTTTGATCGCCTTGCGTTGCTCATCATCAAAACCGTGTCGTTTTAGCCCTTCGTTATTGATGCCACGAGGAACAGCGGGTGCACCAAATGCCATCACAAACGGCGGCAGGTCTTTGCCCAATGCGGTCCCCATGCCGGTAAACGCATATTCACCCACATGGCAAAACTGGTGAACCAGTGTGAAGCCGCCCAGTATGGCATAGTCATGG